>SL_3KL_010_SEDDRAFT_10002294_pt1 | contig 17512 bp, 17 predicted proteins | sample SodLakKL_010_SED_2_FD_10381 | JGI IMG/M metagenome (IMG submission 10381) | reverse complement strand
TGTGATAAGAAAAGTTACATTTACCTTGGGTAATTGATTTAACCTGACGTCTGCGGGTGTCTTTTTGCCGATTTCAATAAGTGCAGTTTGTTGATAGGTTCGATATTTTCCATCCATCGAATAGAAGACAACATTATGAACACCTTGACCAAGGCCGACAATTTGATATTTCCCATTGGCATCAGAAAAGGTCAGCTGGCCGCCAGCACTAACCAGTATATCCGGAATGGGTTGATTTGATTCTTGATCAAGTATCGTTCCATTTATTAAACCAATACCTGAACTTTGTCTCGCATCCTGCCAGGATTGAAGGATGTCCGTGACACTCCCATGTGTTGAAGCATAATATAGGCGATATCTGACAGTTAACCCATTCGGGGTGGTTTCTGGTATTAGAGCGTCGGCGATTCTTAGGTATCTGTATTTTATTAATGACCCGGTGGGGACACTCAAGATTGTATAATAGACCTGATCTGAAATCCTCTGTAGTTGATACTGTTCTGTGTTGTAATGTAATCCTGTAACATCATCAATAACTTCAAGCACAACAGTTTCATTCTCATTGAATGAATCAGGCACTTCAAGCTGAAAAACAATATCAATATGATCTGTGTTCAAATCACTGATGATATTGGTCGTATTTCTGCTTGGCTGATTATTTATTCCTGGAAAATAGCAACTGGACAAAAGAGAAAAGGTGATAACTAGGGGAAGTACTTTCTCAGCCCAGTTATTGGTCTTAACTCTAATTTGACGTAAGTTCGTCGTCATCTTGAAGGATCTCCACATTGAATGTGATTTCCTCAATATTGTCAATGAGCCCACCTAAAACACCATTAATAAATCTTGAAGAGCCTTCTGCACCATAGATCTTTGCTAATTCAACAGCCTCATTAACAACGACTTTAACTGGTGTTTTTTGATACACGGCAATTTCCCATAGAGAAAGTCTTAACAAGTTACGATCAATCGCGGCTATCTGGTCCAAAGGCCAATCAGGTGCAAAATCAGCGATAAACTCATCCAGGATGGTCTTGTTCTTGACTACACCAGAAACAATTTCGCTGATGAATTGCTTGTGGGTATCATCCATTTTTAATCGTTCAAATCGATTAACCAAAACAGTACCAGCTTGATGTCCACTAATATCAACTTCGTAGAGCACTTGTAATGCTATACTACGTGCTTTTGTTCGAGATTTCATAGTTTATTGGCTGATTAGGAGTGGTTAGATTCTGAAATCGATATCCATGATGTGAATGTTGACACCCCCGACATCCATACCGACCATTTCAGAAATAGCCCGAGAAACACGAGCCTGGATTTCTCGTGAAATATCCCGCACATTCATGTCGCTCATCATTACCACAAATACTTCGACATAGACTTTACCGTCTTGAATTTGTACATTGATGCCTTTATATTCATCACCTCTAAATAATTGGCCTAGACCACCTTTATTGCTCGACATTCTGCTTACGCCCTGAACGCTCAATGTTGTTAAACGGGCGATTTGATGCAAGACCTCGATTGAAACTGTTGTTTTTCCAACTTCTTTTTCTACAAATGTGCTGTTCATTTCAACTCCGCTGGATCAAGTGATCAAATATCGTGTTAGCCAGATTGTTCTTTAGGCAGGCTGCCTGTTATCCACAACACCATCAATATCAGATCGTTGCGGGAAATTTTTTGATCAGGATTGGCTTTGGTAAAACGCTCTTCAATTTGATCGAAGGTTAGTTCTTCAGGCCACTTTTGGATAAACCCACCGGTTTCTTCAAATGTGCGATCATGTGTCAGGTTTTCCCAGCCTTCCTCCTTAAGCCATTCTTTCACTAGATCTGCAAAATCTTTATTCAGTTTAGCCCAAGTTGAAAGGGTAAATGGTATCACTTCTTCCTTGTCTTCGAAAGCAGTGATGTAAGCTTTCACTTGTAGGGACTTTGGTGCACGAATAGGGTTACGAAAACCTAGAACCTTAACATATTTGCGGAATTGAGTGGTGAAATAAATCTGATCATCTTTTGGTAAATTATTGATGTTGTCTAAAACATCACCTAAAATTTGTTCCAGGTATTCACGTTCCATGTAAACGTTGATCGTTTTATAGGGAAGGTATTCAATTTCTGACATTTTGTCTCCAATCTTGAACAACCGTGAAAAAACACTACTAGGATGGTTTAATTTTGATTATCTCTTATTTAAAATTATACTGAATTATCCAATGAAATAACAGTTATTTTCATCATTGAAATTATTAGTAAAATTATCAAAGATTTCCAAATTTTCACATCCGCTATCAACTTGAGTTATTTAATAAGTTAATTTCTGAGGTTAATGACGTAAATAAACTGAGGTGGCAGATAAAGCCACCTCATGCTTAAATATCAGCACTTATAGGAATAAAAAGCCTAAGACCTTTCCCTTAAAAGTCATCGTCATCATCATCGATCTCAAGATCGAGAATATCGTCATCCTCATCTATCCAGAGATCATCATCATCTTCTTCTTCAATGTCATCCCATTCATCGACGTCTTCACTTTCGTCCCAATCTTCCAGCTCAATATCATCACTGGGTTGGTATGTTTTACAACCAATATCTGGGTCGAGTTCTACAGCAGCTGCACCACAATATTTTCCGTCTAGGAAAAGGCAGTCAAGATAATGGCAGTGGATACGAGGCATACGTCCTCCTTTGTGTTGGATCAAAATGTTTGTTCGGAAGCGATTTTACACCAGGTGGTTGAATTCGTAAAGGTCAAATTTGGTAAGTTAGTGAAAACCATAAAAGTATGTTTAACCGGGTCGACGCCGTTTAGCTTCATAGACGTTGGGCAAATTTTCCAGCTTAGTCAATATCTTACTTAACTGTGTGATACCTCTAACACCGATGACCAGCTTGATCACTGCTAAATGCTGATTCATTTTCAAACTCATGTCAATAAGACTGACCGACTCATCAGTTAGTACTTTTGATATATCTGACATGAGACCCTGGCGGTCATAAGCTTTGATCTGAACAGGTACAGTGAATTTCTTTCCTGGCTGGCCCCAGGACACTTTGACTAGCCGCTCATTTTCAGTAACCCTGAGGATATTAGGACAATCCTGTCGGTGAATGGTTGCACCCCTCCCACGAGTGATATAACCAACGATATCGTCACCTGGCATCGGGTTGCAGCATTTACCCATCGTCGTCGCGATTCCTTTTAGCCCCATAACCCGAATCGCATCACTGGGCATAACAGCTGGTGGTGTTTCAACGAGGTCAAAATCAAGCTCAAAATCCTCGTCGAGGGTATCCTCTTCCATTTCAGCTAACTTGTTAACCACACGTCCAATGCCAATATCCCCACAGCCGATGGCTACGTAAAGGTCATCGACGGTTTTTACTGATAATTCGGGAAGTATTTCTTCAAGATCAATACTTTTCAAGCCTAAACGTTTGAACTCTTTATCAAGGATAACCTTGCCCTGGCTTAAGTTTAGTTCACGGTCTTGCCGCTTGAACCAATGCTTGATTTTTGAGCGAGCTCGACTGGTTCGAACCAATCCCAGGTTAGGGTTTAACCAATCTCTTGAGGGACCACCTCGTTTTGCTGTTAAAATCTCCACCTGGTTACCGGTCTGTAATACGTAGTCGAGAGAGACCAATTTCCCGTTGATTTTTGCACCGCGACATCTGTTGCCAATTTCAGTATGAACATAATAGGCAAAATCGATGGGAGTTGACCCAGCCGGCAAATCAATAATATCGCCTTGGGGAGTCAGTACATAGACTCGATCTTTGAAAACATCGGATTTCCAACTATCGACGAGGTCTTCAGCATCTTCTTCTTCTTGCTGCCACGCAAATACACTTCGCAACCAGCTAATTTTTTGTTGATAGGAATCCTTAAGCTTGGTATGGTCTTCTTTGTATCGCCAATGGGCAGCAATCCCGTATTCCGCACTTTCGTGCATCTCCTCTGTTCTGATCTGGACTTCAAGAGGCTTTCCATCGTCAAAAACAACAGCTGTGTGTAAGGATTGGTAATTATTATCTTTACGAGCAGCTATGTAATCATCAAACTCACCTGGGATAGGTCGCCATTTCATGTGAACAACCCCTAGCGCTTTATAGCAGGTTGTTACATCAGCAACAATTAAACGGACTCCTCGCAGATCCATTAACATTTCGAAAGGCATTTCTTTACGATTTAACTTTTTATAAATTGAATAAATGTGTTTTGGTCTGCCAGATATTTTTGCCTTGATGCCTTCTGCGCTTAACTCTTGATGGAGTCGATCAATGATTTCTGAGATTTGGCTTTCGCGGTCAGCTCGTCGATTTGCGAGCTTTTCAGCGATATCTTTATATTGATCAGGTGCTACATATCTAAAAGCTAAATCCTCAAGTTCCCATTTAATTTGCCAGATCCCCAATCGATTTGCCAAGGGAGCGAAAATATCGAGTGTTTCCTGTGAAATTCGTTTCTGTGTTGATTCGTTAAAATGAGAAAGCGTTCGCATGCTATGTAGACGATCGGCCAACTTAACTAAAACAACTCGAATGTCATCACTCATGGCAAGAAAAATCTTGCGCAAAGCTTCAGCTATTTCATCTTCACGGTATTTTCTATGACGAATAGCACCCTTTGTTTCTACCTGTTCTTCAACTTTTTGGTCTCCCCTTAATAATCTCGGTAAATTGGTCAATTTGGTTACACCATCTACCAGGACAGCAACTTCAGAATTAAAGTCTTTTTGAATTTGATCAAGTGTGATTTCGGTATCTTCAACCACATCATGCAATAAACCAGCAATGATCAGATCTGGTGGGACAGATAATTCTCCCAGAATTAGTGCAACGGCAACACAGTGGGAGAAATAGGGTAAACCACTCGGTAAAGATTGTCCATTGTGTGCTTTTTCAGCCAGGTAATAGGCTTTTTTAATTTCCTCAAATTCTATGACAGAATAATTCTGAGGTAATTTTTCTAAAAATTGTTCCAATTGCATCACGATACTTCTTTCATCGCGCAGCTAATCCTGATTTAGCATTGATTTGATTTGCCTGATTAGATCCATCCCCGGTTGATAATGAATGGTTTTTATCCCTAGTTCTTGTGCAGCTTGTATATTCTCTATAAAGTCGTCTACAAAAAGAATTTGATCGAAATTACATTGAAGGGTCTCAGCCAGGATATGATAAACTTTTTTATCCGGTTTGGCTGTACCTAACTCTGAAGAGATCAAAATATAATCAACCGTAGTACCTTCGATGATTTGAAATTGATCCGCTAAATATTGCCGGGTATTCATCCAGGCATTTGACAATAGGGCGGTTATATGGGTCTTTTTTAGCGATTCAAGATGTTCAAGCAATTTCCGGTCAATCTGGTCTCCTCCCCAGAAGGCCACCTTAAAAGCTTTGAGTTCGTGTGGGGTTAATGACAGCTGTTCAGCGACATGCTGCCAAATCATTTCTCTCTCAACGAGTCCCACAGTTGATTCTACAGCAGGCGGTGAGTTGAAAACTAAATCATCAGCACCGCCAGATGGGAGCTGATATTTCTCTTCAAGCATTTGTCGGCCTGTTTGATCTTCTGTACGGATTAACACCCCACCAATATCAAACACGATTGCTTTGATCATTATTTGAGCATTTCCTCCGTTTCGAAAGCACGGTGATAGGTCAGGCTTTCAAGAATGATTTTATCCGCTTCATCCAGCTGATTCAACACGATGTTGGTTATAAGTTGTCCGACACCTGGGCCAAACATGAAACCCTGACCGCACATACCAACAGCCAGCAAGAAGCCATCTAAACCATCAACCTTGCCAATGATGGGTGAGCCATCTGGGGTCATGGGATAGATGCCTCGCCAGACTCTTCGTACCCGAATATGCTTTAGAACAGGCATAATTTCTATCAAACGTCTGGCCGCAACCGGCAGGAAATTACTTGAAGCAATCGTGTGTGTTCCTAAAATGGGTGGTTCAGGAGTCATACAAAAGATTATTTTACCGGTTGGATGTTGGTAAAAGTAAAAATTTGCAGAACCTGGTCTAGCTCTCATGTCAACAATCATTGGATCAAAAAGTTTGGCAACCGGTTCGGTGATGGCAGCCTCATGAGAGTCTGGTTCAACAGGAACATTCAAACCTATTTTGTCCGAAAGTTGTTTTGCCCAACCCCCGGCAGCATTGATAACCCATTGGCAGGAATATCGATTACGATCTGTTATAACACCTATAACTCGGCTGCCAACTGAAACAAAATCCAGCACGGTTTCATTGAACTTGAAATTAACACCCGATTGAACGCCTCTTCTATGAAATGAAAATGCTGTTTTTAGAGGTGATGCACTACCATCTTCAGGTGAAAATGTTCCACCAAGTAAACCGGTTTTGTTAATGTTTGGAATAACTTCTAATAATTCAACCTGGTCAAGCCAGGTAATGTTTAAATCATATTGTTGTTGCCAGGAGATCAGGTTTTTCAGTATAGCAGCATTGGCTTCAGTGTAAGCAACGAAAGAGTAGCCGCCTTGAACCCATTCGATATCATCCCCATGTAATTGCTGCCATGTCGAAAAGCACTCCAAACTGCGTTTACCCAGGTGGATTTTTGCTGGATCAGAATGTGTCGCTCGAATCCCACCAATTGCATGTTTATTTGATGATTGTCCAACACTGGCAAATTGATCAAGTACCAGAACATCTAAACCAGCCTCAGCTAAATAATAAGCTGTTGGCAGTCCAATCGAACCCGCGCCAATTATGATGACATCAAAGTTGGTGTTTTTTTCTCCCATTCTCATTTACTCAACCTCTTGCCGATTCTGAGCTAGAACCTCTAGTGGAACCTCGACAAACACTGGACGTTGGATGGGTTCTGTAATCTCAGTTAGATCAATTCCTTCTTCACGGAAAACTTTCTTTATCAGTTGAAGGCATGTTTTTCCACCGCAAGACCCCATGGTTACTTTAGTCGCCGCTTTGAGCTGATTGATGTCTCTTACGCCTTCTTTGATCAGATTGCGAATTTCTTCAACAGTAACATGTTCACAGCGGCAAATAATGGTTTGTTGTTCAGTCCTTCCTTTGAATTGACCTGTATCTTGAGATGACTGAACCCATCCAGCGGCAAGCTGAATCCCAGCAACTTTTGTCGCAATCTCGTTTGGAACTTTGACCTGCACGATGAGTGTGCTGGAAAATTGTCGAAGTTTTCTTACTTTGATAACTGGATACTCACCTAAAGTGTCACCATCAATATCCACCAAGGGGACATTTTCTCCTTGAATTATGAGGTCTTCAGAGAATTCCATTGGAACAGAGACAATGGCTTGAGAGGTTTCTGCCTCATAATTAACCAAGGTTATTGCCAATCCAGGGCAGATGGCAACACATCGCTCACAGGCGATACAGTTTTTATCATCTTTTTCTTCAAATCGGGGTACCCCGAGCAGGTTATGGTTTTCTAACTCAATGAGACCATAGGGACAAACACTTGCGCATGGGTCACAAGGGATCTCTTGTCGGCAGTGCATGACGGGGAACGTCTTGTCGTGTGATAAGAACTCGTCCAACTTGAGAACTTTTCCAGGATGAGATTTAAGCACTTTTTCAAATTCATGCCAGTTTGCAGGGATTTCTTCGGTATTAATACCAAGATGCTGTGCGATCTCCAGTCCTTTGATCTTTCCTGAAAACATTGCTGATGAGGCCTCAGCAATTTCAGCAGCATCGCCAGCTGCAAATACTGTTAACCCCACTTCCTGGGATAATAATGTGAACTCGTTCACGGGGTCTAATCCCACAGCGATCAGGACACAATCACAACTAATTTCTTTTTCTGTACCGGGAATGGGCCGAAATTGTTCATCAACATTAGCAATAACAACACTTTGGACGTGATCCTTCCCCTTAGCCTCAAGGATGGTATGAGAGGTTAAAATTGGGACGTTTAACCGGGCTAATTTGTCTTCATGAACCTTATAGCCACCACAGTTTGGCATTGCTTCGATTAAGCCAACCACATTGATTCCAGCCTGAAGCGCATGGTAACCGGCAATCAACCCAACATTGCCCCCCCCAACAATAAACAGGTTTTGTGCTGGGCGGATAAGGTCTCGGTTGACCAGCGTTTGAAAAGCACCGGCTCCGTAAATACCTGGTAAAAGATTGCCTTTGAACGGAAGACTACGTTCCCTTGCACCTGTGGCAACGAGCAATACCTCAGGTTTGACAAGAATGTATTCTTCCCGGTCGGTTCGCCAGAGACCGACAATTTTTTCTTCATAAATTGCTACAGCGGTTGTTCCAAGCCAAATGTTGACGGTATCCAAGTTTTTAATCTGATCTGTAAGTTTCGCAGCAATATCAACACCGCGAGTACCCGCATGAACAGTGTCCGTAGACCCAAAGAACCGATGGGTTTGTAAAACCAACTTACCACCTAGTTGATCTTTGTCATCAACTAATAATGTTTGGACACCTAAATTTCCTAGTTCAATAGCTGCAGAGAGTCCTGCAGGTCCTGAACCAATAATCAGCACAGGAATGTTGATAAGCTCAGTGTTTTGAAGGGAAGATGGTTCTTGACCATTTTCTGGAAGATCAGTGATATCTGGCAGCCCATCAAGCGGCATCACGGACATGCCCTGTGCAACCTTTGTCATACAGGCTTTTATCGGTTTGCCATCAACCAGAACCATACACTGGGAGCATTGACCATTGGCACAAAATAAACCTAAAGGTGCCCCATCCTTTGGATGATGACCAAAAATATTGATCCCATTGGCAATCAGTGCTGATGAGATGGTTTCGCCAGCTTTGGCGGTTAATGATTGGGTGTTCCATTTAAACTCAAGTAACTCGGTTTCGGGGGTTTTTAATATTGGGTGTTGTGCTATGCGGTTCTGGGGCATGGTGAGGAAATTATCCTTGGTTTATTTTGATGCGTAAGGCTTTCCGTTGATTGCCAAGATAAATGTATCGGTTTTAGTTGTAGAAGCCCATTGTTATTCGTCCCAACTCAATAGTACCATCTATCGTAAGGATTTATCAGAACATGAACGCTGCATTGATAAATCAGTATTGATTCAGCAAGTTGTTTTGATCATAATTTTACCAAGTCATTGTAGTTTTTATACGCATTTACCCAGGGTTTACCCATGCGATGCCGACTGCTGACTTTGATTTTCGAAAATTTTCCCATAATCTCGACCATGCAAGCTGTAATTTTTTCCCAATTCTCTTGACTGAATGCTAGTTTTAACACCTTTGACATGTCAGCGGTCCACTGCCATTCTAAACGATATTTATCTGCTTTGACCCAATAGCCACGCTTTTCCCAGGCTGCGACCGAATTGTCAATTCCTGCAGAAATTTCTTGTAAAGCCAGGATGATGAAAGCAATCATATCTTTTGTTGATTGATCAGGAGCCTCTTGTTGCATAAAACTCCTTATCGTCACGATTATTGCTTTAGATAATTTTTCACGGTCTTTCCCTGGTGTTGAGGATCGTATGATGCGCGACATTGCTATCTCCTTTGATCAATCCGAGGTCGTTTTTCGATGGGTGATTATACTCGAACATTAATGAATTTCTAATAACATTAGAACTCGCCATTGTTGACGATAAATTACCTCTCGCGTATAATTTCATTAAATTAAATAAGGGGAAGTGCTGGAATTGGCAGACAGGCGTGACTTAGGATCACGTGCGGCAACGCGTGAGAGTTCGACCCTCTCCTTCCCCATACAATATAAAAATTTTTATTTTAAAGGATAGACCATTGAACATAGAAAAAACCATTCAAGAAGATCGTCAGGCAAAAATTACTGTTGAGTATTCCGCTGCAGAGTTTGAGGGTTTTAAGCGGCGAGCTGCAAAAAAAATTTCCAGCAATACCAAAATTCCTGGATTTCGACCGGGTAAAGTGCCTTATCATGTTGTCGTGAACCGCTATGGAGAAGACGCTGTTGTACAAGAGGCTTTTGAGATTTTGGTTGATGCGGATTATTCAAAGATATTAGAAGAAGCAGAAATCGAACCTTCCGGTGTAGGTAGTCTTGAATCTGTAGAGGAATTAAATCCTCCGAAATTTATCCTTTATGTACCACTGGAACCCGAAGTTGACCTCGGTGAATACCGAGATATTCGTGTTGATTATGAACTAGAAGACTTCGATGAATCTGAAGTTGATCGCTATATCATGGGGTTGCGGCGTCAATCTGCTACGATTATCCCTGCTGACCGTCCAGCAGCGGAAGAAGACTTGGTATATTTCAACCTCAGTGGAGAGTTCCTAAATCCTGAAGAAGATGAAGATGCAACAATTGCTGATAAGACCCCACAGCAAGTTGTCATTCCCTCTGAAGAGGAAAAATCTGATACGGAGTGGCCCTATGCAGGATTTGCGCGCTCATTACTGGGTGTGCGTTCCGGTGACGTTAAAGAATTACAATACACTTACCCGGAAGATTACCAAGCTGAAGACTATCGCGGTAAAACAGCCATATTCACCGTTGATGTTCAATCCGTCAAAGCCTTAGAATTACCAGCGTTCGATGAAGATTTTGTACAATCAATGGGTGATTTTGAGACGCCTGAGGATTTTCGAGAAGCAATTGAACAGAAGATGAGGGAAGAACAAGAACAGAATTATGAAAATGAATATTTTGACAAAGTCCTGACTGAGGTAACTGATAACGCCAAAATAAATTATCCGCCGCAGATGTTGGAGCAAGAGGAAGAGCAGATCCTACAAAGTATTAAATCACGCTTAGAAAGGCAAAATCTTGATTTTGAAACAGTTTCTAAAGTTGCGTGATAAAGACGAAGAAACTTTTATGGAAGAAGAGGTACTGCCACGTGCCAAGCAAAGTTTAGTGCGGAAACTGGTCGTTGAAGCCTTGATTAATGCAGAAGGATTGAAATTAGACCAAGCTACGCTGAATGATCAAATCAATTCAATCATGGGTGAGCTACTTCAATCAGGAAACATCGAAGAAATTCAGAAAGAAATGCGTAACGAGGATGTCACACGTGCGATTAGCATGGAAGGATTCACCCGTGCAATGACGGCACAACTAATACATAGAATGAAGTTGATTGCCACAGGCCAACCAATACCTGAAGATGAGGATGAGGTGGATTCATCCGAAACGACTGACAACGCTGAATTGCTCAACGAGGATAACGCTGAAATCCTAGACTCTAACGAGGTTTCTGACGAAGAATTACCCAATGAGACAGATACGCAAGTTGATGGTGAGACAGTTGTGGACACTGATCAATTAGCTGATGAGCCCATTGAAAATGCTATCGCAGATGAAGAACCTGTCGTCAATTCTGAAGAATCAGCAATTGAACCAGAAGTCGAAGATCCTGATGCGATACCTGAACAGAATGATTTTGAAGAAGAAAAAGAAAATTAATGATTACTCAGATAGCCCTGCTGCTTAACAACCCATACTGATTCCCTTGCAGGCTGAGTAGGAACGAAAATTTGTGATTAAGAATCAGAAAGAAAAAAAAGAAGGTGAAAATGTTTAACAATGATATTACATCCCTCATACCGATGGTTGTTGAAACCTCGGGAAGAGGCGAACGAGCATATGATATTTATTCATTGCTGTTAAAAAACCGGATTGTCTTTTTAGGAACGGGAATAAATGACCAGGTAGCCAACCTTGTCGTAGCCCAACTGCTTTATCTAAGCCGTGAAGATCCTGAAGGCAGTATCCAAATGTACATCAACTCACCCGGTGGACAGGTTTATGCGGGAATGGCCATATATGATACGATGCGAATGATCCCAAACAAGATCAGCACTGTCGCTGTCGGTGTTGCAGCCAGCTTTGGCACTGTTCTGCTGGCAGCAGGATCAAAGGGTCAGCGGTATGCCCTTCCCCATGCAACCATCCACATGCATCAGCCCTTGGGAGGTGCCCAGGGTCAGGCATCAGATATTGAGATCCAGGCAAAGGAAATATTGCGCTTGAAGGAACGAATTAATAGCATTCTTGCTGATGCAACCGGTCAAACTGTTGAAACCATCATTCAAGATACAGAGCGGGATTTTTATATGAGTTCTGAACAAGCTGTTGAATATGGATTGGTTGATAAAGTTCTGGCACCACCAGAAAAATAGAACAGTTTCATTGAAAAAACCCTAATGCCGGAAAGGTTGAAACCATCCGGCATTTTTTTAAGAGGAGTACCTGGTGATTTCTGATTACTTACCAAATATTCGTGGTTTGATTATTGACATGGATGGTGTGCTCTGGCGCGATACAGAGCCGATTGGTGATTTGCCAGCCATCTTTAAGCAAATCAAAGATTGTGGATTAAGGTTCATTCTTGCTACGAACAATGCCTCCCGAAACATCAGTCAACATCAAGATAAATTAGCCCGTTTTGGGGTTGAGGTGGATGTTGAACAGATTATTAATTCTTCCCAGGCTGTAGGGATTTATCTACAGGAGAATTTTCCTGAGGACATTAAGGTTTTTGTCCTGGGGCAACCAAGCTTAGTTTCCACATTGGAAGATTATGGGATACAAGTAGTTGATGAATCAGAACCGATTGTCGATATTGTTGTGGCATCCATTGATTTCAATTTGACCTATGACAAACTCAGCCATGCATCACTCTTGGTTCAGGCTGGAAGCACTTTTATCGGTACGAATCCAGATGTCACTTTACCTACGCCGGATGGATTTGTGCCTGGCGCTGGAACAGTAATTGGCGCACTTGAAATCGCTTCTGGTAAAAAGGCAAAAATTCTGGGGAAACCTGAGGCAGGTTTATATGAAATGGCTTTGCGCCGCCTTCAGTTAAAACCTGGGGAAACGCTTGCAATTGGTGATCGATTGGAAACAGATATTGCAGGTGCACAGAAAGCCGGGATTTTTTCAGCCCTTGTCCTGAGTGGTGCATCAACACATGAACAGGCACAAGCATTCGATCCCTCTCCAGATATCATCGTACAGAATTTATCGGAGTTGGTTTTTTAATGATGAGTCAGAAAAGGCTGATCCATGATTTGACCTTTGATCAACTCGAACAAAAAATTCAGGCGATGAATGAGCCTGGATTCAGGGCAAAACAAATCTGGGTTGCGTTGTATCAGAACTTTATTAGTGATGTGGGTGAGATCACTACATTGGGGCTTGATTTAAGGGAGACTCTTTCAAATGAATATGTATTCTCACCTCTAAATCCAGTAAAGACACTTGAAAGTCAAGATGGGCAGACACGAAAAATCTTGTTCACTTTGCAGGATGGTGCTTTAATTGAAGCCGTCTTGATGTTTTATGATCAACGGCGAACCCTTTGCATCTCTACACAATCAGGTTGTGTACTGAACTGCAGCTTTTGCGCAACAGGACAGATGGGTTTTACCAGAAACTTGACTCCTGGTGAAATCGTGGCCCAGGTTTTATTCTTTTCGCAACAACTGGATAAAATTGAAGAACGTGTAACAAATGTAGTTTTGATGGGTATGGGTGAGCCCTTTCTAAATTATGATAATGTCATCGCAGCAGTTGATCGACTCATCGATCCTGACGGCATGAAAATAGGTGCACGCCGAATTACGATCAGTACAGTTGGCATTGTACCAAGAATAAAGCAATTTGCTGATTTAGGGTCCCAGGTTAACCTGGCTATCAGCCTCCATACGGTGAATGACGACCTGAGGACAAAATTAATGCCAATTAATAAAAAGTACCCGGTAAGCAGTGTGTTAGATGCTTGTCGTTATTATCTGGCAAAAACCAATCGCCGTGTTACTTTTGAATATGCATTAATTGAGAATGTTAATGACTCTATTGAGGAGGCTGAGGCACTTGCCAAGCACATCAAAGACATTAATTGCCACGTAAACCTGATCAGATTGAATCCCACCCCTGGTTTTTTGGAGCAGGCGGCTCAAATTGATCGAGTCCAGGCTTTTCGTGAAACTATTGAAAGTTATCATATCCCCTGCACTGTCCGTGTTGATCGGGGTATTGACATCGCAGCAGGATGTGGTCAACTTGCTGTTGAAAGTAAATCAAACTAAGATTCTATCAGCGTATTGAGTAATCATGAGTGAAAATATCTTTGATAAATGGCGAACTGGATTGGAGAAGACCCGAAAAGTCGCGTTTGGTCGCATCGCGAACTTTTTAGGCACTTCTGAACTAAATAATGAGACCTGGGATGATTTAGAGGCTTTGCTGATACAAGCAGACCTGGGGTTGGAAACAACCTCAGCGGTTATCGACGCTCTCAAGAAAAAAGTAAACGATTTAGGGCTGACAGCAACAGACGAGCTATTAGAAGCCTTAGAAGATGAATTAATCGAGCGTTTAGTAGAACCACAGCTTCCAGACTTCAACAATGTGCCAACTGTTATCATCCTGGTTGGTGTGAATGGTTCGGGCAAAACAACCACTGCGGCAAAACTCGCACGCATGTTATCTTCTGACGGCAAATCAACCCTGCTTGTTGCAGCAGACACATATCGTGCGGCTGCCATAGATCAACTTAGAGTTTGGGCAGATCGAGTAGATGTCCCCTTGGTGGCTGGACAACCTGGAGGAGATCCTGGTGCTGTCGCCTATGATGGGATCAACGCCGCTCTTGCAAGAAAAAGGGATGTGGTCATCATTGATACAGCTGGAAGGCTGCATACTCGCTATAATCTGATGGAAGAGATAAAAAAAGTCCACCGTGTCAGCGGAAAGGCGCTTACAGGCGCACCACATGCCACCTGGCTTGTTTTAGATGCCACCACCGGGCAAAATGCCCTTCAGCAGGCAAAAGCCTTCCAGGAAGCCCTTAAAATTGATGGTGTCATTTTAGCAAAACTAGACTCTTCCGCGAAGGGTGGTATGGCGTTTGCGATCAAAGCACAATTAAATTTACCCATTTTGTATGCCGGGTTAGGTGAGAAGATCGAGGATTTACAACGTTTTGACCGGGAAGCCTTCGTCTCAGGAATAATTCAAGGAAAATAGGAAAAATAATGAATATTGATAACTTAATAACACGGGTAACTGAAGCTAATGAGAAATTGTTGAACCTTCAGGAGCATCTTTGACTTAGCTAAAAAGAAGGCGGAACTCGTAAAACTCGAAAAAGAGGCACAAAAACCCGATTTATGGGATAACAGAGAACGTGCCCAAAGAATTATGATTCGGCAGGCTAATCTTCGTAATGAGATTGAGGATTATGAAAGCCTTAAGAAACGTACTTCAGATACATTGGAGGTGCTGGAGATTGCGGAAGAATCAATGCTGGAGGAACTTGAGATGGAGGCAGTAAGCATCGAAAAACAAGTTGACCGCCTTGAACTAAACACTTTATTATCTGGAAAATATGATCGAGGTAATGCCCTGTTGGCAATTCATGCAGGTGCAGGGGGGACAGATTCGCAGGATTGGGCCGAAATGCTTGAAAGAATGTACTTGAGATGGGCAGAGCGGCATCAATATGAAACTGACATTTTGGATCGAACCGATGGTGAAGAAGCTGGTATCAAAAGCGTTACGATCAGCATTCATGGATACCTTGCCTATGGTTATTTACGTCCTGAAAAGGGGGTACATCGTTTGGTGCGGTTATCACCCTTTGATGCTGCACACCGCAGGCACACTTCTTTTGCACTGGTGGAAGTCTTACCAGAATTGGATGATACCGATGAGATCCAGGTGCCGGCTGATGATGTTAAAATTGATGTATATAAATCATCAGGTGCAGGGGGCCAGAGTGTTCAAAAAAATGCTACAGCCGTTCGATTGACCCATATCCCAACTGGATTGGTGGTCACCTGTCAAAATGAGCGCTCACAAATGCAAAACAGGGAAAATGCGATGCGGGTTTTAAAAGCACGTTTATTGGAGATAAAACAAGCAGAGCAGGAAGAAAAACTCTCGGAACTACGCGGTGAATATACAAAAGCTGAGTGGGGCTCACAGATCCGTTCGTATGTTTTACATCCATACCAGCTGGTCAAAGATCATCGCACAGATCACGAAATGGGTAATACCCAGGCTGTACTGGATGGGGACATTGATCCTTTTATTGAATCCTTTTTACGCAAAGCAACTTAGTTAGAATTTCCAGGAGAAACTGAAACATAAAAAGCTGTGGTTGGGCGTATGAGCTGCCGAACCACAGCTATTATAGATAGGTTAAATTGAGCACTTCAATCTAAAACATGGGCAAGCTCAACCATAGCTTGTGATATCTCTTTTGTTTTTCCAATCACCTCTTCCAATGGTGTGGTTGTGATTTGACCCTTGTTAAGACCCACCAACACACCAAATTCTCCGCGATCAATGGCTTCAATGGCACCATTTCCTAAGCGGCTGGCAAGGAGGCGGTCAAATGCACCGGGGGCACCGCCGCGTTGGACATGACCTAAAATGGTTGCCCGAATTTTGAAACCCAAACGATCTTTGTGCTTTTCGAAATAATTAATTAATGCTTCAGCATTATATTTTGCGCCTTCTGCAACAACAATGATGGCATGGGCCTTTCCATGCTCATAGGCTAAGCTGAGGCTTTCTGCAACTTGTTCAGGATCAGCTTCTACTTCTGGGATGAGGATGTATTCAGCACCACCAGCAATACCAGACATCAATGCAATGTACCCGCAATTGCGACCCATAACCTCAATTAAAAAAGCCCGTTGATGCGATGAAGCTGTAACTTTAAGTCGATCAATGGCCTCCAAAGCGATATTGAGGGCAGTATCTACACCAATTGTAATTTCTGAACCGCAAAGGTCATTATCGATCGTTGAGGCAATACCTACCACCGGAAACCCCAATTGATGAAGCTGGTAATTTCCGGTTTGAGAACCATTACCGCCGATAACCACCAGTGCATCAATGCCTATCTGTCTCAATGTGCGAATTGCCTTACGTCGGCCTGGCTCAGAATAAAAATCCTCACATCGAGCTGAACCTAGGATTGTGCCTCCTTTGTGAATAATCCCCCCGACATCACGAGTGCCCATGGGATAGATGTTGCCTGATATCAATCCCGAAAACCCTTTTCTGACACCATACATTCCCCAGCCTTTTCCAATTCCGCATCGAATAACTGCCCGAATGGCAGCATTCATGCCAGGTGCATCCCCACCGCTGGTCAACACTGCAACTTGTTTCATCTTAACTACTCCTTTAAGCTTAATAGATAATTACATTTTCCTGAAGGTATTATAATCGAAACTATATCGATTATAATCACGAATAATTCAATAAAAACAAATCAGAAATCCAGGAGAAGTCTAAGCTATGAAAACGCTGGTTCAGGAATTTAGAGATTTTATTGTTCAAGGCAACGCGATTGATTTGGCGATTGGCATTATCATCGGTTCTGCGTTCAGTGCTGTTGTGACCTCAATCGTAGAAAACCTTATGATGCCCCCACTAGGATTATTATTGGGTCGCGTTGATTTTCAGGACCTATTTCTTATTCTCAGACAGGGTGAACGAGTGTTACCTAATAATGCCAC
>SL_3KL_010_SEDDRAFT_10002293_pt1 | contig 17519 bp, 16 predicted proteins | sample SodLakKL_010_SED_2_FD_10381 | JGI IMG/M metagenome (IMG submission 10381) | reverse complement strand
CCCCTTCCGTTCCGGTGTTTGGGCGGAGCAAGTGGAGGCTTCCCACTGGAGGGTCCACTTGCGGAACATCCGGAAGGGCTGGACATTCGGCGCCTGCCTCAGCACACCCGGTGCACGGATTCGGGGAGGCCTGTCTCCAATGACCGCACCGTGAGGCGCATGCCGGATACCCTCCGAGTCTTCCGCCGCATCAACCGAACGGAGTCAGTCTGCCCCCATGAACCGCCGCCTCCTCCTCACCCGCCTGAGTATCCTCCTTTTTGTCGCTCCCCTGGTGCTGGTGACCCGCGATCTCTACCACGAGAATTCCCTCACCGAAGTGCTGCTGGAATCCGGGGGAATCATACTCCTGACCCTCGCCATGGGGGGGCGGATCTGGGCCAGCGCCCACCTGGCCGGTAAGAGAGATCGGGAGCTGATCACCTCCGGACCCTATGCTCGAACCCGGAATCCCCTTTACCTCTTTAGCTTGGTCGGCTTTGTCGGTGCGGGCCTGGTCTTCGGGTCAATCCTTCTGGCTGCGGTATTCGCAACCGTCTTCTTCCTGTTCCATTGGCCAACCATTCTCCGCGAAGAAGCCAAACTGGAAGAGCTGTTCGGGGATGATTTCAGGAACTATCGGGCGCGTGTCCCGCGGTTTCTCCCCACCCTCAGGGCGGAGCCGCCTCGCAAGACGATGACGGTCTATCCGCTCAAGTTCTTTAGGATGCTCCGTGACGCCATGGCCATTCCGGCCATTCTCATTGTGGCCGACGTCCTGGACTGGGCTCAGGCCACTGGACTGACACCGGTGCTCCTGGAGCTTCCCTAGCCTTCCCGGCTGGGGGAGTGCTTCCCGGCATCTGAGATCCAGGTGCCTCAGGAGCGGGAGAACCCGAGATGAAGGGGAAACTGTGGCAATGGCGTGCCCACAGGCGGCACGGTCGGGTCCGCATTCCACCGGGGAGTCCGCCCGGCACACTGATCCCCCACCCTGAGGCTGCTTCGGCGGACTCCTGGGTGCTGGGCTACGGCCCGGATGCCCTGGTGGAACGCTCCCTTGGTTCCCCCGCCGAATTTCCGGATAGGGGCGAGAGTGCGACGGTCACATGGATCCACACCCCAGGGCTCGGGGAGACGGCGCAGATCGAAGCGCTGGGAGAGCACTTCGACCTGCATCGCCTCGCGCTGGAGGATGTTCTCACCCTCCACCAGCGCCCCAAGGCCGAGGTGTACCGCGACCACCTCTTCGTGGTGGTACGTCTTCCGGCGTGGGAAGGGACGGACCAGATCGGTCAGTTGTCCCTCTTCCTGGGATCCAATTGGCTTCTGAGCTTCGGCGCGGGCACCGAGGCATCCCTGGCACCGGTGGTGGAACGGATCCGCGGGGGACGGGGCCGGATTCGGGGCGCAGGTTCCGACTATCTGCTGTACGCGATTCTGGATGCCGTGATCGACGGGTACTTTCCGGTGCTGGAGCGGCACGGTGAAGCGCTGGAAGCCCTGGAAGACGCCGTGCTCGCCAGACCTGACGCCCAGGTCGTGACCGGCATCCACGAACTGAAGCACGGCCTCCTTGCGCTGAGGCGCGCGGTTTGGCCCCTCCGTGAAGTCCTGAANACCCTCATTCGTGGGGACGCACCACACGTGGGTGAGCAGGCGCGTCTGTACCTCCGGGACTGCTACGACCACGTCATCCAGATCATGGACATCGTGGAGACGTACCGGGAGATCGCGTCAGGTCTGGTGGACATCTATCTGTCGAGCCAGAGCGCCCGCATGAACGAGATAATGAAGGTGCTCACCATCATTGCCACCATCTTCATCCCCCTGGGGACCATCGCCGGAATCTACGGCATGAACTTCGATCCGGAGGTTTCGCCCTGGAACATGCCCGAACTGGGATGGCGGTTCGGGTATCCCTTCGCGTTGGGGATCATGGCCACCCTGGCCGGTGCCCTCATGCTATGGTTCTGGAGGAGGGGCTGGCTGAGTAACGGGCGGAACGGTCCAACCTGACCGCCGTCTGCCCTGCCATTCTCTGCCCTGCCCGGAACCCCTGGGGCAACCGGGCTCTGAGTGACCGATGCATGCTGATGAGTACGCTTGGTTTCTTCCGGGGATCGACCGGAGATTGCCGCGCCGAAATGCAACGTTTCCGGTGATGGTCCCGTAGGAACTGAGGGGTGGGCCTGTCGAGGTCCGCCTGCCCCCCAACCCCTGCGTGGCCCGTCATGAGCCTCCCCATCCGCATTATCGCCGCCGCCGTCGCCCTCTCCTTCCCCCTCCTGGCCACATCCGGATGCGACTCCGGGCCCACCGAGCCGGGAGAGGAACAGGTCACCTTCGATCTCGACTTCACCCCGGGCCCCGACCAGTTGCCCCCGGAGGCCCAGGGGTGGGAGGCCGGATTCGCGAACTACTCGCCGGCGCAGGAAGAGATCATGGAGTTCGCATCCGGGCATGAGCCGCTCCCCGCTGACGTTGTCGGGGGTCCCGGAGAGGATGCACACGGCCTCTTCATCGGGGCTACGAATCGCTCCGACGACGTCTTCATGTTCTGGACTGGCCAGGTGGAGGGGTTGGAGCCGGACGCCACGTACCGCGTTCAGTTCGAGGTCGAGTTCGCCACTGATTCCCCGGCGGGGTGCGCCGGAATCGGTGGTCCCCCCGGTGAGTCCGTCTGGGTGAAGGCCGGGGCGGTGCCGGATCGCCCGGAACCCTTCCTGGATCCGGACGAGAGCCAGCACGGCTACTGGTTCATCAACATCGACAAAGGGAACCAGTCCCAGGACGGCCCCGACGCCCGGATCCTCGGGGATGTGGCGAACACCGAATCCGGTTGCGGGGATGAGGAACGAGTGTGGGAGATGAAGACGCTCGAGGGTGATGGGACCTTTGAGGCCCGATCCGACGATGAGGGGCGAATCTGGCTCCTCGTGGGCACCGATTCGGGCTTCGAGGGACGCACCGAACTCTACTACACCCGCTACCGAGCCACCTTCGATCCGGTCTGATGAGGAGGGGCGGTGGGGGTCGTGGGTCAGGGGTCGGTCGGGACGGTGTCGCGGGGAAGGCCGATCCCGCCATGGCTCCGCCCCGCGCCAGGTCCGACGCTGGTCATTGTGTCCTTGCCATGCCGGGTCCACTCGGTGCTGTACCGCAAGGGACCGGCGATCCCCACTTCGACCCAAATCCTTCCGATGCGTCAGTCCACCGACCGATTGATTGAGGAGCTGGCCGGTGGCCAGCACCGTATCGTGACCCGCAGACAGCTGCAGGACGCGGGGGTAAGCGACAAAGCGCTAAGGCGCAGAGTTGGGTCGGGATGGTTGCAGCGCCGCCACCGGGGAGTCTACCAGGTCGGTCCCGTCGCCGGGCCGATGACCGCTGAGATGGCAGCGATACTCGCGTGCGGAAGCAGCGCCGTCATCAGCCACGAGAGTGCGGCTCGCCTGCACGGAATCCCCATCTCCGCCTCATCCGACGCCCCCATGGACATCTCTGTCCCCTCCCAGGTCTGCCGATCCCATCCCCGGATCCGGGTGCATCGGGTGCAGGAGCTGTCCCACCAAGACATAACCCAGATCGAGCACGTCCCGGTGGTGACCCTGGCACGGACCATCTGCGACCTGGCAACCGTTCTTGCCACCCGGGACTTGGAGGTCGCGCTCGCCTTTTCCCTCCGGGAGCACATGGTGAGCGAGAAGGTGCTCCGGGAATGTGCCCAGCGGAGCGGGCGGAGACGGGGGGTTGCCCGGATCCTATCGATCCTGGATGCCGAGCAGGGTCCCGCCTTCACCCGGTCCGAAGCCGAAGCTCGCTTCCTCGAACTCATCCGCGGCACCGGAATCAGGGAACCACGGACGAACGCGCGGGCCGCTGGGCTCGAGGTCGACTTCCTCTGGCGCAGGGAGCGGGTCATTGTCGAGGTGGACGGCTACCAGTACCACGGGAACCGCCACCGCTACCAGGGGGACCGGACCCGGGATCGGCGACTGGCCGCCGAGGGCTACCAGGTGATCCGCATAACCTGGCAGGACATCACGGAGCGGGGACCGGCGGTCCTCGTCAGCCTTGCCCGCGCCCTCGCACTCCGGGCGTCCTGAGCGGGGAGGGCGGAGCAAGATCATCGCTGGACCCGGATCCCCCCAAGGCGGATCGGGCTCAGCAGCCCAGGGGCCCCGAAACCTTTCACTCGTGACGGAAATTCAATTCACTGAAGGGTTACCCTACGAAAACGGGGTAGAACCCTTCAGCGAACTTCGCCGGGCCATTGAGCCTGAAGGGTTACCCAACGAAAACGGGGGGAAACCCTTCAATGAAGTTCGATGCCGTCCGCGATTGAAGGGTTGTTGGGGCCCATCGGGGCGGCGGCGTTGGTTGGCGGCTCACCGGGACGACTGCCTGACCGCTGAGAACGGCTTGCACGACCTGCCTGGATCGGTCAGGGTGCGGCACGGACCATCTGCGACCTGGCAACCGTTCTTGCCACCCGGGACCTGGAACTCGCGCCCGCCTCCTTGGGAGCGGCCGAGGGGGCGTCCCGCCATCCCACTTGTTTTTTGAGGCCGCGGCTCCGGTAGCAGCCCGTCGGCTTCATCGAGCCTTCTCGACCCGTCGGTTCCCAGACAGCGAAGTCCATCTCAGCTAACGAAAGCCCTCATTGCCAGGTCCCGCGCCCAACCTTACGTTCGCCTAACGGATGCCCAAGCCCCCCCGTCAGAGGCGGTTCCCCCGCGCCAAGGCTCGCCTTCCGGTAGAACGACCCACGGGGGAAGGACAGCTTCCATGGCCACTCCGGACAAGGCCCCGGGACCACGCCGCCGCTCGTGGTTCGTTCTCGCCATAGCCAACGACTGGCTCGACCGAGCCTGAGAGGAGTTCCGACCGTACGTTAGTCGGTTCCCCGAGGCCTCCGGGATCGCCATGGACCATATCCTCGTGCTGCCCGGCCAGATCCTCAGCTATCACATGGGTAGCGAGCACATTCGAAACCTTCGTGGTGAGGCCCAGGCCGCTCTGGGGGAAGCCTTCGATCTGGCGGCCTTTCACGATGCGGGCCTCAGCGCCGGTTCACTGCCGCTGGACTTGCTCACCCAACAGATCCGGGAGTGGATCGGAGAGCAGGTGGAGTGATGCTTCACGATCGGCCGAGGGGGCGACCTCCCCAGTGATGAGGGCTGGAGGGTGTTCTGGAGGAGGGGGCTGGAAGCGCTCCGGCGCTCCGGTCTTCCTTCTGGCCTGCGTGCTCTCCGCCTGCGAGGGTCCTCCCCCCCTGGATTCCGATCTCCGACTCTGTGACGACACCTCGCTTCAGTCCCTCGTCCAATTCCATCTCTCACAGGAGTGGGTCGTCGGCGGGGCTGCAGACACGGTGCTGCCACTCAGCCCACCACTGGTCTACCCCGTCCCTGCTCCGGGCGGCGGGCTTTCCTTCGCTCAGCGTCCCGAAGCGCCGATCATCACCCTGAACGCAGACGGTTCCGTCCGCAGCCGTATGGGGTCCGCCGGGGCGGGGCCGGGCGAATGGCCTCCCCAATCAACCGGTGCTGTGTCATGGTACGGGGACACGCTGTGGGTCGTGCAGATGCAGCCGCCGAGGCTTCACGCGTTCTCAGAAGACGGCGAGCTCCTTGAGAGCCAAGACCTCAGTGCCGCATTGCCGGAGCCTCTTACGCTCCTGTACCGATTGCGAAACGGCGCCGTCGTGGGAACGGCCTTGGGTCAGGCCCAGGGACGGGCGAGGCGGCTCGTGCATTGGGCCGGGCCCTCTCATCCGCTGGACAGCATCGGGGTCGCCCGGGAAGGGATTGGATACCGGGTCGACCTGCCCGGAACGGCCTTTGCCTTCGCCCTTCGGCCCATCCCTGACGACCTCCTCACAGCCCTCGCCATCGATGGTCGCTCTGTGGTGCTGGTGAGCCGAAAGGCCTCCACCGGGGGTGGCCCGTCGGAGTTCAGCATCCGCAGGGTCGCTGAGAACGGGGAAACGCTGGCTGAGCGAAGGGTGTGCTACCACCCGCTCACGATTCCGCGCGAAGCTCGAGCCGACACCATCACCGCGCAGGCCGAGATGCTGACGCGCGGACCTGATGACTTCCCCCTCGCCCTTGCGGAGGAGAATGTCCGCCAGGCCCTCGAGCTCCCGGAGTTCTGGCCGCCGGTGGACCGTTTGGTCGTAGATGAGGCAGGGGGAATCTGGTTACGTCGCGAAACTCGCCATGATCACGCTCCCTGGGAGATCCGGGACGATCGGGGGGAGTTGACCGGTGTGATGGTGCTTCCAGCCGACGAGGTCGTACTGGCCGTCGCCGGCGACGTGGTCTGGACCCAGCGGTTCGATGAGTGGGATGTGCCCCTCATCGTGAGGAACCGACTTGTGCGAGAGTGAGGCCGCGACGCTCCGACGGCGAGACCTCCGCGTAGAGCGACAACCCGGTCTCAACGATGCCCACCCTTCATGGGGAATCTCTGCCAAAGGAGCGAGGCGCGATGGACTGGGTGAGTCGTACGGCCTACCCCTTCCGCTCCCGGTACCGGGAGGTCAGGGGCGGCCGGATGCACTACGTGGACGAGGGACGAGGTGAACCCATCGTGCTGGTCCACGGGGTCCCGACCTGGTCGTACAGCTTTCGTCACCTCATCCGGCGTTTCGCCGCAACCCATCGCTGCATCGCGGTGGATCATCTAGGTTTCGGTCTGTCCGACAAGCCGCTGGAAGGGCCCTACGACCCCGCGGCCCTGGCGGCGAACCTGGGCGACCTGATTGGCGAGCTGGGCCTCCGGAACATCACCCTGGTTGTGCACGATTGGGGCGGACCCATCGGGCTGGCCTACGCGTTGCAGCACCCCAAGGACGTGGCCAGGCTGGTTCTGTTCAACACCTGGATGTGGCCTGCGGAGGGAGATCTTCGCGCCCGTTCCATCGCCAGGTTCCTCGCCAGCCCCCTCTACCTGGCGCTGGAGCGACGCTTCGCCATCACCGCGCGGCTCTTCACGCGGTTGGCGATCGCCAGGCGAGAGGCGGTATCATCCGAAACGCTTCGGCATTATTCGGAGCCCTTCCGGCGCAGGACGGACCGGGCCGGGCTGGTATCGCTCGTCCGATCCATCCATACCGCAGATCCATGGCTCGGGACCCTATGGGACAAGCGCCATAGCCTCTCACAGCTCCCAACTCTGATCTTCTGGGGGATGCGGGACCCCGCCTTTCCCGCTCGGTACCTGCGGCGCTGGGAAACGGTATTCGAAGACCCCGAGGTGCACCGGCTCACAGGGGTCGGGCACTACCCGCACGAAGAAGCGCCGGAGGTCGTGATGTCCGTGATCGAACGGTTCCTGGCTCGGCCTCTGTGCTGATCCGGCGGGTTGGTCAGCGGACCGGGCGAAGATACGTTCAGAACACGTGCGGTCTACCTGCGGGGCAGCGCGCGTGCGGCCTACTCTGCAGGCGCGGCCTACCGCCGAACTCCCATGTTCGAGCGGGCGAACGGGTGGGGGAGGAGGGGCGGGGCAGGACGTGGTCCTCCTCCGGCGCCGCCCCGGCTCTCCTCTCCTGAATTGGAAGGACCGGGCCTCCCAGCCTGCGCTCCAACACCCGGGACTCTTGGCCCGAGGGCACCGAACGACACGGAGACCCCGTTGAGCGACCCTACCTCCATCCTCCTCTGCGGCGCCACCGGGCTCGTGGGCGGGGAGTGCCTTCGCCTCCTAGCGACGGATCCGGCCTTCGACCGGGTCGTCCTTCTCACCCGCCGTCCCCTCCCGGGGGAGCTGCTGGAGGGGGTGAATGGTTCGAAGGTGGAAGAGCACATCGTCGACTTCCAGAACCTTCCCTCCCATGCCGCGCTCTTCGAGGTCGACCACATCGTCTGCGCCCTGGGCACGACCATCAAGAAGGCGGGATCGAAGGAGCGTTTTCGGCAGGTGGACCACGGCATCCCCCTGGCGGTGGCCCGGCAGGGGATCGAGGGGGGAGCGCGGCACTATCTCCTGGTGAGCGCCATCGGAGCCGATCCCGACTCCCGGATCTTCTATAACCAGGTGAAGGGCCAGCTGGAGAAGGATCTCTCGAACCTGCCCTTCCGGAGTCTCACCTTTGTCCGTCCCTCCCTCCTACTGGGCGAGCGGAGCGAGTTTCGACTCGGCGAGGAACTGATGAAGCGGATCGGCTTCCTCGTGCCCCCCGCCTATAAGCCAGTGGAGGCACGTGACGTGGCCGCCGCCCTCCTCCGCGCGGCACGGGACGACGCTCCGGGACACCGCACCATTGAATCCAGGGAGATCCCGGCTCTGGCTGAGGCCTACCTCGCCTCAACCTCATCCTGAAGCACCGGAGAGTCGTCCGGGCAACGTCGCACCTTCAGGTCAAGTCCCCCCGGTTCCGCAGACCGCCGCCCAGGCTGATCCTGATCGGCCCGGCACCGCAGAGCTACTCAACTACCTCCACCCCTCTCCAGAAGGCCACCCGGCCGGCGATCTTCCCAGCAGCCGGCTTGGGTTCTGGATAGAACCAGGCGGCCCCGTCGTTCCGTCGGCCTGCCACCTGGATATCGTAGTAGGAGGCTACCCCCTTCCAGGGGCATGTAGTCTGCTTCTCGCTGCGGGAGAAGAACTCGCTCTTAAGGGAATCAACGGGGAAGTAGTGGTTTCCCTCCACGACCACCGTGTCATCCGACTCCGCAATGGTCTCGCCGTTCCAGATCGCTTTCATGCCGGCTGTCCTCGTTCAGGTGGGTCGGTATCCCCCTGCCGGGGCGGCAGAGGATCCGTGTGGTGGAACCCCAAACGGAACAAAAAAGCGAGACAGCCCATCCAACTCATCGGGCTGCCTCGCTTTATCCAGTGGGCCTGGGTGGACTCGAACCACCGACCTCACGCTTATCAGGCGTGCGCTCTAACCACCTGAGCTACAGGCCCTCGTGTCACAGAAGGGCAAAGCTATCCGTTTCCGGCGACGGATTCAAGACGTGCCCCTGGCACCGGACGACGCATTGCCCCATGTTGCGACTCCTGATGATGGCTGACGGGGCCGGGCTCACATGTGCGGCTCCCAACATCCACCGTAGCACCCTGAAGAGGGGAGGGTTTTCCATGTCCGACTCGGTCGAGCACGTTTCCTCCACTACCTCCACCGGCCTGGCCCCGAACGTATCCGGCGCCCTGGCCTACCTCCTGGGTCCCATCACCGGGATCGTCTTTCTCCTCCTGGAGAAGGAGAGCCGCTACGTCCGCTTCCACGCAGGCCAGAGCATCGGTGTCTGGGTGGGTTTTCTCATCTTCTCCATTGTCCTGACGGTGATCAGCGGCGTCCTGGGAGCCATTCCCGTCCTGGGCTGGATCTTCGGGCTCGTCTTCCTGCTCATCTCCCTGGGACTGACACTGGTGGGCCTGGCCCTCTGGCTCTTCCTCATGTACAAGGGCTACAGCGGTGAGGAGTGGGAATTCCCCTTCGTGGGCGCGCAGGTCCGGAGCATGCTCTTCAAGGATCAGGTCTGATCTGCTCCACCCGTCCCCGTCCGGACGTCCAGTCTGCCACCCGCCGCTCCAACTCGGACAGTTGAGCTTTGGGAACGGCCACCACCAGGCTCACTCCGGCGCCATAGACCTCCTCCTCCTTCTCGGCCCCTATCTCACCGAGATGACGGAGGAGGGGGTCCACCGCCGGATAGTCCACCTCCACCCGGGCCCGAAGCCGTTCCACCCGGAGGGTAGTGGGAAGGGAGTCCAGAGCCAGATTAACCCCTCCGGCGTAGGCCCGCCCGAGACCGCCCCGCCCCAGCTTGGTGCCGCCGTAGTAGCGGGTCACCACGGCACAGATCTCCCCCACCTCCCCATGTAGCAAGGTCTCCAGCATGGGCCGCCCCGCCGTCCCATGGGGCTCGCCGTCGTCGCTCATCCCGATGCGGGCCGTGTCTCCGGGAGGGCCGGCCAGGTAGGCCCAGCAGTTGTGGGTGGCGTCGGCGAATTCACTCCGGACGTCCTTAATGCGGCTCCGTGCCTCCTCCTCCGTTCGGGCCCGGTCCAAGGTGGTGATGAAGCGACTCCCGCGAATCACCTCCTCCACCCGGTGCCAACCCGCCGGAACCCGATACCCGTCCTGAGACACAGCACGCCTCCGTTGCCTTATCCGGAATGATTCTTATTATACTCCAAGGGGGCAGTACGCTGGACGCCCGAACCGCTGCCCCTTCCCATCCACACCCGCCCAAACCCCTGCGCTCCATGACCGATACGTCGGCCCAACCCATCGAAGCCCGCGGATACGCCCACCCCGAGATGCTCGTCTCCACCGAGTGGGTGGCCGGGCACTTGGACGATCCCGCGGTGAAACTCCTTGAGTCCAATGAGGATGTTCTCCTCTACGACATGGGGCATATCCCCGGTGCCCGGAAGATCGACTGGGTCAACGACCTGAACGACCCCGTCACCCGGGACTACCTGGACCGGGAGCACTTCCAGGAGCTCATCCGTCGCCTGGGCATCAACGAAGGAGACACCATCGTCTTCTACGGCGACAAGAACAACTGGTGGGCCACCTACGCCCTCTGGGTCTTCGAACTCTTCGGTGTGCCGAACCTCCGCATCATGGACGGAGGTCGGGCTCGCTGGGAAGCGGAAGGCCGCCCCATGACCGAGGAGGTTCCGGAAGTGGAGACCGGCGGGATCCAGGTGGGTGAGCGGGACGACGCCGCCATCCGGGCCTTCCGGGAAGACGTCCTTGCCCACGTGGAGGCTTCGGGGCAGCTGGTGGATGTGCGGAGCCCCCAGGAGTACTCGGGCGAGCGGATGCACATGCCCGACTACCCCAACGAAGGCGCCCTCCGTGGAGGCCATATCCCTGGCGCCCGGAACGTCCCCTGGGCCCGGGCGGTGGACCCTGAAACCCACCTCTTCCGCTCTGCCCATGACCTCCGGGCCATCTACGAGAAGGAGCAGGGACTCGACGGGAGCCAGGACGTCATCACCTACTGCCGCATCGGTGAGCGCTCGTCCCACACCTGGTTCGCCCTCCGCTACCTCCTGGGCTACGGGAACGTCCGGAACTACGACGGCTCCTGGACCGAGTGGGGCAACCTGGTGCGGGCTCCCATCGAGCGCTGACCCCTGGACCTGAACGAAAGAAAGGGCCGCCCCTCCACGTGGAGGAGCGGCCCTTTGCGTTGCTGGAACGACCGATCCGGCCGATGAACCAATCAGTTCCAGTCGGCGGGGCTCAGGTCCGGGTCGAGGAGGGCCTCATCGTCGTCGTACCATTCGTCCCACTCCTCTTCGTCCTCGTCCTCATCGTCCCACTCATCGTCCTCGTCGTCCCAATCATCCTCGTCTTCCCACTCCTCATCGTCCATCTCATCGTCCTCGTCGAGGGCGACCATCCCCTGGCTCACCCCGAAGTTCTCGTCGAGCCAGCCCCAGCGGTCCGTCATTTCCCGATTCCTCCGGTCAGCGATGAAGGTGAAGGGAGAGAGGAAGATCCCGCTCCCTGGCCGCAATTCTACCTAGCCGCAAGGGAAAGTCAAGCGGGAACGAGCCTGACCTTGAAGTGCTAGGAAAGAGGAGAATCAACCCTTCAAGTCCCCGCTCCCCCGTCCGATGGAAATCCATCCTTCGTCCCCCTATGTTGGGAGCCGTTGGGGAGGGCAAACCCAGGTCCCGACCCTGACCGACTCCCGCCCCTGGAGGTGTGCCATGCCGAGATCCCTGCAGCCGTCCGCCACCGGAGGCTCCCCGACCACCCAGAGGTTCCGAACCCTCCTGGGCATGGCCGTCCTCCTCCTGGCCACCCTGGCTATTGCCGGGTGTGAACTCCCTCGCGCCCACGGTGACCCCACCGCCGTGATCGTTGCGGCGGAGACCGAACTCTGGTACGACATCGAGGAGGAATTCCGGGCCCAGATGGAACCCCCCATCCAAACGGTGCGCCAGGAGCGTCCCTTCCGGATCACCCCGGTGGACCCGGATGTGGAGACCGGTTGGGGGCAGCTTCGTCGTTTCCGGCAGCTGGTTCTGGTGGGATCGGAGGATACCCCCTGGATGGCGGACGCCCTGGGTCGGGTCTCAGGGGCCATTCCCCAGGCGCCGGCCCTCATCGAGGTGGAGAACGTCTGGGCCCGGGGCCAGAGGGTCTGGATCCTCCTGGTCCCGGATCAGGACCCGGGGGAGGCGGTAACCGAGTTCGCCGGCACCGTCCTGGACACCATGGACCGGCAGTTCCGGGAATTCGTCCGGACCCGTCAGTTCGTGTCGGGACGGGACACCACCCTGGCCGATTCCCTGGCGACGAATGTGGGATTCTCCATGGAGTTCCCCAATGTATACCGCTACTACGTTCAGGACTCGGTCTTCCGCTTCCGGAACGACAACCCGAGCCCGCGGGAGCTCATCCGCGAGATCGCCGTGACCTGGATCGAACCTGCGCCGGACGAAGATCCCACCCAGGAGGAGTTGGAAGCCTGGCGTCGGGCCATCTCGGCCGAATACTACGTGGACCCACAGGAGCTGGACCTCACCGTGGTCACCTTCGAACCCATCGAGGTGAACGGCGCCCGAGGAGTGGAGTTCCAGTCGGCCTGGCAGAGCCTGCCCGACGCCTGGCCCGCCGGGGGACCCTTCATCGTCCGGGCTCTTCGGTGCCCCGAGCAGGACCGCATGTACCTCATGGACGGCTGGGTCTACGCCCCCCAGCGTGAGAAGTACGAATTCGTGCTGCAGCTGCAGAACATCCTGAACACCTTCCGGTGCCATCCATAACGTGTCCTTCGTTCATCTCCACACCCACTCCGAATACTCCCTCCTGGACGGCGCCAACCGCCTGGGGGATCTGGTCCGCCGAGCACTCCACTACGAGATGCCGGCGCTGGCCCTAACCGACCACGGATGCATGTACGGCGCCTGGGCCTTCCAGAAGGCGGCGTGGAAGGAAGGGCTCAAGCCCATCATCGGGATGGAGGCGTACGTGGCCCCCGGCGACCGGCGCGACCGGAGCCGGGGGAGCTCGGAGCGGAACTACTATCACCTGGTTCTCCTGGCCCGGGATCGGGAGGGGTACCGGAACCTGGTGAAGCTCTCGTCCATCGGGTACACGGAAGGCTTCTACCACAAGCCCCGCATCGACCGGGAGGTCCTGGCCAGGCACTCCGGCGGGCTCATCGTGAGCTCCGCATGCCTCGCTGGCGAGGTGGCCCGGAACCTCATGGAAGGGCGGGATGAGGTGGCCCGGGAGGCGGCTCAGTGGTACGCCAACGCCTTCCCGGACCGGTACTACCTGGAAGTGCAGGCCCACGGGACCCCGGGGCAGGCCGAACTGAACCGGAAGATCTTCGACCTTGCAGGTGATCTGGACCTCCCGGTGGTGGCCACCAACGACGCCCACTTCCTGGAGTGCGGAGACCACGAGGCCCACGACACCCTTCTCTGCATCGGGCTTGGGAAGGACAAGGCCGACCCGGACCGGATGCGCTACGACGAGGGGCTCTACTTCAAGGGCCCCGACGAGATGCGGGAAGCCTTCCCCGACCGCCCCGACGTCATTGAGAACACGCTACGGATCGGTGACGAGGTCAATCTCACCTTCGACAAGACCTACCACGTCCCGGCCTTCCCCCTCCCGGAAGAGGTGGAGACGGAGGAGGAGTACCTGGTCCACCTCACCACCGAGGGAGCCAAAGAGCGCTACGGAGACCCGCTCCCGGAGCCGGTGAAGGAGCGGATGGACTTCGAGCTCGGAGTGATCTTGGAGACGGGGTACTCCGGGTACTTCCTCATCACCTGGGACTTCATCCGCTGGGCTCAGGAGCAGGGGATCCCAGTGGGGCCGGGGCGAGGCTCGGCGGCGGGGTCACTGGTGAGCTATGCCCTGGGGATCACCAACCTGGACCCCCTGGCGTACGACCTCCTCTTCGAGCGCTTCCTGAATCCAGAGCGGGTGTCGATGCCGGATATCGACATCGACTTCTGCTACGAGCGCAGGGGGGAGGTCATCGAGTACGTCCGGGAGAAGTACGGCCGGGACGCGGTGGGGATGATCATCACCTTCGGGACCATGAAGTCCCGGGCGGTGATCCGGGACGTGGGGCGCACCCTGGGCTTCGAGCCCTCCGAGACGGACCGGATCGCCAAACTCATCCCCAACGCCCCGGGGCAGGCCATGACGGTGAAGGAGGCCATCGACGCCCTCCCCGAGGTGAAGTCTCTCTACGGCCAGGACGAGCGCCACCGGAAGCTCTTCGACTACTCCATGACGCTGGAGGGGCTCTCGCGCCACGCGTCGGTGCACGCTGCCGGGGTGGTCATCGCCCCGGGCCCTCTGGACGAGTACGTCCCGGTGGCGGTGCAGAACACCAAGGGGAGCGGCAAGAACGGCGAGGCGGTGACGGTCACGCAGTACGACATGAACTGCCTGGAAGACGCCGGGATGCTCAAGATGGACTTCCTGGGCCTAAAGACCCTCACCGTCATCTCCGATGCGGTGGAGATGGTCCGGGCCCGGGTGGGCGAGCTCCGTCACCCCCGCACCGGGAAGGTCTACGGGTCCATGGACGACGTCCCCATGGACGATCCGGAGGTCTATCGGATGCTGGCCCGGGGCGGCACCTCCGGCGTCTTCCAGTTCGAGTCCAACCTGGCCACCGAGAAGCTCCGGGCCATGCGCTGCGACCGCTTCGAAGACCTGGTGGCCACCAACGCCCTCATCCGCCCCGGTCCCCTGGACTCGGGAATGACCGACGTCTTCATCCGCCGGAAGCTGGGTAAGGAAGCCGTCACCTACCCCCACACCGACCTGGAACAGACCCTCGAGCCCACCTACGGGGTCATCGTCTACCAGGAGCAGGTGATGCGGATCGCCAACATCCTGGCGGGCTTCTCGCTGGCAGAAGCCGACGTGCTCCGGAAGGCGGTGGGGAAGAAGATCGCCGAACTCATCAAGAAGGAGCTGGGCCGCTTCGTTGAGCGCTCGGTGGAGCGCGGCGTGGACCGCCGCTTGGCGGAGGACCTGGCGGAGCAGATCGAGACCTTCGGTCGCTACGGCTTCAACCGCTCCCACTCCGCCGCCTACTCCCTCCTTTCATACCACACGGCCTGGCTCAAGACCCACTACCCGGCCGAGTTCATGGCCGCCCTCCTTTCGTCGGTGCTGGACAAGACCGACGATGTGGTAAAGTACATCGGCGAGTGCCGGGACCTGCCCCGCCACCTCCCCCATCTGGAGGAGGAGGTGGTGGTTCTCCCCCCCCACGTGAACGAGTCGGGGTGGAAGTTCACCGTCACCGACGGTCGCCGTATCCGCTTCGGGCTCGGTGCGGTGCGGGGAGTCGGGGCCGGCGCAGTCAATTCCATCCTGGAGGCTCGGGAGGAAGGAGGGCCATTCACTAGCCTCTTCGACTTCCTGGAACGCATCGACCTCCGGGCGCTGAACAAGCGGGCGTGCGAGGCACTCATCACCGCCGGGGCCCTGGACGGGTTCGGACACCGGGCCCAGCTCCTGGCCGGGCTCGACGCCGCCTACGGGGAGGTCCAGGCCAGGGCCGCCGAGGCCGCCGCCGGGCAGGCGTCCCTCTTCGACGCCGCCCTGGGTGGGGTGGAGCGCCCCGACCCGACCCTACCGGAGGTTCCGGAGTGGCCGGAGCAGGACCGCCTGGCCCGGGAGAAGGAGGCGCTGGGGTTCTTCATCTCCGGCCACCCCCTGGATCGCCACCAGGAGCTGGTCCGCGCCTTCGGCCCGGCCAACTCCTCGAATCTGGCTGAGTTCGCCGGGGAGGAGGTGGAGTTCGCCTGTGTCGTCACCAAAGTGGCCCGTCAGCTCTCCCGCCGGGACAACTCGGAGTGGGGAAAGATCACCGTGGAAGACTTCCACGGCACCGCCACCATTCTGGCCTTCCGGGACACCTGGCAGCGGTGCAAGGAGGTCCTGGAGCAGGACGCAGTCGTGCTGGTGCGGGGGAAGGTCTCCGGGCGCGAGCGGGATGAGGAGGATCCTCCCATCTTCCTGGACGACGCCGAATCCCTGGAGGCGGTGAGCCGGAGCGGGCGGGTGGCGCTGGCCATTACCGTGGATCCGGGGGAAGGGTTCTCGGACGAGGAGGTGCAGAGGGCCCGGAAGGCCATGGAGAACAACCTGGGACGGGCGCCGCTGGAGGTTCATCTGGCCAACGGGGGAGGGCTCGAAGCCCGGCTCCGGTCCCGCTCCCTCACGGTGGATCCTTCCCCGCGCCTCCTGGGTGAACTGAAGGAGGTACTGGGTCCCGGTCGGATCCGCATGACCCGGGCCGGGTGACCCAGCACCCTCAATCCCATGGGAAATCCCCATGACCAGAGCCGGCCCCCAACCCCACGGGAGATGCCCATGAGCGAAGCAGCCCCACCTTCCCCCGCGCTCGCCACCCTCGGTGGCGGATGTTTCTGGTGCCTGGAGGCGGTCTTCCAGCGGCTCCGGGGGGTCCACGACGTGGTCTCGGGGTACGCCGGGGGCCATCACCCTCGTCCCACCTACCGGGAAGTGTGCCGGGGGACCACCGGGCACGCTGAGGTGGTGCAGATCACCTTTGATCCCCAGGAGGTGAGCTTCCGCCAGCTTCTGGAGGTTTTCTTCGCCATCCACGACCCAACCACCCTGAACCGACAGGGGGCCGATGTGGGTCCCCAGTACCGCTCCATCATCCTGCACCACGACCCGGACCAGGCCGCCGTGGCTCGGGAGGTGATGGCGGAAGAGGCTGAGGGGTGGGACGACCCCATCGTCACCGAGCTCGCCCCCTTCGAGGGCTTCCACCGGGCCGAGCGGGAGCACCACCGATACTACGACCGAAATCCTCGTCAGGCTTACTGCCGCCTTGTGGTGGATCCCAAGGTCCAGACCGCTCGCCGACACTTCGGGCACCTCCTGGCGGAGGGCTGACTCGCCTTCCCGGGAGCGGCTCACCATCTTTTCCGTGGATTCTGCGGTCCTTCTCTTTCCTCGCACCCTGAGCCCATGACCCCCACCGAGCCAGAGAACGAGCCCCGCACGGGAGCAGCAGCCGGCCCCGCCGAAGGATCCGGTGCCGAGCCCAACCCTCTTCTTGAGGGATCCTTCCACATCCCCTTCCACCGGATCCGTTCCGGCCATGTGGTCCCGGGAATCCGGAAGCTCATGGAGGAGGCGGAGGGTGAGATCGATGCCCTGGCGGCGGACGATGCCCCACCCACATGGGAGAACACCCTGGGCCGGCTCGATGAGTTGACCCGGCGGGTGGCGGAAGGGACGACCCCCGTCCACCACCTCCTGGCGGTGAAGGAGAGCCCCGAACTCCGGGAGGCGTGGAGCGAGGTGCTTCCCGAGGTGTCCAGCTTCTGGACCCGGCTCTTCCTCCACGAAGGACTCTGGGTACGGCTGCGGGCCTATGGTGAGGCCGCGGCCGCGGCCCTGGAGGCGGGGGAAGACGAACTCGACCCCCTGGCCAGACGGCATCTGGAGAAGACCATTCGGGACTTCCAGCGGGCCGGGGCGGACCTCCCCGCCGAGGGACGGAAGCGGCTCGAGGAGATACAGGTAGAGCTGG
>SL_3KL_010_SEDDRAFT_10002291_pt1 | contig 17527 bp, 12 predicted proteins | sample SodLakKL_010_SED_2_FD_10381 | JGI IMG/M metagenome (IMG submission 10381) | reverse complement strand
CCTTGCGCGCCTGCACGAGCGCGGCGGCGCTGGCCGGTGCGGTGGTCTCAAACCCGATCCCCAGGAAAACGACTTTTTTGCCGGGGTTGTCGCGCGCGATGGCCAGGGCCTCCAGGGTCGAGTAGACCATGCGGATGTCCGATCCGCGCGATTTTTCCTGCTCCAGGGAGGATGTGCTTCCCGGCACGCGGATCAGGTCGCCGTAGGTGGTGATGATGAAATCGTCGCGGCGCCCGAGGGCAATGGCGTGGTCCACGAATTGCAAAGAGGTCACGCAGACAGGGCACCCCGGCCCCGAAACCAGCGAAACGTTGTCCGGCAGCAGCGATGGGATGCCGAATTTCTGGATGGCCATGGTGTGTCCGCCGCACACTTCCATGAAGCGCACGTGCGGTCCTCGCCATGCGTGGATCTTGTCCACCAGAATGCGGACCAACTCTTTGTCACGGTATTCGGTAATGTATTTCAAAATGAAACGGGATCAGATTGTTGGACGGGTTTGTTGCGAGTGTGTCATATGCGTGGTGATACGGGATCAAGTCTGGCACGGATGGAAGCGGACAAGACAATTGCGGTTCGGCCGGGCGATTCGGACTGATTTGAAAAATCCGGTACGGCTCGTTCAGACGGGGGGCTCGTTATCGGCCAGGTCTTCGAGTTCACGGATGAGTTCGAGGGTGCGCGCCGCCTCCTCTTCGCTGATTTTCTGCAGCGCAAAACCGCTGTGGACGAGCACGTAATCGCCGATCCGGACATCGTCGAGCAGCTGCAGTCCGGCCTGGACCTCGCTGCCTCCGACAGAAACGGTGGCTATCTCATTCTCGATGGATACGACTTTTCCCGGAATGCTGAGACACATGATATTTTCCTGGTTGGATGCGTCCGGTGGCCATTGGCCCGACCCGAACAAAAGTGATTTTAAAACAGGGCGATAGAACCCGGTGTAAATAATAACGTTATCCACAAATATAACCCAATCCGGTTGAAATTGGAAGCGGGTGGATGCGATCTGTCAGGCGTCAGACTGGCGAGCGGCAACGGCCATCTGCCCCAAAGCGATGCCGGCATCGTTGGCGGGGATGGCAGACGGACTGAAGACGCGAAAATCCGCCGCCAGCAACCGCTCTTCCGTCTTCTCCAGCAGATACCGGTTCTGGAATACGCCTCCGGTCAGCACCGCGGTGCGCGTGCCGTAGCGGTCGCGCATCTGCCGCGCCACGGTTACCGTGACCGAAACCAGGGTGTTGTGGAATTTCGCGGAGATCGTGCCCGGGGCGGTGCCGTTTTGCAGGTCGTTGACCAGGGCCCGGACCATGGCATCAAAACGTATGACCGTTGCCGGGGTGGATGTGGTTTCCTGGCTGGATGCGGCCGCCGGTTCCGGGTCGGTTTTGAGACTCGACGTCGATGCATCTGAAAGCGTATCCACCGAAAACGGGTACTCGTCCGTGACGTCCGGATCGGCCAGCGCCTCCAGCTTCATGGGCGCTTCGGCGTGGTAGCTGTTGTGGAGGCAGGTGCCGGTGATGGCGGCCACGGCATCGAAAAGGCGTCCCGCCGCCGAGGAAAGCGGGGCGTTGACGCCGCGCTCAATGGCCTGGCGGATCATGTCGCGCTCCGGTTTTTGATGGAAATCGCGGATCAGGGGCAGGTCCAGCGTCCACAAATCCGGGCCGAGGGTGCGGAAAAGCAGGGAGAGTCCGGTGCGCCAGGTCTCTTTGGCGGCTTTGTCGCCGCCGGGGAGCGGCAGGTAGTCGAAATGTGCGAAGCGTTCGAAGGAGCTGAGGTCGGCGTGCAGGAACTCGCCTCCCCAGATGTTGTTATCGGTGCCCAGGCCCGTGCCGTCCCAGCAGACGCCGATGACCGGCTCGTCCAGGTGGAATTCGGCCATGCAGGCGGCGATGTGGGCGTGGTGGTGCTGGACGCGCACCAGCGGGATGCCCATCTCCTGGGCATAGCGTGTGGAGAGATAGTCCGGGTGCAGGTCGCAGGCGGCCAGCTGCGGCGTGACGCGGAAGAGCGAGCAGAAACGGTCGACGGACTCCTCGATGAACGCAAATGTGGCGGGATCTTTCAGGTCGCCGATATGCTGGCTCAGCATGGCTTCGTTGCCTTTGCCCACGGCAAAGCAGTGGCTCAGCTCCGCTCCGGCGGCAAAAATGCCCTCGGTACGCCATGGAAGCCGGACCGGCTCGGGCACGTAGCCGCGGGAGCGACGGATGATGCGGGGCGTCTCGCGGGCGACAAAGACCACCGAGTCGTCGGTCCGGTTGTGGATGTCGCGGTTGTAGACCAGGATGGCGTCCGCCATATCCCGGAATGTGCGCATGGCCTCGTCGTTGTCCATGACGATGGGCTCGTCGGTGAGGTTGCCGCTGGTCATGACCAGCACGGAATCGGGTATGCGATCGAACAGCATGTGGTGGAATGGCATGTAGGGCAGCATGACGCCCACCGTGTGGCAGCCGGGATTGATGCCGGGTGCCAGCCGGACCGGACGTTGCCGGGGCTGGTCTTTTGGGCCCTTTGCCGGCGCATCCCGACGCTGACTCAGCAGCACAATCGGGCGGCGCCATGATGCCAGCACATCGGCTTCCACAGGTGTGACCGAAACGAACCGTTCGGCGCTGTCCGAATCCCGGACCATTACGGCGAACGGCTTGCCGTCCCGTAACTTTGCGTTTCGAAGTCGCTCCACGGCATCTTCGTTCTCGGCATCGCACATCAGGTGAAAACCGCCCTGGCCTTTGATGGCGATGATGCCGCCTCGGCTCAGAATGTCCGTGCACGCATCCAGGATGAAGGAAATGTCGGTTACCTGTGATGCAGCGGTTTCCTTTGAAGTGTCCGTTTCCTGTGAAGTAACGGTGGCCTGTCCCGTCCCTCGACCATCCCTCCCGGTGTAAAGCAGCGTATAATGCGGTCCGCAGGTGTTGCAGGCCACCGGCTGGGCATGGAACCGGCGATCTTCCGGCGACTCGTACTCGGCGCGGCAGGTGTCGCACATCTTGAACGGCGCCATGGTGGTGGCGGGACGGTCGTAGGGCAGCCCGCGGATGATAGTGAACCGAGGCCCGCAGTGGGTGCAGTTGATAAAAGGGTACCTGATGCGGTGCGGCTGGGAGTCCATATCCACCAGACACTCCTCACATACCGTGATGTCGGGGCTGACCTGCGTGATGCGGTCGGACGTGCTGCTGCTCTTCTCAATCCGGAAATCGTGGAAGCTTTCCTGGTCGCAGGATGTGTGCTTTATAGAATAAAGTTGCGCTGCGCGGGGTGGATGGTGCTTAAGCTGGTGCAAAAATGTGCGGATGGGGCCGTCGGGACCCTGAACCCGGATGAACACACCGTCGTCGTCATTCCTCACAAATCCGGTCAGGCCGTTTTCGCGAGCAATGCGATAGACGAACGGACGGAAACCTACGCCCTGCACCAGTCCGCGCACGCGGATCTTCAGTGACGTGAGCCGGGCAGCGTCGTCCCTGTCCGGGGAGTGCTTTCCGGAGGGATCGGATCCGTGTTTGCTTTGCTCTGCCATCGGTTGGCTACTGGTTTGTGAGTATTGGTTGCTGGGTTCTTTGCCCTCCGAGGTGAATCCTAACGGACTCACTTATGGAGACGGTTCAATGTCCACCGAATTTGCTACGTAATCAACTGAATACGGGGAATAAAAACAATTTAAATGCAGACAGTGAATTGATCTCGAAAGCGGGCAGCCAAATGATCGCAAAAGTGGGGTGTCACAATGACTCAAAACCGAAGGCGGATCGGCCGGGCACGGAAAATTTCTGTACCTTGGTGCACCGAAGTCCATAACAAACGGATTCCACCATGTCCAAAACCATGTTTGAGCGTTATATCGGCATCGATTATTCCGGTGCCAGAACTCCCGACTGCAGTCTCAAGGGGCTTCGGGTATATGTGGCAACGCGTGACGAAGCACCGCAAGAGGTGCCGCCTCCCCCAAGTCCGCGCAAATACTGGACCAGGCGCGAGCTGGCGGGATGGCTGCTCGGGGAGCTTTCGAAGCCGGTTCCCACCATGGCGGGTCTGGATCACGGCTTTTCTTTTCCGATGCGCTATTTTGAAGCCTGCGGCCTGCCGCCCGACTGGCCGGACTTCCTGGAGGATTTCCGACGGCACTGGCCTACCGACAGAAAACACACCTATGTTGATTTCATCCGGGACGGAGATTCTGGAAATGCGGCAGCCCGTTCAGGGAGCGCCCGGTGGAGGCGGATAACGGAGAAGCGGGCGGGCGCGAAGTCGGTGTTTCATTTTGATGTGCCGGGATCGGTGGCAAAATCGACTCACGCCGGCCTTCCGTGGCTGGCGTACCTGCGGGAAAACCTGACAGAGCAGGTGAAATTCTGGCCGTTTGACGGCTGGGAGGTCCCGGCCGGATGCTCGGCGGTCGCCGAAATGTATCCGTCTATCTGGAGCAGGCAGTATCCCCGCGAGGGACGCACGCCCGATCAGCACGACGCCTGGACTATTGCCGCGTGGCTGCGCCAGACCGATCTGGATGGCGCGCTGGGTGCGTTCTTTATGCCGGCCTTGTCACCAAAGGAAAAGCAGGTCTCACGTGTTGAGGGATGGATACTGGGCGTGAATGGCGATAAGCTCTGACGATCTCCAGGGAGCATAATCCGGAAAACATCGCCCGGGACAGCTACACAATGCCTGCCACTCAGTTACAACTATCCGGAACCCGCCATTCCGGGGCAGTTACCCGGCTTCCGGACCTTACATGTGTCAGGATTGTTGCTGGTGCTTGACAACGTAAATCGGTTTCATTACTATTATCTATAAGGTATTATAGTACCAAGTGTATCTGCAATTATTGCGATAAGTATTGGTATTGCCGAAAACATTGGGTTTTTATTGAAGATAAAATCAACAACACCAGCTCATCCATAGCTATTTCCAGTTAAAACAATCGGGCTGAGGTCCGTGAGCGTCACTGAAAATTCCTTGAGCTGGACCACCCATATCTGTTCTTTTTGACATGCTCTTGCAGGCTGGAGCCCAAGAAGGGAGCCGGAGGTTACCCATGAGACCAAAGATAGCGGTTTTTGACTTCGCAAGCTGTGAAGGATGTGAGCTGCAGATTGCGAATCTCGAAGAGGATATACTGGAGCTGATCGAACTTGTCGATATCGTTTCGTTCAGGGAGGTGATGAAAGAGCATTCGGATGACTACGACATTGCTTTTGTCGAAGGCTCGATCAACCGTCCCGGAGACGCCGAGCGGCTCAAGGAAATCCGTTCCAATGCCAAAATACTCATCGCCCTGGGAGACTGCGCCACGACCGGTTGCGTCAACAAGCTTCGCAACGAGTGGCCGGACAGCGAAGCGCTCACCGAAGTTTATCCCGGTGCCAAAAAGCAGATCAAGGGTAATGAGTTCTTCGATATCTTCCCGGCCAAGGCCATCAATGAAGTGGTCGAAGTCGATTTTTACATCCGTGGATGCCCTGTCCGCAAAGAACAGGTGCTTTATTATATAAAGCGCTTCACGGACATGCCACCGTCCAAAAACAAGGACCTTGATTTCGGAATTATCCTGCGGAACATGGAGATTGACAACCGTTCCGTGATCAAGTACAACCCCAGAAAATGCATCCTCTGCCGGCGATGTGTGCATATATGCCAGGACGTGATGGGGGTGGATGCGCTTGGCGTGGTGGAAAAAGGCAGCGAGGCGATCATTTCGACACCGCAGGACATCGGTTTTGACGCAAATGGCTGCATCCGTTGCGGACAGTGCATCTCCACGTGTCCGGTCGGCGCCCTGGGCAACCGTTCCCCCGTCGAAACCCTGGCCATGGAGGTGAAAAAGAAGAAGCTCTCCATCGCTCTTGACTCAGTGGCACTGGCGACGTTCGTGGAGAAGCACAACACGTTGCGGGATATGGCACCGGAATTGGCCGAGCGGTATGTCATTGCCGGTCTCCGGCACATCGGGTTCCAGAAAGTGTTTCAGTACGATTACTACCTGGCCCAGTCAGAGCAAATGGACGAAAAATCCGAAACTCCGACACTGGCCAGCTGGTGCCGGTCGGCGCAGAACTATTTCATGGAGCGTGAGCTCAACACGCTGGAAGTGAAGCCGGAAAACAGCCCCTGGTCGCTGCTGCTGGATGAAGTGAGCAAGAGCATCTGCCTCGTGAGTCCCTGCTCGGCCATGAAGGAAGTGGAAGACTTCAATTATGTGTTGACGGGCGCCAATCTTCTGGAGCTTTTCAGGCAGCTGGAATGCGATCTGGATTTCATGGATCCCGAGGGAGCGGCATATGACGGACATACGGTGGATCCGGGATTCCGGCATCCCGGTGTCCCTGCCCCTGGCCGGAATGGTTTTGGAATCCGCAGGGATCTGCCGGAAAAGCTGACCCAGGCAAAAAAAGAGAGGGGTTCCGTTCATGTGTACCCCTGCCTGGCAGGCTGCACCAACGGTGGCGGGACTCCCCCCACCATTGATGAAGAAGTAATACAAGAACGAATCACCTGGTTGGAAGAACTCAGAGGGGTATGATCATGCCTGACACAGCGACAAGACCAACAGCGCCGAGACCTGCAGCAACGAGACCTTTGGTCTGGGAAGAGAAATGGACCCTGGATAAAATCGTGGCCTCGGTGGAGGATCCGCAGCACCAGAAAATCCGGCTGCTGCAGCTGGCCCAGAACGAATACGGATTTCTCCGCGATGAGCACATGAGGTACCTGGCCGACTCCATCGGCACCAGCTACACCGATCTGTACGGAATCGCTACGTTTTACGCCCAGTTCAATCTTCATCCGCCGGGACGCCATCATATCTCCGTCTGCGTGGGGACCGGCTGTCACGTAAAAGGTGCCAAGGGCCTGATGCAAAAGCTCACGGATATACTTGGCATTAAAGAAGACGAAACCACAAAGGACCACCGCTTCTCCATGAAAAGCGTGCGCTGCCTGGGGTGCTGCGGATTGGCCCCGTTGATCAATATTGACGAAGAAACGTTCGGCAGGGTGAAACCCACCCACCTGGAAGGTATTATTGAGAAATTCGACTAGGAGAGCCCATGGCTGTCAAAACAAAACTGGATCTCAACGAAATGGCGAGGATCGGGATGAACTCCCTGGAATCCTCCAAACCACAGATCATCTTCGGTCTCGGGACCTGCGGCGTTGCCGCGGGCGGCAACAAACTGGTGGATTTTACCAGGGAGTACACGGGATACTGGCAGGAAACCGGAATCCAGCCGCAGATCGTCACGGTAGGCTGCATCGGAATGTGCCATGCCGAGCCGCTTGTGGACATCAAACTGCCTGGCAAGCCGCGCGTGTCCTATCACAATGTCACGACTGCCAAGATGAAGCGCATCATCGAAGAACATCTGATCGAAGGCCGCCCGGTCAAGGAATTCGCCATGGGCCAGCTTAGTGATGAGCTGTCGGAATGCGAACACGGCAAGCTGAGCTATTCCTGGCACTATGAGGACATCCCCAATCTGAAAGAACTTCCGTTCCTGGCTCGGCAGGTGCGCATCGTGCTTCGGAACTGCGGTGTCATCAATCCCGAATCCATCGAACAGTACATCGCCAGGGGCGGATACCGCTCCGCGCATAAAACCCTGATGGACCTCAAGCCCCAGGGCGTGATCGACGAGGTCATAAAATCCGGGCTTCGCGGACGCGGCGGCGCAGGCTTCTCCACCGGAAAGAAGTGGCAGTTTGCCAAGGACGCTCCGGGCGACCAGAAATACGTGATCTGCAATGCGGATGAGGGCGATCCCGGCGCCTATATGGACCGCGCCGTGCTGGAAAGCGACCCCCACAGCGTGATCGAGGGCATGATCATCGGCGGCTACGCCATTGGCGCATCCATTGGTATTCTGTACGTGCGCGCGGAATACCCGCTGGCCATCAAGCGGCTCGAAAAAGCCATCCTGCAGGCCCGCGAATTCAACATCCTCGGGGATAACATCCTCGACAGTGATTTCTCGTTTGACCTGCGGATCATGGAAGGCGCCGGCGCGTTCGTCTGCGGGGAGGAAACGGCACTCATCGCATCCATCGAAGGAAAACGGGGCGAACCGAAGCCAAGGCCGCCCTTCCCGGCCAATTCCGGACTTTTCGGAAAACCGACAAACGTCAACAATGTCGAGACCTGGGCCAACATCCCCATGGTCTTCGAAAAAGGCGCCCGGTGGTTCAACAGCATGGGCACCGAGCGCAGCAAGGCAACCAAGGTCTTCTCCCTGGTGGGCAAGATCGAACGGGCCGGACTCGTGGAGATCCCCATGGGTACCAAAATGAAGGATATTATTTACGAAATCGGCGGTGGCATGCAGCACGGACGCGCATTCAAGGCCGTGCAAACCGGCGGTCCGTCGGGTGGATGTATCCCCGCCGAGTACCTCGATGTGGCGGTGGACTATGAAAACCTCCAGGAACTCGGCTCCATTGTGGGTTCCGGCGGAATGGTGGCCATGGACGAGGATACCTGTATGGTGGATATCGCCCGCTACTTCCTGGAATTCTGTGTGGAAGAGTCGTGCGGACAGTGTACGCCGTGCCGGATGGGCACCCGCCGCATGCTCGAAGTCCTGGAGCGCATCTGCCAGGGCGGCGGAAAAATGAGCGACATCGAACTGCTGGAGCGCCTCTCCGTGCAGATCCGCGACGGCTCCCTGTGCGCGCTGGGTGGAACGGCCCCCAACCCGGTACTGACCACGTTGAAATATTTCCGCCACGAATACGAGCAGCACATCCTGAACAAAAAATGTCCGTCGTCAACCTGTGCCTCACTCTTCCTGACCCCGTGCCAGGATACGTGTCCGGCAGGAACAGACGTGCCCGGGCAGATGCAGCTGGTGGCCGAGGGGCGCTACGGCGAAGCCTATGAACTGCAGCGACAGGACAACCCCTTCCCGGCTATTTGCGGCCGCGTCTGCGACCATCCCTGCGAAAGTCGGTGCCAGCGCAACCTGATGGACCAGCCCCTGTCGGTGATGATGATCCACCGGTTCTGTTCCGACAAGGTTCTTGAAGGCAAGGGTGGATACCGTCCCGAGCTCGGGCAACTGGACGCCACCGGCAAGAAAATCGCCATTGTGGGCGGCGGGGTTGCCGGACTCACGGCGGCCTTCTTCCTCAAGCGGCTGGGCCACGACGTCACCATCTTCGAGGCGCAGACCGAGCTGGGAGGCATGCTTATGTGGGGCATCCCGCCCTACCGCCTGCCCCGCGATATCCTGCGCTGGGAAATCCAGCAGATCATCGACCTGGGCGTGCACGTCCGGCTGAACACCGCCGTGGGCAAGGACGTGCCGTTCGAGGAAGTGCTCCAGAAATTTGACTCCGTCTTCCTGGGTGTCGGCGCCCAAAACGACCTGCCGATGAACCTGCCGAACGAGGACAAGCCCGGCATACTGAATGGCATGAAACTGTTGCGCCAGATGAACCTGGGCGAGAAAGTGGACCTCGGCAAGCGGCTCCTTGTGATCGGTGGTGGAAATGTCTCGGTGGATGTGGCCCGTACCGCACACCGCCTGGGATGCGAAAAGGTGATCATTGCCTACCGCCGCGAGGAAATCGACATGCCGGCATATCCCGAAGAGATCGGCGAAGCAAAGAAGGAAGGCATAGAGTTTTACTTCCTGCTGGCACCGGAAAAGATCCTGGTCGAAAAGGGACGCGCTACCGGCGTGGTGTTCCGCAAGATGAAAATGGACGAGTTCACCAAATGGGGCCGGCGAAAACCCGTCCCGGTGGAATATGAGACGGTAACCATCATGGCAGACCAGATTGTGACCGCCATAGGCCAGCAGATCGATACGGATTTTGCCGGTGACATGGCCGATCAGTTCATGGACCACAGGCAGCGCATCGCCGTGGATCCATACTCGATGCAAACCAGCCACCCGCGGGTATTTGCAGGTGGAGATGCGGTACTCGGTCCGGCCACGGTCATCGAAGCCGTGGCGCACGGAAAGAACGCGGCCCGTCAAATAGACCATAAACTCATGGGAGAAGACCGGTTGTACCGGCTTCAGGGGCTCACGCAATTCGAGTATTCGATGAACCCGCCGAATAATGAAGAACCTCTTCCGCGTGCGGATATCCTCACCATTCCCGCCAGGGAAAGGGTGTGCAACTTCCGGGAAGTGGTCATGTGCCTTGACGACCAGGGTGCCGTCATGGAAGCGAAGCGATGCCTGCGTTGTGACATAAGGGAGGGGGTGTAAAATGAAAATAATTATCAATGACATAGAACTGGAATGCAAGGAAGGCCAGAAGGTCCTGGATGTGGCACGGGCCAACGGAATTCATTTGCCCACTCTCTGCTTCAATCCTCTCAATCCTACGGCACGCCCGGCGGGATGCCGGTTGTGCGTGGTGGAAGTACTTGAGGGGGGAAGGCCGGGGTTGCAGTCCAGCTGTACGCTCCCGGCCACGGAAGGGTTGAAAGTGTCCACGAAGAGCCGGCCGGTGTACGATCAGCGCAGGGAGGTCGTGGAATTGCTGCTGTCGGAGCACGAACAGGATTGCAGGAACTGCTTTGTCAGCGGAGACTGCGTTTTCTCCGAGCTCTGCAGGGAATACGACATCAACGGGGTGTCGGTCTGCTCCGAATGTCCCAAGCGAAGGCAGGGCTGCCTGCTTTCCCGCGGTGTTCTTTGCCTGGGCCCGATCACCTATGCCAATTGTGACGCCTTCTGCACACGTCGCGGTTACAAGTGCGAGGGCTGCCACAGCGTGATGAAAAACGAAGATCTGCTCCGGTTCGGTCTTGCTGCCTTTGCCAAAGCGGAGTTTACGAGAGATGAAATCCTGGAAGCCACCAGGGTATTCTCTTTCGAAGGTGTGCACGTGCTCGAAAAAGTGATGACAGAGGAGGGCTTCAAATGAAATGTCCATGACGGCTGCCCGTCACACAGAAGCATGATTAAAACCTCATGGACATTCTATCTGACCTTATAAATCCAACATTTTCAACAGATGAAAGAGATCAACATTAATGTCGAGCACCTGACCCGGGTCGAGGGTCATGGCAATATCGTACTCAACGCCAAAAACGGAAAGGTGGAGAAGGTGATGTGGGAGGTGTCCGAGGCGCCGCGCCTTTTCGAGGCCTTTGTTCGCGGCAAGCCGTACCACCAGCTGGCGCAGATCACATCCAGGATATGCGGGATCTGCTCCATCGGGCACACGCTGGCATCGCTGAAAGCCACCGAGGCTGCCATGGATATCGAGATATCACCACAGAGCGAACTGCTCAGGCGCCTGGCCATCCACGGGGAGAACATGCAGAGCCACATCCTCCATCTGGGATACCTGATTTCGCCTGATCTTTTCGGCACGGGAAGCGTGGTCCCGCTGGTGCGGACCCACACCGATGCGGTTCTTGCCGTGGTGAAGTTGCACCGCCTGTCCAACGAATTCTCGGAAGTGGTCTGTGGCCGCACAACCCATCCAACCAACCTGATTCCGGGTGGTTTTTACAAGACCCCCTCGCCGCTCAAGCTGAAGGAATACCGGCAGAAGCTGCTGGATTCGGTGGAGACCGCCAATCTGGTGGCCGGCATCATACTGGACAACGCCGGTGCGCTGCCGGATTTCACCCGGGAGACGGAGTTCATTGCACTGACGGCCAAGGATGAGTATGCGCTCTATGACGGGCTGATCGGCTCAACGGATGCCGGCACTTATCCGGTGGATGAGTATGTGGATGTGGTCAACGAATTCGTAGTGCCGCAGTCCACGGCTAAATACTGCAAGAACAAACGCGAGGCGTTCATGGTGGGCGCCCTGGCCCGGTTCAACCTGAATTATGACCATCTTTCGCCGCTGGCAAAGCAATGGGCGAAAAAATTCGGCCTCAAGCCGGTGTGCCACAATCCGTTCATGAACAACGTGGCCCAGCTGGTCGAGTTTGTCCACTCGATTGAGGATTCGGTGTCGCTGATAGATCGCCTGATGGAGGACTACAAGGATGAGCCCCGTCCCGAGATCACCCCGAAAGCGGGACGCGGCGTGGGTGTGGTGGATGTGCCGCGCGGCATCCTCTTCCACGAGTATGTATACGACAAAGACGGCTACTGTGCCAGTGCGAACTGCGTTATCCCCACCAACCAGAACCATAACAATATCCAGCACGATTTTGAAGCGTTTGCGCCCTCCCTGCTGGACAAACCCGAGAAGGAGATCGAACTGAACCTGGAGATGCTGGTAAGGGCGTACGACCCATGCATTTCCTGCTCGACCCACTTTCTCAACGTGGAATGGAAGCGCTGAAAAAGACAGCGGTTATTGGCATCGGCAACACGTTGATGTCAGACGACGGAGCCGGGGTGCGGGTGCTGGAGCATCTGCACGAGTTGCCGGATCATGTCACGATCGTGGAGCTGGCTACCGGTGGCATGACACTGTTGCACCACCTTGAGGATTATGATCGCGTGGTAATAGCCGATGCGGTCGATTTTGGTGGCGAGCCGGGCGAAATCCGGGTTTTCAATCCGGATGAAGTGCGCACGATCAAGACGGTGGGTTATTCCCTGCACGATCTGGATATCCTGAAGGTCCTGGACCTGGCCAAACAACTGGACATGCTGCCGGATTCGGTCCGGATCGCTGCCATCCAGCCGGGCTCCCTGGAAATGAAGGAAGGGCTGACACCGAATGTTGAAGCGGCTCTGCCGGAGCTGGCCCGCTGGATTTCCAGTGAGATAACCGGTCAGGCTGGAATATCCGGTTCGGGGATATCCGGTCTGAATAATGGGAAACCGGTAGATAAAGAGTAAAAAAAAATGTAACATAGTTACAGTCAGCGCGGCTGACCAGGAGTGCTTTCCCTGAAGATCCAAAAAAAGGAGGTCTTATGGCAGAAAGTGTTGACTCCGTACTCGCCAGATACAACAGCGATGCGAGCCGATTGATGGACATCCTTATTGATGTTCAAAGTGAACAGGGGTTTATCGGCGATCCGGCCATCAAAAAAATCGCAGAGGGACTGGGACTTTCAACGGCCGATGTCGAGCAAACCAGGTCTTTTTATCATTTCTTTTCGAAAAAGCCGACCGGTAAATACGCCATCTACCTGAACACCAGTGTGAATGCCCATATGATGGGACGCGATGCGGTGGCGCGCACGTTTGAGGTGGAAACCGGTATCCCCTTCAACTCGGTCAGCAGGGACGGGCTGATCGGTCTTTTCGATACTTCCTGTATCGGGATGAGCGATCAGGAGCCCGCTGCCATCATCAATGGCAAGATCTTTCCGAACCTTACGCCTTTCCGGGTCAAGGAGCTGATCCGCGACATCAAGGCAGGCAAGAGCGTGGAAGAGCTGGTGGTGGAGGGGTACGGTGACGGCCAGAACAGCAATCCGGATGTGCGTGCCGTGGTGAGGAACAACATCCGAAAGATCGGTCCGGTACTGGACCCCAACTACAAGCCGGGGGAGGTCATCCGCAAGAAACTGCCCTCCATGACCCCGCAGCAGGTCATCGACGAAATGAAGCGGTCCAACATCCGGGGACGCGGTGGTGCCGGTTTCCCGACAGGCATGAAGTGGGAGATCTGCCGGCAGGCCGAATCCGATGAGAAATACATTATTTGCAACGCCGACGAGGGTGAACCCGGCACGTTCAAGGACAGGGTAATCCTCACGGAGCGTCCCAAACTGCTGCTCGAAGGCATGGTCGTGGCGGCCTACGCCATTGGCGCCCGCCAGGGCATCCTTTACGTCCGGCACGAGTATGAGTACCTGAAAACCTACCTGGAAAAACTCATTGACGGAGCCTACAAGCGGAACCTCATGGGCAAAAATATCGCCGGTATCGAGGGGTTCGATTTCGATGTGCGGATCCAGTATGGAGCCGGATCTTACGTCTGCGGCGAGGAGTCGGCGCTGATCGAATCGGCCGAAGGAAAGCGTGGTGAACCGCGCGACAAGCCGCCGTTTCCGGTGGAAAAAGGGTACCATAATCAGCCGACAGTGGTGAACAACGTTGAGACGTTTTGTGCGGCAGTGAAAGTGCTGCTGCACGGGGCGGACTGGTACCGCTCGTTTGGCACGACGGACTCGACCGGCACCAAGGTACTGAGCATCTCCGGTGACTGCCGTTATCCGGGAATCTATGAAGTGGAATGGGGGTTCAGCGTCAACGACATCTGTGGCATGGCCGGTGCTGAGGACGTGATGGCGGTGCAGGTGGGCGGACCGTCTGGTTCCCTGGTCGGGCCGTCCGATTTCGACCGTGTATTGTGCTACGCCGACCTTTCCACGGGTGGGTCGCTGATCATCTTCAACCACACGCGTGATCTGCTGGAGGATGTGGTACTCAACTTCACCTCGTTCTTCATTGAAGAGTCATGCGGCTCCTGCTCCACCTGCCGGATCATGCCGGTAATCCTGCGCGACAAACTCCGCAAGATACTGGATGCCCGGGGGGTGAAATCTGACATCACCGACATGCTTGAATGGGCCAGGGTGCTCAAGAGCAGCCGGTGCGGCCTGGGACAGACAGCCGCCAATCCCATTATCACCAGTATCCAGAACTTCCGCCATCTTTACGACCAGAAAGTCCGTGGCGAAATGCGATACGACACGGGATTTGACCTGACCCGCGCCACACAGGAAGCAATGGCGGCTACCGGACGATACACTCATGCTGACTAACACGTAGCGGTGTAAAAAAATGGCTGAACTAAGCAGTTTTACCATCGACGGTTTGAAATGCATGGCAAGGGAGGGCACCAGTATCATCGATGCCGCCCGCCAGAACGACCGGTACATACCGACGCTCTGCAATCTTGAGGGAGTCCCGCCGAAAGGGGCCTGCCGGGTCTGCAGCGTCCGGGTGAACGGCAAGCTGATGACCGCCTGCACCACTAAGATCTCCCCGGGCATGGACATCGAAAACGACACACCCGAACTCAATGACATGCGAAAGGCGATCATAGAGATGTTGTTTGTGGAAGGCAATCACTTTTGCCCGTCCTGTGAGAAAAGCGGGGAATGTGAGCTTCAGGCGCTGGCTTACAGATACCAGATGACCGTGCCCAGGTACCCCTATTTCTTCCCGAAACGCCCGATTGACGCCTCGCATCCGAGGATCGTCAAAGACCACAACCGGTGCATCCTGTGCAAGCGGTGCGTGCGTGCGGTCAAGGACGAAAAAGGACGAAGCATTTTCGCCTTTCTGGACCGCGGTTTCGAGACCAGGATCTACGTGGATCCCGATCTTGCGGGACAACTGACCGAAGAACGGGCGCGCAAGGCCGTGGAAGTGTGTCCCGTTGGGGCCATCATGCCGCGTGGTGAAGGTTTCAAAACGCCGATTGGCCAGCGCAGCTACGACAGGAAACCGATTGGAAGTGGCGCATGATCTCTTTGGAAGCGTCGCCCTTTTCATACAGCAAGCATTCAGGCACAATCAGCATCCAGATAGCATCAATGAAGTAGCAGAAGACCCGGCGGGAAATCAGCAATCACGCACAAGCAAATTGAAAGGAGGATCGCCATGCAAAAACCGGTCATTGCCACCGCATCCCTTGCCGGCTGTTTCGGATGCCATATGTCGCTCCTCGACATTGACGAGCGCATCCTCGATCTGATCGAGCTGGTGGATTTCAACAAATCCCCGATCAACGACATCAAGGAGTTCACCGTGGAGTGCGACATCGGTCTGATTGAAGGCGGATGCTGTCTGGATGAAAACGTGCATGTGCTCAGGGAGTTTCGCGATCACTGTCGCATCCTTATTTCCGTGGGCGAATGCGCCATTATGGGCGGATTGCCCGCGATGCGCAACGGCATTTCGGTGCGCGAATGCCTGGAGGAGGCCTATCTCAACGGCCCGTCGGTGCGCAACTATAACGAGGGCAAGGTGCTGCCGAACGACGAGGAACTGCCGGTGCTGCTGAACCGGGTCTATCCCTGCCACGAAGTGGTCAAGATGGACTATTTCCTGCCGGGATGTCCGCCGGATGCCGAGCTGATCTGGAAGGCGCTCACCGCGCTCATCCAAAACAAGAAAATGGACCTGCCCTACGAAGTTTTCAAATTCGACTGATCCCAACGTCATGGCACAAAAAATCACCATATCGCCGGTAACACGCGTGGAGGGACACGGAAAGGTGACCATCCATCTGAACGAGGAAGGGGAAGTGATCCAGAGCCGGCTCCACATCGTGGAATTCCGGGGTTTCGAGCGGTTCGTCCAGGGCCGGCCTTACTGGGAGGCGCCGGTCCTCGTCCAGCGGCTCTGCGGCATCTGTCCGGTCAGCCACCACCTTGCGGCCGCAAAGGCCATCGATGTCATCGTCGGCGCCGGCACGGGTGAAGGGCTCACGCCCACCGCAGAAAAAATCCGCCGGCTGATGCACTATGGACAGATCCTGCAATCGCACGCGCTCCACTTCTTCCATCTGGCCTCGCCGGACTTGCTGTTCGGGGTGGATGCGGATCCCGCCAAGCGCAACGTGATTGCCCTGGCCCGGACCCCCGAGTACAAGGATCTTGCGGTACAGGGGGTGATGATGCGCAAATTCGGGCAGGAAATCATCAAGTCCACCGCGGGCAAGAAGATACACGGCACCGGGGCCATACCGGGAGGTGTCAACAAATCCCTCACCAAAGAAGAGCGCGACAGCTTCCTGAAAGGGGAGGATCCGCTCAATGCCGACAAGATGATCGAGTGGGCGGAAGCGGCCATCGCCCTGTTCCGGGACTTCCACAAGAAAAACCGGGAAATGGTGGATGAGTTTTCAAGCTTTCTGTCCAACCACCTCAGCCTGGTCGGCAAGGATGGCGCTCTCGACCTGTATCACGGAAAGCTCCGGGCAGTGGATGCGGAGGGCAAGAAGATCCTGCACGACATCGACTACCAGGAGTACCTGGATTATATCGGCGAGGAGGTGCGTTCATGGAGCTACATGAAATTCCCGTTCCTGACCGAACTCGGCAAACAGGATGGATGGTACCGCGTGGGCCCGCTGGCCCGTCTTAATACCTGTGAGCACATCCCCACACCACGTGCTCAGAAGGCCTTTGAGGCGTACAAATCCTACACAGACGGCCGGCCGAACAACATGTGCATGCACACGCATTGGGCACGGCTCATCGAAGCCCTGTTTGCGGCCGAATCCATCAAACTCCTGCTGGAAGATCCCGACATCCTGAAAGATGACCTGATCACCCAGGGCGAGCGGTGTCCCGAAGGCGTTGGCTTGCTGGAAGCCCCGCGCGGCACGCTGTTCCACCATTACCGGGTGAATGAACAGGACCAGATCACCATGGCCAACCTGATCGTATCCACCACCAACAACAACCAGCCGATGAACGAGGCGGTTGAGCAGGTGGCCCGGAAGCAGATGACGGGACAGAAGACCATCACCGAGCCCATGATGAACGCGGTGGAGGTGGCGATCCGCGCCTATGATCCCTGCCTGAGCTGCGCCACGCATGCCATTGGACGCATGCCGCTGGAGATCACGCTGTTGGACCGGCATGGGTATCTGATCGACCGGAAAG
>SL_3KL_010_SEDDRAFT_10002290_pt1 | contig 17528 bp, 14 predicted proteins | sample SodLakKL_010_SED_2_FD_10381 | JGI IMG/M metagenome (IMG submission 10381) | reverse complement strand
TTCCCCCAGACCCAGGCGGACGAAGGGCTCTGGACCACGTCGACCAAGAACTTCCTCCTCTTCGATGACTGGTTCATGGATGGGAGGAACCATCTCTTCCTCTCGCCCGTCTTCCACTTCCTCTCCCTGGGGGTCTTCGCGCTCCTGGGGCCGAGCATCGAGGCGGCCCGCGTCGTGAGCGCGGTGGCCGGGGTGGGGTCCGTGGGGCTGATCTACGTCCTGGGTGTGCGCCTCTTCCAGGATCGGACCATCGCCCTTTTGGCTGCGGCGTTCATGGCCCTGGACCCCTGGGCGGTGATCCATTCCCGCCAGGCCATGACGGAATCCGTGCTCCTCTTCTTCATCCTGGGGGCGGCGGTCTTGCTCCTGGGCCGGAGCCGGAGGGAGCTGGTATTGGCCGGTGCCGTCTTCTCGCTCGCCATCCTGACGAAGCTCAACGCGGCGGCCATGGGCCTGGCACTGGGGGGGTACCTCGTCCTGCGCAGCCTGCCGGATGGATCGACGCCTTCCTGGAGGCGAAGGCTCGAGGACGGAGCCCTGTTCGGAGGGGTGGCCCTGGGCGTGGCGGCACTGGGATATTGGGCCGTCGCCCAGATCGACCCCGAACGCTTCGTGGAGGTCTTCCAGAGGGAGTTGGGCGGGGAGCACGTGGGTGCCGGGGACCAGACCACGGGGCGCCTCGGCATCCGACCGGTCCTGGCCGGGAGCACAGTCCTGGAACTGTTGCGCCTGAACCCCTTTCTCTTCGCCTATGCCGCCCTCGGGGGCATCGTCGCCTGGGCCTCGAAGGCCAGGGGGCGGCTCTTCCTCGCACTGTGGGTGGTGGTGGGCTTCGCCTTTCCCCTTCTCCAGATCTATCAGCCGATCCGATACTTCTTTCCGGTGGTCCCGGCTCTCCTGCTGCTCGTCGCCTTCCTGGTGGTCGGGGTATCACGCGCCGCATCGACTGCCCCGACTGGAGATGCGCAAGATCCCCGTCGCGGGTGGGCCATCCTGGGCGGAGCTACGGCGCTGATTCTGGCGTTCAACGTCGCCTACCTGGGCATGAGCTTCATGGCAAACCGAGGGAGTGCTCCCCGGGCGGTGGAGGCATGGGTTCGCGGTAACACAAGCCCCGATGAGGCCGTTCTGGCGGCGGCCTACCTGGCCACGAATCCGCCGAATCCCGTGTACGCCCACGACGTGGTAAGGCTCTTCCCGGGAGGGCTGGAGGAGGCCGTGGACGAGTTGGACATCCGGTACATCATCTGGGATCAGGCGGAGTGGGACCCGGACATGCGAGATCTGTTGGAGGAACGATACACTCGCCTGCATGTCTGGGAGTTCGGCGCTGTGTTCGGAGTCCGGGGAACAGGGGGGGCGCCGTGATGCGCCGAGCGGACGCTGCCACCGGAGACGACGCGCTGGCACGTTCCTGGCTCGTCCAATGGGGGAAGTGTCACACGATCCCGGGCTGTCCTCTCACGCCCGAACCGCCCAAGGCGGTTCCATTGGAAACTCCCCAGATGACCGGAGGCGTGAAACGATGAATAGCAGGCGCCGACTCTTGCTTCCCCTGATCACGCTCACCCTTGCTCTCGTCTTCTCCCTTTTACTGGTTGAGGTGATGCTGAGGGTGACCGGAATATCCGGTCCTCCCGGAGCGATCTCGGTCAACGAGTCACAGGCGGAGCGCCTCCCCGGCGTGTTCGTTCCTCGACGAACAGTCGTGAATCGAAACCCGGCCAGATTTCCGCATCGGATTACCGTCAATTCGCTTGGATATCGTGGCCCGGAGCTCTCGCTTCCCCGAGGGGAGGGCACCACCCGGGTATTCTTTGCAGGTGACTCCTTCACCTGGGGGGATCTCGTTCACGACGAAGAGACACTGCCGGCCCAGGTCCATATGCGGCTCTCGGAGACCTGTCCCGGTGTGGAAGCGGTGAATGCGGGGGTGGGTGGCACCACGATCGTGGGACAGAGTGAGATGATCCGGCGGGGCCTGATCCTGGACCCGGACCTGGTGGTGCTGACCTTCTATGACAATGACATCGCCGAGATGTCCCCCCCGAGGTTCTGGGATTTGATGGAAGACAACCGAAGGAGAAAGTCTACCTTCCCCTTATCGCTCGTGTATTCCGCGTTGAACTCGACGGCCATCTGGCCCGTCGCACGTAGGGCTGCCACTCGCCTGGGGGGAATGGGTGGAGAGGGAATGGCAGGGAAGACGGAGCAAGCCAACAGGACCGACGAGGCATGGCAGGCCCAGATGCCGGCTCTCCGAGAGGAGTACGCGCGATACCTGGCGGTGATCGCGGGAGAGCTTGAAGAGGCGGGGATTCCACTCGTCGTGGTGGGCTACCCTTCCCACCTGTCGCTGGAAGCGCCTGATATCTACTTCAACCATTCGGACTGGCTGGAAGAGTTGGCCGATTCCCTGGGGCTCCCCTTCCTCGGCCTGATCCCGACCCTGATGGAAACCCAGCTTGCACTGGAGGACCTCTACTTTCTTCCATGGGATGGGCACCCGCGTCCAATCGGCTACGAAGTGGCGAGTGAGGCGGTGGCCCACTTCCTCGAGGAACTCGACCCCAGCCTGAATTGGTGCAGGCAACGCCGCACAGGCCGCAGTTCTTCCCCGTCCCGCTGAACGCCTCCCACCTTACACCGGAAGAACCCCACCGATCTCGGGTGAGACCGGTGGGATTCTTTGTCAGAAGATGGTGTAGATAAAGGGCGCCAGCGCCGATCCCTGAGCGAAAACCAAGAGGGATCCCACCAGGAGCATCACCACGATGATGGGAAGGAGCCACCACTTCTTGCGCTCCCTCATGTAGGCCCAGAGCTCCGAAACCAGTGCCATGTCCGTTCCTCAGAATTGACGGGTGAGATCGCTACGACGTTTGGGGCCTTCAGGGCGGGGAACCCAAAAGCTCCCCGCGTTCTCCTGACGGACCACGGGGTTCCGTCCCAGGAGCCGCATCACGAGACCGATGGGGGCCATTACCAGGAAGAAGATGATGCCCATGAAGATGGGAGTGGTCACCTTGGATAGGAGGAGGGCGAACCCCATCCACCCCCGGTAGACCGGTCCGAGCCAGGAAGGGATCAGGAGGCCGGACAGGAGGAGGAGTCCTGAGGTGACTCCGAACACCAGAGCCACGGAGGAATGTCCTCGCCACAGGACGACCCCCCCCAGGAGCAGGAAGGCGATCCCAACCGGGAACGCGAACTTCCGGCCCTCCGAGGCGGTCAGTCGAGTTGGAACTGTTCTCTCCAATCTTCCTCCTCTTCCCACTCGGGTTGATCCGCCTTCGACAGCAGGAACGGCCCAACCACGAGGTGGTCGATGTCGGTGCGCATGAAACAGCGGTATGCGTCTTCGGGCGTGCACACGATGGGCTCACCCCGGACGTTGAACGAGGTGTTCACCAGGACGCCGCAGCCGGTGAGGTCGTCGAAGGCGCGGATCAGGTCGTAGTAGTCCGGGTTTGTCTCCCGTGATACGGTCTGGACCCGGGCGGAGTAGTCGATGTGTGTCACCGCCGGAATGTCCGACCGGGGTACATTCAACTGCTCGATTCCCCAGAGCTTCTTCTGCTCACCGGACATGGCAATCTGCCGCTCCTCCTTCACCGGCGCCACCAGGAGCATGTACGGAGAGTCGGTATCCAGCTCGAAGTAGTCGCTGACCCTCTCTCTCAGGACGCTCGGGGCAAAGGGCCGGAAGCTCTCCCGGAACTTGATCTTCAGGTTCATGGTGGACTGCATGTCCTGGCGCCGCGGGTCTCCCAGGATGCTTCGTGCACCCAGCGCCCGGGGGCCGAACTCCGTCCTGCCATTGAACCACCCCACGATCTTTCCGTCCGCGAGTTCACCAGCGACCGTCTGGAGGAGTTCCTCCCGGTCGAACTGCTGGTAGGCCGCGCCCAGGCCGACGAGGCGGCGCTCGGCCTCTTCGTCGGAGAAGCCGGGTCCCAGGTAGGATCCCTTCATGGAATCCTTGCCCGGGGTCACCGTCCTGGGTTGACCCAGGTGTCTGTGCCAGATGAGCTGGGCCACGCCCAGGGCTCCCCCGGCGTCTCCCGCGGCCGGCTGGATCCAGATGTTCTCGAACGGCCCCTCCCGCAGGATCCGACCGTTCCCCACGCAGTTCAGCGCGACTCCCCCCGCCAGACAGAGGTTCTTGAGCCCCGTTTCCCTGTGCGCCGCCCGGGTCATGCGGAGCATCACCTCCTCACAGACCTCCTGCACCGAGCGCGCCAGATCCATTTCCCGCTGGCTGAGCCGCGTCTCCGGGGTGCGAGGGGGGGCTCCGAAGAGCTTGTCGAAGGCCCCGTTTGTCATGGTGAGGCCGTTCAGGTAGTTGAAATACGACTGGTTCATGGTGAAGGAGCCGTCTTCCCTCAGGTCGATGAGCTCATCCAGGATCAGCTCCACGTACTTCGGCTCCCCGTAGGGCGCCAGCCCCATGACCTTGTACTCGCCCGAGTTCACCTTGAAACCGGTGTAATAGGTGAAGGCGGAGTAGAGGAGGCCCAGGGAGTCCGGCCAGTGGAGCTCCTTGAAGATCTCCAGATCGTTGTCCCGCCCGACCCCCATGGAGGCCGTGGCCCACTCCCCCACCCCGTCCATGGTGAGGATGGCCGCCTCCTGGAAAGGGGACGGAAAGAAGGCGCTGGCGGCATGGGATTCATGGTGCTCCGAGTAGAGGACCTTTCCCTCGTACTCCAGGGCCTCCTTGATCTCGTTGTCCATGAAGAGCTTCTCCTTGATCCAGAGCGGCCCTGCCATGAGGTAGGAGCGGAACCCCCTCGGTACCACGCCAAGGTACGTCTCGAGGATCCGCTCGAATTTCAGGAGCGGCTTGTCGTAGAACCCGACGTAGTCGAGTTCATCGACGGAGATGCCTGCCTCCGACAGGCAGTAGGCCACCGCCTCCTTGGGAAACGACGCATCCGCCTTGATCCGGGTGAGGCGATCTTCCGACACGGCAGCCACGATCTNCCCGTCTTCCAGCAGGCAGGCGGCACTGTCGTGGAAGAAGGCTGAGATACCGAGAATGCGTACCGGGGAGCTACGGGCCATTCGATTCCTCCTGGAGTCCTGGGGTGCGCTCTGCCTTGACGGGCTGCAAAACCCGGTCCCGAACGTGCTCCCACATCATCCGGATCATGGCTCTCCCCCAAGTAGGGCACTGGCGACGCTCTCCGCCAGGGCGGCAGCGCCTTGTTCCGTGTAGTGGACGTCATCTCCAAAGAAGTCCAGGCTCCTGGGGATCATGGACGCCGCGTCCACCACCTCGACGCCTTCCTCCGCTGCCACCCGGAGGGTCACCGCGTTGTAGGCTGCCATGGCGTCGGCCATGGAGCCGGTGGAGGGAATTCCCCGGACCCAGGGGCCCCGGACCGTGACGCAGAAGGTGGCAGGAAACCAGATCCTGCCGCTCTCGGCGCGACTCATCTCCTCCTTGTAGAGGGACGGTTGGGTGACAAGGATCACCCGGACCCCGTCCCCCTTCAGCGTTCGAACCAGGGAGCGCAGGCTGATCTCGAAATCAGGGAGGGAGCGGTACTCGGGTACCGCCCGGTCCTCCTCGACGAACCGCCAGGCAGAATACCACCGACGGTTGAATTCCCACGCATTCCAGCTTTCCAACGCCCTTCCCAGGAGGGTGTGGGGCCGAGCCCCGCGAATGGCGGGACCGTAGAAGTGGCTCCACTGCTCGTCATAGCCACCCACGCTGAATCGTGGGGCGTGGAAGGAACGGTACAGGTCGTTGATGGCGTGCATCACCACCACCACCTCGGGCTCCCATCTCCGCACGTATGTCACGTAGTTGATGTGGGAGTGCTTGGTGGTCCACCAAGCACTCCCGGCATTCAGCACCTCGTACCGTCCGTTCCGGTTGAGGAGTTCCTCGAGCACCGCAGGATACCGGCGCTCCGGCTCGAGGTCTGGATTTTGAGTCGTGGATCCCCCCAGCGTTGCAATGCGGGTCACCCCCTCCTCGGTTTGAAGGGGTACGGAGTCGAAGCGCGTCCCCGGAAACTGGAGGAACGGGTCGAAGGCGTGGACTCGGGAGGAGGCATGCGCGACCTCCACGAGGCCGTAGCCCAACAGGCCCAGGAGGACGAGGGCTCCCATCGTTCGGATTGCCCGCTTTCCTCCCAGGACCCGATTCAGGAGAAGCAGGACCCCGAGGGGAACGGCGAGGGCCGCCGCCAGGATCAGGAGAAAGGCAAGATACCCTGGCGTATAGGGGCCCAGAACCGGCTCCGCTCCCCGATGGAGGGCAAAGCCGATCCAGACGAAGAGGGCGAAGGCCAGGTAGGACCAGGCGAGGGCGGGTACCCAGGGGAATCCCCCGGCGGATGTCGAGGCCGGTGGGGACCCAGGCGATGGGCTTTCCAAGAGAATCTTCCTTCGAGGGTGCTTGTGATGCGCTCGGGACGGGGACCCCCCCGGTTCAGCCGGCATCAACTCGCAAGTCTGATGCCGGTCCGGGAGGGCCCCGGTTTCGTTCTTGCATAGATTGAGGTTCATCCGCGGCCTGCGAAGGCCTTCCGCCGAGGGGGGTTCGGTTTCGAACCCCTGGCAGTCCCCAGCCCAGAGCCCCACCTGACATGTGCGGTCTTGCCGGGATCCTGAACGTCCGCCCCCAGGATCCCTCACACCTGGAGGAATCGATCCGGGGCATGGCGGATACCCTGGTCCACCGGGGCCCCGACGACGGCGGGGCCTGGGTGAATTCCCAGGGTACCCTGGGGCTCGGCTTCCGACGCCTCGCCATCCTGGACCTCTCTCCCATGGGCCACCAGCCCATGAACTCTCCCTCCGGTCGCTTCTCCCTCGTCTTCAACGGAGAGGTCTACAACCATAATCGAATCAGGAGCGAGTTGGGGGCCGTGCCGTTCCGGGGCGGGTCGGACACGGAGGTGGTGCTCCACGCCTTTGATCGTTGGGGGATCCTGGGGGCGCTGGACCGATTCATCGGGATGTTCGCCATGGCCGCCTGGGACGAACAGGAGCAGGAACTCTGGCTCATCCGCGATCGAATGGGGATCAAACCCCTCTACGTGGCCAAGACGCCCTCGGGAATGGCCTTCGCCTCGGAGCTGAGGGCGCTGCGGCAGGCGCCGGGCTTCGATTCCTCCCTGGATCTGAACGGGGTCCACTCCTTCCTCCAGTACCTCTACTTCCCCGCCCCCTACACTCCCTACGACTCGGTCCGTAAGCTCCCCCCCGGGCACTTCCTCCGGGTTTCCGTGGACCGACTTGCCACGGGTGGGATTCCGGCCAGTGAACCCTGGTGGACCCTGGACAGAGCGCGGCGGGGTGGGGCGGTGGCGGCCTCGGGTCGGGCTTCCAGTCCCGAGTCCGCCCTCGTGGATGAGCTCGAGGAACTCCTGGCCGACGCGGTGGGACTCCGAATGATCGCCGACGTGCCCGTCGGGGCCCTTCTTTCCGGAGGAATTGACTCCAGTGTGGTTGTTGCACTGATGCAACGACAGGCGTCGCGTCCGGTGCGGACCTTCACCATCGGGTTCGATGACCCGTCCCACGACGAGTCCGGCCATGCGCGGCGGGTCGCGGACCACATCGGGACGGAGCACACGGAGCTGTTCCTGACCGGAGCGGACGCCCTCGAGCTGATCCCTACCCTCCCCCGGATCTTCGACGAGCCACTGGCGGACCCCTCCCAGCTTCCCACGTTCCTGGTCTGCCAACTGGCTCGACGCAGCGTCACGGTGGCCCTCTCCGGGGACGGGGGCGACGAACTCTTCGGCGGATACAACCGATACGTTGCGGGGGGCCGAATCCTCCCCCGTGCATCCCGCCTTCCCCGGGTCCCCCGTCGATGGCTGGGGGAACTCCTGCGGACAGTACCCCCCGGGGCCTGGGACCGGGGTGGACAGTGGATTCCCGGGTTGGCGGGTCGGCTTCGATTGGCCGGGGCAAAGGCCCAGAAGCTGGGACGGCTGCTGGATGCCCCGAGCGAGTCGGAGATGTACCGGACCCTCCTCAGAACGGGCATCGACCCCAACTCCCTCCTCCGGAACGGGACCTCTCTGCATGATCCCGTCCGAGAGGGGCTGGACCGACTGGGTGAGGGGCGGGTCAGCCTGGCCGACATGCTCTACTCGGATCAGCGTCACTATCTGCCGGACGACCTCCTCCAGAAGGTGGATCGTGCCAGCATGGCCGTCAGCCTCGAGGCCAGGGTGCCCCTCCTGGATCACCGTCTGGTGGAGTTCAGTTGGTCGCTCCCCGACGATGTGAAGATCCGGGATGGCCAGGGCAAGTGGCTCCTCCGCCGCGTCCTGGATCGTCATGTGCCGGCGCACCTGCTGGATCGCCCGAAGACGGGCTTCACGGTTCCAGTGGAACGCTGGTTGGCCGGGCCCCTCCGGGATTGGGCCGAGGATCTCCTACTCGCCCCGGATCCGTTCCGGGATGAGCTCTTCCGCCCGGAGCCTCTGGCACGAAGCTGGAAGCGGTTCAACTCGGGGCGGCCGGAGGAGGCCATGGGTCTATGGGCGATCCTGACCCTCTTGTCCTGGAGAGCTCACTGGGGAGTCGACAACCTGACGCACAGGGCGGCGTGATGAAGATCTTGAAGGTATGGGACGGGGAGTACCCGTGGGATGTGCGAACGGAGAAGGTGTGCCGGGCCCTGACCGGGGCCGGCCACCAGGTCCATATGGTGGCCCGGAACCGGGACTGCCGCATACTGCGAGAGGAACTGGAGGAGTGCACGGTTCATCGGATGCCTCCATTCCGCGCCATGGGAAAGTTGGTGGACGCGGCATCTCAGTTCCCGGCCTTCTTCAACCCCAGGTGGATCGGGTTGATGAAGCGGGTGGGACGAAGCGAAGGGGCCGAGGTCATCCTGGTGCGGGACCTTCCCTTGGCGCCCACGGCGATCCACGTGGGTCGCAGACTCGGGATCCCGGTGATCCTGGACATGGCGGAGAACTATCCGGCAATGATAAGGGATCTATGGACCACCGAGAGCACGAAGCCCGGGGACTTCCTGGTGCGGAACCCCAGAGCGGTGGAAGCCGTGGAACGCTGGACCATGGAGCGCATCGATCACATCCTCGTGGTGGTGGAGGAGTCGAGGGACCGACTGGTGGACGAACTCGGGGTTCCCCGGGATCGCGTCACCGTGGTGGGGAACACGCCATCGGCGGAGAGGTTGGATGGCTACGCCGATACGGAGGCATCTCCCACGCGCCCATCCCAGGGAGAGGGCGGCCCGATCCGACTCATCTACCTGGGTCTCTTGGAAGAGGCCCGAGGGGTCGGGGCGGTCATCGAGGCCGTCGGCCTCTGTCGGGACCGGGGAATCCCGGTGGACTTCACCATCATAGGCGACGGGCGTGCGGCGCCCCGGTTCGAGGCGCTGGCCCGGGAGCGTTCCCTGGATGGCTCCCAGGACGGTTCCCAGGTGAAGTTCCTGGGCTTCGTCCCCTACCAGGAGGCGCTTCCCCTCCTGGCGGAGTCGGATGTGGGGGTGATCCCACACCTGGCGAATGAGAGTTGGAACACCACGATCCCCAACAAGCTCTTCGACTACATGGCGGCCGGCGTCGCCGTCCTCACCTCCGAGGCCCGACCGGCCCAGAGGGTGGTGCACTCCACCGGCTGTGGGCTCTCGTTCCAGGGGGGGGATCCGGAATCTGCGGCCCATGCCATCGAGCACCTGTGGCGGGAGGGGGGTACCGGGGAGATGGGGCGCCGGGGGCGAGCAGCCATCCGCGAAGAATTCAACTGGGAGCGGGATGGTGAACGGCTTCTGGAGGTCATGGAGCGAATGTCCGCCGCCGCCGCCCCGAATCCTTGAAGCACGCGTCGGCCGAACGGCCCTGATGCGAGCGTCTGTCCGATCCAATGGAGTGCGTTGCCAATGATGAGACTTGCGGTGGTGGGGTGTGGGGCGATCGCCGAGTCCTTCCACCTTCCGGCCCTCAGGGCCATGGGAGCCGAGGAGGTCTCCGTTGTACTGGTGGACCCGGACCTTGCCCGGGCCCGCGAGTTGGGGCGCAAGTTCGGATTGGCCGAGGTGGCTTCGTCCCACCGGGAAGTGGCCGAAGAGCTGGACGGGGCCGTCCTTTGCACCCCACACCACCTCCATGTCCCCATCGCCCGTGACCTCGTGCAGGCCGGGGTGGGTGTGCTTTCGGAAAAGCCCCTGGCAACCAATGTGGCGGACGTGGAAGCCCTGAGGGACCTGTCGGAGTCCACTGGGGTCCCGGTGGCCGTGAACCAGACGCGACGCTTCATCCCGGCCTGCCGGGAGATCCGGCGGCTTCTTCACTCGGGTGAGTTGGGGCGGATCGAGGCGGTGGAGATGGCGGAGGGGGATCGATTCGGCTGGCCCGCAGCGACCCCATCCATGTTCGGCGCCGCCGCAGGCGGAAAGGGGGTGCTCCTGGACATCGGAGTTCATGCCCTGGACTTGGCCACCTGGTGGTTCGGGAGCGAGTTGGCGTTGGACGGGTACCGGGACGACAGCTTCGGCGGCTCGGAGGCCGCCGTCCGCTCCCGGTTCCGGTTCGGAGAGGCGACCCTGTCCCTCCGTCTGAGCTGGTTGGCGAAGCAGCCCAACCGCTACACGATCCGGGGGGAGGGAGGGATGATCACCTGGAATGTGTACGATCTGGACCGGATCGGGATCTCTCGGAAGCCTGGCGACCGGATGCGGGTCCAGCCCATCCCGGGGGCTCCCGGCTCCTTCGCCGACCTGGCCCCCCTGGTGCTTGGAGATTTCCTGAATTCGCTCCGAACCGGCTCCCGCCCCGCGGTATCGGCCGGTGATGTCCTTCCCGCCATGCGCCTCATCGAAGCGTGCTACGCACGTCGGGAGCGCGCGGACATGCCCTGGCACGACTTCACACTGGATCCGTCCCATGTCACCTGAACGGAGGATCCTGGTCACCGGGGCGGGGGGATTCATCGGGGGGCGGGTGGTGGAGGCCCTCTGCCAGCACCCCCACCTGGGTCAGGTAATCCCTTCCGTCCGGCGCTGGTCCACCGCCGCCCGCCTGGGTCGATACCCCGTGAACCCCATCCGATGTGATCTCCTGGATCCGTCGGATGTGGAGTCCGCACTGGAAGGGGTGGACTCGGTGATCCACTGTGCGGTGGGTGGGCTCGATGCCACCGTCCAGGGAACCCGGAATCTCCTGGAGAAGGCGGTGGGCCTGGGGGTAAGGCGGGTGGTGCATCTCAGNACCGTCGACGTCTATGGCCGGGCTGAGGGCCGCGTGGCGGAGGACCATCCACTGGAGTTGACCGGCCGGGAGTACGGCGATTCGAAGATCGAAGCCGAGGGGCTTTGCAGCGCGTTCCAGGAGCGGGGTCTCGAGGTGGTGATCCTGAGGCCCACCATCGTGTATGGGCCCTTCAGCGACCTCTGGACGATGGAGTTTGCCGAGCGGCTGCGCGAGGGCGCGTGGCTCCTGCCCAGGGAGACATGTCAGGGCACCTGCAACCTGGTCTACGTGGACGACCTGGTCCGGGCCACCCTCCTGGCCCTGGACGCGCCGGGAGTGGCCGGGCGCGCATATAACGTGAACGGCCCGGACCGGATTACCTGGCAGGCCTACGTCGAGGCGCTCAACCATGGGCTGGGATACCCTCCCCTGGCTCCCCCTCCTCCTGCTTCCGCTCGCCTCCGGTCCCGGGTGATCCAGCCCATCCGGGCCCTTATCAAGGGGGGGTACCTTCGATTCGAGGACCAGGTGCAGGCGCTCTACAAGCGGTCCCGGTTGGCCCGCACCCTCATCAAGGGTGTGCAGGGAGGGCTCCGGCGCGTGCCGTCTCCGGCTGAGTACGACCTGTACAGTCGGGAGGTGGACTTCGCGACGGATCGGGCCAGGGAGGAGTTGGGGTACACCCCGACGGTGCAGTGGAAGGAAGGTGTGGATCGGAGCGTTGGGTGGCTGCTCCACGAAGGGGATTTCAGCCGCCTTGGATAGGACCGAGCGCGCCGACGGGCCCGCCTACTCGATCCTCCACCTCTGCGCCCCGGCAGAGGTGGGCGGGTTGGAGCGGGTGGTGCAGGGGCTCTCCTCCGAGTCCGTGACCCAGGGACACCGGGTGACTGTGGCGGCAGTCCTACAGCCCGGGGCGGACGCATCAGGCTTCCTGGAGCCCCTCCGGCAGGCGGGGGTGGATACGGTCCGGATCGAGGTGCGAGGACGCGGTTATCTCAGGGAGATGCGGGCAGTGGGGCGACTCCTGGACTCCCTCCGCCCCGACATCCTCCACACCCATGGATATCGGGTTGATCTCCTGCACGGCTCCGGCGCCCGGCGTCGCGGGATCGCCACGGTGAGCACCCTCCACGGATCCAGCCGCATGGGGGGGCTCTCCCATCTCTTCGAGTGGTTCCAGGAGCGGGCGCTCCGACGGTTCGACGGGGTCATCGCCGTCTCCCAGCCGCTCATGGAGGAGCTCCAGGAGCGGGGAGTCCGCCAGGAGAGACTCCACCTGGTGCCCAACGCCTGGACCCCTCCATCCCACCCCCTTTCCCGTGAAACGGCCCGCGCCGAGCTGGGCGTCGACGGCGGCTCGCCGGTCCTGGGGTGGATTGGCCGGCTGATCCCCATCAAGGGGTGCGACGTCTTCGTGGACGCCCTTTCCCAGATCATCGATGAAGACTGGTCCGCCGTCATCATTGGCGATGGCCCGGAGCTGGAGGGTCTCAGGTCCCGTGTCCGGGGATCGGGAATCGCCCACCGGGTGCGGTTCACCGGATCCGTTCCGGAGGCCGCACGGTTCCTGTCTGCCTTTGACCTCTTCGTCCTGAGCTCTCGATCCGAGGGGACGCCCATGGTCCTGCTCGAAGCCATGGGAGCCGGGGTACCGGTGGTGGCCACTCGAGTGGGTGGGGTCCCCCACGTCCTGCGAGACGGGGTGGACGGGTGGCTCCTCCCTCCCGAGGATCCGCAGGAGCTGGCCAGATCCCTGGAGGAAGCCCTTTCGGACGCCTCGGAGCGCGTGGCCCGGGGAGACGCCGGAAGATCCAGGGTCCGGGCGCACTACAGCAGGACCGCCTGGGTGCAGTGGCACGTGGCCGCCTATGTGTCCGCCATCGAACAGCGGGGGGGGCGCGGGAGCGGACGGAGCCGGTGAGGGGACCTCCGGATGGGCCGCCGGTTTACTTCTTGCTACCTCAGGTTGAGACCCCAGTGTTTGAGACCACGATTCCCCTTCCCCTGACGAGATACTGAAGCCGTGGCTCCGCGACGTTCCAGTGCATCCGCGCCTGCAGTGCCGGCCCATTCCAGCGATCCCTCCGGGGGAGGCCGCAGGGAGGTTTCCCTGCGTGAGGTGGAGGCGTTCAAGCTCACGGTGGGTGTCCTTCTCTTCATCACCATCAGCCGGGCCCACGATTACCTGGGTCCGGTGGCAGCGGTGCGGCCGGGGCTGATCCTCTTCGTCCTCGCCCTCCTCCTCCTCGTCCTGAATCCAGGTTCCGCACGCCTGAAGAACCTGACCCAGGAGTGGCCCTCCCGGGTTGTGCTGGGACTGATGGCTGTTGCGTGCCTCGGCGCTCTCACCGGACTCTCCCTCACCGCCTCCGGTGCCTTCCTCACCAGCATCTTCTTCCGGTTGATCACCTTCTTCGCCCTGGTAGCCATCTCCATCCAGGTGATCCGGGACCTCCGCTTTCTCATGGCCACCTACGTGGTCAGCCTGATCTTCCTGGCGGGGATCATCGTTTTCGTGGTAGGCCCCACGAATGTCGACGGTGTGCAGCGCATCGGCGAGACCGCCATGTACGACGGGAATGATCTGGGGGTGGTCTTCGCTGCTGGGCTTCCCTTCGCGCTCCTCATGGCGCAAGCCGGAGGGCGATGGGCTCGGGTCATGGGGTGGGTGGCCCTGGTGGCGGTCCCTGCCTGCATCGTCCTCACTGGCTCTAGGGGTGGTTTCCTTGCCCTGGCCGCCAGTGGGCTCGCCATGCTCTTCCTGATGCCCAGGATCGGCGTCGTCCGCCGTATCGGGATCCTGGGAGCAGCCGTGGTGGCCATGGCTGTCGGCGCACCGGATGGCTATTGGGACCAGATGGGAACGATCCTGAATCCAACGGCGGATTACAACGTGACCTCCGATACGGGGCGCATGGCCATCTGGGGCCGAGGGATGGGGTACGTGGCTGAGTACCCGGTGTTCGGCGTGGGGCCCGACAACTTCATACGGGCGGGTTGGGAGATTTCCGCCGTGGGCCGCGCCGGACTGCCGGGTGCGGGGCTGCGGAGCCAGGCGCCCCACAATACCTTCCTCCAGGTGTGGGCCGAGATGGGCACGGTGGGACTGATTCTATGGTTGTCGATCATCTATGGCGGGATCGTGGGATGCCTGCGGAGTCGATTCCGCATGCCATCGTGGTGGTTGAATGGGACGGATGACCAGAGATTCCTCTATCTCGTTGCCACCTACCTCCCGATCTCCTTTATCGGGTTCTCGGTGGCGACCTTCTTCACATCCCACGCCTACACGGGGATGTTCTATATCCTTGCCGGATTCCTTGCGGCATTCCACTTTCTGCTCCGCGCTGAGCGGCTGAAGGGGCAGCGTTTCGTGGATCATCAGGGAGGCCCCATGCCACAGGAGTCGGCTTCCAGGGTCAACCGCAGGTCTCCAGGTACCGCCTATCAGCCGTCGAGCGTGATTGTTGATAACGGGGATCCGTTCCCCTTTCCCTCGGCACTCAAGCGAGTACGTCCGTCGGGGTTGTGACGGCTGGGAAGGAGCCGATCGTTGGACCCCGTGGGCTCCCCCTCTTGACGAAGGAATGGGCACAGCGTGAAGCGATTTCTCCTTCCGGCGTTTCTCTCGATGGGCGGTGAGCGCTGGGCTGCTCGCCGTACCCGCGGTTGCGGGGTGATCTTCATGCTACACCGAGTCCGGCGTCAACAAGACGGCTGTGACTGGGATGGACAGGAAGTGGCCTCACTTCGCCGGGCGTTTGCTTTCCTTCGAAGGAGCCGGCACTACCGCCTTGTGCAGGTGGAGGAGTTCTTCGATCCAGCGGCCATGGACGTAGGTGCGGACGGAATCCCCGTCGCCATCACCTTCGACGACGGGTACCACGATCAGCTTGAAATCGCAGGTCCGGCGTTGGCCGAGTTCGACATTCCGGCCACTGTGTTCATAACCTCCGGTTTCGTGGATGGTGAGTTGTGGATGTGGTGGGACCAGGTCCGGTACGCGATACAGAGGACCGAGTGCACGACCTTCGCGATGAACGAGATCCCCGGTCCGAGCCTGCATTGGGACTCCGATGGGCATAGCCGTGACAGGGCAATTGCTCTCCTGACGGAATGCCTGAAGCGCGTGCCGGATGAGCATCGCCGGGTCGTGATGGAAAGACTGTCACATGCGTTGGATGTCGAGATCCCGTCAAGGCCGCCCTCGAGTTTCGCACCCACTGACTGGCGAACGATGCGCGAGTGGGAGGCCCTTGGCTTGGTCAAGTTCGCTCCCCATACTCGATCCCACCCAATCCTCTCCCGGACCGAGGCGGGAGCAGCGCGAGCCGAGGTCGAGCAGTCGTGGAGGCGCCTGGTGGAAGAGCTGGCAGCGCCCTCACCGGTTCTGGCCTTCCCGAACGGGACCGCTGAGGACTTCGGGACCCGCGACCTGGCGATTGTGGCACAGGCGGGTCTGTTGGGTTCGGTCTCGACGCTTCCCGGCCTGGTTCGTTTGGGTGGCGAGGCATCTGCGGACACCGTTCTACCTCGATATGCCCTTCCAGACGACCTGGCCCGCCTGCGCATGATCGTGAGTGGACTTGAGGCGATTCNCTACCGTCGAGTCGAGGGTCAGGGGAAGCTGTGGTTCTCGCGTAACCCGGAGATTGAGCGGTATAGATGAAGGTACCGGTCGACCATGCTGTCGAGACCGAAGCGATCGCCCGAACTCACCTTGGCAGCAGAGCCCAGACGTGCGCGCTCCCGAGGGTGCCCCAGCAACCGTTCAAGTCTCGACGCCAGTTCCTGGGCGTCCTCAGCGGGCACGAGTTCACCATCCACACCACTGGCTATCATCTCTCGGAGCCCACCTACATCCGAGGCGATCACGGGCAGTCCCGCCCTCATGGCTTCGATCACCGACAGGGGCATACCCTCGGATCTTGAGGGTTGCACGAAGATGTCGGCGCCGTTGAGGAGGGCTCCGACGTCCGACCGTACGCCGAGGAACTTCACTCGTTCCGACAGTCCGAGGGACTCCGAGAGGGCCAAAAGGCTTGCATGCTCCCCCCCCCGTCCCGCAATTGCGGCCACCCATGGCAGATCGGGCCTCCGCTGGGCAACCAGTGTCAGTGCGCGGATCAGGATGTCGTGTCCCTTGACCGAGTAGAGGTTTCCCACGGCGAGGACCAGGGAGACGGCTTCATCGATCCCGAGTTCCGATCTGATCAGGCTTCCATCTCCTTCGGGGATGGGAACTCCGTTCGGAATCGTCTGCAGGCCACCGTCCCGCAACCGAAGGCCCGTCGTGATGGTATCCCGGGTAGCATCGGAGATGGTGGTTACGACATCAGCGGCGCGGATGGACCAGCGCATCGCCGTCCGGGTTCGCCCAGAGTTGAGGAACGCCCCTGCAGAGTGAAGCGTGATCATGGATGGCAGGCCGCTCAAGCGGGCTGCAACCGTACCGTAGGATCCCATGGCGAATTCGTGGGAATGAACGATGTCCACACTCTCTTTGCGGAACATGTTCATCAGGTCTGCCACGCAAACCGGGTCCAACACTCGCCGCAAGCGGAAAGAGGCTGGCTCGAGATGGAGTTCCGTCCGGAAGAGATCCCCGAGCCAACCTACGCCCCGCTCGGGCCCCACAGGCAGGACGGTATGACCCCGCGACAGGAGACCTTTGGCCAGGTGGAATACCATCTTCTCAGCCCCTCCTGGGCCGTCTGACTCCAGGAGTAGGGCGATCCGCATCGGAGATTCACGATTCGAGGAATGGAAGTGCGGCATCCGAACTGGACCTTTCTTCGTGTCGGTTCCAGCATCCAAATTGTCCTCCAATTGCCCATCCAACGAGCCTGTCATCCCCCAATCCGGCTGAAGACTTCCAGGGGACCATTCGAAGGGTGGATCTTTGCGGGTACGGTGGACCGTTCTGTTTGGTACGAGCCAGAATCAAAAAGCTCTAAGCAAGGAATATGCCCGAGACGAGTTGTGTAGTTGTGTCAAGTTGTTTCTGTAGAAGTGGGTGAGCGGGGTCAGGGCTCGCCCCCCTCCAGTTGAGTTGTTCTTCGTCTCCTTCTCCCTGCCAGCTGGCGAGTGCCGAAGGCACGACGGCCCGCCCGGTCAGGCGGCGGTTTCCAGCCTGCCCCGGGTCTCGCCGGGGTCAGGCGCGGTCCACTCGGCGAGCGGGTCCATCCGCAGGTAGCGCCGCCCGGTCACCCAGTCCTCGTGCCACTCCTTGAGGAGCGCCGAGGCCAGCCGCAGGCAGCTCGCCCGGTTGGGGAAGATCCGCACCACCCGGCTCCGCCGCTTCAGCTCCTGGTTCACCCGCTC
>SL_3KL_010_SEDDRAFT_10002289_pt1 | contig 17530 bp, 16 predicted proteins | sample SodLakKL_010_SED_2_FD_10381 | JGI IMG/M metagenome (IMG submission 10381) | reverse complement strand
CAATTACAGGATGAACCGGTTCCGTGAGGCGAGAGTCCTTTTCGAAAGAGCCCTGATGCACACCCCAAACAACGCTTCGGCGCTGGAGGGACTCAGTCTGATAAAATGAAAAAAAGTTCTAACTTTGCAGGCTGATGAAAAAGAGTAAGAGGTAGCCAGTGATACAAAGCAAAGAGATTGAAAGAAGAAGGACATTTGGAATAATAAGCCACCCGGATGCCGGTAAAACCACCCTGACGGAAAAGCTCCTCCTTTTCGGAGGGGCAATACAGACAGCCGGTGCCGTTAAAAGGAACAAGATCAGCAAGACGGCTACATCAGACTTCATGGAGATTGAAAAACAGAGGGGGATATCGGTTGCCACATCTGTTATGGGGTTCGAATACGGCGGATACAGGATAAACATACTGGACACACCCGGACACAAAGATTTTGCCGAGGACACATACCGTACGCTGACGGCAGTTGACAGCGTTATACTGGTTATTGACAGCGCCAAGGGTGTGGAGGAGCAGACACGCAAGCTCATGAAGGTCTGCAGGATGCGCCACACCCCGGTTATCATTTTCTTCAACAAGCTGGACAGGGAGGGACTGGATCCTTTTTCCCTCATAGAGGAAGCTGAACGGGAACTCGACATTCACACCCGGCCGGTAACCTGGCCCATAGGCATGGGAAGCAGATTCCAGGGAGTCTACCACCTGCTGAAAAGGGAGCTGAGACTCTTCTCTCCAAGCAAAACAGAGATATCGGAAGATGTGAAGGTGATAAACAGCCTTGACAGCGAAGAGCTTGCTTCCGGCATAGGCGAAGAAGCCGCCGGGAAGCTGAAAGAGGAAGCTGAACTGATAGAGGAGGTTTATGAGCAATTTGACGAAGGCTTGTACAGGGAAGGTTACCTTGCGCCGGTCTTTTTCGGAAGCGCCATAAACAATTTCGGGGTTAAGGAGATGCTCGACACTTTTGTGGATATTTCCCCGCCTCCGGGAAGCTCTGACACCGACAAAAGAACCATAATGCCTTCCGAAGAGGCGTTCACCGGCTTCATCTTCAAGATACACGCCAATATTGACCCAAATCACCGCAACAGGATAGCTTTCTGCAGGATTGTTTCGGGGCGCTTCAGGAGGAATGTCTTTTATTACCATACAAGACTCGGCAAAAAAGTGAGGTTCTCCAGTCCGGCCACCTTTATGGCCGAGGAGAAAAGCCTTGTTGATGAGGCTTTCCCGGGAGACGTGGTGGGATTGTATGATACGGGGATATTCAAGATAGGCGACACCCTTACAGAGGGTGAGAAGCTTTCTTTCAAGGGGATACCGAGCTTTTCACCGGAAACATTCAGGGAGCTCGTGAACGAGGATCCTATGAAAAGCAAACAGCTTGAAAAGGGTGTGCGACAGCTTACTGATGAAGGAGTTGCCCAGCTTTTCCTGAAAGAGCAGGGGAACATAAAAGTCATTGGCACCGTAGGTGAACTGCAGTTTGAAGTGATCCGCTTCAGGCTTCTGCATGAATACGGCGCGGCATGCTCTTTCAGGCCTTTAAATTACCACAGGGCTTGCTGGATAACCTGCAATGAAAAAAAACTGCTTGAAAAGTTCATTTCGGTGAACAACCGCCACATTGCTTACGACAAGGAGAACAGACCCGTTTTCATGGCTGAGAGTGAATGGATGCTGAAGATCAACATGGAGGCTCATCCGGAAATTGAGTTCCATTTCACATCGGAGTTCAGCTCAAAAGATGAAGCGGTCCGATCTTCATAGATAACCACTCCTGTTGCATAACATCTTTTTTTTGGTTCTTAGGCACTTTTAAATGACCGGAATATTTTAATTCTGCATAAATATTCATAAGTTTGCTTTATTCGTCCTCTACACATTTTATAGCCATGGAGGAAAAAAATTACCGTTCAGTCATCTCACGGGCTCCTTTCGGTTACGCTTACCACAAGGTTGTTTACGGAAAGAACGGTAAGGCTGTTGACTACATCTTCCTTGAAGCAAACAGGGGGTTCGAAGAGATGACAGGTCTGCCTGCCCCAGAAATTGTCAATAAATCCGTTAAAGAGGTTCTCCCAGGCATTGAAAAGTCGAAGTTCGACTGGATAGGTGAATACGGCAGAATTGCTGCAGAAGAAGGAGATGAGTTATTCGAGCAATACAGCAAGCCCCTTGACAGGTGGTACAAAGTTCATGCTTTCTCTGATAAGAAGGGTTATTTTTCAACACTTTTCATCGACATTACGCAGGAGAAAAAGCTGATAGAAAGTGGGGAGCGATACAAGCTGCTGCAGGAAAACAGCATGGATGCCATTCTTCTTACCGTTCCCGACGGGAAGATTATTTCTGCAAACAGGGCAGCATGTGAAATGTTCGGAATGACCGAGCAGGAAATATTAAATGCGGGAAGGGAAGGTCTTGTTGACACGGATGATCCCCGGCTGCCCGGACTGCTTGAAAAAAGGCAAAAACAGGGAAGCGCCAAAGGTGAACTGACTTTCAAAAGAAAGGACGGCAGAAGGTTCCCGGGAGAAATTACATCCTCAGTTTATTATAACAAGGAAGGAGAGCCAAGAACAAACATGATAATAAGGGACATAAGCGAGCGGGCAATTGCTGAAGATCTTCTTATGCAACAGCAAAAAAAGCTGGAGCTCAACAACGAAAGGCTTGAAAGCCTGCTTCGTATATCTCAGATTTCATCCGGTACAAGGCAGGAGCTTTTTGATCATGCCCTGAATGAAGGTATAGTGCTTACAAAAAGCAAATTAGGCTTTATTTTTTATTACAGCGAGGAGAAGAGACAGTTCATACTCAATACATGGTCAAAGGGTGTACTGAAGGAGTGTTCTGTTAAAGATCCCTATACGGTTTATAGCCTGGATGAGACAGGCTGCTGGGGTGAAGCTGTAAGACAGCGAAAACCCATTATCATCAATGATTACAAAGCCGGTAATCCCTACATGAAGGGGGTGCCCGAAGGTCATGTAACACTTAGAAGGTTTCTGACCGTACCTGTAATAATTGACGGGGAGATAGTTGTTGTAGCAGGAGTGGCAAACAAAAAAGAGCCTTACGACAGTTCTGATGCCAGGCAACTGCAACTTCTGATGAACAATGTATTGAAAATATCGGAGCGTTTCAGTCTGATAGAAGATCTTAAGTCTGCAAAGGAAAAGGCGGAAGAGAGCGACAGGCTCAAATCGGCATTCCTGGCAAATGTAAGCCACGAAATACGCACCCCCATGAACGGTATCCTGGGGTTTATCGACCTGTTGAAATATCCCGGACTGGATGGAGATACGAAGGAAAAATATTTCGGGATCGTTAATGTAAGTGCCAAGCGACTGCTAACGACAATAAACGATATAATCGAGATTTCGAGGATAGAGTCAGAGCAGCTCGATGTAAATATCTCAGAAACGGATATCAGCAGGGTAATGAATTACCATCTCGATTTTTTCGGCAGGCAGGCTGAAGAGAAGGGACTTTCACTTGAAATGAAAGAAGAGTTGAAAGGCAAAAATGCGATAATACTAACTGACAGGCACAAACTGGAAGGAGTTTTGACAAACCTCCTGAATAATGCAATCAAATTCACTGATGAAGGCGGAGTTGTTTTCGGTAATTACATTGAAGACAATTCCCTGGTCTTTTTTGTGAAAGACACGGGTTCCGGGATACCGGCAGACCGGCTTGAAGCTGTTTTTGACCGTTTTGTCCATGCCGAAGTCAGTAGCACCAGGCCCTACGAGGGATCCGGACTTGGATTACCGATAGCAAAAGCTTATGTTGAAAAACTGCAGGGTAAGATATGGGCTGAATCAGAAGAGGGCAGAGGTTCTTCATTCTTTTTTTCCCTGCCGCACAAAAAAACAGAGGAAAAAGAACCGGATATAGTTGAGGAAAGTTTATCTGAAAAAATGAAGTATGCAGGGAAAATACTGATTGCCGAGGATGATGAGCTGAGTTTCTGTTTTCTGGAAATAGTGCTGAAAGAGAAAGGGTATAATATCCTCAGGGCAGTGAACGGTGAAGAGGCCATAAAAACCCTTGAGAATAATCCGGATACATCGCTGATTCTTATGGACCTGAAGATGCCGGTAATGGACGGGTTCGAAGCTGCAAGGATAATCAGGATCTTCAACAGGAGCATACCGATAATTGCCCAGACAGCTCATGTTATGAAGGGAACCCGTGAGAGGGCGCTTGAAGCGGGTTGCAACGATTTTATAACAAAGCCGATTGAGTGCAACAAATTATTATCGCTGATTAACAAGCATTTAGATCGGTGAAAATAATGGCGCCCATTAATGATGTTTCACCAGTTATACTTATTTAATAACTACAATTTTAGTTTTTCAGCACGACTTTGAATCAGCTCCTTAAATAATTCTTTAAAATCATGCGAAAGGAAAGAACTATCAATGAAATTCAATACTCTATCAAAGTGTTTTGAAAATTTGTTTAAAGAATTTTGTAACTGCTTATCAGTAAGTTTTAATCTTTCTCCAAATACGTATAAATCTTCCAGTTTAATATTTCTTTTTCTTCCATTTAACGTTAAAGCCATTTCTTCATTATCATCCTTCTCTGATATTATAAGTCTGGTTGAAAGCATATCATAAGCAGGAGATAAACCTGTCATTCCTGTTCTGAAATCTAATAAGGAAAAATTCTTTAAATGCATATCGGCATTGCCTGTTAAAAAAGAAAACACAGCAACTTCAAAAAACGTTAATGCATCAAGTAATGGATTAGATGAATATTTAAGTATTAATTTCCCAACTTGTTCCATAGATGCTTTATATTTATCTTCTGTAAGCCGTTCAGACAACTGGCAAAAATCTTCCATATGTAGCTTGCCTTTCTTATCACGATCAACACGTTTTGTAAGATAAGCTAACTCACCTGATTTTAATCTTATTAATGAGTGTGGTACAACTTGTATTTTAAATAATTCTGCCAAATGCATAATTAAATCTTCATTTTCTGGCAATTGTGGATAATAAGGGGTTGGAGGTTTTAATATATAAGCTCCCCACAATCCAACCAGTGTAAATTTTAAAGGCCTTCCACCATTATTATTCAAATGTAAAGACAACTTTGCATTAATACCAGGAACAGTAACACTATTGCTTATAACAGTTTCTGCAAGTTTTGACATTTCTGAAAAAGTATAATCCAAAACCGGAGGTTCTTCTGTTCCAAATATTTTTTTGCTGCAAGAAGGGTGAAAATCTTTTATTCCTGTGTTATTGTCTTGATAGCAATATAAACACTTGTTTCTCATTCCTCTTCATTTAATGATTTAACACTAACTGCACCAATACAATCATTACAACATGCAAGTAACAACCCCATACGGTCTCGTTTATCTATCTTCCAATGTTTTTCTGCTATATCTAACAACCATCCTTCAGGAATTAACCCATCAAAAAACGGAAACATAGTTTTTGAAGTGAATGCTCTTTTTGATAATGGTAACGTTTTACTTACTGCTTTAGATTCCTTATTAACTAAGTATTCAGGATTATAAGTAAAACGATAACCAGTTTCCGTTTCTTCAATAATACCACAAAACCTGTCCCCGAAAAACACTTTTCCTCTTCTACTCATCGTTTATTTTTTTTGATTCGCCGGTAATAATTTGTGACCGAATAAAGCCAATACCTGGTTTACCTTATCCATTCGCAAGGTTTTCTTCCCCTGCTCTAAATCGCGAATAAATCTGAGTCCTACTCCTGCTTTCTCCGCTAATTCTTCTTGTGTCAAACCAAGTAGTTTGCGGCGATCTTTTACAAACTTTGATAATTCATTTTGCATAACTATACCTTTTAGGGTATAATAATAGATTTCAATACAATATTATACCTTTTTGGGTATAAAAACAAATAATTGAGCTAAAATTATATCATATTGGGTATAAAGGTCCGCCCTGAGTTGTTGCTTCAATCATTTACCGATACAGAAATTTTTGAAGATATTGCCCAGTATCTCTTCTGTTGTGATATCCCCCGATATTTCGCCAAGATGATGCAGTACATCCCTGATATCCATTGCTACCAGGTCAGCCGGCAGTCCGTTTTCAAGTCCTTCTCCTGCTCTGATAACTGACTCGTGTGCTTTTTTAAGCGCCTCGTAATGACGTGCATTTGTAACCACAACATCTCCTTCTCCGGGGCGGTCTTTCTGCACCATTTCAACCAGCAACTCTTTCAACCTGTCCAGTCCGCTTCCCTTTTTTGCTGAAATAACTGCCAGCTGATCCTTCTCCCCGAGCGAGGGGAAGTTCTTTTTCCCGGCTGATGCATAATCTGCCGTCCCAAGATCGCTTTTATTGATAAGAAGTATCATTCTCCTGTTTCTGAATTCGGGTTTTTCCCTCAATCCTCTTACCAGATGGTCAATATGTTCGTGTGTATCGGTTGCTTCCACCATAAGCAAAATAACAGATGCGGTGCGAATCTTTTCCATCGTTCGCTTTATGCCCATTACCTCGATCTTTTCAGTGGTTTCCCTTATTCCCGCTGTATCAATAAAGCGGAAAGCTATTCCTTCAAGGTGGATAATATCCTCAATGGAATCTCTTGTAGTGCCGGGAATTTCCGAAACAAGTGCTTTCTCCTCTTCAAGGAGCGCATTCAGCAGAGTGGATTTGCCTGTATTGGGTTTGCCCGCAATTACAACAGGCAGACCGTTCCTGAGTGCATTGCCGAATGAAAAGGAGCCGGTGAGACTTTCCAGTCTTTCACTGATCTCAGTAAGGAGTGACATAAGTTTCCGCCTGTCGGCAAATTCAACATCCTCTTCACTGAAATCAAGCTCCAGCTCAATAAGTGAAGAAAATTCCAGCAGCTTGCTGCGAAGCTCTTTTATACCTGCAGAAAAGCCTCCCCGCATGTGATTGATGGCAACATCGTGAAATGCCCCGGAGGAAGATTGAATGAGATCGGCTACAGCTTCGGCCTGCATAAGATCCATTTTTCCGTTGAGAAAAGCTCTTTTGGTGAATTCGCCAGGGCGCGCCATTACCGCACCCCTGTCAATGAAAAGCTGAAGAACCCTCTGGCGCACATAAGGAGAGCCGTGGCAGGACACCTCAGCAACATCCTCTCCTGTGTACGAATGGGGTGACCTGAAGATTGTGACAAGCACTTCGTCGATAATATCCTCCCCGTCACACACTCTTCCGAAGTGCACAGTATTGGGTTTCTGATGCAACAGCTTTTTACCCTTCGCTGCAGGTGCAAAAACCTTGCTGCAAATCTCAACTGCTTCCGGCCCGCTTAGTCTGATCAATGCAACAGCACTGTGTCCGGGCGGTGTGGCAGGCGCTACTATGGTTGTTTCTGATTCCATTTCTTCTCGGTTATTTCGCAAAATTAGCCAATTATCGGCTTTTTATCGTGTAAAAGAACTGAATTTTATATCGTGAGTTATAAAACCGGAATAGCTGAATCAACACAGCAGTGAATAGTTTTGAAATAAACCATAAAAAAAGTACTTTTATCGTGTAAAAAGGGTTGAAAATTTTTATTAAAAAGTAACAAATCACAAATCATATCTAAATGAGCATTCTTGTAAACAGTAAGTCACGCGTTATTGTACAGGGTTTCACCGGAAGCGAAGGTTCCTTCCACGCCGGACAAATGATTAAGTACGGTACAAATGTTGTTGGCGGGGTTACTCCCGGGAAGGGCGGACAAAAGCACCTTGACAAGCCTGTATTCAACACCGTTGCCGATGCAGTGAACGAGGCCGGTGCAGATACTTCGGTTATTTTTGTGCCGCCTGCTTTTGCTGCAGATGCAATAATGGAGGCTGCCGAAGCCGGAGTAAAAGTAATTGTTGCCATTACTGAAGGAATTCCCACATCCGACATGATAAAGGTAAAGCATTACCTTGAAGGAAAGAGTTCGAGGCTGATAGGCCCTAACTGTCCGGGCATAATCACCCCGGAAGAGGCGAAAGTGGGGATAATGCCAGGTTTTATCCATAAAAAAGGCACCGTTGGAATTGTTTCACGCTCCGGCACACTCACTTACGAGGCGGTTGACCAGGTGACCAAATCGGGGCTGGGTCAATCTACCTGCATTGGCATAGGCGGAGACCCTATAGTTGGGACTTCCATTCTTGATGCTGTAAAGATGTTCATGGAGGATAAAGAGACGGAAGGTATAATAATGATAGGCGAGATAGGCGGCAGTATGGAAGCAGATGCGGCGGAATGGATCAGGGAGAACTCTACCAAGCCGGTTGTGGGATTTGTTGCAGGCAAAACCGCTCCAAAAGGCCGCAGAATGGGACATGCAGGAGCAATTGTTGGAGGTAAAGACGATACTGCGGCTGCCAAAATGGAGATCATGAAAAAATGCGGTATCCATGTTGTGGAATCTCCCGCCGATATTGGGAAGACCATATCGGAAGCTCTCGGTTAAATGGAAGCAGCTTACAAACTTCCTGAATGAAGTCCGTTACACTTCAACACTTTAACGGTAAATTGAACCAATTATTAACTATATATATTTTATAACAATGGAACTATTAAAAGGAAAAACCGCCATAATTACAGGGGCCAACAGGGGGATAGGCCGCGGAATAGCCGTGGAATTCGCGAAACAGGGAGCCAATGTGGCCTTTACCGACCTTGCGATGGACGAAACCTCCAAAAAGCTTGAAGAGGAGCTGGAAGGTTTGGGTGTAAAAGCAAAAGGCTATGCATCCGACGCTTCCGATTTTGAACAGACAGCAAAAACAGTGGAGGAGATTGCAAGGGATTTTGGCCGGATTGACGTTCTTGTCAACAATGCAGGGATAACAAAGGATACCCTGCTGATGCGGATGACCCAGGAGCAGTGGGATGACGTAATCAGGGTAAACCTGAAATCGGTTTTCAACTATACCAAGGCTGTCCAGCCGGTTATGCTGAAACAGAAATCGGGCTCTATAATCAATATGAGCTCCGTTGTAGGCGTTAGCGGAAATGCGGGCCAGTCAAATTACTCGGCATCAAAGGCAGGAATAATAGGTTTTACCAAATCGGTTGCAAAAGAGCTGGGATCAAGGAGTATAAGGTGTAATGCAATTGCACCCGGGTTCATTATGACTGAAATGACCGAAAAGCTGCCTGAAGATGTAAGGAACGAATGGGTGAAGCAGATACCCCTTAAGCGTGCCGGCACAACAGATGATGTTGCAAATGCTGTGCTATTTCTGGCATCCGACCTTTCAGACTACATAAGCGGACAGGTAATCTCCGTTTGCGGCGCAATGAATACCTGATATATAATTAACCGAGACTGAATATGCGATTCAAACTGAGCCTGGTCACGGCGTTTGCGGTGGTATTGGCCACGTCTTCCTGCATAACAACCTACTATACGGATGTCCAGGTGCTGGAGCCTGCTGAGATAGCCGTGCCCCAAAATATTGCGGAATTGATGCTTCTGAACCGCAATATTTACCTGCCGGCCGATACACTTGAAGAAAACAGTGCGGCCAGTGAGCAGGAAAAGATGCTTGAACTTCTCAACATTGCATCTACCGAAAGCATATTCAGCCTGGCGGATATTCTGAATGAAACACCGCGGTTCGAGTTCATCGACACAACAAAGATTCTGGAGACCTTTTACACCGACAGCCTTCAGGAGCCTGATCCGCTCAATCCGGGTTTTATATACCAGCTTGTGGACTCCCTGGAAGCTGATGCGCTCATATCTCTTGAATATATCAGCTTTAATGATTCGACAAGAACGATTTCAAGGGGAGGAAGGTACGAGGTGACACTCTACCAGATGATGGAAGTCCTTTGGCGAATATATGACGGTTATAACGCAGAGATTATCGACGAACACCGTTTTGTTGATACGCTGAGGTGGGGGAGCAATTCCGCCAACCTGGGAAGAGCCAGGAATGCTATACCTTCCAGGGAAGAAGCGTGGATGGAGTCTGCCTATTTTGCAAGCCTTAAATACGGCAGAAGAATAGCGCCCCACTGGGTAATTGACGAGAGAATGTTTTATTCTTCACAGTTTATTCCAAGGCTGAGATCCGGAGCAGGCATGATAGACCGGCATCGCTGGGAAGATGCCGCAGAGATGCTCATTCCACTGACCGACCACTGGTACAAACCGCTTGCAGCTGCAGCTTCTTTCAATATGGCTTTCATTTCGGAAATGAGGGGAAGCTATTCGCTGGCAATTGACTGGCTAAGAAAGGCTCTGGAACTAAGGGATTCAAGGGGGATGAGAATGTATCTGGAAATACTTGAAGAGAGGGAAAGTAAAAAGGAGAGAATTGACCGGCAGATACCCGTTCAGTAAGCCGGTAAAAAACAAAACCGAAACAGATTATGCTTCTTTATATAATTGCAGTTCTTTTAACCGGACAGTATTTTCTCGATGCTGTTCTGGAATATCTCAATTCGCTTAAGCGTTCGGAAAAGCTTCCGTATGAACTGAAAGGTGTCTGGGATGAGGAAAAATACCGGAAATCTGTTCTCTACGAACAGGTAAACAGAAGGTTTTCCCTTATTACCGGTGCATTCAACCTTGTACTGATACTGCTGATGCTCTTCTTGGGCGGCTTTGCGTTAGCTGACAATATTGCCCAGGGGATAGCGGGGCATCCCGTGGCAGTATCCCTTCTGTTCTTCGGGATGCTTATGCTGGCATCGGACATTGTTAACATTCCTTTCCAGGTTTACCATACATTTGTGATTGAAGAACGCTTCGGTTTCAATAAAACAACACCTTCTGTTTTTGTAACAGACAAGCTGAAAGGATGGCTGCTGTCAATAATTATAGGAGGGGGGCTCCTTGCCCTTGTAACCTGGTTCTATTTGCTGACAACCGAATGGTTCTGGGTGTTTGCATGGATAACGGCAGGACTCTTCATGATATTTATGAATATGTTCTATTCCACCCTTATAGTCCCTCTTTTCAACAAGCAGACACCACTTGAGGAAGGGGAACTGAAGCAGGAGATAGGGGAGATGGCCCGGAAAACAGATTTTCAGCTTGACGATGTGTTCGTGATAGACGGTTCAAAACGCTCTTCGAAATCGAATGCCTATTTTGCCGGACTGGGGCGTAAGAAAAGGATCGTGCTTTTCGACACTCTTATCAACGACCTTAAAAACAATGAGATAGTTGCCGTGCTTTGTCATGAGATTGGCCACTTCAAAAAGAAGCATATAAGAACGGGGCTTGTAATTTCGCTTATTACTACCGGTTTTTCATTATGGCTTCTTTCCCTCTTCATTGACAATCCGCAGCTTTCGCAGGCACTTGGAGCAGAAGAGGCTTCATTCCATATGGGACTCCTGGCATTTTCGATCCTTTACACACCGGTTTCAACGGTTATAGGGATATTCACCAATATCCTTTCAAGGAAGAATGAGTTTGAAGCGGACAGGTTCGCTGCTGTCAGACACAATCCTGACGACCTGGCCGGGGCGCTTAAAAAGCTGTCGGCCAAGAACCTGAGCAATCTAACACCGCACCCGGCATATGTATTTTTCAACTATTCCCATCCACCGCTGCTCAAACGTCTCAAAGCACTTGAGGTAGCAGAAAAGGAGGGATAGACAGTAAAGCACTTGAGGAAGCAGGAAGGGAGGGAGAGGCATCAAAGTACTTGAGGAAGCAGGAAGGGAGGAGTAGGGGAGACTGGTTATTCATCATAAAATCGTTATGACAGAGATTATTACAATAGGGAATGAGCTGACCGAAGGGCGCATATCAGATACCAATGCAAAATGGCTGGCTGAAAGAATGACCATGGCAGGGTTTACTGTAAGCCGCATTTCTTCGGTGCGGGATGACAGGGAAACTCTTGCAGGTGTTATCCGCGAGGCTTCGGGACGTTCAGATATTGTAATTCTGAGCGGCGGACTCGGTCCGACAACCGATGATGTTACAAAGGGAGCACTATGCGATTTAACCGGCAGCAAACTTGTCGGGGAGAAAACGGTTTTTTTGCATATAAAAAAGATGCTGAAGGAAAGGGGATTAAAACTGAATGAGAATAACCGGAAACAATCTGAGATACCTGAAGGATCGAAGGCAATAGCAAATCCATTAGGAACAGCCCCGGGTATCTGGATAGAAAAAGAGGGCAAGGTGATTGTTGCAATGCCCGGTGTGCCTTTTGAACTGGAGAATATGGCTGAAAAAGAAGTGTTGCCCCGTCTGAAAGCCACTTTCAGCACACCTTCAAGCTATTACCGTACTATAATGACCTCCGGTAGCTTCGAGGCCATGCTTGCTGAAATTCTTGGAGATTTTGAAAAACAGCTTCCCTCCGGGGTCAGCATTGCATATCTTTCGTCTCCGGGTGTTATAAAGCTGCGGCTGGGTGCACGTGCCGGTTCTGATAATGAAGCCAGGGAGATGGTAGAAAGGGAGGTGGAAAAGCTCAATAAAATAATTCCTGAATATATAACGGGATATGATGATGAAACGCTTGAAATGACTGTCGGCAGACTGCTGAAGGCTGCCGGCAGGAGTTTATGCACTGCTGAAAGCTCAACAGGCGGCACAGTATCTTCTATGATCGTTTCAGTTCCCGGCTCCTCGGAATACTTCAAAGGAGGAATAGTAGCATATTCCAACGAATTTAAAATCAATTTGCTTGAAATTGACAATACAATACTGGATAAATATGGCGCAGTAAGCCGGCAGACTGTTGAGGCTATGGCAAAGAACAGCTGCCGCATAACCGGAAGTGATTATTCAATTGCAGTTTCCGGAATTGCCGGGCCGGAGGGAGGCACCCCCGCCAAGCCTGTGGGGACTGTCTGTATCGCCGTCAATTCCCCTTCAGGTTGCATTGCCAAAAAATTCAGTTTTGGCGATAACAGGAGAAGGAATATTCAAAGAGCTTCAATGGCGGCGCTTAATATGCTTCGCAAAAGAATTTGTGAAGAAGAGTCTTAACATCAATCTGTTTTGAAAGGAAGAGGTGATTGTGCACCACGAAAGAGTGTGTGAGTTAATTGTATGGTATTATATGGAGAAAAAAAATCATGGATATTTGATTATTTAAATAAAAATAACCAATTTTGCAACTTGTTAAAAAAGAGTTTAAGGAAAAAACATATAAGAAGATGTCGAGAATTTGTCAGGTAACAGGAAAAAAGGCCATAACAGGCAATAGTGTATCGCACTCAAACAGGAAAACGAAAAGGTGGTTTTATCCCAACCTCTTTACCAAAAAGTTTTATTACCAGGAAGAGGACCGCTGGGTAACACTCAAGGTTTCCGCAGCCGGAATAAGGCTGATAAATAAGAAAGGCCTTCACACCGTGCTTAAAGAAGCACAGGAGAAAGGTTATGTAAAAACCGTTTAAGAGGAGGATGAAAAATGGCTAAAAGAGCAAAAGGCAACAGGCAGCAGGTTATACTGGAGTGCACGGAGCACAAACAGTCGGGTATGCCCGGAACGTCAAGGTATATTTCGACGAAGAACAAGAAGAACAGTCCCGACAGACTGGAACTGAAGAAGTACAATCCGGTAATGAAAAAAATGACCGTTCACCGCGAAATAAAATAGGACTGAGTTATGGCAAAGAAAGTAGTAGCAACATTGAAAAAGGGTGATGCCAGGAACCTTGTTAAGGTTATAAAAATGGTAAGGTCAGAAAAATCAGGCCATTACACCCTCAAGGAAGATATTATAAACAAAGAATTTACCGATAAATTTTTTGAGAAAAAGTGATCCCGTCCGGATCCACCCTGATATTTTCATCTCCCGGGGCTTTTTGCCTTTTCAGGTTGACTCCCGCAGGACTGACAGCCGGTCCGTTAAAGAAATTGTTTATTAAAAACTGTAAAAAACGGGTATAATGTTCAATTTTGGCTTGTTTTCGGGCGGTAAGAAAAAGAAAGATGACCCGGAAAGGGGAGTTGAAAAGAAAGATGAACTCGAAAAGGGGCTTGAAAAGACCAGGGAAAGCGTTTTTAAAAAACTCACCAGGGCTGTAGCCGGCAAATCCAGAATTGACGAAGAGGTCCTGGACAATCTGGAAGAAGCGCTCATCAATTCAGATGTAGGCGTTAAGACAACAATCAGAATAATTGACAAGATATCTGACCGCGTTGCAAGGGAGAAATACCTGGGCACCACGGAACTGAATGTTATTTTGAAGGAGGAGATAGCTTCAATGCTTGGAGGGGAAGAGGATTCATCTCCAGGGGATTTTTCAGTTCCGGAAACCGGCGGTCCCTGTATAATTATGGTAGTCGGGGTTAACGGTGTGGGCAAAACCACAACCATTGGAAAACTGGCATACCAGTTTAAAAAACGGGGTAAAAAAGTCATTATCGGCGCTGCTGATACCTACAGGGCTGCGGCAATAGAACAGCTTGAGATATGGGCAAACAGGGTTGGCGTCGACATTATCAAGCAAAAACACGGATCAGACCCTGCATCGGTAGCATACGACACACTCTCTTCGGCAAAGTCAAAGGAAGCTGACATAGCACTGGTGGACACTGCCGGAAGACTGCACAACAAGGCAAACCTCATGAATGAGCTTGCAAAGATCAAGAAAGTTATGTCAAAAGTCATTCCGGATGCACCTCATGAGGTTCTGCTGATTCTTGACGGATCAACAGGGCAAAATGCCTTTGAGCAGGCAAAGCAGTTCACCGCCGCCACCGAGGTGACTGCAATGGCCCTTACAAAGCTTGACGGCACTGCCAAGGGAGGGGTTGTACTGGGCATATCAGACCAGTTTAATATCCCGGTTAAATATATAGGTGTGGGCGAAAAACCTGACGACCTTCTGGTTTTCAACAAGCAGGAGTTTATTGAATCGCTTTTCACCTGAATCTTTTCTTAAATTATCCGCAAAATTACTGATCCAGTGATGACAAAGACCCGTAAAGTGAATATCGTCACAATGGGGTGTTCAAAAAACACCGTGGACTCAGAAAAGCTCTCAGCAATTCTGTCGTCGCAAAGCTGGGAAGTATCGTTCGACTCCGAAAAAAGCGGTCACGATGCCGTTATTATCAATACCTGCGGCTTTATAAATGATGCAAAGAGGGAATCGATCGACATGATTCTGAAGTATGCGGAAAAGAAAAAGAGGGGCAATATAGGCACATTATTCGTGATGGGCTGTCTTTCCGGTAGATACGGCAGTGAATTAAGCAGTGAAATTCCGGAAGCAGACGGCTGTTTCGGGGTGTGCGACTGGAAATCTTTGACTGATGCTCTCGGTGCGGAGCACCCTGAAACACGAGAGGGGGGTAGGATTGTCTCAACACCTTCTCATTACGCTTACCTCAAAATTTCAGAGGGATGCGACCGCACCTGTTCGTTTTGTGCTATTCCCAAAATAAGAGGCAGGCATGTTTCAACTCCGGCAGACGATCTCTTGAGGGAAGCACGAATGCTCTCGGAAAAAGGGGTGAAAGAGCTGATCCTTATTGCGCAGGATCTCACATATTATGGTATTGATATTTACGGTAAACCTGTATTGGCAGACCTTCTGGAAAAGCTTTCCGGAACTGAAGGTATAGAATGGATAAGGCTGCATTACGCATTCCCTGCACATTTTCCGGATAATGTGCTTAAGGTTATGCGGGATAAACCTAATATCTGCCGCTATATTGATATTCCCCTGCAGCACTGTTCTGACAATGTGCTGGAGAAAATGCGCCGCGGTCACGGAAAACGTAAAACCGCAGAGCTTATTGAACATATAAGGAGAAGCGTTCCCGGAGTTGCTATTCGCACCACACTGCTTGTGGGTCACCCGGGGGAGAGCGAAGAAGATTTTTCGGAACTGAAACAGTTTGTCAGGGATATGAAGTTTGAAAGGCTCGGTGTTTTCAATTACTCTCATGAGGAGGATACATGGAGCTGGAATAATTACACCGATTCCGTCCCGGAAGAATTAAAAAACCGCAGAGCTTCCGAAATAATGGCTATTCAGCAGGAAATTTCGGAAAAACAGAATGCAGAAAGAGTGGGCAAAGTTTACCAGGTTTTGATAGACAGGGAGGAGGAAGAGTGTTTCATTGGAAGGACTGAGTTTGATTCTCCTGAGGTGGATAATGAAGTGATAATAAAAAAACCCGGGGAAATTACCCCGGGAAGTTTTTATAATGTAAGAATAGATTCTGCAGGTGAGTTTGACCTGTATGGAAGCATCGCTGAATAATCATGTTATTTTCTTTATCTGACTGCCATTTTTGATAAATACTCAAATCGGCATGTCATTATTTCAGCCTTATTGAATGTCAGGATCTCTGTTTTTCCTTCTCCTTTTTTTCAACGGTTATTTTCACTTCTTCTTTCTTCTTGTTTAAACCGGCAACTATTGTATCACCCTCTTTCAGGTCTGACTTAATAATAATTTCAGCCATAGGATCCTCAAGGTATTTCTGAATTGCCCTTTTCAGTGGCCTTGCACCGTACTGTATATCATACCCTTTCTCTGAAACGTAATCCTTGAGTGCAGGCCTTATTTTCACTTTGAATCCCAAATCGGCCACACGCCTGTACAATCCTGACAACTCTATATCAATGATCCTGTGGATATCTTCGCGTGAAAGATGGTTGAATATAATTACATCATCAACCCTGTTGAGAAATTCCGGAGCAAAAGTCTGCTTCAGCGCCTTTTGTATCAGCCCCTTCATATGTTCATGCGCTCCAGTTTCATGTGCGGAAGTGCTGAATCCGACACCCTTTCCGAAGTCCTTCAGCTGCCTTGTTCCAATATTGGATGTCATTATAAGTATAGTGTTCTTGAAATCAACCCGCCGTCCGAGACTGTCGGTTAGCTGTCCGTCATCCAGAACCTGAAGCAGTATATGGTATATGTCAGGATGGGCTTTTTCGATCTCATCAAGCAAAACCACCGAATAAGGCCGGCGGCGCACTTTTTCAGTTAGCTGACCTCCTTCTTCGTACCCTACATATCCGGGAGGAGCCCCTACCAGGCGTGACACTGAAAACTTCTCCATATACTCACTCATATCTATGCGGATAAGGTTGTTGGCGCTCTCAAAGAGATGCTCGGCCAGAACCTTTGCAAGCTGTGTCTTTCCGACACCTGTCGGGCCAAGGAAAATAAACGATCCGATTGGCTTATTCGGATCTTTCAGTCCGGCACGGTTTCTCTGTATAGCTTTAACCACATTGTCAATTGCCTGATCCTGACCTATAACACGCGACTTGAGTTCGCCGCCCATTTTTACAAGTCTCACCCCCTCATCCTGTGCAACACGCTGTACGGGTACACCGGTCATCATTGCAACGACCTCTGCAATCTTGTCCTCATTAACAGTCTGCCTGTTTTTGGAAAGCTCCTTTTCCCACCTCTGCTTCTCTTCTTCGAGAAGATCAAGAAGCTCCTTCTCTTTATCACGGTATCTGGCTGCAAGCTCAAAATTCTGATTTTTGACCGCCTTGACCTTGTCCTGGCGTATGTCCTCCAGCTCACTCTCAAACTCAAGTATCCGTTTCGGCACAACAATATTGGAAATATGCACCCTGGAACCAGA
>SL_3KL_010_SEDDRAFT_10002288_pt1 | contig 17532 bp, 13 predicted proteins | sample SodLakKL_010_SED_2_FD_10381 | JGI IMG/M metagenome (IMG submission 10381) | reverse complement strand
GATTAAAAATTAAACATTGAAGGTTGACCGGTTGATCATGAGGCCATTCCGGAAAAGTCCTGGTCCACACTTGCGGCCCCTTCAATTCATCGGATGACGGGGAGTCATGCGATGAAGGTTCCTCATCCGGCCACTTCCCGTGATCGGATGAGTCTGAACAGGCAACCAGGCACGGTTAAGCCCCTGGCCTACGCTTCCGGCCCCGTCGATTCATCGGATGACGGGGAGTCATACGATGAAGGATCCCTCATCCGACCACTTCCCGTGATCGGATGAGTCGGGGCAGGCAATCCATGCCGGGGAGGCCATAATCCACATCTACAGCCTTTTCGATTCATCGGATGACGGGAAGTCATGCGATGAAGATCTGACATTCCGGGATTTTTTATTTTGGTTTGATTCAAATGGTAACGTATCATCATATCAGGTGCTAAATTGCTGGAGAAAGAAGCCGTGAAAGAAACTGTTTTTAAAGATGAGCCCGCGCGTATCAGAATGGAAAACTGGTACAACAGGTTTCTGCAGAGAGCCGGGATAAAAACCCAGTCTGAGATGATTTCAACCTCATTTGGAGACAGCCATGTTCTGCTTGCCGGAAACGCCTCCGCGCCTCCGCTTGTCTGCCTTCATGCCATGATGACCGGCTCTGCCCATATTGTCTCCGAACTCAGCTACCTGGCCGACAGATTCTATCTTATCGCGCCCGACCTGCCCGGCCAATCGGTAAAAGGGATCCCCGTTAACCTGCCATATTCAGACGGCTCCCATGCCCGGTGGCTTCAGGAAATACTCGATCGGTTTGGCATAAAACAGATCCATTTGTTCGGAATAAGTATCGGCGGTTTTGTCGCCAGGCAATATGCATCGGCAAACCCGGATAAAGTGACAAGCCTGATCTTGCTTGTACCGGCAGGGATTGTGCAGGGATCCCTGTTGATAGGTTTTTCAAAGATGATCTTGCCAATGATTCTTTACAGGAGCCACCCGAATGAGAAACATCTTAAAAAGCTGGTCAGTAATCTGATCACAACCTGGGATGATGACTGGGCTCACTATCTTGGGGATTCGTTTATGGATTTTAAAATAAACCTGAAAATTCCCCCGGTTGCCACAGACCAGGAGCTGAATAGCCTGACCATGCCCTGTCTGGTAATTGGTGCTGAAGATGATATTTCTTTCCCGGGAAGAGAACTGATTCGCCGGGCTAAATCAATGATCCCAAATTTGGAAACCGAACTCCTTGAAAACAGCAAACATTCTCCGCCAACCACTGATGAGTTCCGAAAATGGCTCTCGGAACGAGTGACTCAATTTATCTTTCAAAACTGATTTTCCCTTCTATGCAGCTCCTCCGACATAGCCTTCCGGTCATCTCTGTTATCTGTGGGGTTTTGATAATCCTGACCGGTTTTACCGCTCTTTTTTTCTATGTTGCAACAGTTATAGATTCATTTCAGCAACCCGACAATTCCCTCATCTTCAGGTATATTCCCTTCGCAATTCTTGGAAGCGTGCTTTTGATTGCCGGCTTCTGGTATGTTGCTTCAGGGGTCAAAGCCTTTCAGGATGATTATTTCTATGGACTTACCAAAAACTCTCTTGGTATTCTGGTGCTAATCGGGATACTTCTTGCAATTGTATATATACTAAATTGAAATAATTTCTCACGTTGAATCCGAGAAATCCTCCAACGGATCCTTTTACTCTCGTAAATTTTTTCATTAGCAGCCTCCAAAATAAATCCAGTATTTCAGAAGTATCCTTGAAGGATTCTGCAATCCAGGTTTCAATCCATTCCGGATCTTTGAATAGCTCATCGGCAAGAATATCCCGGTAATACGATTATAAAATGAAGAAACCCGGCGATCAACCGGGCTTCTCTGCTACGTTGGCTTTTTCGGGGTATAAAAGGGTCATCATACTACCATTCATTCTCTTCTACTTTCCTTTTCTTTTTTTGTTCCGGATAAATCGGTAAAGATTTGATTTTATCCCAATGTTTTCCTTGTCATTGTTCCCTGCAGGCCTGTCGGGTTCTGAAAGGACAACAGGTTATCGTTACTTCTTTTTAAGGCGGCCCTTGATGAAGTAAACCCAAACGTTGAAGCACAAAGGTTTAAGGCACAATCATAAGTGCAAACCCAAAATGTCGTCAGACCTTTTGGGTTCAAAACGTTCCGGGTCAGCCGGGTGTCAGAAGAGGCCCGTCCCATGTAATCAGGAATGATGCAAACGTGATTTCAGGCCGGTAAATCTCTCTGTTTTTCTTTCGATTCCTTTCTTTAACAAATCCATCCTTCCTGCCACTCTGAAGGAATTCCTGGCACGTGTAATAGCAGTATAGATTAATTCCCTGGTCAAAAGTTGAGTATCTCTATCGGGCAGCAGCAGGCTTACGTTATTAAATTCCGATCCCTGGCTTTTATGCACTGTTAGTAAAAAAGCAGGTTCAAAATGTTGTATTCTATGCGGATAAACACGCTTGATATTCCCATCTGAATCAGTAAATAAAACCTGGAAACTCCCTCCGGACGCTTTAACACAAACCCCGAGATCCCCATTAAAAACACCAAGTGAATAATCATTCCGGGTGACCAGGATCGGCCGGCCATGATACCACCCTGAATCCGGAGTTATAAATCGTTCTTTAACCAGGTAATCTTCAACCATTTTATTTAGTGATACCGACCCAAAAGGGCCCCGCCTGATAACAGTTAGCCAGATATCCTCTGACCAATATCGAATCAATAAATCATGGCTGAGATTTGATAAACGCTGAATTCTATCTGCGATGGATGAAAACAGGCTTTTCAAATCATCAGATTTATAATGAAACGGCTGAAATGAGATCTCTTTAGACTGATGATCCACAATGAGTTTTTCAGATTTTTCTGCATTCATTTTGTTAACTGAATCTGCCAGGACAGCAATCCCGCTATCACTCCGAAACCGATAACTTTTTGTCAGGTAAACTATAGAATCCGAAAACCCGGTTTCATCATCCGATTCCTGAATATTTTTAAATCCAAATTGTTTTAAAAAATCAGCAATAGCTGCAGAAAACCGATTTACCTGTTTGTCACAAATATCTGCAAGAACCGAACCTGCCTCCACAGATGAGAGCTGATCTTTATCACCCAGTAAGATCAGCTTTGTATCGGCTCTGAGATGCTTTAAAAGCCGGCCCATCATCTTCAGATCGATCATAGACGCTTCGTCAACTACGATCAAATCATACGGTAACTTCCTGATCTCCGGGTCTGGCAATATTCCCCGGTGATCAAAAGCAGTTAACAATCGATGTAATGTCTTCGCTTCATCGGGCCAACCCGGCTTCAATTCATCAGGAACCAGGTGTCCGGCAATATTCTTCCTGAGAGCTTGTGTCATTCGGGCAGCAGCCTTACCCGTCGGTGCTGTCAATGCGATTCGATAACTTGTACCATATACATAAAGAAGGAGTGATATGATTTGGGCAACTGTAGTCGTTTTCCCGGTTCCCGGGCCGCCGGATATTACCAGAAACCGGTTCTTCAATGAGAGTGCAGATGCCACTTTTTGCCAGTCCGGCATATCAGAACGTTCACTGAAAAACCGGCTAATAATTTCCTCATAATCTTTTCCGGAAGGTAATTTAATTTTATCAGAAGAGATCTCCTTAAGAGATTCTGCTACAAACAGTTCATACAACCAATCACGCCGGATATAGATATTATCATGTTCTATCACAAACGGAACCTGATCTTCCGGAGAGCCAAATGCATTGTGCTTTAAGAGATGATCCGGCCTGATAATTTTATTTTGATTGATACCGGGATTTTCCAGGTCTAATACTTGTAACCATTCCTGAACAGGTACATTAAGAGGCAGACACACATGGCCAGACCGCTCAAACAGTGACAAAAACAAGGCTACAATGGCCGCATCTTCATTTAAAGAACCATATTCTTCCCTCAGAAAGAAAAGCAGCTGTCGTTCATATCTCCCAATCCAGCCCGATTTAAATCCTTGTTCAACCCATTCCGGAAATCTATTCATCAGGCCACCCCTTCTGATACAAATGATTCTCAAGTTCCCCGATCAGACCCTCATCAGGCAAATCAAAGTAGATGCCGTTGCTTTCCTTCTCTTCAATACCCCTTACAAAAAGATAAAAGACCCCACCGAATGAACGGCGATAATTAAAACCGGGAACTCTTTGTTTAAGATATTTGACCAAAGCAACTGTATAGAGATAATACTGGATATCATAATTCGATTTTAAAATCTCATTTTTTAACAGATCAGGTGAATAATTTCGGGGCTTGTCCCCAAGATAGTTCGATTTATAATCCACTATGTAATATTTATCATTCTGCCTTGCAACAAGGTCAATAAACCCTTTCATAAAATTGGTATTGGTGCCGTTATTATGATTTTGAGTCCCATTACCTCTTATAAGATTTTTTATGTCCCCTGATTGCAGGTCACTGACAGGAAAATAAAATTCCATCTCTTTTAACATTTGATCCGGGCTGACCTGATTCAGTTTAAACTCTCCATAATCGGCATTTGAAACATTCAGCATCATCTGATTTAATACCTTTACCCATCGCTCATCAAACCCGAAGTCGGTTAACATCTCCCGGAGAACCTCTTCTTCAAGTTCCGCTGACCTGAAGTCAAATTTTTCATGTTCAAATAGTTTATGGATGAATGTTCCTGCTGTTTTCCCTTTTGGGAACTGAAAGATGTCAGGGGCATCCGATATACTGACGCTTTGATGCATTGCATAATGGAGATAATCCTGGAGATATTGATCATAATCGGGAGCATCAAGGTCTGTTTCGTGATGCCCCGACAAAGAAGTGAAACTATATAATCTTTTTGATCTGTCAATTTCATCCGGGCCTTCATAATTCCTGACCGATAACTGACTTTCTTCATATACCGGCTTCAGGCTGCCAGGTCTGGATATGGAAGTATCAGGTGTATGCAGGCGGATATATTCAGGGTGTTTATCTGCAAGCATTTTGAAGTGATGATAAAAATCATCCGATTTCAGTTGATCATTTTTCCCTACTTTTAATTTCTTAATAATTGATTTTCTGATAACCTCTTTTCCTTTCAGCATGGCACCTAATCCCGATAAATGAGAAGTATCGGTCGTTCCCCAAAAAATTCGGCATTCATACTTTGCTCTCGTTAAAGCGACATAAGCCTTTCTCACTTCCTCTGCAATCTCTTCAAAGTGTGCCTGATCCGTTGCCTCCGCTCTTTCGGAACTCGCAAATTGCTGATAATTTATTACTCTCTCGTAGGGTGCATGAATCCGGTGGCAGGTTTCGATCAATTTGCTGCGGGTTCTGAAATCCCTGCCTTCCCATAGGGTCGGGCAAAATACAACAGGAAACTCCAAACCTTTACTATTGTGAATGGTTGATATCTTTACGAGGTTCGCATCACTTTCAAGCCGAATTGTTTCTTCATCCGAAACAGTGTTTTCGGTAATTTTACTTCGAAACCATCTCAGCATAGCGGGAGGGTCAAGCTCCTTATCTGTTTCAGCTTTTGCCATCAGTTCCGTCAACTGAAAAATATTTGTTACCACCCTCTCACTATTTGCAAGTTTTGAGACATGATGTAACCCGCCTGTCCGGAAAAGTATTTTTCGCATCATCGGGTATGATCCTTTACTTCTCCATTCTTCATTCAAATCCTGCAGGATTTCCGAGAGTTTCAGGTATTCCTTTTCACTATTCAGGTATTCATACATCGCGGAAAGTGATATTCCAAAAAAACCGGACACGACTGCTGATTGAACAGCCGTCCGGCTCAATGGATTCAGTACAGCGCTCAGAAGCTGTTCAATCCGTTCTGCTTCACGACTGTCAAACACTTTTTCCCTGGAATAGGTAACTGCCCCCACACCAATACTTTTCAATAATTCCTTAACAGACTCTGCATCTCTGTGTGAATGAACCAAAACAGCAATATCACCCGACTCAATATTTCTTGCCTGTTTACTGCCTGATATTTTTCTTAATCCATTTCTACCCTCCTCAATCAGCTCTTTGACCTGTCGTGCTGCCTCCATGAATATCAGCGGTTTAAGTTGCCCTTTTGTATCATGCTGCCTGTAACAATAAATGTTCAGGGGTACTGATTCCTGATTAGCAGATATGTAGGAAGCATCACCTGAATGCCTTCCTGCTTCAATTTCGTGATAGGAGATCTCATCGGAGAGAAATGGCGTTTTATGTTCAGGATTAAAAAATATATTTAGTGCCTTTATCAGTCCCGGTGTACTTCTGAAATTTTTTTGAAGTGTGAATACGGCTGCATCCGGTACTGCATCCCTCGCACTGATATAAGAATATATATCTGCACCCCGGAAAGCATAGATAGATTGCTTCGGGTCTCCGATCATAATCAAAGAAGAGTTCTCACTCTCTCCTGGATAGATTTGATCGAAAATCCTGTACTGAACCGGATCCGTATCCTGGAATTCATCTACAAGCGCAAAAGGATATTTATTACGTAATTTTTTTGCCAACAAAGAGCCTTTATTTTCATTCTCAAGTGCCTCTGATACAGCGTTTAACAAGTCGTCATATGTATAGACGGATGACTCCCTCCCTTTTTGATTTCGTAACTTTTTTATCGCAACAGATGCCTTTTCAAGAAGCCAGGTACTGACAAGGGGTATATCAGCAGCAAGATTTTCATATTCATCGCATAACTGAAAAAAAATATGATTCGGCAGGGTTGTTTTGTTTTTTTTCAGGTTACCGGTATGATACGAACTGGTAAAATACTTCATTTGAGTAAAGGAGTCCTTTGCCGGCCAGGATTCTGAAAGAAACCGGTCCATCTTAACAGCAAAGCCTGCTACCGCTTTCTTAGTCATCCTTTTTACATCCGAACCCGAAAGTTCTTCCATGATCTCCACACGCTGATCCCGCCACAACTTTGAGATTTCCTCTCTCTTTTCCAGCAACGCTTCAATAAATGGTTCAGGTGCAAAATTTCCTGCTCCCTCGGATAAATCAGCACTATAATTTAATGCCGGTTTGATTTTCTCCAGCAGTTCAGCCGGATTTGATCCTGTCTCTTCCATTTTATCTATCAGGTATCTGCCGGTTCGTGAATCGCTGTGAGAGTCAATGAAATTTCTCCAAAAATCTTCTGCAGCCTCATCAAGTAATCCATCAGACTGACTCACTTCCATATCGACCGGGGCACCGGATAGTAAAGTTTCTTCCCGAAGTATCTGCTGACAAAATCCATGAATCGTATATATATTTGCATCATCAAAATTACGAACAGCCCCGCGAATGAGTTCGGCTGCAGAAGTCGTGTTGTCAATAACGTTACACAGTTCATCTATTAGCGGATCTTCCCCCGTATTTCCAGATTCAATTGCTGATAACGCTTGCCTCAACTGCCTGAGAATTCTTTCTTTTAACTCTTTGGTAGCCATTCTTGTGAATGTGACAACAAGTATCCTGTCAAGCGTCAATCCTTCACTAATCAATAAACGGAGGAACAATCCTGTAATGTTGTAAGTTTTACCTGTTCCGGCACTTGCCTCAATTATCATCCTCGGTTTCAGTGATGAATGAAATACAGAAAATGGTTTTCTTCCGATCATAAACCTTCCTCTGCAGATTCAAGCATTGGTTTAAAGATTACTTCTGCAATCGAGGAAATTTCTTCCATATCTGCTTCTGCATTTTTTCCAAGAATTAATTCCAGGTACTTATCACTGTTTTCCGGAAACATTTTAAAGTCACCACCCCACTCATTCTTCGCCCGGTTTTCTGCTTTATACTTATCGTCTTCTGCATATAATGCGTATTGATAAGATGAATTTATAAAGAGGTTTTTAGGTTTTTGCATACCCTCGATATAGAATCCAATTAACTGAATCAACAACTCTTCAGCATTCGGTATGATTGAGAATTGCTTCCATTCCAGGTTTCCTTTCTTAATACCGAAAAGAATACTTGATTTGAAGTCCGGATCTTTGCGCATAACACACATAATTAAATGCCGGAACCAGCTTCTGAGCATTTTTTTACCTGATTCACCAGACAGATATATATCAAGCAGTCCGGACTCTGAATATGATGAGATCTCGCCTTTTATCGTAAATTTACCCGGCTCAATATTTACCTGATGATTCACCAATTTCGGCCTGAACCCGTTTTCTTTTAGATTTTTAAGGGTTTTGTCTACCAGTTCTATGGAACCCGTAACTCTTTTTCTGCCGGGCCACCCCTCCGGCAGATATCCCGAAGAAAGCAACAGCTTTGTGATTTCCTTTCGCTCCATTCCCTGTAAACGCCAGTCAAATACATGACGAAACAGAATATGAGTTTCAAGTCCATCCAATTCGAACTCCTCGGTATCTTCCTCAAAATTTTTCAGATAGATGTTCATTCTCTTGTTGAAAAAAGTACCTGCCGGATTCCGGTAAAACTTTTCAAGGTCATCAATTCCAATAAATCTGTAATCCGTTTCAGGACTCAATTCTATTGATTTATCTATTAGAATACCTTTTAAATCAATTGAGTTATATAGTTGCCTGACAATATGATGGTAGCTTTCAGAAAATGATTTTTCATTCCCTTTTATGAAAAGGTTAACAGAGAATCCGTTCAGGGTTTGTGCCTGAATGATCTGTTCATCTTTTGCCTGATAACATCCGGCCAATAACTGGATCCACTCATCAAGTACCGGGGAAGGCGGGAGAATTTCATCATCCTCCTGGTTTCGGCCTATATAACTGGAATAATGAATTTCTCCGGCAGCCAGAATCGATTCCAGGAACAGGTTTCTGTCTTCATTTTTACGATCTCTTTCACCGGCCTGATGGCCGGATGCCATTAAATCAAACTCGGGGGAAATCTGTTTTCTTGGAAACTGATCATCATTTAAACCAAGTATTGCAATCAAACGGAATGGCAGACTTCTGGAAGGTACCATGGAACTGAAGGTCATCCCCCGTGTAAACGAAATTGATCCTCCACTGTGTTGTCCGGCATTTTTAATTAAACCGTTTTTAAAAATCTTAAAGGATATCCGTGATTTGAGGCCTCCGGTTTTCATGTCCCTGATCATCTGCTGAGTTCGGCTCAGCAGTTGATTAATTTCCACTTCATACTCAGGAGTAAACGAGAAAAGTTGTTTTATCCAAGATTCCAGTTCTGCAGACCACTCCTCCGGTGTGAATTTCGTTTTCACATTGGCCCTGATATCAGACAGAATAGTTAATATAAAGTGAACCTTCGCCCAAAGATCTTTTTCTTCACTTGACGAGATTCCTGCATAAAGCAAGAGATCTTTTGTCAGAGTTCCCGGCTTATCTGTTATTAGTTGTCCCAGCCATCCCCTTCTCATGGCCTGACTCCAGGTTTGCCGATCCTCAGCAGGTTGATCATACTCACGTCGATGAGCTCCATTAATTCCCCAGGCCACCCTGTTCTCATCAAACCAATACTTAATCGTTACAAGGTCGGCTTCAGTGAACTGAAAATGATCTCTGACTGCGGTATGATGGAAAAACTCAAGCATATCATCTTTTTTAAACCTTGACTCGATTAAATCGAGCAAATGGCTGAAAGCTGTACTTACCCGGTTTGCAATATCTGAAGTGCCAGCAATATGATAGGGGATTTTCGGAAGTCCATCCTCCTGAACACCAAAAACAGCCTCTATGAAAGGGGTATATTGATCCAGGTTTGGAGTTACCACCAGGATATCATCCGGCTTCAGGCCCTGATCACCAGAGAACTTATCCAGCAGATACTGATGAAGAACTTCGACCTCTCTCAGGGGACTGTGGCATGAACGGATCTGAATTGATTGATCGTCAAACTCAAAAACCGGAATAGTTGTGTTTTGAATGATTGACTTCTGCACTTCACCAAGATTATTATCTGCCGGAGGGTAGGATTTTAATCCTGTTATTATTACCTGATCACGATTCATTTTCGAATAGTTTTTAACAGGCTTCATCAACTCCTTTTGTTCCATCCCAAAATTATGGTTCAGCAGGTTCGAATCACGGGTATCACGATCCGAAAACTCAGTTGATATCACCATAAAGTGGTAGACGTCCCTGAAACTGCCTGTCGATAAAAGTAACTGCGATAAATGGGAAGGAATTAAACCCGGGTTAAACAGGTAAATGGGTTGCGGCCTGGAATCCTCACGTTTTATGCCTTTCCGGGCAAGTTCCATAAACAGTGCTGCCCGGTTAGATTTCAAACTGTTGCCTGTCAGTTCAGTCCAATGGTTAACTAACAACTTCCATAAATGGATTTGCCAGTCATCATGATCTTTGTCCCGAAAAGCTTCCCACTGGTTTAGCATCTGTGGCCTGTACACCTGGTATTGATCATATACAGAACTGACCTGGCTTGAGAGCTGCCAGATATGCAGTTCCCTGGATCCTGCTTGATCCTGCAGCCAATTATCAAGCGCTGGAAATGAAGAAAGTACCGAATCATCATTTAATAATTGAAAAATCGACCAGGTCATTGGACCGGGTTCAGAAGGTAATAAATCGGGCAGGTCCGGATGGTGTTCCCTGATTTTTTGCCAAAGCCATTCAGAAGGTAATTTGTAATTTATATTAGCTGAAATACCGTTCTCTTTAGCCAGAAAAAGTGAAATCCATTTTGCGGTATCCCTGTTCGGAACAATGATTTCTGCAGGCTCGAGTGGATCAGAAGGTTTATTTTCGTCAAGCAGCTCAGAGAGCTTATTTGCAATCTTTGATAAGTGCGGGCTATGAAAAAGATGATACATCTGTCTGATTTTTCCTGATGATAACAGAATCCTCAAACAAAAAAAATCGTCAGCTCATATTAATGAACTGACGATAGGGGTATTAACGTGCCTGCAGGTTATATGACCAGATCGCGCTGTAGGCCTCCTATATTTCAAATCCTTCTTTATGTAAAAATTCTTCAAATGCATTTGTTGCTACCGAAGAATAACTTTGTTCAGTAATTTGAGCAAAATACCGCACCCTGTCGATAATGTGCTCTTCTATATAATAACTGACAATCGTTTTATTTTTATTGTTTTGCAGAACATTTTTTTCAGGGTGTTCTACTTCCTTTACAATTTGCTCATTTAAATTTGGAATAAAATCATAAGTTAACCCGTCATCAAAGTTAAAACCGATTGGGTTATGCCCGAGACTCTTTTTCCTTCCCATATCAATGACCGTTCCTGATTTCTTTTGCTAATGACATGTAATCCTCTGCTCCGTAACTGGATTCATCATATTCAAAAATTGTTTTATGATGGCTTGGGGCTTCAGCAAGTGCAACATTGTCACGAATCAAAGTATTAAATACTTTCGGGCCAAAATGTTCACGAATATGGCCAACAACTTCACGATTCAGGTTTTTTCGGTTATCATATAGTGTGCAAATAATTCCTGCTACCTCGAGTGAACTGTTCAGGCGTTTCTGAACAACTTCGATCACATTCATTAATTTTGACAAACCGTGAAGCGCCAGGTATTCCGACTGCAGTACGATCATTACTTCATCAACCGCTGTAAACGCATTGAGAGTTAATAAACCAAGATTTGGCGGGCAATCAATGAGAACATAATCGTACTCATTTAATACTTCGATTGAATCTCTGAGCAAACATTCCCGTGCCGGTACATTTGCCAGTTCAAGTTCGGCTCCGGATAGATCAAGAGATGCCGGCATCAGGTCAAACTCACCATGGGTGAGTATCGCTTCCCGTACATCTGCTTTGCCCTTTAAAACATCATAAACTGTTTTTTCGAGCCGGCTGGTTCTCATCTTTAATGAATAGGTAAGATTGGCCTGGGGATCAAGATCGATTACGAGTACTTTTTTCCCCATCAGACTTAAACCAGCCCCCACATTTATGGTTGTGGTCGTTTTACCCACACCACCTTTTTGATTAGTGAATGCAATTTTTTTCATAGTCGACTAAAAGGCTTTTAAGCTTTCTGCTATTCGAAATGGAGTATATAATAAGAGGAAAAAAAGGGGCTGATGTTACATATTATTTCCATTCAAGTGATTTTGAATACCAAGCACCTGGCAGTGGTTAATAATATATAACCTCTTCCTTATGTCAGCCCTGAAGGAACATCATCACCAACATAGTGCGTTGCCTTCTGTTATTGTTTCCGATGTTGGGGTCTAACCCGGAGATATCAGCAAAATATTTTTTTCAGTAAGGCAAAGATAATCTGGCGAGGAAAACGTATCAGATAAGTATTTTGGACAAATATAATTCAAAACCATCGTTAGATAATCAAATTCTAACCGTGAGTTTTATATCCATAGCTTAAATAATACTATTTTCCAGTATTCATTTTATAAAACAAGACAAAAAAGTTAATATTAAGTAATTTAACAATGCCTGAAATTTATCCTGAAATGCGATTTTACAGCAGAAAAATAATTAAACCACAGGACTTAAATGCACATGGCACTCTGTTTGGCGGTGCTGTTTTGGCATGGATTGATGAAGAAGCCGCTATCTATGTATTTTGCCAGCTCGGAAAGGGTAACATCGTAACCAAATTTATGTCAGAAATTGATTTTGTTAGTTCGGCAAAATTGGGCGATGTTATTGAGATAGGGATGGAAACAGTTGCTTTCGGAAAGAGTTCTATCACTGTGAAGTGCGAAGTACGACATAAATTTACGCATCAGGTTATTATCAGAATAGATAAAATCGTATTTGTGCACCTGGATGAAAATAACAGGCCAACACCTCATGGTGTTACTGAACCAGTGAATGAATAATAATGCTTAGGTAGGAGATGACAAAAAATCAAAAACAGGTATTAATCAACATCGATAAAATTTATGAGATGTTGTTTAATGAAAAAAAGTACGTGGTGGAATTTGCAGAAGCATCCATCCAATCGTTTAATGAATTTTCTCAGCACTATTCAACATTTTTGTTAAACAGGGATATGGAAAATTTGCGAAAAGCCGGACACAAAATAAAACCGGTAGCTCAAATGCTGGATCTTGAAATTATTCTGGATGAGTATGAAAAAGCGAAAGTGATGCTCATTGAAGAGAAACCCAAAAAAGATCTGGAATCTTCTGTTGAAATAATCAACGGAATTTGTAATTCAGCTATTGACGAATTTAATTCCATTATTGAAAATTTAAAACAAACCTGATCGATTCAGGCGCAGAAGTTAAAGTTCTGCTGTTTCAGAATATTTAATTGAATTATCACAACCTGACAAGGTAATATATTATGCAGATATTAGTAACCGGGGGTACAGGTTACATCGGAAGTCATACAGTCCTGGAGCTTCTAAAGGCTGGATATGAAATTGTTGTTATGGATAATCTAAGCAACAGTAAAGAAGACGCACTTGTTCGTGTTCAAAAACTCGCCGGAAAATCTTGCATATTCGAGAAAGTGGATCTACTTGACAAGAAAGGCCTTGAAGAATTGTTCAAGATGTACAATTTCGAGGGAGTGATACATTTTGCCGGCTTGAAAGCAGTTGGCGAATCGGTGGAAAAACCTCTCTATTATTATCAGAATAATGTTGAGGGCACATTAAACCTGCTTGACACCATGAGGCAATTTGATGTTAAAAACATTGTTTTCAGTTCCTCCTGTACTGTATATGGTGACCCGNAAACTGTACCCGTCACTGAAGATTTTTCTCTTACAGCAACAAATCCTTATGGAAGGTCTAAACTAACCATAGAATACATCTTAAAAGATCTCTACATCGCGGATGATACACTCAATATTGCACTGCTTCGCTATTTTAATCCGGTCGGGGCACATGAAAGCGGGGAGATCGGAGAAGATCCTAATGGAATTCCAAATAACCTTCTGCCCTATATTACCCAGGTAGCCGTTGGAAAACTGAAAGAGCTCAGTGTTTTTGGAGGGGATTATCCTACTCATGACGGTACCGGTGTCCGGGATTATATTCATGTTGTTGATCTTGCAACTGGCCATGTCAAAGCATGGGAAAAGTTATTAAAAAATCCCGGCCTGGTAATTTACAACCTGGGTACCGGAAAAGGCTATTCTGTATTGGATGTCATCAAGGCATTTGAAAAAGCTTCTGGAAAGAAAATTCCGTACAAGATCACAGAACGCCGGCCCGGTGATGTGGCTGAAACATATGCAAATCCCAAAAAAGCTGAAAAAGAACTCGGCTGGTCTGCAGAACGGGATATCTTGCAAATGTGTCAGGATGCCTGGCGCTGGCAATCTAAAAACCCCAATGGATACTAATATCGTGTCAATGATATGGTGAGTAACAGGCATCGGATGACTCACCCCGAAATACCCGGATAAGTAAATGATCTGCGTCTCTGGATAAAAAGTCATTCGATGACTACTTTCTGCAACAACACTTTTACAGTTGACCTGACTCTAATAAGTTTTTTGGCTGATCGGTCTCTGCCCATAATATTTGTTATGTAATCACTTTACATACAGGAAAGTATGCTAAAAACACGGTTCACAAGCCGATTAAGAAACTTTTCGTTTTCCGACTCCCGCCTGGCTGCAAAACGGGTGATGAAACGGGTAAAGTGGCCTGTAACACAGAACCTTACGATGCTTGCTGTAATTATTATAGCCTGTATCATTTTCGTGCAATTCTTTGTTCCAGACGACCTGGATCCATCAGCCAGACATGCGCTTTTCATACTCGTTCTCGCTGCTGCACTCTGGATAAGTGAAGCAGTACCACCTTTTGCAGTCAGCTTCATCATCATTGGATTATCCGTATTTTTCCTTGAAAGCCTTGCCCCTCTTGATATCTCTGATGACTGGGAGAAGTATGTCAATACCTGGTCCAGTCCGGTGATCTGGATCCTGCTCGGCGGGTTCATGCTGGCCATCGGGGCACAGATAACCAAATTCGACCGTAAATTTTCAAGTTTGGTTATCAAACGGTTTGGCACCGATCCGTACCGATTGCTTCTCGGCATTATGCTCACAACCGGGGTATTGAGTATGTTCATTTCCAACACCGCAACAACGGCTATGATGCTTACCATTATCATGCCGTTTGCAAAACAATATGGCAAGGATGAACCTATTGTCAAAGCGATGTTGCTTGGAGTTGCAGCAGCTGCCACTCTGGGAGGAATAGGAACTGTTATTGGCAGTTCTCCAAATGCCATTGCACTCGGAATCCTGCAATCAGCCGGATACGATTTCACATTTACTGACTGGATGATCCCCGGAGTACCAACCGCAATCAGCCTGATCCTGATTGCCTGGCTTATCCTCAAATCACTGTATAAAACGAAATTAAAAAAACTGCAGCTCATCGAAGTTGAAGAGGCAGTCCCAAGAGATTGGGCAGACCGAAATACAACAGAAAACCGTGTCATTGTCGTATTGACTTTCCTGATCACCGTCGGGCTATGGATGACTTCTACACTGCACCAGATCCCGGTTGCCGTTGTATCACTCATCCCCATCATTATTTTTACCGCTGTAGGAATAGTTGAAGCCGAGGAGATTAAACTAATCCCCTGGGATACCCTTATACTTGTTGCCGGTGGTTTAACGCTTGGAATCGCCATCAACGACTCGGGACTCGCAGCTTATATGGTAGAATTGCTTCCTGTGTTTGAAAATCCCTTGTTTATCATCCTTGTCGTTGCAATTGTCACCAGCCTGGCTTCAAATGTTATGAGTAACACTGCTGCCGCCAGTATTCTGATCCCATTCGGAGCAATTCTCGTACCCCCTGAATATGTCCTGCTGATGGTGGTTACACTCGGGTTTGCAGCATCCACCGCCCTGCTCCTGCCTATCTCTACCCCTCCGAATGCCCTTGTTTTCTCGACCAACTACCTGAAGCAGGCCGACTTCAGGGTACCAGGACTGATTATCACACTGATAAGTCCGTTTTTTATCCTCTTCGTTCTGTGGATGGTTATTCACCGGCCGGGTCTATAAACCCTCAAGTACATGAAAAGCCTGATCGGGCTCCATAGCCAATACAGTTTCTGTTTTCAATTTTATAAGATTTTCAACATCTCCGAGATTCGCTGTCTCAACTGGTGAGTGCATGTATCGTAACGGAGTTGACAATAAGACACTCGGAATACCGGTTTTTTGATAAAAGATGCTGTCTGTATCCGTTCCGGTCCGAATACTGGTCGCTTCATGCTGAATTTCAATCTTATTTTCCTCAGCAACGCGTTCGATGAATTCGACAAGTTTCGGATGGTTTGCCCCGCCATGCTGCACAGTCGGCCCTTTACCAAGTTTGACCTGCCCGTGTTCCCTGTGGTCTATTCCCGGCGAATCCGTGGCATGTGTCACATCGGTAATCAAAGCAGCATCCGGCATAAAACGATAGCTCATCATCCGGGCTCCAAATCCTCCTACCTCTTCCTGGATAGAATTCAATGCGATGACATTCACTTTAAGGTCCTTCCTGCGTTTGTTCAGTTCCTTCAAGTGTTTTCGCTATGATAAAACTGCCAATCCGGTTATCGAGGGCGCGGGCTGTAATAATCTGTTCGTTGATTTGATCCAACCCTTCCACATATGTCACCGGGTCACCGATCTGAATCAGTTTTAATGCATCCTCTTTACTGGAAACTCCGATATCAACATAAATATCTTTCCAAGAAGGCTCCTTGCCGCCTCCATTTTTATTCTCCTGCAGATGTATAGCTGTATTGCCGGTAACACCCAATACACGCCCTTTTTTTGAATGAATATGAACTCGTTTTGCACGTGCAATCGTTGAATCGCTGCCGCCAAGTTTATTCAGATAGACAAATCCCTCATCTGTAATGTGTTGTATCACCATACCAATTTCATCACTGTGAGCCTCAAGCATTACCGTTATGACATCCGGGTTCATTTCAAGCTTTGCTGCTACAGACCCATATGCATCTGCTTCAACCTTATCCGCAAACTTTTTTACATATTCCGCCCACACTTTTTGGCCTTCCTGTTCATAACCGGTTGGACTCGGTGTTTCAATCAGGCTTTTTAAAAATTCCGAAGTTTTACTGTCTGACATAAGATGATACTTAATTCTAAAATTTGCATTTACAATATACAGGATTGATTCATTGAAAAATTGAATTACAGAATTACTGCTATTGACAAATGCTTAATACGAGAAAAATTGACAAGCGAAAATATAAGCAAGAGAAAAGTTAATGACATGTTTGATTCTCATTATGTGAGTATTCATTCTGGAGACAAAATTTAACTTATGAAGGTTACTCATGGTATGACTTCCCGTCATTCCATGAGATTCGAGGCTCTTATTTCCAGGGTTCTGTTTCGCCCAACACCACAACTACAAAAAATCGTTTCGATCCTGGCGGGAAAGACACTGTCACCTGCCTGTATCTCTTGTTACCACTAACACTCAAAAGCCCCTACCAGAGATAGTTTACAAATGTGGTCTATTTTTGTGTTTACCCTGTTTCAGGATAACGCCATGCGTCCTGAATTTACTCCTCCCCTGAAGTTTCACTGATCTTACACACTCAACAACTGACC
>SL_3KL_010_SEDDRAFT_10002287_pt1 | contig 17543 bp, 12 predicted proteins | sample SodLakKL_010_SED_2_FD_10381 | JGI IMG/M metagenome (IMG submission 10381) | reverse complement strand
AATGGCAGCGTCCTTGCCAAGAAACGCAACGCCGAGTCGCGCCAGCACAGTGGCTCCCGAAGGGCCGCCGCACAAGCGCCGTGGGCAGGGCAGGCGATCGCTGAACGCGATTGACCACCCCGACAGAGGCAGTTTCAGACCATTCACGCGCTAATTTCCACTTGAGTGGCGGGTTTCCCGTGCTTTCTCGCAGGATAACAACAGGACAACCGGCACTTCGGAAGCTCGCGCTGCGCGAATCAATTGAAACAATCCACCATGTCAGGGAGAGAGAAATGGGAACCAGAGAATACGGGAAGTGGCTTCAAGCAGCCATGATTGCCATGGCGATGGCCGGAATCATGGCAGCGACTACGGCGTTGGGGCAGCAGACGTTCATGGTTGATTCACTCGCCGATGACTCTCTTCAGGTTGAAGGGGATAACCGATGCGTGACGGATGACAACGAATGCACCTTTCGCGCCGCTCTCGAAGCAGCAAATAATCTGGTTGGAGAAACGGCAACCATCGAATTCTCACCAGCGATAGAAACCGACTCCGCGGGTCGCTCGATTGTCGAGCCAACCTCCGCGTTGCCAGTCATTTCAAATCAGGTCTTCATTCGCGGCGAGTCTCACCCGGAATACTCGGACTCTGACCAGTTGCCCCGCTTTCTGATCGACGGCGACAACGCCGGCTCAGCATCGGGACTGATCCTGGCCGCCGGCGCCGAGGGCTCTGAAGTCTCCTACATCGCAACATATAACTTCAGCCAGGTAGGCATCGCACTTTCAGGCGTCGACAATGTAGTGCTCGAAGGCAATCATGTCGGTCTCAGACCCGCGTTTCTTGGCACTGCCGAGGCGGCGGGCAATGCGACCTTCGGAATCTGGATTACCGTAGCCAACAACAATACGCTCGAAAACAACTGGGTCAGTGCCAATGGATTGCACGGCATCATGATCTCCGACGCCAGCGCCAACAATGGCCTGATCGGAAATCGGGTCGGGCTTCGACCGACTGCCGGTGGCTCGGGCGTCGCGGTCGCCGGCAACGGTGACAGCGGAATCCAGATCAACTCCAATGCCGGAAGCGGCAATCGAATCGGCTTCTGCAGAACGATCTCCACGACGCCTTTCATCCAGGAATGTCGGGGCAACGTGGCCGCAGCCAACGACGGCACGGGAATCCGGCTGGGCGCCGACGGCCAGCAGCTGACCGGCAACTGGGTAGGAGCTGCTCCCGAGGACCCCACGAACAGTGATTTCGGTAACGCCGGCCACGGCATTCTGATCGAATCGGACGACAACACCACGGTGGTCGGTCTTCAGGGCCAGGGCGGCAACCTGGTCGGTCACAACGGTACCGCCGGAGCTGCCAGTGGCATCCGCCTTGCCAGCGGTGCGGGCAACAACGTGATTTCCGACTGCATCATCGGCACCAATGCCAACGACGAGGACCTGGGCAACAGCGGTGCCGGCGTCTCGATCGCAGAAACCGCCGGCCCTGGCAACGAAATCACCCGTTGCCGGATAGAGAACAACAGCACCGGCATCAGCTTGCAGGCGCCCAACAACAGCGTGATTGACAACCAAATCGTTGGCAATGGATTGATCGGTGTCGAAGCCCTGAGCGCGCCATTGACCATTGATGACAACACCATCGGCGTGCATGAGCTTGCAGGTATCTTTTCCCAGCATACGGTTGCTGGCCAGTTCGTGACCATTCGTGAAAACCATCTGGGTGTTCGACCCGATGGCACCTCCATCGGCAATGCACGCGGCATTATCGTGGTCAATGGACCTGCGCGAATCGGCGCTTCCGGAGAGCGTGGCAATGTCATCGGCTTCAATGCCTTTGCGGGCGTCGAAGTCAATGGCGCGAGCAATACCACGATTCAGTCGAATTACATCGGTCTCACCCCCGACCTGGACGAGGTCGGCAACAATGGCCCCGGCATCCTGATCAGTTCCGGACTCGAGGATGTCACTTCACTTTCGGCTCTTATCGGCTACCAGCCGGGTGATGAGGTCCCGTTCAACCCCATCCCGGATGGTTCCGGCTCGGGTGGACTGGGCAACATCATCACCAACAACACCGTCGGCATACTCATCAACAGCGACGCCGATAACGTGACGCTGGAGAGACACCGCATTCGCGGCAACAGCATTTTCGGCAATACCAGCGGCGGCATCCAGCTTGGAGAGGAGATCGGCTTTGTCGACCCCGGCGGCAGCGCTTCAGGGCCCAATACCCTGCTTAACCACCCGCAGCTCGATGACGGCGCCACATGGCTGGAAACTGACGGCGGCGGCAGCAACACCCTTCACTTCCGCTACCGGGTACCGACCTCGGCGGCCAACGCACGCTACCCGTTGCGCATCGATTTCTACGCGGTCGAATCCGGAGAAACCCAGGGTCGATCCTGGGTAGGATCCGACGAATGCCCCGAATCCAGCGCCGGTCAGTGGCGCAGCGGTACCCTGACACCCCGCCCGGGAATTCTGACTACCGCTTTCGACGGCAGCAACATCGTGGCCAAAGCCATTGATGTCGACGGCAACACCTCCGAGTTCAGTGCCGAATCGGCCAACGTGATCACCCAGGACGACCCGCAGCCCGATGTATTGCTGGTCACGGTGGTTGGCGACCAGCCCAACATGGATGCCAGCCTGGCTGCCTGTGATACCGGACTGCCTGCTCCCGATCCCGCCGTTACGCACTGTACGCTAAGGGCAGCACTTCAGGCCGCAGCAAACCTGTCCGGAACGGTCTACATCGACTTCTGGGAAGAGATCGCAGTCAATGCAGAAGGACGCAGCATATTCACACCGCAAACTCCGCTTCCACCGATCACCGGATCAACCTGGATTCGCGGCAACACCCATCCCAGTGAACTGGTCGGCGGAGTCAACTTCGGCCAATTCAACAGCGTCGTCATCGATGGTTCGTCAGTCGATTCCGGCGCCGGACTGGTTATCCAGAACAACCAGAATCCATTTGGATCCAGTGTTCGCATTTCGATGCTCGCGATACACAGCTTCCCGGGATATGGCATAGAGATCAACAACTCCAGCCGCATCTTCGTCGAATTCTCTTCGATAGGCCTGGCCCCTGGCGGAAGTGGCGAGGTGCCGGCCGGCAATGGCGCGGGCGGCATTCTGGTCAACAACTCCAACATTATTCCAATCGAGAATAACTGGATCTCAGCCAATGGGGGCCACGGCATCGTTGCCGTCAATAACAGCAACGATGTCCGCATCTGGCGAAATGAGATTGGCTCGTACCGCAACCCCCTGGGTAGCGGTACGTTGGCGGAGGGCAATTCCTTTTGGGGCATTGCCGTTTTCGATGGAGATGACACCCTGGTCTGGGAAAATCACGTCGAAGATAATCTCGGTGGCATTCTGATGGAGAATGGCTCCAGTTCAATCCGCGAGAATCTGGTGATCGAAAACAATGGAATCGGGATCACGATAATCGAGCATGGCACCAGCATTGAAGACAATGTTGTGGTAGGCAATACCCTGGGCATACAACTTAATCGTTCCAGCGACGGACTTGTCCAGAGCAACCATATCGGCATGCTGCCGGACGGCACCCCGGCCGGCAACAGCAATGGCGGCATGTTCATTACCTCCACCCAGGATGATGGAGAGTCCAGCGGCAACACCATCGGTTTCCAGGCCACGGCGCCGATTCCGTTCGGCTACAACCCCGAAGACGGCGACCCGGGCAATGTCATCGCTCATAACGGCGGCGCAGGTGTGCGGGTATTCAGCGATCGTGACAACACCACGCTGATCAATAACACCATCCGGGGCAACCGCTTCTTCGGCAATGCCGGACAGGCGATCGATCTCGGCCCGGAAGGCGATAGTGTCGACCCGGGCGGTGCTGCGGCCGGACCGAACAATCTGCAGAATTTCCCGGTCTTCAATACCGAGCTCACCCTCTACGATACCGATCAGGATCAACTGACCTATGCGTTTTCGGTCGACAGTGAGTCGACCAACGCCGCCTACCCGATTCGCGTCGACCTCTACCTAGCCGACGGACCATCGGCCCAGGGGCGATTCTTCATCGACACCGTCGTATACGAAAGTGCCGATGCAACATCAGAGTTAGGAGGCTCACTGGTTCCGCCAGCCGGGTTGAACCTGGAAGGCGCGTGGCTGGTCGCTACCGCCACCGACTCGGATGGAAATACCTCGCAGTTCTCGGCAGCTGTGCTCCTCAGCGAATTGACCGACGAAATCTTCCAGGACCGCTTCGAGGATCAGGGAGGCCAATGACGTGCTCAGTAATCACTCGACCAATCACCATGTGTCTGTGCGGCTGCCGGCGCTGTGTATTATGGTTCTCATCCTGACGGCTTGTGGTGCGGATGAAGCACCACCACCGCAGGTGGGCGGCGAGACCAGCGCCGCTGAGCGACAGACCCCAACTCCAACACAGGCTGAACCGGAGGAGGATACCCCAATGTCAGGGTTCCTGGCCGACAGCCTGCATCCCATCGCGCCGGTCAACCCGGGAAGATTCCGGCTGAAAGTGGCCGGAGAGATTCACGAGGGCGAGTTGAGCAGTTGCGGCTGGTCGATGCGCACCGAGGAAGGGGCCAACCAGGATCGCTTTTCGGCCACGGCAAGGTGGCGCGCTGAAGATGGCCGCTCCATGCAGCTGGATATGTGGCGCTTCGTGATGCACGACGAATTCTTCTGGAACGCCAGTCACGGCCACGAATCCGACCGCGTGCAACTGCGCCTGCGCGATGATGGCGGCAGCCTGGTCGACGTCCAGGACACGACCGTCTCGCAAATGTCTGGCATTCGAACCCACCCCGGGACCAGCCCAAGATGGCGCTGGGGGAGCGGCGAAATGCCGGCAGTGAGAGTGTCGGCCGACGGCCTGCAGGCCACGGCAGCCGGTGAGTTGCATGGCCAGGACAACGAACGCGGCAGTCCTCTGACCGGCCCGTTCAGCCTTGCCCTGCGTTGCGCGGGAACCTGAACGCCGGGCGTTCCTACATATTCCGTCGGTACTCCCCGCCGACTTCATACAGCGAGTGGCTGATCTGGCCGAGCGAGCAGCGCTTGACGGCTTCCATCAATGCCTCGAATGTATTGCCGCGGTTGCGGGCAACATCCTGGAGATGCCTGAGCACGGCGGCTGACTGTTCGGCGTTGCGCTGCTGAAAGGTACGCACGTTGTCGACCTGCTGTTGTTTCTCATCTTCGGTGGAACGCGCCAGTTCGATTTCGCCTCCTTCCTGTTCGCTCCCTTCCGGCGGGCGGAAGGTGTTGACGCCGACCAGCGGCAGCGAGCCGTCGTGCTTCTTGTGCTCGTAGTAAAGACTCTCTTCCTGGATCTTGCCGCGCTGGTACATGGTGTCCATCGCACCCAGCACGCCGCCACGCTCGCTGAGACGATCGAACTCGGCGTAGACGGCTTCCTCGACCATGTCGGTGAGCCGGTCGACGATGTGGCTGCCCTGCCATGGATTTTCGTTATAGTTGAGCCCCAGTTCCTTGTTGATGATCATCTGGATGGCCACGGCGCGGCGCACCGACTCCTCTGTCGGCGTGGTGATGGCCTCGTCGTAGGCGTTGGTGTGCAGGCTGTTGCAGTTGTCGAAAATGGCGTACAGGGCCTGCAGGGTGGTACGGATGTCGTTGAACTGGATTTCCTGGGCATGCAATGAGCGGCCCGAGGTCTGGATGTGGTACTTCATCATCTGCGAGCGCTTGTTGGCGCCGTAGCGCTCGCGCATGGCGCGCGCCCAGATACGGCGCGCCACCCGGCCGATAACGGAGTATTCCGGATCCATGCCGTTGGAGAAGAAGAACGACAGGTTGGGCGCGAAGTCATTGATGTCCATGCCGCGCGCCAGGTAGTACTCGACGATGGTGAACCCGTTGGACAGCGTGAAGGCCAGCTGACTGATCGGGTTGGCCCCGGCCTCGGCAATGTGATAGCCGGAGATCGATACCGAGTAGAAGTTCCTTACACCCTTGTCGATGAAATACTGCTGGATGTCGCCCATCATGTGCAGGGCGAATTCGGTGGAAAAGATGCAGGTGTTCTGGGCCTGGTCTTCCTTGAGGATATCGGCCTGCACGGTGCCGCGAACAACCTTGAGGGTATCGGCCTTGATCTTTTCGTAGGTCTCGGCATCGACGAGCTGATCACCGGTGACCCCCAGCATGCCCAGCCCCAGACCGTCATTGGTCTCCGGCAAGGTCCCGGTGTACTCGGGCAAATCACTGCCGAGCAGCTCGGCCTTCTTCTTCTCCGCCTTTTCCCACTCGCCCGATTCCTTCAGATACTTCTCGACCTGCTGGTCGACGGCGGTGTTCATGAACATCGCCATGAGCATGGGTGCCGGACCGTTGATTGTCATCGACACCGATGTGGTCGGGTCGGCCAGGTCAAAGCCCGAGTAAAGCTTCTTCATGTCGTCGAGCGTGGCGATGGACACCCCGGAGTTGCCGACCTTGCCATAGATATCGGGCCGCTTTGCCGGATCTTCGCCATAGAGCGTGACCGAGTCGAAGGCGGTCGACAGGCGCTTGGCCGGCTGCCCTTCGGAGACGTAGTGGAAACGCCGATTGGTGCGCTCGGGCGTACCCTCGCCGGCGAACATGCGGATCGGGTCCTCGTTGGTGCGCCGGTAGGGGTAGACACCACCGGTATAGGGATAGTGACCCGGCAGGTTCTCCTTCATAAGAAAGACGAGCTGATCGCCCCAATCCTTTGTCTGAGGCGCAGCAATCTTTGGAATCTGCAGCCGTGACAACGATTCACGGTAATTTGATCCCGAGATGGTCTTGCCTCGAACCTCGTAGCTGTACTCGTCGGCCTCGACCGAGGCCTTGAGATCCGGCCAGGCACGCAGCAGATCGCGGGCTTCTTCGGGGATGGATTTGACGGCTTCGATGTAGCGTTGCCGAAGGTTGGTTACCGTGGTGTCTTGTTCCGAGCTGTTGGTGTCGGGACTCGCAGGCACTGTCATGGGCTCGGGCAGATCTCCCACCTCCAGCTCCCTGAGCACTTCGTAATAGTGCTGGGCTCGTCGGGCTTCCTCGGCCCACTTCAGTGTGTCTTCATTGATGCCGCGGCCCTGTTCGGCGATCTCGGCCAGGTAGCGAACCCGCTTGCCGGGAATCAGTACAGAAGGCTTAGGTTCCCTGTCTTCCAATTCGACGTTGGGATCAAAATCGCAACGATCCGTCCCGAAAATCCTTTCACCTTTCACCTCTTCCCTTTCACCGCCCTCCCGCAACAAGCGGCAGAGATTGGAAAACATCCAGGTCACCCCCGGATCATTGAACTGCGAGGCGATCGTCGGGTACACCGGCGCGTCCTCATCGGCCAGATCGAAGGCCAGTCGGTTGCGCTTCCACTGCTTGCGCACATCACGCAGGGCGTCCATCGAACCCTGCCGATCGAACTTGTTGAGAATCACCAACTCGGCGAAGTCGAGCATGTCGATCTTCTCGAGCTGGCTGGCCGCACCGTAATCGGAGGTCATGACATACATGGGGAAATCGACCAGGTCGACCACCTCGGAATCCGACTGACCGATGCCGGCCGTCTCCAGGATCACCAGGTCGAACCCCGACCCTTTCAACAGGGCGAGCGAATCGTCCACCACCTCGGAGGTGGCCAGATGCTGTCGGCGGGTGGCCATCGAGCGCATGAAGACGCGATCGGACCTGAGCGTATTCATCCGAATGCGGTCCCCCAGCAGCGCGCCGCCGGTCCGCCGCCGGGTCGGGTCGACGGCCAGCACCGCGATCCGCATTTCAGGGAAATATTGCAGGAAGCGGTTGACCAGCTCATCGGTGACCGACGACTTGCCGGCCCCGCCGGTGCCCGTCAGCCCGATAATCGGCACATCCGTGACTTCGGGTGCCCGCTTGCGGATTTGCGCCAACTCATGCTCCGAAACCGTCCCGCTCTCGATGGCCGACAGCTTCGCCGCCACCGCGGCATCCCGGTCTTCCGTCTTCCGTTTCCCGTCTTCCGACTTCCGTACGGAACGCGCCTCGCGCGTTCTGGCCACCAGATCCCCGATCATTTCCTTCAGCCCCATCTTCATGCCATCGTCGGGGTGATAGATGCGATTGACGCCGTGCGACTCAAGCTTGCGAATCTCCGCCGGGGTGATGGTTCCCCCTCCACCGCCGAATACCTGAATGTGGGAAGCGCCCTGCTCGGCGAGCATATCGACCATGTACTTGAAGTACTCGTTATGGCCGCCCTGGTAGGAACTCACGGCGATCCCGTCGGCATCCTCGCAGATGGCCGCACGCACGATGTCGGCCACCGAGCGGTTGTGCCCAAGGTGAACCACCTCGCAGCCCTCGGCTTGGATCAACCGACGCATCAGGTTGATCGCGGCATCGTGGCCGTCAAACAGGCTGGCGGCGGTGACGAAGCGCAGCGGAGCCTCATGGGCCTGGCCAGTGGCGCGGGTGACGGTCTCGGCGGTCGAAGTCATGAATGGCAAATCCGGTTTGCAAAAGACCCACCATTTTACCGCCTGAACCCGTTTCTCCCAAATTCTGGCTGTCGCTTCCTGCGCGCACACTGAAATTCATGCATCGACATTGATGCAATTGGGCGCACTTTATTGGATAATGGGCGGGCTATGAATCAGTCCGCAGTCAGTCAGCACACCGAGTCCCTGCCTCGCCCAAGGCCGGAGGAAATGTCGCGCCAGGCCGAAACGGCGGCCCGTTTCCTCAAGCTCATGGCCAATCCCAACCGGCTCATGATCCTGTGCCATCTGCTGGATGCGGAACTGTCGGTCAGCGAGCTCAACGAGCATTTGCCACTGAGCCAGTCGGCCCTGTCGCAGCACCTGGCGCTGCTCAGAAACAGCGGCCTCGTGAAAACACGGCGCGAACAGCAGACCATCTACTACTCGCTCGCCAGCGAAGAAGTCCATGCGGTCATGGCGGTGCTCTACGAGCAGTTCTGCCGGCCGCGCTGACGAACCCGCCGCAGCCCCCTGGCGATTGTCCAGCTGATCGAGACCGCGGCGGCCATCCAGGCGCCGTAGCGCAGCAGTTCATGCAGGTACAGGCCATGCCCGCCCTCGATCCCGGGTGCGACCAGGCGCAAACCGATCGCCGCGCTCAACAGGGTGAACGTCACGACCAGTGCCACGTAATAACCCTGCCGGCGACGGACCCACAGCATCGAGAACACCCCCAGGTGAACCAGGAAGACGAACAGTAGCGCGATCAGCACAGATTGACTCATGGCGGCGTATGTTCCGGCAGCAAGCCTGAATCCGAATTGACCCAGGTCAAGCGGGTCTTCGCGCGATGCGATAACCGGCAAATGCAATCGCAAGAGCAATGAAGAACGGCACCAGGCGCTCGACGGCATTACCTGGCGCCTGCGGAAAATAGCTGATCGCGACCGTCAGGGCGAACCCCGTTGCCATGGCGGCCAGGCGATAGCCGGGGGCCACCCGGCCGAAAAACAGCAGCACGATCAGCAGCGGACCGAAGGCATTGCCCAGCGCCTGCCAGGCGAACAGCACGCGATCGAAGATTGAAGCGGGGAAGAACAGGGCCAGCAGCACGGCCGCGATTCCGAGCAGGACGATCACCAGCCGATCCATGGCCAGCGAAATGCGACCGCGCCGCAGATCATGACTGACCGCGGAACCGGCCACCAGCAGCTGGCTGTCGGACGTCGACATGATGGCGGCCAGCACACCACCGGTAATCAGCCCACCCAGCACGGCCGGCAACAGATCCACCGCCAGCTGCAGCAGTACCGATTCGCCGTCGGCCAGTTCGGGCAGCAACACCCGGCCCGACCAACCCAGCACGACCATGCCGATATAAATGAGCACCGCCCAGGTCAGCGCCACGTTACGCGCAAAGGGCACCTGGTCGGCCGATTCCAGGGCCATGAAACGGTTGACCACGTGCGGCTGCCCCGGGTAGCCAAGACCGATCCCGAATAGCCCGGCCACGAACACCATGGCCAGCAGCAGCCCGGGCTGATCGACCAGCCGCACCAGCGACGGATCGCCAAGTGCGTTGAGGCCCTCCCAGAGCGCCACCGGCCCGCCAACGGCCACCAGCGCCACGGCGGGAAGAATCAGGGCGACGACGAGCATCATCAGCCCCTGCAGCGCGTCGGTCACGCTGGCGGCCCAGAACCCGCCGAGAAAGACATAGGCAATCACGATCACCGCCCCGACAATCATGGCAATCGTCGCGGAAACCGGCAGCGCCGTACTGATGGCCGCTCCGGCGGCCTGGAACTGAGAGGCCACGTAGAACGTGAAGCAAAACAGGATGATCAGGGCACCGAGCACCCTGAGACGACGTTCGGTCGGGGCATCGGTACCGTTCGAAAGAAATTCCACCAGCGTCAGGGCCTGGTTGGCATGGCTGGCCGGCTGCAGGCGGGGCGCGATGAAAACCCAGTTGATGAAGAAGCCCGAAACGACGGCGGGAATCAGCCAGACCGCCTGCAGTCCCCAGGCATAGGCAGCCCCCGACATGCCCAGTAGCGTCCACGCCGAAGACGAACTGGCCGAGGCACTGAGTGCGGCCACCAGCGGACCCATGCGTCGGCCGGCCAGATGAAAGTCTTCGGTGTTGCCGATCCGCCGCTGGGCCCAGATACCGATGCCCAGCAGCACGACGAGATAGATGACGAGTGTTGTCGCGACCATGGCGCCCGAGTGTAGCAGCACCCGGGGCCGAATGCCCCCTGCCGGGATGGGTTCAGCGAATGCGCCAGGTCAGCCTGGCGTAGACATCCTCGTCGACCTGCAGCCGCCCCGCCCCGATACGCCGCGCAAGCTCGCGACGCCAGCGGTAACGAAGCTCGACCGACAGGTCGGGGGTAAAGCGACGCTGGTAGCGGACCTCGAACAACTCATCGTTGCTGCGGTAGTCGTTGGAGGTCAGCCAGCCGGCCTGGGCGCGACCGTAGACGGCACCGAGGTGGTGGCCGGGCCGGATGTCGAACAGGTTGGCACTGAGCTGGTAGGCATCGCCGGAAACCTCGCCGTTGCCCGGTAGTGACAGCACGCTGCGCCGCGGCCGATTGAAGGCATGGCCCAGTTCGCCGGCGAGCACCAGGCGCATGCCACCGTTGCCCATCGGCCAGGCTGCCGCCACCTTGGCCGCGGCCGTCACGTAATCCTCGCGTCGATCCCCGGCCACACCGTCGCTGGCAAGCGCGTCGGGAACCCAGTTCAGGCTGAGCATTCGCATCACCAGCGGACCGGGATGATTCCTGGCCTCCAGGGCGAGATAGCCACCCAGGCGACTGTCGCTGTCGGAGAAACTCAGCGGAGGCCGCACCGTGTTGCCGGCGCCGCGCCGGTGATTGACCTGGGCGATGACGTGCGCGGCCCAGTCATCGGTCAATCGTTTCTGCCAGTGGATGCCGTCGGTCCAGCCGATCCCCACGTTGGACGAGTCGTTGCGGTCGAGGCTCTTGCCCGGCACGACCGGCAGGTTGAAAGCAGTCTGGAAACGGCCCGCGCGCCATTGCGAGGCACCATCACTCGCCTGGTAGCGAAGATAGAACTCGTCGAAGTGCACTTCACCAGCCCGGGTGCCGGTCGGCGTGGCCCGGTACCGATCCAGGCGTAAGCCCCAATCGTTGTCGTCGGTGGAGAACTGCCCCGCCACGCGGGTGCGCAGACGCCACTTGTCTGCAGGATCATGCTGCAACCAGGCACGCAGCCGCAACCGGCCGGAGCTGTCTTGCTGTTCACCGTGCTCACGGGTGGTGCGTTCACTGGCATAGAACCCGCCGCGCAGGTCGCCGCCTGTCGCCCAGCCTGTCTCACCGGCCCAGCCGGAAGCACCCCCGCAAAGTGACCCGGCGGCCACAATCCCTGCCGCCATCACGCAACGACGGACCATAACCTGTACCCTGATCAACAAATGCTGCATCGGAGGCCCGTTCATGAAAGCCATTGTCTCAATCCTCTTGCCGGTTATGCTCGTGGTCAGCACGGCGGGCACGGCAACCGCTCGTGAACTGGCCGTCGAGTTCGAAGATCTGGTGCCCGCCGAACTGGCCAGTGTGGCCATCGAACCCATGACCGGATCGCCAGTGGTGCTGTTGCGCGAGCCCGAAGACGGTCGCATCGTTCCGATCTTTATCGGGCCCAACGAAGCCCGAGCGATTTTGATGGCCCAGCGCGGCATCGAGCCGGAACGGCCAATGACCCATGACCTGGCCACGACGCTCATCGAGTCGCTGGGCGCCACCCTCGAGCGTGTCATCGTCGACGAGTTGCGCAACGGCACTTACCTCGGCGCACTGGAGCTCATCAAGGACGGTGAAACCGTTCGCATCGACTCCCGCCCGAGTGACGGACTGGCACTGGCCGTGCGCACCGGTGCGGCCATTCTCGTCGCACCGGCGATTCTGGAGGCCGGCGAAGACATTCCGTTTCGCGGACTCGATGACGATGAGGATGTCGTGACCGCAATCGGCATCACCGTCATGGCACCCACCGAGGAAATTCGCCAGGCGCTTGGACTGCCGGACGAACCCGGCGTGGTGGTGACCGGCACCCGGGCCCATGCTGAACAGGCCGGCTTGCGGGCGGGCGCTCTAATCATGGAAGTCGACGGTGAAGCCGTTTCCAGTCCGATGGCGTTTCTCGAAAGGATCAGCGCGGCAACCGCCGAAGGCATGACGACGATTCGTTTCTGGCACGAAGGCGAAAAGCAGGAAATCGAGCTTTCCACGCAAATTCCCGATATCGATCCCGAGCGACGACAAAGGCTGTAGTCTCGTAACGCGACACGATGATCTTACCGCCCATGGTCAGGGGGCATCGCCCCGATCAAGGGCACTGAGCTCCCGCTCGACGCGTTCGAGCTCCTGCTCGGTTACTCGCGCGATCTCCATCAGGGTGTCCTGGTTCTCGAGTTGCTGGGCCTGGTCTTCAAGGTCACGCGCCAGGCCACCACCGAGATCGCGGCGAATGGCAGCCAGTCGATCCGTCAATTCCTGGCGCTTGCGAACCAGTTCCTCGCGATTCATATCGCTGTACTCCAAATGTCAGTTATCGGAGTTCAGCGTGGCACGAAAGCAGGAACTGGACTTTGACGTCGATCACTTTTCCTCGCCAGGCTCGCCCGGCGATGAGCCCGCCACTTCTGCTTGAGGGGCATCATCCTCCCCGGATTGCCCGGGCGCTTCGACCACGGGTCCGCGCCCCTCGAGCATGCCGTTGCCGACAAACTTCTCGATGCGGGCGAAGACCTCGGCCCGGCCAAAAGGCTTTTTCATGAAATCGTCGGCACCGATCTTCTTCAGGTAGTACTGCTCGACCGCCTGCGGATTGCCGCTGATCATGATGATGGGCACTTCCCTGGTCTGCGACAGGCGCCGGAACCTGCGCAGTGCGGTAAAGCCACTCATCCCCGGCAACACGATATCGAGGAAAATCAGTTCCGGCGGTGTCTTGACCACGAGCTCCAGGGCCGACTCGGCATCCTCGGTCGTGAAGGTCTCGTACCCGTTCTGCCGCAGCATGTGGCTGAGTGCGGCGCTGATGGTGCGCGAATCATCGATGATCAGCACACGTGTTCCGCGACGAGCGTGCAAACGCTTCTTGCTACGCCGGTCATCGGGCTGACTCATTCCCAGCAGACGACGGAAGCGGTCAAGCTGGCCCATTCGATTTCCTCCCGGTCGGACTCCCTTCCAAACCGGAATTATCCGGCAACCCAGTCGGCAACGCAAAAATGAACGGCCGATTCGTCCGACATTCAGTGACAGGCTTCTCGGAATTCGGATTGGTCAGGCCGCCGATAAGCGATGAACCCGGGGCGACAGGCATGATCAATCGAGAACAGCCACGAGCAACGCCTTGACGTTGACGCCATGGGCACCGTCGGGCAGCACCTCCTCGATATGAATCAGGTGATTGTCATCGGAGTCCTTGAGTGCGGCCAGGTCCATGCGCTCACCGGCGCGATAGCCTGCTCCGCCGTGCTCAAGGCGGCGGACAATCGGATAGAAGCCGTGCACGATGTTGGTCTCCTCGACCACGGCCAGGTCACCGTTGGAAAGCCGCACCAGCGTACCCGGCGCCACCCAGCCCATGAACTGAATAAAGGTCTCGACCATGGCGCGGTCGAACTTGTGATCGCGCCCGCGCCACAAAATGCCGAGGGCATCGTGGTGGGAACGGGCAGCCCGGTAGCTGCGCTGTGAAGTGACGGCGTCGTAGACGTCCACGATGGCCACCAGCTTGGATATCGCGTGCAGGTCTGTCGCGCCCTTGCCGTAGGGATAGCCTCTGCCGTCACAGCGCTCGTGGTGTTCCAGGGCCGCCAGGGCCACGACCGGGTCGACCTCGTCGCGCCGGGACAACAAGTCGTAGCCGCGGGTGGTATGCGTCTTGATCTCCCGATACTCCTCCTCGGTGAGCAGGTCGGGCTTCTGCAGGATCTCCTGGTCGATCTCGACGTTGCCGACGTCGTGCAACAGGGCCGCCATGCCGGACAACTCGATCTGGTCGGGTGTCCACTCCAGGGCGTGCGCCAGACCCAGCGCGAGAATGGCGGAATTGATGGAGTGCTGGGCGGTATAGTCGTCGCGATCCTTGATGCGGGTCAGCCACACCATCGCCGCCAGGTTCTGCTGGAGATATCCAGCCAGTTCCGCCACCACCCGTTCGGCGGTCTTGATCTCGATCGTGCCTTGCTGGGCAAAACCACGAATCAGGTGCCGCGCCTGGTGATCGAGCAAACCATACGCTCGCAGCGCAACGCCGACACTGTCCTTATCCAACCGCTGCCCACGCAACGCGTTGACGGGATGGTCCGGATCGGTACTCGCCGGCGCCGGCACATCCTGCTTGGCTTTCGATTCACGCGCGGGAAGCCGCTGGCGCGGCGGCACGCTCGAACGCTCGAAATCGATGACCACCCACTCGCAGTGTTCCACGAACCAGGCAAGGGTTTCCTCCGAATCGATGAGCACTCCCTGAAGCGGGAATGGTGTGTCGATCCACGGAATATCGAGCCGCAGCACATAGTTGCCCACTTCCAGGTCGGAAGGGTGGACGATCATCTCGCGCTGCCACATGGATTCCGGTGGCTGTCCCTTGCTTGAAGTCATTGGCACGAATCAGCTAATCCCTGCGTCATTATGCCAGCATTGGCACCAACTTCGGCAACCGGACCGGTGAACCGCTCCCGAGGAACGTTGTCAATCACCCGGGCACCCGTCCAGGCGGGTCTATCCACTTCAAAAAATCGAACGAAAAGGTCAAGCATGAAAATACTGAGTGCCTGCGCCATCGGCGCCCTCGCATCGCTGCTCGGCATCCATACCGCACAGGGCGACGATGCAGTCGCCGGCACCGAGAACGCCGGCCCCACCCTGGGCCAGTGGGGGATCGAAACACGACACATCAGCACTGCCGTCGCCCCGGGCGATGACTTCTTCACCTGGGTCAACGAGGGTTGGCTGGAGTCGACCGAGATACCGGCCGGCTTCTCGCGCTTCGGCGCATTCTCCGAGTTGCGCCTGCTGTCGGAAGATCGTGTCGAAGAGATCATTCTTCAGTCACGGGAGAGAAATGCCGATGCCGGCACGCCCGGACAGCAGATCGGCGATCTGTTCGCCAGTTACCTGGACACCGAACGCCTGGATGAAATCGGCCTGGATCCGATCCGATCCACGCTCGACGAGTTGCTGGCCATCGAAAACCACGAACAGGCAGCCCGCTGGATGAGCGCGCACGGTACCAGTTCGCTGGCCGCCGCCTACGTCACGCTGGACATGGGTGACCCGCAGCGCTACGTCACGCACGTGCGTCAGTCCGGGCTGGGCCTGCCTGACCGGGACTACTACCTGCGCGATGAACCGCCTTTTCCCGCGCACCGCGAAGCCTACCGCGACTACATCGTCGCCACCTTCGAACGAGCCGGCATCAACAAGGCCGAGGAACGGGCGGACGCCATCCTCGCCCTGGAAACGAAAATCGCGGAGAACCACTGGACACGCGTGCAACAGCGCGACCGTCAGGCCAACTATCGCTTGATCGAGCGTTCGGAACTCGACGAACTCGCCCCTGGTTTCCCCTGGCAGGCCTTCCTGGCCAAACGCGGCCTGGGCGACATCGAGGAACTCGTCCTCGCCACCGACCAGGCCGTCATCGCCAATGCCAGCCTCTTTTCCGACACGCCGGCCGACACCTGGGCCAGCTGGCATGCATTCCACTGGGTCAACAACCACGCGCCGCTGCTCTCGCGTGAATTCGAACTGGCCCATTTCGAACTGTTCGATCGCCGACTCGGCGGTGTCGACGAGCAGCGTCCGCGCGACCGCCGCGCCATCAACACCGTCAGCGGCCGACTGGGCGAACTGGTCGGGCAGGTCTACGTACAGCAACATTTTCCACCCGAATACCGCGAGCAGATGCTCGAACTGGTCGAGTACCTCAGGCGCGCCTTCGGCGAACGCCTGGAAACGCTGGCGTGGATGGATGACGAGACCCGTGCCGAGGCCGAACGCAAGCTCGAATCCTTCCTGCCCAAGATCGGCTACCCGGACCGGTGGCGTGACTATTCCGACGTCACCATCGCCGCCGATGACCTGATCGGCAACTCTCGCCGGCTGGCCGAGTGGCAGTGGGCGGACAACCTGGCCCGACTCGACGAGCCGGTGCGCGAATGGGAATGGGGCATGACACCGCAAACGGTCAATGCCTACTACTCCTCCACGCGCAACGAGATCGCCTTCCCGGCCGCCATCCTGCAGCCGCCGTTTTTCGACCCCTACGCCGACCCGGCGGTCAATTTCGGCGCCATCGGCGGCGTTATCGGCCACGAAATGGGACACGGCTTCGACGATCAGGGCAGCCGCTCCGATGCCGACGGGGTCTTGCAAAACTGGTGGACGGAGACCTCGCGCGAACAGTTCGAGGAGCGTACCGCCCGCCTGGTCGCCCAGTACGACGCCTTCGAGCCCATCGACGGCATGAGCGTCAACGGTGCACTCGCGCTGGGCGAGAACATCGGCGACCTCGGTGGTCTGTCGATTGCCCACCATGCCTACCAGCTATACCTCGACGACCACCACGAGGGCGAAGCCCCGGTGATCGACGGCTACACCGGCGACCAACGCTTCTTCATGGCCTGGGGGCAGGTCTGGCGCAACCTCTGGGCCAGCGAGGAGGCTCTGCGCGCCCAGCTCATCCGCGGCCCCCACAGCCCGCCGCGCTATCGCGTCAACGGCGTGGTGCGCAACATGGACGCCTGGTACGAGGCCTTCGATGTCGGCCCGGACCACGAACTCTACATTCCGCCGGAAGAGCGGGTGAGCATCTGGTAACACCCGCTCTGCCCAGGTCGTCCCGGAAACCGCACAGCGGTTATCCGGGACCCCGCACGCTGAAGTTCCTGTACGAGCACCGTGCCGGCATTGAACGTGCGAGATTCCGGCGCTCCGGCCGGGATGACGAACTCACCCTGCACGCCAGCCGTTCGGGGCGGGGAATATCCGATGCGCGCCTTGCCACGCATCGAAGCGCATCGGAT
>SL_3KL_010_SEDDRAFT_10002286_pt1 | contig 17544 bp, 14 predicted proteins | sample SodLakKL_010_SED_2_FD_10381 | JGI IMG/M metagenome (IMG submission 10381) | reverse complement strand
CGATACGGTGATGAAAAAAATAGTCGATACCGCTTACAACATGTATTCCCGGATAGACAGACCGTTCGAGCGATTCGGATCGCACGCCACCCACCTCATACATCCGTCTTCCAAAATACACACCTGCTCCGCCGCCGATATAGAATTGTACACGTTCACTGCTGACCGGTATCAGGAAATAACCCGTAAGTTCTACCGGTATAACATAATAACCGTCAACGGTCGGTACGGGATACACAGTATCCCCAATCTGGTATCGGGTAAAGAAATCCGCGTGTTTTTCGAGATATTCAACGGAGGCGCCGATTATTACACCGATACTCGGGATACCGTACCTGACATCGGCTCCGTATCCGAAGATATGATTGAGGGAATTATATCTGTGACGCGCGATTTCATCTGCCGCTCCGGGAGTCGGGAATAGACGCGATGATGACGTGTACAAACCTTTCACGGACATTGTGCGTATTTGTTCCTGAGCATACCCGTCAAAGCCGGCCAGGAAAAAGAACCATAAAAGTACAGCGAAAAATATTGAAAAAAAATTCATCACACGTCTGACTCCTTACTCACCATCTGAAATCTGCTGTTTTTTAAAATAACGAAAATTTTAATGAGAATCAGCAGTAATCAACCGTTTTCGTCTAAAAACTTACGGACCGCACCGATTAAGAGATCGGGAGCATCGGCATGCACCCAATGAGTCGCTCCCGGTATCGTTTCCAATTGCATATTCGGAAACATTTTTTCCATTTTTTTAATATCCTGATCGGTAATATATGACGACCGCTCACCTTTTACAAAAAGCGTCGGTTTCGGAATTGCCTTCTCGATTTGAGGGCCGGATATAATTGCCCGATAATTTGTCCTGATTGCCTCCAAATTAAATTTCCAGTGAAAACTGTTTTCCGTATCCCGTATGATATTTTTCAATATATACTGCCTTACTGCGTTATCGGGGAGATACGATTGTAATGCTTCGTCTATATCTTTCCGCCGGGAGAAGGCAGACGGATCGACGGCTTTAAATGCCTGGAATATACCATCGTGCCTGGGTTGATAATCACGGGGAGCCATATCCACAACAATTAATGTATTGACCATATCGCTTCGTTGAGCCGAGAACTGTATCGCCGCCGTTCCGCCCATAGAATGTCCCATAATATGTGCACAATCGATATGCTGTTCGTGCATAAAAATATATAAATCGTTTGCGAGATCATCGTATGTGTGGCTATCATAATGGGGTGAGCGCCCGTGATTGCGCTGATCGACAAGATATACATGATACCTATCGCTTAACTTCTTACCTATGGTATACCAATTATCTAGTGAACCGAATAATCCGTGTAATATAATAAGCGGATATCCTTCACCGAATGAGCGAAAATGCAACATACAACACCTGTTTATATATAACTTTTGGGTCTACTCCGAAAAGTATTCTTTGATTTTTTTCGGAGTGGATTCAACTTTTAGTTTATAAGATGTTACGGGCAGGTAAAAAAACGGCACCGGACTCTATTTTTGGGGAGTACATCAGGGGAGTTATCACAGGCTAGAGCACCGGCGCCGTAATTATGGTTAAACATTAGTATGTGGTAATTTCGTTATACTTCCCTCACCCATGTTATTGAGAACATGTATATCATACAACTTTAATTTTTTACCTGCAATACTTGAATTATTAATTTTCCCTAATCTTATTATTTTCTAATAATTATAAAAATCGACGCTTTTATACAAAAAACATCTGGCGGTTATTCTTTCCAACCGAGGACTTCATCTACTGAATTATAAGAAATCGGATGATACGTCGGGCGCGCCTTTCTATAAATTTCAAGCGCCATCTCCAACCCCTCCGCGGTTTCTGCAAGTTTTGTATATAAAGGCATAAGGAATTTCCTGCGACCTTGTTCGAGCAGAAAACTCTCAAGAGCCGGGTACGCTCTTTCATATTGATTGTCGATTGCATGCAGTAACCAGGCGTGCAGTATTTCAGAGTTCTCGGATCGGGTCAAATCAAATGTAGTGTCGAGTTCAATCATCTGTTCGTGGGATAAATCCCCGGGCAAATTCATAAAAAAGTGAAGCCAATGGTGTGTGGTCCAATCAGCGACATCGAGTTCCCCGGCATCCGTTCCGTTCACCCATGCTTCAATCTGATCTTCAACCCGTTTGAATTCATCCGAATGAACCCGCGGGCAATTGTCCGGCAATCCTGTTCCATAGACCCATTCGTCGAGTTTTAATACTTCTTCAAGGTCGGGCCGGACGGTCTCGTCGGCCGGCACTTCACGGATCGGAGCATCGATGATTGTTTCCCGAAAATGAATCAGAAATTGCTCTGCAGTCATCGTCTGGAATGCGAATGAGTTAAAATAATGCAGCAGGTAATCATCGAATCTTTCTCTGCCAAGGTTGTTCTCAAGCATCTTTAAGAAGAACGCTCCCTTTATATACGCAATCGCTGTCATACCGTCATCGGGATCCCGGTCGCGGAGGTCGAGATGCAGCCGGGTGTCGGGATTCGTTTCCCCCATCTCCTCAATGGTTGCAATCAGGTCCTGATAATCAAGATGCCAGAGCATTTCCGCATAATCACGGCCGTAAACTTCCTCCATGATGCGGTTTGTCATATAGGATGTAAACCCTTCATTGATCCAGAAATCATTCCACGTTGCCATCGTCACTAAATTTCCTGCCCACGAGTGAGCAAGCTCATGCGCAATCAACGACAACAGCGAACGGTCACCGGCAATGATAGTCGGCGTTACGAAAGTAAGCCGTGCATTTTCCATCCCGCCAAACGGGAAACTGGGCGGTAAAACCATTATGTCATACCTGCCCCACCGGTATGCTCCGTACATTCCTTCGGCGGCTTTCATCTTTTCTTCGGTTTCGGCGAACTCCCAGGCGGCTTCTTCGATTATCTCCGGTTCCGCAAAAACACCGATCCGTTCACTCAACGGGCGAAACTCAAAATCTCCGACGGAGAGTGCGAGCAAATAGGTCGGGATCGTCTGTGGCATTTGAAAATAATAGAGCCCATCGGGGCTTTTCTCTTTCTGATTTTCAGCACTCATAACCGCCATAAGACCTTCGGGGACTCGGACCTGTGCATTATAGGTAATACGGCTGCCGGGAGTATCCTGACAGGGGATCCAGGTTCTCGCGAGTATTGCCTGCGACTGTGTAAAGAGAAACGGATGCCTGCCACCGGCTGTCTGCTCCGGTTGAAGCCATTGTAATGCCGCGGCATAAGGAGAAGTCCGGTAATACACATGCACCCGGTCGGTTGTCGGCGTAATCGTTATTGTAAGCGGTTGTCCCAGATATTGCACAACATCACCGAGTATAAACGATGTTTCCTCCTCACCGTCGTTGAGCGTTACACGCTCAATCGTAAGATCACGCGTATCGAGCACGAATGTTTCCGTTCCGGTAAGGTTGTTAATAGATAATGATGCCTTGCCCGAAATAACATTTTCATCAAAATGCACCGTTAGATCGAGATCCATATGCCTTACAACGACATCATCAATGTTCGAAAATGTGTGATAATCCCTATCCTGATCTATAGGTTCCTCAGGCGCACAGCCGATAATGAACAAACCGAACACCAGTAAGAGAATATATCCGGATAGAAATCTATGCTTGTTGCTTTTCATATCGTTTTCCTTTCTTTATTTTGTTCAGACGGTTACCGATACCAAGATCTTGTTTTGATAATACCGGAAGAACGGGCGCGATACTCAGAGACCTCTGCTCGCCTTTGTAATAAACCCGTTCAAGGAACAAACCCGACGGAGGCGCGGTGAGTTTTGCAGGCTCATCCGATTTCTTCTGAAAAAATTTTCGGACATGAGATGGCTGCAATGTACCTCTTCCGACTTCAACCAGGACGCCGACTATTTGCCGGACCATTTTCCAGATAAAATGCGAACCGGTAATTCGTATGAGTATCAGGTCTCCCGCCTCTTCGACCGTACAAGCATCGATAAGAACCTTTGTCGATTGTTCAGCCGGATCTGCCGCGGTAAACGATTGGAAGTCTCCCATCCCGACGAAAGCTTGCGCGGCACTCCTCATAGCACCGGCATCCAGCGTATCTTTGATCCACCATACAAATCTTTTCCCGAGTGCGGTGCGGCGTCTCGATAGTTGATATATATAGCTCCGTGCAACGGCATCGTGCCGTGCGTGAAAACGGTTCGTTGTTCTTTCTACCTCTATAATAGATATATCATGAGGTAAACCGTCATTCAGCTTCATTCGGATTACTTCCGGTGCAAGCATTGTCTGTACATCCAGATGAGCGATCTGCATGATCGCGTGAACACCGGCATCGGTGCGACCCGATCCATAAAACTCAAACGTTTCGGTTTGAAAAACCTTTCGCACCGATTTGAACAGCTCCCCCTGAATTGTGCGGACGTTACTCTGAAATTGCCAACCACGGTAGCGGGTACCTTCATATTCCATATAAACTTTAAATCGAGCCATATTATTGTGTTTTCAGCCGTAAACCTGAGCGGTTGTCGTTAAATAAAACCGGCCGATAGAGATATCGAACTCGTCGCCCTCCACACTACGCATACGGTAGGTACCTTCCATAGTCCCCCAATCGGTGTTGAGCGGACAGAAGCTTGTATATTCGAATGATGCACCCGGCTCCAGACGCGGGTGCTGCCCGATGACCCCCGGTCCCTGCACTTCATCTCTATCGCCATGTGCGTTGATTATTATCCAGTGGCGTGAAAGCAATTGTATCGGCGTTTCCCCTTCATTTTTTATAATGATCTTATAGGTAAAGAAATAATAACTTTCTTCAGGATGGGACCGCTCGGGAACATATTTTGCATCGGCAATCACGCGAATGCCGCTTGTCATTGTATCTGAATGTAATGTGTTTGTCATGAGTACTTTCATGTATTGTGCAGGGGCATTTAATCTAAAAATGTAACATAATGTTTGTAGAGATCAAATATCGATTCAACATACCGTACCGGCTCCACCCCGGTCGCATAACCGTATTGAACCATTTCCGTATTGTAATATTCCGGATTCGATTTTTTGAGCATAAATCGCTCCACGTTCGAATGCCATATATCGGGGTCGGCATCGTAGGCCGACGCGAGACGCCGCGCATCCTGCACATGTCCATGTCCGACATTGTATGATGCAAGGATGAAATTCAACCGCTCCCGTTCGTCTTGTATGAACTCACGCCAATATTCATCGAGCCATACTAAAAAATTCACGCCGGCCCTGATATTTTCTTCCGGATGATACGGGTTTGTCGCACCGAACTCACGGGCCGTTGTCGGCATTAACTGCATCAGACCGACGGCACCTGCCCAGGAACGCGCCCGCGGTCTGAACTGCGACTCCTGATACACAAGTGCGGCAAGCAGCCGCCAGTCCCAGCCGAGCCGCTCTGCCTGCTGCTGCAATAGTTCGTCATAGGGAGATATCGAACCTCCCGTGAACGGGAAATAATCACTGCCATAACGAACGCTGAATGCCCGTCGGTTTTCATAATATTTATTATAAATAACATAATAATCTACGTCATTCTGTATACTTGCAAGCCACTCATTTATGGCATCGAGTAAATCCGGCGATGAATACCGGACAGCCCAGGCAGTCTGTTGCGGCAGACTTACCGGCGTTTCTACATCGATATCCCGATAATACACGGCATGAATCCTGGCAATATTTTCATCGGCGACCGTATATTCAATTGTACCATCTGAAACCTGCCGCATCAGATCATCGGTTGTAAATTCACCGGCAGCTTCGACAATTTCAATATCTCCGCCAATTTCTCCCGAGAGATTTTGCAGCCGTGTCCTGTAAACCGAACCTTTTCGGACGTGGACTGTTTTACCGGCGAGGTCAATGACGTTTCGGATTAACTCGTTTTCAATTTGATGCAGCATCATATTTTGCCAGTTTTCCGGTTTCCGCTGTACCAATACCTGCCGGGTAACATTCAACGGTTCGGTAAAAGCAACTATTTCACGCCGTTCCGAGGTTACGGTCAGATTATACGCAAGTAAATCACCCTCACCGATGTTCAATTTTTCAAACATGGTTTCGATATCCCGTACAACTTTAATATGTATCGGAATATCCAGATGTTTGCTCAACATCTGGAGAAGCTCATACTCATATCCCATCGGCTGACCGCGGTATATAAAATAACTTATGGGACTGTAGCCGGTTACTGCGATGAGTTCTCCCCGTTCACGGATTTCCTGAAGATCAATCACCTTCGGTTGCCTACAACCGGCGAATACTATCAAAATAGCTATATAAGCGATTATCCATATTTGACGGTGCATGAGGATTGTTCCCGGACTTTTTTTTACATTCAAGCCAAAATTAAAAATTATGCATATTTTGGATAAATAACAAATAATTACTACGTGCTATTTACCACCCCGCAGCCGGCCGGTTTGCATGGTCTCCGCTTTCATTTCGTTCTTCAACTCGGTTCTGAACTTCGGCAGCGATTCGGGATAATTTCTCTGTATAAAATCAATTAGTTTTTCACGAACTTCACATCTCAATTCCCAGGCTCTCCCGGAGTTTTCTGCACTCATCAATGCACGTACCTCGACGGTGGATTCCCGGGCATCGGTCACCTGCACAACGTCTACTTTACCGTCCCAGTATTCCGATTGTTTTAAAATCTTCGTCAGCTCTTTCCGGATTTCCTGAAGTGGTACAGTATAATCGACATAGAGAAAAACGGTGCCGAGTATATCGGCTGAAATCCGCGTCCAATTCTGGAACGGTTGTTCAATAAAATAACTTATCGGTAAAACAAGCCGGCGCTGATCCCAAATCGCCACGACGACATAGGTCAGCGTGATCTCCTCGATACGGCCCCACTCGTTTTCGACAATCACCACATCGTCGATCCGTATCGGCTGGGTAAGAGCAATTTGAAAACCGGCAAGAACGTTTGCTATGGTGCGTTGTGCCGCGAAACCGATAATTAAACCCGCGACACCGGCAGATGCAAGCATACTTGTACCAATTTGTCTGAAGTTCTCAAAGTTCATAAGCACGGCGGCAAATGCGAACAGGCAAATCACAAAAATGAGAATTTTCCGGACAATATCCATTTGGGTGTACATCTTCCTTGCTTCGAGATTATCTGCCACATCAATCCTATACCGATCCAGAGTGATATCTTCAAGGACGCCCGTCAATCGTATCAGTAACCAGGCGACGGCTATGATGACAAACGTGCTCATGACAATAGCAAGGTAATGAACCGCCTGGTCGGGTAGATTCAATGTATGAACAGGGACACTGATACGAATCGCAACCAATGGTATGAATAACCTCAACGGCGCACGGAGGTGTTTTATCATGGATGTATCCAGTGTTTGACTCCGTCTTGCCGCGATTTTCCGTAAAATACGAAACAGCATGTAGTGAACGGCTAACCCTACAAGAACAGCGACGGCAATAAAACCGAACGACCAAAGATATAATTCTATTTCATGGATTAGGTTTTCCATAGTATCTCCCTTCAGGTAGTCACAGAATTGGTAGATTGGATTAGAATAAGATAAAAAACCCCGCAGGCTACACTGCGGGGTGCTCTTTTAATTCGAAATAACCGGAGTAATCATTTTTTATGCGGTTGCCTGCGTCGTTTGTATATTCCCTGCATCGATTTCTTTCGGTTCAACTCCCCGCCATTCCGCTATCTGGGTAATTATCATAGTACGTATTTTCTCACGGAGATGCTGAATATCTTCCGGATTCAAACCGGTTGTATCAACCGGCGGCAGGACTTTCACTAGTATATCACGCGGCTTACCAAACTTCCAGGATTTTTTCGGGAGGCAATCGCGCGACCCTTCGATGACTAAAGGCAGAATCGGTACCTGCGCCCGTATTGCAAGCTGAAATGCACCATCAGTAAACCGATGCACCAAACCGTCGGGTGAGCGGGTACCCTCAGGAAAAAAGATGACCGAACATTTATTTGCAATATAACGTGACGCTTGTATGAATGCTTTAGCCGCTTCACGTTTATTTCCTCTGTCTACAGGTATATCTCCTGACATTCTAAGCATCCACCCCACTATCGGTAACTTAAATATTTCGATTTTTGCCAGCCATTTCATCTCCCACGGTAAATTCGATATCAACGGAATATCGGCAAAAGACTGATGATTGCTCACAACAATGTATGGTCTCCGGGGATCTGAGATCATATCCCCTTCGATTTTCAATTTCCAGAGAGGATTTGCCTTTGTCATGACAACACCCAAACGACGGAACATTCTGCCGGTTCTGTATCGTACCGGATCACGATCGAACAGACGCATGATCCCAAGAAGCGGAAACCAGATAAGAATAAGCAAAGCAGCAGATGTCCATACCCATAATGAGCGCAGCATGTCTATCATAGGTTTTTGTCTCCTTCCTGAGAGTGAATAAGAGAAATCCTTTCGGATATTATAATTTTACTTTTTCATCTGCTGAGCTACCCGTGCGATCCGCTCGCCGAGCAACCGGCAATCGGCGAGTTCATATTCATCGACTCCCTCGTGCGGAGCAGTGTCGGTCATTGCTGTCGCCCCGAATGTTCCCCAGGCTTCATACAAAGGACCGGCAACGATCATACCGTTGTTCATCATCGCCAGCAACAATGAGATAACGACAAGTTCCTGTCCGCCGGTTCTGCTTCCGCCCGGACAAAAAGCTCCGCCCACTTTATCGAACATCGGTAATTCGTATTCGAAATACCAGGCATCAATAAACTCTTTCATCGGCGCAGCGACATTTGCGTAGTAACTCGGTGATCCGAGAATGATACCGTCGGCCCGGACAAGATCGTCTTTTATTACTTCTTCCACCGATTTAACAACCGCGGTCGCACCCTCTACAGCATTCACTCCATCGGCGACCGCAAGCGCCATCTCTTTCGTGTTACCGGTCATAGAATAATACACAATCAGCACCTGTGTATCATCGTGTTGATCGGCAGAGACCGGTGCGGCACATAAGACAACAATCAGAATAATAAATACAAACATATTGATATCCGTTATATTTTTTATTTGTGTCAGGTTATTGTTCGAATCGTTCTCGGAATTTATCGGGAACCGACACCGGTTTGCGCGCATTGTAATCAAAAAATACTATCCCGGTTTTCGCATATGCCACTATTTTTTCCGATTCACCGTTCGAGATGCGATATATGAGATCACAATTCATCCTGCCGAAATCGTTAACGGCAATATCAATGCGTAACGTATCGCCGTAAAATATCTCGCCTCTATAAACTATCGCGACATCAGCCATAATGATGCTTTTCCCTTCAATGTCGATTTCCGAATAACCGTAATTCTTTAAAAATTGCAACCGTGCCTCGTGGATTATAGAGAGCAATGCGTCGTTACCGAGATGTCCGCCGTAATTTATATCGGTGATACGTACGGGAACAGTTGTGGTAAAATTGAATGTTTCAGGAGGAATGATCTTTATTCGTGCCATATCGGTCGGGCATCTGTGATACTGTCAAAAATTTGTCAGCGGATGGCTCTGTATCATTCGGTCTGTGTAAGGTGCTTTCCCGTTACACGATATCGTGTTCATGTATTGTGCAGATAATATCATAGCACGGGAAAGCACATAACACTTCCCTCTTATCAGGAAGATTATCGATAAAACATGTATCTGTTATCGACAATCGTTGCTTCATTGCGCAATCCTTCGAGCCACTGTCTGAAGAACTCCTGCCGCTTTGTTCCCAGCAATTCCTGTTTTATATTNTCATATTGATCGGCAAATCTTTCTTCGTCAAACTCGGTTCGCTGTACCGGCTCTATCAGATATATGTGTCTCGATCCTTCAAAGGGTTTTGAAAGTTCTCCTATTTCCAAACCAAACGCGGCACCGATAAACTTAGCATCACGACCGACACCCGGAATATTCGAGTTTATACTTATGTCGGTTGCGGTTTGTACATCGATTGTCGGATCAATTCCGGTAATTTTATTTAACGGACCGCCCTCAAGTTTACCGTATATTTCCTGTGCCCGTTCACGGGCTTTTTCCCATCGTTTCTCGCGGAGGAGATCTGCTCTGATTTGTGATCGGACCTCATCAAGCGGTTTAACACCTTCACGCTGAACATCAACAATTTTGAAGATGCCGTAGCCATTTGTTAACTCAAGTACATCACTGATATGGCCCCGGCGATTCTCGAATGCAAACCGCATAGCAGACTCATTTCTCCCGACGCCCGGAATGATGCCGTCTTCGGTAAACAACCCTGTCTCACGGATCTCGAGACCCAGATAGTTTGCTTCATCGTGAAAATCCCGTTGCTGTGCTATAAAGGCAAAGTCCGATGCCATATCAAATATCTCATTGCGGGTGAACGGACTTACCTCAACCGGCTGGTGAATTGTCGCAAACTTTACCTCTTTGTTGGTTCGATCATTGACCTGAATGATATGCAATCCGAATTGTGATTCGACCGGACCTACGATCTCACCCACTCGCGCGCCGAACGCCGCCTGTTCAAACGTCGGAACCATTCTCCCTCTTCCGAACCAGCCGAGATCACCGCCGCGCTGACCGGAACCCGGATCTGCGGAATATTCTCGGGCCAGATCGGCGAAATCCGCACCTTCATTCAACGCTGCTATCAATTCATCGGCTTGCTCGAATACCCCGGCGCTATCCTGATCCTCATCAAATCGCAGTAGAATATGCCGTGCACGAACAAATTCATCCCGTCCTGTTCTGGTTTCGATTATCTTCAGGAGATGGGCCCCGTCTTCGTCAACAAGAGGTCCGATAACATCTTCCGGTTCACCGGCGAATAATACCCGCTCTTTTTCGGGCGTCAATTCTCCGGGTTTGAAGAAAGCGTCCGCAAAGGGGGTATGGGAGTAATTTTCAACTAATTCGAGAAAATCGTCACCTTCGTCTATACGCTGTTTGTAGTATTCGATTTCCCGCACGGCGTCGTTTGTATCCGCTACGGACGGAACAAACGGAAAACTGACAAATTCAAGTTTACGTTGCGGTGGGCTTTTAAATTCCTGCGGGTTTGCGTTGTAATACCTCTGGATATCTTCGTCGGAAACTGTTACCGCATCCGATGGAACAATCCTGTTTGGATCGAGTGCCACATATTGAACATCCATACGAATATTCTGTTCTTTGAAACGTTGGCGGATTTCACCTTCGGTGACTCTGACAGATGCCATGAGCAGACTTTGTAGTTTTTCCTGCATTCGCTGCTGACGAAGCATCTGCTCAAGCTGAAAGACCTGTTCGCGGTTTCTCGGATCAGAAAGAGCCATATCATATGCAACCCGGTCAAAATTTCCTTCTTCATCGATAAATTGCTGAGTCAGGAACTGCGGAGGGTTCTCGCCATAAACCCAATTCACGATTTCATCATCCGTTACCCGGATTCCCCGGCGGCGGATTTCCTCTTCCAGCAGAATTTCGTTCACAAGATTTTCCCAGACCTGTTCCCGGATAAAACCCATAAATTGTTCGTCGATTTCACCGCCGAATTGCTGTCGCTGCATTTCGGTTACATTTCTCAATACTTCGGAGAATTCCTGATACGTTATTTCACGATCATTAACCTTACCGAGGACGTTTTGTCGTGCGCCACGCATCCCTCCAAAATCCATTCCCCATTCAAAAATAATCATTACAACAAACGCGATCACAAGTCCGATGAGGATAGCGGGCATGTTGTCGCGCATTTTGGTCATTAAAGGCATATATCACTCACTCCTTCACGTTCGAGGTGGTTTCTAAACTATTCTATTTTCGGAATCGAAGACAAACATTCAATATAAATTACCTATCGGTAAAAAGCAATTATTTTATTGACTTTTGACGCTTTTTCATTTATATTTTTATTTCTTGAGCTTGTAATGATGTAAACACTAATTAATAGTAAAAACGTTTCAATACTCTGGCTTTTGTGTATAGAGGGAGGTAACTTTTCTGTGAAGAAAAACCGCACTAAAATTATTATAATTCTGGCCGCCATCGGTCTATCGTTATATTTTCTCTATCCTACCTATAAGGATTATCAATATACGAAAACGCTCCAGGAACTCAGCGGCGCCGATAGCATTGCCTTTTTCGATGAACATGAAGATAACATCAGAAAGGCCCGGCTTCAAAGAATGAAGCTCGGACTCGACCTGCAAGGCGGCATGCGCGTCGTGCTTGAAGTCGACGTACTTCGATTGCTCGACGAACTCGCTGAGAACAAGGATGAGCAGTTTGAAGAATTACTGCAGCAGGCACGTGCCGAAGTCGACGGTACAGATGAGGCAGCATTGGATGTATTCGCACGAAAATTCAATGAAGCAGGCATTCGCCTCAGCCGCTATTACGGCAGCATTCGCGACACCGATGAACAGATTTTCCGCAATCTCCGAAGGGATGCCGACGGTGCAATCGACCGCGCTATCCAGATTGTCAGAAATCGCGTCGACCAGTATGGTGTTGCGGAACCGGGCATCCAACGAATGGGAGCGAGACGGATTATAGTCGAGTTACCCGGTGTTACAAACGAGGAGGAAGTGCGACAACTCTTGCAGGGCACGGCGATGCTCGAGTTTAAATTGCTCCGTGACCCCGAGATTGTATTTAACGTCATTGAACGAATAGATACATATCTTGCTCAGGAACTGAAAGATCCGGAAGCGCTGGATGATATAGATCTTGATACGCTCGATACTACGGAGTTCGACCCGGATATCACCGAAGAAGAGCTTCGAAGACAACACCCATTCCTCTATTATGTACGCCCTCATCAGGACGGCAGCGGTATAGCCTATATTTCCGAACATCACCGCGACCGTGTCAGGGAAATCATTAACCGTCCGGAAATCAGAGACCTGATGCCTTCGAATTTTCAATTCGTTTTTTCGGCAAACTATCATTTCATTGCAGAAGGAACAGAGTATTACATTATGTACGGTGTCCATGAAACACCCGAGCTAACGGGGGGTGTTGTAACGGATGCGCAGGCGACAATCGATCCGCAATTTAACCAACCGATTGTCACGATGTCGATGAACAGTGAAGGATCGCGTGAGTGGGCACGTATCACCGGTGCAAATATCGGCCGGCAGATAGCAATTGTACTCGATGATGCGGTGTTCTCCGCACCGGTCGTCCGATCGCGTATCACCGGCGGAAGATCGCAAATCGAAGGAATGGCGAATATCGAAGAAGCCAGACTGCTGGAGATAATACTAAAAGCCGGTGCTTTACCCGCACCCGTAGCAATCGTCGAACAAAGAACAGTCGGCCCGTCGCTTGGTGAAGACTCGATCAGACGGGGACTAAATTCAATAATACTTGCGCTCGGTCTTACGATCATCTTTATGATAGTATATTACAGTACTGCCGGTTCGATCGCCGACCTTGCTTTGCTTTTTAACATTTTATTCATACTCGGGGTACTTGCAGGATTCCAGGCAACCCTCACACTACCCGGTATTGCGGGTATCATACTCACCATCGGTATGGCAGTCGATGCGAACGTGCTCATTTTCGAACGAATACGAGAGGAGCAGGTAACAGGAAAAACACTCAGGGCAGCGATAGATTCCGGGTACTCGAAAGCATTTAGCGCTATCTTTGATGCAAACATAACAACATTTATGGTAGGCGTCATTCTCTATAATTTCGGTACCGGACCTGTGCAGGGTTTTGCTTTGACGTTAATGATCGGTATCGTTGCCAGCTTGTTCAGTGCAATCGTCATCACGCGGGTGGTATTCGACTCACTAACCGAACGAAAAGGATCAAAAGTAAGCTTCGGATAAGAATTTATTTTTTAAGGAGAGGTTTTCTCAATGCGTATATTAGGTCAAACAAATATTGATTTTATGGGGATGAGACGAGTATTTTTTGTTGTCTCACTCATCCTGGTTATGGTGGGTATGGCATCAATCGTCATAAAGGGCCTTGAACTCGGTATCGATTTTGTCGGTGGAACGGAGTTAGTCGTTGAATTCGAAGAAGCCATACCGGTGGGTGAAATTCGTTCGGCAATGACCGATGCCGGATTCGACCAGGCCGTCATCAGAACATTTGGCGTACCCCGCGACATTCTGATACGTACGATTGAAATGGACCGGGAAGATCAAAGGGTCCGGGACATAATTCTACAAACACTCACGGAGCGTTTTCCCGATAACAGTATTACCGTCTTACGGGAAGATTCAATCGGTCCTACCATAGGTGCAGAGTTGCGCCGCGATGCAACGATGGCTATCATCGTTGCATTATTCGCGATCCTCGGCTATATCGCGATCCGGTTTAAGTTTGTCTACGGACTCGGAGCCGTCGCGGCTATCTTTCACGATGTGCTTATCGCGGTCGGATTACTTTCCCTGCTCCACGGACTCTCACCATACCTGAACCTTGAAATCTCGCAGCATATTATAGCGGCATTCCTCACAATCATCGGTCTGTCGGTAAACGATACCGTTGTTGTGTTCGACCGTATACGCGAGAATTTAAAGCTCTATCGAAGCTGGAGTATTTACGACGTTATCAATAAGAGCATCAACGATACTCTGAGCCGTACCATTATTACTTCAGGCACGGTGCTCATCGTACTTATTGTACTGTTTGTTTTCGGCGGTGAAGTCACGCGCGGCTTTGCTTTTACCCTGATTATCGGGGTTATAATCGGTACCTATTCATCAATTTACATTGCAAGTGCGCTCGTCATAGAATGGGTGAACCGTTCTCAGGTAAAAGCTAAGGTTGCAAAAGTCTCCTGAAATCATAANNAAAAGGAAAAACAGTGGAAATATCAATTCGTGAAGATGAGGGAACTGCAATTATCACATTACAGGGTAATGTGGTGGGCGGTCCCGACGCATTACAATTGAATGAAAAACTGCATGAACTCGTTGATAAAGGTATCAAAAGGGTGATTGTCGATCTATCGGGTGTGATCTTCATGAATAGCTCAGGGTTGGGTATGTTGATCGGCGGGCTGACCGCGATGCGAAATATCGGCGGTGATTTAAAGATCGTTCAGGCCTCGCCGAAGATCGAAACTTTGCTGGCCGTCGCGAAATTGCAATCCCTGTTTCCGAATTATTCCTCAATCGAGCAGGCAAGAAATAGTTTTGCATAAGTAAGAAGATTTTATTTTTGACATGAAAAACTCCGGCGACGAGAGCAATCGAGCATCCGACCGGAGTTTTTTTACGTTTGTACTTTCAGAAGAAAGGATCGGTGTATGCCAGTACATGTTATCGTCGGCGCGCAGTGGGGCGACGAGGGAAAAGGAAAAATTGTAGACCATTTGAGCGAGAATGTCGATATCGTTGCACGGTATCAGGGCGGTGCGAATGCAGGTCATACAGTTGTCATCGGTGAACAGGAATATATCCTCCACCTGATACCTTCAGGCATATTCAACCCGGAAGTTACATGCATCATCGGCAACGGTGTGGTTGTGGATCCTGCAGCGCTTCTTGAAGAAATTGCGATGCTCCGTTCATTCGGTCTGGATATACGTCGTCGGCTCTTTATCAGTCATAATGCACATCTTATTATGCCATATCATAAACTGCTCGATAAATTGCGTGAGGAAAACAATTCGAAGATCGGTACCACGGGACGCGGCATCGGTCCTGCATACATAGACAAGTTCACACGCACAGGCATTCGCATCGTCGACCTGCTGGACCGTGATGCACTATCCCGGAAGATTAAAACGAATCTTGANGAAAAAAATAAACTGTTGAGACAGATATACGGGGAANCAGAACTGAACGTCGACANNATNATAGAGCANTATCAGGAATTCGACAAANAAATCGATGAATTCATTACCGATACTTCATTCTACCTGAATAATGCGCTTGCAGAGGGAAAAACCGTGCTCGCCGAAGGCGCGCAGGGGGCATTGCTGGATATCGATCACGGAACATATCCGTACGTTACCTCCTCGAATCCGACGAGCGGCGGCGCCTGTACCGGACTTGGGATTCCGCCGACGGCGATTACAAACGTCACCGGGATTGTGAAAGCTTACACGACGCGGGTCGGTAACGGACCTTTTCCTACCGAGCTAACCGGAGATGAAGGGGATAAACTCCGCACCTGGGGCAAGGAATACGGAGCGACAACGGGGCGACCACGCCGCTGCGGCTGGTTTGATGCTATGCTGTTAAAATATTCTGCACAAGTGAACGGCATGCAGGATATGGCAATTACAAAATTGGACGTGCTGAGTCATCTCGACGAAATCGCCGTTTGTACCGCCTACGAAGTAAACGGAAAAAAACTAAAAACATTTCCGACGGATGAGAAGCAACTGGAGAATCTCAAACCGGTATACGAGACATTGCCCGGATGGAAACAATCATTGACCGAGATGAAGCACTACGCCGATCTGCCGGATAATGCGAAGCGTTATGTGGGACGGCTTGAGGAGTTGATCGGTATTCCGGCAAGGATCATTTCGGTCGGAGCACGAAGAGATCAAACGGTGTTTAAATTTATGTAACGAGTATGAAAAAAATGAGCACATCCCCAAAATCCGCAAACTTTAAAATTGCGCTGATTATCGGAGCAATATTCCTCGTCGGCGGGTTGCTGCTTTATACTCAATCCATAGTTGAACGATTAGAGAAAAGAGAACACGAGGTAGCCGACCTCTATGCGCGGTCGCTCGAATATATCGCTACCGGCGAGACCAGTGAAGGCGATTTCTCTTTTATCTTCGATGAAATAATCAAAGCTATAGATTTTCCCGTCATACTGAGTGATCCCAACAGAGAACCGATTCAACCGTACAGCCACTCCGTAAAAAACATCCGGCTTGACCCGATGGCGGATGAAGAAAGTCAAAGACGCTATCTTGAAAAATTAATACATGACATGGATCAACGCAGGGACCCGATACGTGTTACCTATAAGGAAAACGGAGAAAGCATCTTATTAAATCATCTGCATTACGGCGAGTCGGAACTTATAGTGCAACTACGCTGGCTGCCGATTGTTGAAGTGATACTTGCGGGATTATTCATATTCATTGCCTATACGGGATTCAGTTATATAAAGCGAAGCGAACAATCGAATATATGGGTCGGTATGGCAAAGGAGACGGCTCATCAAATCGGGACGCCGCTATCGAGTATCATGGGATGGACCGAACTTCTGCGGGAATACGGAAAAGATAATCCACAAATACAGGAAACCTTGTCGGAGCTCGATAAGGATATCGAGCGATTGCGTAAAATTGCAGCACGATTTTCTAAAATCGGTTCGCGTCCGGAACTCCAGGAAACAGAACTGAACCCCGCCGTCCAACGGGTAATACAGTATATTGATCGGCGACTCCCCCAGATGCAAAAACAGGTGACCATTTCTTTCGACAGCAAGGATGCTATCCGTGTAAAAATAAATCCCGAGTTGTTCGAGTGGGTTATTGAAAACCTCATCAAGAACGCCCTGGATGCTATCGAAAATAATTCAGGCCAC
>SL_3KL_010_SEDDRAFT_10002285_pt1 | contig 17547 bp, 14 predicted proteins | sample SodLakKL_010_SED_2_FD_10381 | JGI IMG/M metagenome (IMG submission 10381) | reverse complement strand
AGATCTGTGGGGTTCGTCGAATGAGTCATGGCGGCCCCCTCAGAAGGTCACGCGGATCGACGCGATGAACTGCGCCGCCGGCGGAATGTGTTCGGAGATGCTGGGGAGCTGCTCACCCGAGCCCCGTCCGATCATCTCGGGGTCGAAGATCTTGAAATCATCGTTGGTCCAGCGGAACCAGTTGCGCACCGACATGCTGAACTGGGCGCTCCGGGCTCCCGGGACCATGAAGTCCACCGGTGCACGGAAGGTGATGTCCCGAATTTTGAAGAAGTCGGCAGGGACGTAGGTGGAGCCGGTGCGGTAATTCCGCTGGATGCAGTGGCCCCGCTGCCACGCCGTCAGCGTCTCGATCTGGCCTGCATCGATGAGGTCGTACACCGCCTGCCCACAGGTGGGCCAGCGGATGGCCCGCTGGAAGGCCTGGTTCGAGGCGCCGTCGAAGATGTAGTGCCCGCCCTGGTACTCACCGCGGGCGGAAAGCCCCATCCCCCGGGGAAGCCGGAGGGAGAGGGAAGCCCCCAGGGTGTGGGTGGGCTGGCGGGGACCATAGATCTGGTTCGGCTGCCAGTCGGGATCGGCGATCTCGTCGGGGTTCATGAGGCGCCAGCCCCGGGCCGCCATCACCGGCTCACCCTCTTCCACCCAGCCGCCGCCGGCGGCGAAGGGCACCGCCCCGCCCAGATCCACGACTTCACTCTGGTTGGTGTAAACATTGATCCCNCCNTCCAGCCCCCAGTCCCGGGCTTCGTACAGGGAGGCGTTCACGCTCAGCTCGATCCCTTGGTTGCGGATCGTCCCCACATTCTCCTGCTGGGAGAGGGAGAAGCCGGCCGAGGCCGGGATCCGCACCGAGAAAAGGGCGTCCGAGGTTTCCTGCCGGTAGAAGGTGAACTCGGCGGAGACCCGGTCGTTCAGGAACGAACCATCGAAGCCAACCTCAGTCTCCGTGGTCCGCTCCGGCCCCAGGTTCGGATTCCCCACATTCAGGGGGAAGAAGGCGGGACGTCCGCCGTAGCCCACCGGGTTCCAGGTCCGGACCGCATCGAAGGCGCCGGGAGCACGGCCGGCCTGCCCCCAGGCTGCCCGGAGCTTCATGGAGCCCCACGACGGGTTCCAGAAGTCCTCGTCGGAGATGACGTATGAACCTGAAACCTTTGGATAGGCCTGGAGCCCCAGGTCTTCACCGAAGGCGGTGTTTCCGTCCACCCGTGTGCCCAGGGTGAGGAAGTAGCGGTCCCGCCAGTTCAGGAGGAGCTGGCCGAAGAAGCCGGCGTTGGTGACCCGGAGTCGGTCTTCGAAGCCCAGCCGCTCCCCAGCGGCATTCACGGTGGGGTTCCCCGGGCCCGGGAAGATCTCACCGTACGCCTCGGTCTTCTGCTCTTCCTGGGTGACGCTCTGGGCACCGAAGGAGAGGGTGGTGATGAAGTCCGGGTTGAACTCGTAGCCGTAGTTGGCCACGTAGTCGATGGAGAGGATGGAGTTCTGGAGGCGAGCGTTGGAGAGGATCCCCCGGGGGTCCATGCGGAAGCCGAAGGGCCGGAGGTTCCGGTTCTCCTGATTTGCCTGGTCAAAGCCCACCGTGAGGCGATGGAGGAAGGTGTCGGTGGCCCGGAACTCCACCGTTCCGCCGGTGACGAAGCGGTCGATGTCGGTGGTGATCTCCTGGTTCAGGGTCAGTGCCACCGAGTCGGGGTCGGAGAGTCCGAAGTAGTTGCGTTCTGCCCGGAAGGCGTTGAGGGTGAGACCGTGGGCGTTGTTCCCCGAAGCCGTCTGCTCGATCTCGTTCCGGGTGTACTGGCTGTTCCAGGTCAGGGTCACCCGATCCAGGGGGGTGAAGGTGAAGTTCCCCCGCACCGTGGTCCGGGCTTCCTGGTCGTTGGGCAGAACGCCCTGATTGTCGACCCGGGATCCGGATACGAAGTACTGGAGGGCCTCGCCGCCGCCGCTTACCGAGAGGGCATACCTTTGCCGGTGTCCAGTGCGGAGGAACGGGCTCATGTTGAGGAAGGGGTTCTCTGCCGGAGCGAACTCCCGGAGCCGGTTGGCGCCCTGATCGACCTGGGCCGTCCACTGGGCATCGCCTGACTGGCCGCGACGGGTGAAGATCTGGATCACCCCCGCCGACGCCTCCGTCCCGTAGAGGGTGGTGGCGGCGGCGCCCTTCAGGACCTCGACCCGCTCGATGTCGCCGGGGTCGATGTCCGCCAGGGGGCCCGGTGTCACATTGGCGCTCCGTCCGGTGAAGCCCACCCCGGGCCGGTTCCGGTCGTAGGGTTCGCTCCGGACCCGGACACCGTCGATGTACACGATGGGCTGGTTCGACTGGGAGACCGACACCACGCCACGGAGCCGGATCTGGGCGGCGGAGCCCACGGACCCGGTGGCCTGGCTGACGCCGAGCCCCGGTGAGCGAGCCTGGAGGAGCTGGTCGACATCAGGGACGACGTCGGCCACATCCCCCACATTGATCTGGGTGATGGCGTTCCCCACCTCCCGCTGCCGGGCCTGACCGGCCGTTCCCGTCACCACGATGTCATCGAGGCGGAGGGCTTCCGTCTCCAGACTGAACTCGATGGAGGTGGTCTCGCCGCTGCTGATGACCACGGTCTGACTGGCTTCCCGGTAGCCCAGCCGCTGAGCCCGCACTTCGTATTCACCGGGCTGGATGTTGGGGATGGAGAAGCGCCCATTGGCTCCGGTGAGGGTTCCGCGGTCGGTGCCGGCCAGGAAGACCTGTACGCTGGCCAGGGCCTGCCCGGAGCGGGCCGAGGTTACGGTTCCCTCCAGCGTTCCGGCTTCCTGGGCCTGGGTGTCCATAGCCGGGGTCAGCCCTAGGGCCGCCATGGCCAGAATGGCCAGCCCCTGTGTCAGAAGACGGCGAGGCCGCCCCGGGGTTCGTGATTCGCATGAACAGGACTGCATGTACCCCTCCCTTCAGTGCTTTGGATGAGTCGGTCGTCCTGGCGGTGAGTGGTGCGGATCCGGCTGAGCCCGGACGCGCTCTTCCCACCAGGTCGCCGAGGATCTCACAGGGCCCTCGGATCTTCTGCAGGAAACCGACTGCTGGACTCCTGAATCCCCCGTCAGCTACTGGAACCACCATCCCTTCCGTGCCCACGGGTTCGGGGGCGCAGGCGGATGGTGGCCGGTTGGCCTCGGAGGATGTTCAGGATCGGACCGGGCCAACGTGCGGGTTGGTAAGTAATCCGTCAAGTGAGGCGGTAATGCGTAAACTCACCCTCCCGGCGGGGTATTTCCGTTGACGAGACCGGGAGGGCACCGGTAACCTCAGGCATGTCCCCAAGCACCTCCCGCTCGCCACCGGGCATCCGGGACTCCGCTGCCGTCCTTTCCCATGGCCCTGTCGCTCCCCTGTGGAGGGCGTTGGGCGCTCACTCTCCTCCCAGCTCCGTCGGCCATGCTCCGCTTCGCCTCCCTCCGCCTTCCAGTTCGCCTGCCCCCGGAGCCCCTCCGGTGGGTTGCGCTCCTTCTCCTGCTCTGGGTTGGCCTCCCCACTCCGGCGGTGGCCCAGGATGTTCCGCACCCAGACGACGTCATCGGTTTCGAGTTGGGGTCCGATTACATGCTGGCGGATCTGGAGCAGCTCTACGCCTACTACGAGGCGCTGGCCGAGACGAGTCCCCGGGTCATGAAGGAAGAGATCGGGCGATCCATCCGGGGCGAGCCCATGTATCTCCTCTACATCTCATCGGAAGAGAATCTGGCCCAGCTGGATCGCTGGAAGGAGATCGCCACCCGGCTGGCTCGGGCCCGGGATCTGACGGACGAGGAGGCCCGGGAGCTGGCCCGGGAGGGGCGCGCCATCGTCTGGGTGGACGCCGGGATGCACTCGGCGGAGGTGGCGGTGGCTCAGTTTGCGCCCCTCTTGGCCCATCACATGGCCACCGACGAGTCGGAAGAGAGCCGGCGGATCCGCGATGACGTGATCCTCCTCCTCATGCCCATGATGAACCCGGACGGCCATACCGTCATGGTGGACTGGTACCGGGGCGTGGCCCGTACCGAGCACGAGTTCACCTCCACCCCGGAGGTCTGGCACGAATACGTGGGCCACGACATCAACCGGGACTGGTTCATGATGCGCCAGCAGGAGGTGCAGGTCATCGCACGCCAGCTCTGGGAAGAGTGGTACCCCCAGATCATCTTCAACCACCATCAGCACTCACCCTTTCCGACCCGGATCTTCATCCCCCCCTTCGCCGATCCGGTGAATCCCAACATCCACCCCCTGGTGGTGCGGGGGGTGAACATGGTGGGTGAGCATATGGCGAAGCGGTTCGAGGAGCTTGAGATGCCCGGAGTGGTCTCGGGGCTCACCTTCACCATGTGGTGGAACGGGGGTATGAGGACGGCCCCCTACTTCCACAACCAGGTGGGGATCCTCTCGGAGGTGACGCACCGGTATGCCAGCCCCGTCTATCACCACCCCGACTCTCTCCCGGAGTCGATCCGCGCCGGGAGCCGGGAGCTCTCCATGACCGAGCCCTCCATCCACTACATGAACCCGTGGCGTGGCGGGTGGTCTCGGCTCTCAGAGTCCATGGACTACTTCCTGGTCTCGTCTCTGGGGGCCCTGGACATTGGATCTCGTCTCCGGGAAGACTGGCTCTTCAACATCTATCGGATGGGTAGCCAGCAGATCCGGGACGGAGAGGCCGGTGGGCCCTTCGCCTACCTGATTCCCACCGAAGACCAGTGGGACCGGGGTGAGGCGGTGGAGATGGTCAACGTGCTCCGCCGAGGCGGGGTGGAGATCCACCGGGCTTCCGAGGCCTTCCAGGCCAACGGCACCGAGTGGCCCGAAGGGACCTACGTGGCTTTCGCCGGGCAGGCCTTCCGGCCCCATCTGGTGGACCTCATGGAGCCCCAGCGGCACCCACAGCGGGAGATCTACCCTGGCGGTCCCCCGGAGCCCCCGTACGGCGGCCTCGCCGGGTGGACCGTTCCCATGCAGATGGCGGTGAATGTGGTCCGGGTGGACGAGCCCTTCCAGGCCCTGGTCGAGCCGGTGGATCTGGCACCCGTTCCGGCTTCCTCCATGGTGGGTGAAGGGGGCTTCGGGTGGGCGCTCTCACCCCGACGGAACGCGGCCCGCATTGCCGTGAACCGACTACAGGCCGCCGGGGACCGGGTGCATCTGGCAACGGACGGCTTCGAGGCCGCCGGCGTCTCTTTCGATCCGGGGGCCTTCGTGGTTGAAGCGGGGGAGGGGACCGAGGCACGGGTGCGGGAGGTGGCCACGGATCTGGGACTTCGGGTCGTCGCCCTCGCCAGCCCCCCGCCGGTGGAGACGGTTGCGCTCCGGGCGCCCCGGCTCGGACTGTACATGCCGTGGACCGGCAACATGGACGAGGGGTGGACCCGCTTCATCTTCCACGAGCACGAGTTCCCGGTGGACACCCTCCGCAACGCCCACTTCCAACGCGGTGAACTGGACGCTTACGACGTCATCGTCCTCACCGATCAGAACGCCAACTCCATTCTGTTCGGTCACCGTCCAGGCTCCATGCCTGAGCCGTACGTCGGCGGGATCGAGCGGGAGGGGGTCGAGAATCTCCGTCGCTGGGTGGAGGCCGGTGGGACGCTGGTGACCTTCGACGGTGCCGGGGACTTCGCCATCGACGCGCTGGGACTTCCGGTAGCCAACGCCACTGTGACCATTCCCCGGGAAGAGCTCTTCGTCCCCGGCTCGCTCATTCGTACCGTCTTCGACCAGACCCACCCCATCGCCTACGGCACACCCGCCGAGACGGCGGCCTTCTTCCAGAACTCCCGGGCCTGGGAGGTGTTGGACCCGGAGCGGGTGGATGTGGTAGGACGCTATGCCGACGGAGACCTCCTCATGAGCGGGTGGGAGATCGGGGCCGGGGATCACCTGGCGGGTCGGCCGGCGGTGGTCCGGGCTCGGGTCGGTGCGGGGCAGGCTGTCCTCATCGGGTTCCGCCCCCAGTTCCGGGCCCAACCCACCGGCACCTACCGCCTCTTCTTCAACGCCATCCATGGGGCAGGTGCCGAGGAGCGGCCAGTCCTCATGGGCAGAACCGGAGCCTTTTGAGTAGATCATGATGCACAATGGACCGGAAGGACCCGGTACTGTGGTCCGGGAGGCGACGACGTGACCGGGGCGGGGCGGGGGCAGGCACTGAACGGAGTAGGTGACCTCCCCGACCTGGAGGGGAGGGGCGAACTCTGGATCGAGACCCGGAGAGGAGGGCTGTTCTTCATCAATGCCATCCTCATCTTCCCTCACATCATGGTCCTGGTGCCCCTCCTGACCCGGATCGTGGTCCGGGCCCGGGGAGGCTTGGTGGGGGAGCAGGTCATCGTGGACACCTTCCCCCTTCTGGCCGAATACCTCCTCCCGCAGATGGGGTGGCTTCTGCTCCTTCCCATCGGTCTGGTTCTCCTGAACCTGCGGGAAGAGCGCTCGCCGCTGCCCCGGGCGGGGCTCGTCTTCTTCCTCCTCCTGCACCTGGCGGCGCTGGGGTGGACCGTGGCTACCTGGCTGGGGGTGACCGGGGGCCAGCTCCCGGGGGGGGGGCGGGTTAACGGTCAGAATTCCCCTACAAGCCCGATCTCCGAGATCAGCTCGTAGCCGGTCTCCCGCAGCACTGTTTCCTGGGCGAGGTCCATGAGCCACCGCACCTCCGAGGCCCTGGCGCCGCCCAGGTTGACGATGATGTTGGCGTGCTTGTGGAAGATGGCGGCGCTCCCGTGGACCCGGCCCTTCAGCCCACACTGGTCGATGAGGCGCCCGGCTCCCACGCCCTCGATTTTCTGGAAGATGGATCCGGCGGAGGGGTAGAGCCACATATCCGGGTGGCGGTCGTCGCGCCACGCCAGATTCTCCCGCATGACCCGGCGAAGCTCGGCCGTCGGGGCCGGTTCGAGGCGGAAGGTGGCGGTAAGGACCACATCCGCCCGGTGATGGAGGATGGAGTCGTCATAGCCGAAGCGGAAGTAGTCCACACCCACCTGGCGGCGTTCCCCTTCCTCCGTCAGGATCTCTGCCGATTCCAGCACCTCCTCGATGAAGACGGTCCGCTCCCGGGCCGGAGCCGGCGAGAGGAAGTGGAGATTCTGCCAGAGCGCTCCCCCCACGGTGGAGGGGATTCCCACGAAGTGATGGAGTCCCCCGAGGCCGCGACGCACCGTCTCCACGATGAGGTCCGGGAACACCTCCACCCCGGCTCCGGTGCGGACTCGGCGGCCGTCGTCCAGGAACTCCATCCCCCCCACTAGAGACCGGATCACCAGCCCCCGAACACCCTGGTCGCCCACCAGGATGTTGGCGCCCTTTCCCAGGAGCATGTGGGGGAGCCCTAGGCGACGGGCCGTGAGGATGGCGTGGGCCAACTCGTCCGGTGTCCGCGCGTGGACCATGAGGTCTGCCCGCCCCCCGATCCGGAAGGTGGTGAGGGGTGACAGGGGGACGTCTTCATCCACCGGAAGCGGGGCCAACTCCCGGCGGATCTGTGGCAGGTGGGCTCTGAGGTCCATGGGTCCTGGATGGGCGGGCGAGGTTTCCGTCACCGGAAGGTAGGCGGGCGAGTCCGGGGAGCAAGACGGGACCGCACATCGTGGTGGCGGAGCGCGGCCTTCCTCCCTAAGCTGGGATGGGATGGGTCGAGGGATAGATAGCCGGTTCGCCGCCGGCGGTTCCCCCCTTTCCCACGGCCGAAACACCTTCGCCCCCAATCGTACCGATCCTCCTCCCGGGCAATGGACGCAAATCTCCCTTCTCCCAACCTTCCCTCCACCATCCTTCTCCTGGGCGCCGGCGAGTTGGGTCGGGAGCTGGCCATTGCGGCCCACAACCTGGGGATTCGGGTGGTGGCGGTGGATCGGTACGACCGGGCGCCCGCCATGCAGGTGGCCCATGAATCCGAGGTGCTCTCGCTTCTGGATGGGGCGGCGCTGCGCCGGGTGGTGGAGCGGGTGCGGCCGGACTACATCATCCCGGAGATGGAGGCGATCCGGACCGAGACCCTGGCGGAACTGGAAGCGGAAGGGATCCCGGTGGCCCCCTCCGCTGAAGCCACCACCCTCACGCTGAATCGGGAGGCGATCCGGCGCGCTGTGGCCCTGGAGCTGGGGATCCGTACGCCGGTGTTCGCGGTGGCCGATTCTCCCGAAGAGCTCCGGCGGGTCTGCGACGAGACGGTGGGGTACCCCTGCGTGGTGAAGTCGCTGTGGACATCATCCGGCCGGGGTCAGTCGGTGGTTACCGGCCCGGCGCGGCTGGATCAGGCCTGGGTCTTCGCAGCGGAGGAGGGGAGACCGGGGGTCCCGCAGCGGGTGTTGGTGGAGGAATTCATCGAGTTCCGGGCGGAGATCACACTTCTCGTGGTTCGGGAACGAGATGGCCGGATCACCTTCCTGCCGCCCATCGGTCACCGGCAGGAGATGGGGGCCTACCGGGAGTCCTGGATGCCGGCAGCTGTTGAGGCCGGTGAATTGGATGAGGCGGAGCGGGTGTCCCGGCGCATCCTGGAAAGACTGCCTGGCCCCGGGGTCTTCGGCTTCGAGTTCTACCTCACCGGGACGGAGGTGGTCTTTTCCGAGCTTTCCGCCCGGCCCCACGACACAGGGCTGGTGACTCTCTGCTCCCAGGACCCGAACCAGTTCGAACTGCACCTCCGGGCTCTCCTGGGCCTTCCCATCCCCGGTATTCGGTACCGGACCCCTGCCGCCTCGGCCGTGATCCTGGCCCGGGGAGACGGGGAGGTGCTCCGGTATGAAGGGGTTGATCGGGCCTTTCAGGTGGAGACGGCGCAGATCCGCCTTTTCGGGAAGCCCACGGGCTATCCCCTTCGCCGAATGGGGGTGGCGCTGGCCAATGGTGAGACGGTGGAGGCGGCCCGGGCCCGGTCGCTTGAGGCGGCGGGGCGGATAGAGGTCCGATTGGACTGAGAATGCAGGAGCGGACCCAGGCGCCGGCACGGGGGTAACCGTCAACAGCCGTATGATGTTACTCAGCCGCAACTGCTCCCCTCTCTCCGCCCATTTTTCGTTCTTTTCCATGGTTTCCAAGCCACCTCGATTCACCCTCATCTACGACGGTGAGTGTGCCCTCTGCCGCCGCTCGGTGGAGTGGGTTCGGGTTCGAGACCAGTCCGGGGCCATCGAATTTCTTCCCTACCAGGATCGGCGGTTCGCTGAGCGGTTCCCCTGGGTTCCGGAAGAAGATGTTCGGAATGCCATGCAGTTGGTGGGGGCAGGCGGGAGCCGCAGCCAGGGAGCGGAGGCGGTGGAGGAGGTATTGGGGCTCCTGCCCCGTTGGCGTCGCCTGACTCCCCTCTTCGGCTTGCCCGGGGTTCGGACCCTGGCCCGAATCGTCTACGCCGGCGTGGCCCGGAATCGGCGCCGGCTGGGGTGCGCGGAGCACTGCGGGGTGGGGGATGCCCGCGTCAGGGTTAGGGAGCGGTCCGCCGCCATGGTACCCGAGACCGAGGAGACTAGATGAAGCGCGAGCCGATCTTCACCGACCGGGAATTGGATGTGATGGATATCCTGTGGGAGCGACGGTCGGGGACGGTGGGTGAGGTGCAGGAGCAACTGGCCGATGAACTGGCCTACACCACGGTCCTCACCGTCCTCCGGACCCTGGAGGAGAAGGGGTTCGTGCGCCACACCTCCGAGGGGCGCGCCTACCGGTATCACCCGGATGTGGACCGGGCGACCGCCCAGATGAGCCACCTCCAGTACCTGGTCCGGAAGCTCTTCCACGGGTCCTTCACCCGTCTCGTGGAACGGGTGGTCGAACTCCCGGAGTTGAACTCCGAGGATGTGCGGCAGATCAGGGACCGGATGGAGGAGCGCCTGAACGGGGCGGACTGACGTCTCCCTCATCCTCCTCCTCTCCGTCGCGGGTGAGCCACCACGCGGCTCCCGCCAGGGGGAGGAGGGCCAGGATCATGATGGTGAGGGGGTGTCCCAGAAGTCCCTGCTCCCTGGCTCTCACCTGGAAGGCCGCCTCTCCGCGGCCTGCTTCCCCCCGGACCTGCACCGTGATCTCCCAGGTGCCCTCTGCCCCCAGTCCGAATTTGGCCGCGTAGTACCTGGGATCGTCCGCCTGTTCCCGGGTTGCGCGGAGCGTCTCTCCCATCCCCAAGTACACCCCGGCCGGGGCCTCTTCCGGGTTCCGGATCTCCAGGAGTTCAGTGCGGAGGGTCACCTCCACACCATCGGGAACTCCCTCCACTCCCTGCTGCAGGATCAGGACGCTCACGTCCAGGGAATCGGGTCGTACCGGGGTGGGATCTGTGAAGACCGACACCCGGTAGTCGCCCATGACGGCGTTGGCCACCCGGAGGGTGCCACCGTTGGCTAGGATGACGCCGGGAACCGCCAGAACCAGGATGGCGGCCCAGAGGATGGGGACTGCCCGACGGGAAAGAGATCGCAGGGTCACGGGATGGCGTTGGCGAAAGGGTTCGGGTGTTAGCCGAGGCCGGTGGGCCCGGTGTTCGTCCCAGCTAAGAGGGCGGCGATCCCCTGGGGGTCAGAGGGCCTGGAAGGTTCCCCGCATCTCCATGGGTTGCAGGAGGAGCCAGATCCCGGCCAGACACAGGAGGGTGGCGAGCACGGCCCAGGGGAGGAAGGCCCGCCGTGCACGTCGGCGACTCCCCTCTTCCCGTCTGGCGATGCGGAAGCCCGCCACCAGGGTCAGGAGGAGTCCCACTTGGAGGAAGAAGACCTCGATGGGGAGGAGCCAACTCTCCGGTACCATGGCCCCGGCGCCCCAACGGGGCTCGCCTGCAGGGAGCCCCAGGTCCCGGAGGTACTCCTGCACCACCGGCACCAGCGTCCATCCACCGATGAGGAGGTGATGGAGGTAGTGGGCGGTCCACATGCCCATACCCAGCGGTACCAGGCTCCAGGCGTAGGTGGAGATGCGGTGGCGGAGCAGGTCACTGCCTCCACTCCATCGACGGGAGAGCCAGGCCGTGGCCCCGGTGAGCAGGGCGGGGACGCCGGCGTAGAGGATCCCCAGGAAGAGGGCCAGGAGAAGGGCTCGGGAGGTGATGCCCAGCGCCTCGGCAGCCCACGCCTGCAGGGCGAACATGGGCTCCACCATGCCGAAGGCGTTGACGAAGGCCCCGAAGCAGAGGAGGAGGGCCAGCGCCGCCCAGTCGGGACGACGCGAGAGGCGCCCGACCCCGGAGCGGACCGGGTCCCGGGTCAGTTCCTCCAGTGGGGGACGGAGGATGATCCCCACATTGTCGTGGGGACAGGCGTGGATACACTCCATGCAGAAGGTGCAGTCCCCGTTCCCCCCCTTCCGGGGCTGGAAGAGAGCCAGTTCGCACCCTCCCTGGATCAGCCCCCGTCGCCCCAGCGCACGCCCGGAAGCCGCATCTGCCGGTCGGGGTGAGGCTGGGCCGCTACCCATCTCCGCCATCTGCAGTCGTGCCTGCCCTGAGCCGGCGTCCAGGTGGATGGGGCGGGCATGGGCAGGGAGGGTTCCCGAGGCCGGGACCACGGCGGGATCGTACCGGCCCCGGATGCAGTCCTTGGTGGCGCAGTCCCCGCACACCGCCGGGTCCCGAACCCGCACCTCCGTCGGCGACACCATGGAGTTCACGAAGTGGAACTGCCCGATGGGGCAGACGTGCTTGCAGAAGGAGGCCCCTTTGAAGAACCCGTCCACCACGAAAGCCAGGACGAAGTAGGTCAGCGCCACCCAGGCGGTTAGCCACGGACTGGCCCAGAGACTGAAGGCCTCGTAAGCCCAGAAGAAGAAGAGCAGGAGGCCCACGGCGAGCCACTTGGAGCGCAGGAAGGCGGGCCAGGGGAAGCGGGCCGGCCCGAAGCGCTTCGCCAGCCGCCTGGGCAGCATGAATGGGCAGGCCATGCAAAAGAGGTTCCCGGCCACCAGGAGGGCCAGCACGACAAATCCCCGCCAGTGCACCCAGGGAACGGTCCCGGCCAGATTCCGCGGTGCCAGTTGAGGGCCGAAGAAACCGTCCAGGAGGATGAGAACGGCGAGCCCGAGAACCAGTGCCTGGAGAACCGTCCTGGTGTGGCGCCACCGGAGGACGGCTCCGATCCCCGGCCACCTCAGGAGATCCCGCCGTCCATGGGGTTGCCCCCGACCCGGGAGAACACCGCTCCTGCGGGAGGAGGGAAGACCAGGAGATGAAGCCACCGTCAGCTCTCGCCGCCGGCTCCGGGCCGTCCCACTACGTTCAGTTCGTGGCGGCGGGTGGCCTCTCGACCATCGGGGAGTTTCACCCGCACGAAGAGGATCCACTCCCCGCCCATGGTGAAGTCGAAGTCCGGTACCACCCACCGGCCATCGCCCTGGGGCATGGCGGTATCGAAGACCGGTACCATGCCTGCGTGGGTCATGGTGCCCTCGATCCGCACACCGGCCACATCCAGCGGCGAGCCGTCCACGTCGGTGATATCCAGGACCAGCCGGTTCGGACCGACGATGGGGGGGGTGGGGGCCACGGAAAGTTGCACCTGGACCGGGAGATCGTCAGCCGGGCTCTCGCCCCTGCATCCGGCGACGGCCAGGATCAGGAGACAGGGTAGGACGATCCGGTCAAGAGCCCGACGCAGGCGTGCCGCGTGGCTCCGGGTTGGGAGCAGGGGCTGGAGCCGGGAGGGACCGGAGATGGATGCCGAGGACATGAAAAGCAGGGGGTCGGGGCGAGGGGTGCGGGGAGGAAGACTTCACCGGGCGCTTTGCAAGATCAACGTCCCTGGATCAGGGGTCTCAGAATCTCCACGATTTCCGAAGGAGGCAGGTACGGGGCCAGCGTCTCCACGACGCGGCCCTCCCGGTCTACCACCAGGGAGCGGGCGGAGTGGTCCACGGCGTACGTGGCAGGATCGTCACTCTCGTCCTCCTCGCCGTGAGGGTGGTGATGAGGCAGATCCTCCAGCGCAGGATGGTTCGGCTCGCCGTGGTCGTGGTGGGCGTGGGGATCCACAGAAGGGTCCACGAAGGCCACATGGATCCCCCAGTCCCGGGCTGTCTGGTGCACCATCTCCTCCTCCCCCCGGAGCGCCACCATGGAGGGATGGTACCGGTTCATGTAGGAGCGGAGAACCTCCGGCGTGTCTCGGGCCGGATCCACCGTGACGAAAAGGGTCCGGAAGGCAAGCCCTTCTTCCTCCAACTCCTCTGCCGCCTGGGTCAGGTTCCAGAGGGTGATGGGGCAGACATCGGGACAGTTGGTGAACCCGAAGAAGACCACCGAGATCTCCCCACCCAACTCCTCGTTCGTGAAGGGAGATCCCTCCACCGTCTCCAGCGCCAACGGGGGGGCCGGAAAGGGCTGGAAGGAGCCGTCGGTGTTCACCACCATCCCCTGCGGCGCCCGGTTCGAACCCGGGAAACCGAGGAATACCACGGCCACCACCGCCAGGCCAAGTAGCACGCCGGTAACCACCTGGAGTACGCGTCGCATAACGGAAATTACCTGGAAGACGAGGGGGGGGAAGGGGGGAGGCGCCAGAGACGGATGCCCTGGTCGACCTTGTGGACAAAGGTAGCCGCAGATAGTTTAGGCGAGGCTAAAACGATTTTTAGTCTTGCCTAAAACCTGGTTCCGGGCCGGTGGATCCAGTTGGTTCCCGGCCGGTGGACCCGGCCCACCATCCCGGGAAGCGTCTACACCCATTGAGGAGGGAGGATTCGTTGGTTCGCGTCACACTCGTTCTGGTCCTGATGGGTTGGGGCATCCTGGGGTGCGAGTCTACCCCGGCGCGGGAGGAGGGAGAGCCGCTTCGGGTAGTCACCACCGTGGGAATGATCACCGATGTGGTGGAGCGTGTGGGGGGGACGCGAGTGCGGGTCCACGGACTCATGGGTCCCGGGATCGACCCCCATCTCTACAGGGCCAGCGCCGGTGACGTCCGCCGTCTGGACGGGGCGGACCTGATCATCTACAACGGGTTGAATCTGGAGGCATCGCTGGGCCGGGTTCTGGAGGAGATGCGAGGGCGGACCCGGACGCTGGCCGTGGCCGAAGCCATCCCCCCATCCCTGCTGCTCGAAGATCCGGACACCCCCGGGGCCCTGGATCCCCATGTCTGGCACGACGTGCGCCTCTGGATGAAGGTGGTGGAGACGGTAGCCGCCACCCTGGAGGAGATGGATCCCGATGGGCGCGATCTCTTCAGTCGGAACGCGGCCCGCCTCCTGGGTGAACTGGACGACCTGGACCTCTGGATCCGGGCCCAGGTGACTCGGATCCCGGAGGAAGGGCGGATCCTGGTCACCGCCCATGACGCCTTCGGATACTTCGGCCGGGCCTACGGGTTTCGGGTGGAAGGGCTCCAGGGCATCACCACCCTGACGGAGGCCGGGACCGGCGACGTCCAGCGGGTGGCCGGCCTGGTGCGTGAATACGGACTTCCGGCCATCTTCATCGAGTCGTCCCGTCCCCGACGGAATGTGGAGGCGGTTCGGGCCGCCGTCAGGGCCCGGGGTGTGGGAGTGGAGATCGGGGGGATTCTCTATTCGGACGCGCTCGGTGACCCGGCATCGGGCGCCCACCACTACGAGGGATTCATGCGGGCCAATGTACGGACCATCGTGGAGGCGCTGGCTGCGCCGGAGACTTCCCGGCGGCAGCCGGGAGGAATCCGAACGTGACGGAGGAGGGAAGAGCCGGATCCGCGGAGCGCCACCTTCTTGATGGGGCCGGTGACGCGCCGGTGCCGGCGCTTTCGGTGGATGACCTCACCGTCGCGTATCGGGAGCAGCCGGTCCTGTGGGATGTGGATCTGCGGATCCCACAGGGCTCCGCCACGGCCATCGTTGGCCCCAACGGCGCTGGGAAGACGACCCTGATCCGGGCCATCCTGGGGCTCATCCCCCGGGCAGCCGGTCGGGTGCGGATCCTGGGCCGGCCGCTGGAGGAGGTGCGTCGCGAAGTGGCGTACGTGCCCCAGCGGGGGAGTGTGGACTGGGACTTCCCCACCTCGGTGGAGGATGTGGTCCTCATGGGGACCTACGGACGGCTCGGGTGGTTCCGGCGGCCGGGAGCCCAGGAGCGTGAGGCGGCACGTAGGGCCCTTGAGCGGGTGGAGATGTCTGCGTTTGCCGACCGCCAGATCTCAGAACTCTCCGGGGGGCAGCAGCAACGGGTCTTCCTGGCCCGGGCGTTGGTGCAGGATGCCCGGGTCCACTTCCTGGATGAACCCTTTCAGGGCGTCGACGCCCGCACGGAGCGGGCCATCATGGGGGTCCTCCACGAACTTCGGGACCGGGGGGACACGGTAGTAGCGGTCCATCACTCCCTTCAGACCGTCCCCGACTACTTCGACCGGGTGATCCTCCTGAATGTCCGGCTCATCGCCGCCGGGGAGGTGGAGACGGTTTTCACCGAGGAGAACCTCCGGGTCGCCTACGGGGGCCGGATCCCCTATGTGGCGGCGCCTCCGGCCGGTGAGGGCCCCGGCGGGGGGGGCTCCGGGATGGGAGGGGACGATGGGATCCCAGGCGGTGCTACCGGAGGAGCTACCGGCCGGGATATGCCAGGCAACGCCAAAGGTGGAGGGCACTGATGGGAGACGGGTTTCTCTCTGCCCTCCTCACCGATCCCACCCTCCGGGTCGTCGGGCTTGGAGCCGGCGCCGTGGGTGCGTTGGCGGGAGCGCTGGGATGCTTCGCCCTCCTGCGACGGCAGAGCCTCCTCGGTGACGCCGTCTCCCACGCCGCCCTCCCCGGGATCGTGCTGGCCTTTCTCCTGACCGGTTCGAGAGCCACACCTGTCCTGGTTCTGGGGGCGGCCTTTGCCGGTTGGATGGGCACCCTCTTCGTCATGGCGGTGGTCCGCCACTCCCGGGTCCCTGAAGATTCAGCGCTGGGCATTCTCCTCTCGGTCTTCTTCGGTGCCGGCCTCGTCCTCCTCACCTACCTGCAGCGCACCCCCACCGCGGCTCAGGCGGGACTCGACACCTTCCTCTTCGGACAGGCGGCCACCTTGCTGATCCAGGATGTGATCCTGGTGGTGGGGGTCGGCGCGGTGGCGATCTTGCTACTGGCCCTCTTCTGGAAGGAGATGAAGCTCCTCTGCTTCGACGGGGAGTACGGGCGGGTGCAGGGGATCCCCATGAACCGGATGGATGTGCTCCTCACATCCCTTCTGGTGGTGGCCATCGTACTGGGTCTTCAGACGGTGGGCGTGGTGCTCATGAGCGCCCTTGTGGTGGCGCCGGCGGCGGCGGCTCGCCAGTGGACCGATTCCCTGGGTGTGATGGTGCTCCTGGCCGGGGTCCTGGGTGGCCTAGCGGGGGTGGGCGGGGCGTGGGTCAGCACCTTGGGGGACGGGATTCCCACCGGTCCCACCATCGTCCTCCTGGCCTCGGCGGTGGTGGTGGTCTCCATCCTGGCAGCTCCCCGGCGCGGCATTCTCTGGGACCGGATCCGACTCCGTCGGACCCGTGCGCGCCTCCGGAGCGGCTCACCCGGCTCCGCCCTCCCGGGAGACACTCCCGGAGGAGGTGTCTGATGCCGCTGCATCTGGAGATCCAGCTCCTGGCGGTGGTGGTCGCGGCGGCCTGCGCTCTACCGGGCGTCTTCCTGGTACTCCGGCGGGTTTCCCTCATCAGCGACGCCATCTCCCACTCGGTCCTCCTGGGGATCGTCCTGGCTTTCTTCTGGGTCCGGGACCTGACCCACCCGGCCCTGGTGGTGGGCGCCACCGCCACGGGCATTCTCACGGTGGTTCTGGTGGAGGCCCTCCACCGGAGTGGCAGGGTGAAGGAGGACGCCGCCATCGCTCTGGTCTTTCCCGCACTCTTCTCGCTGGCCGTCCTTCTCATCGCCCGGTACGCAGGTCAGATGCACCTGGATGTCCACTCTGTGCTCCTGGGGGAGATTGCCCTCTCCCCCTTCCGACGGTGGGAGATGGGAGGGGTGGATCTTGGACCCCGGACCCTCTGGATGATGGGCGGCATCCTGGTGCTCAACGCTGCCGCCATCCTCATCCTCTGGAAGGAACTCAAGCTCTCCACCTTCGATCCGGCCCTGGCAGCGGCGCTGGGGTTCTCACCCGTCGTCCTTCACTACTCCTTCATGGCCCTGGTCTCGGTGACGGCGGTGGGAGCCTTCGATGCGGTGGGGTCCATCCTGGTTGTGGCCCTGATGATCGCTCCGCCGGCAACGGCGTGGCTCCTCACCGATCGTCTCACCCACATGGTGGGGCTGAGCGTCCTGCTGGCGGTGTCGGCGGCGCTCAGCGGCTTCTGGGGCGCCTGGATCCTGGACGTCTCCATCGCCGGGGCCATGGCTACCATGACCGGCGTAGGATTCGTTCTCGCCTTCTTCCTGGCCCCGGACAGGGGTGTGCTGGCTGGGATTCGGCGCCGGACCCGACAGCGGGTGGAGTTCGCCGGTATGCTCCTGGCCGTGCACCTTCTGAACCACGAGGGCACCCTCGACGAGGTCCAGGAGACCCGGATCGACCACCTGCAGCAGCACCTCCGGTGGTCTCCGGACTTCGCCCGCCGGGTCATCAACCGGGCCGAGCGGGTGGGCTGGGTGCGGCGGGGAGGAAG
>SL_3KL_010_SEDDRAFT_10002284_pt1 | contig 17551 bp, 20 predicted proteins | sample SodLakKL_010_SED_2_FD_10381 | JGI IMG/M metagenome (IMG submission 10381) | reverse complement strand
ATGAGGAACTAAATCAATAAATGAACTATGGCCCGGAAATTGTATGTTTCCAGATCAGGTTATNTAAATAGAATTTGTAAGAGAACTCATTGAAAGAACAAAAATCATCATTCCGTCAATATCTGAGGATACTGAGTTATGCAAGGCCTTATATACTGCTGCTGGTGCTGGCGATACTGGCATCGATACTTGCTACCCTTGTTTGGCTTGCAGTTCCACTCGGGTTAAGAGAACTTCTGGACGCCGTATTTGAGGGAGGCGACAGGCAAATGCTCAATATAGTTACATTTGTTCTGATCGGCCTTTTTTTTACCCAGGCATTTCTCGGTTTCTGGGGTAATTATACCCTCGACAGGGTCGGTGAACGAATTGTGGCAGACCTTCGGAAAGAGATTTTTGAACATCTGAACCGACTGAGTTTACGATTCTTTGCCAATCGCCGCCTCGGGGAGATTTCATCCCGCCTTACCAATGATGTGGCAGCCGTTCGCGAAGCCATCACCGGCACGTTGTCGGAGGGATTAACACAGAGTATCAATCTTATCGGATCAGTCATCCTGATGGTCTACCTCAACTGGAGGCTTAGTCTCGTAATATTTATCACCGTTCCGGTCATAACACTTGCCGTTCGCTATTTTGGCAGCCTGATCCGCAAGCTTTCACGGGAAGTCCAGGACCGGCTGGCAGATACCACATCTATTTCGGAGGAAAGTCTTGGTGCTGTTCATGCCGTCAAATCCTTTGCCAGAGAACCTTATGAGATCGGACGGTATAACCGGAAGGTTAACGAACTCTTTGATATCGCCCGAAAGCGGGTACTCTATCGAAATCTGTTCTGGTCTTCAGTGAGTCTGTTATTTATGAGTACCATGATTGTCATATTCTGGTTCGGCGGATCTGAAGTTCTGGCCGGCCGGCTCACTGCGGGTGACCTGGTTGCATTTATCTTTTTTGCTTTCAACATCGGACGCTCATTGGGTGGAATGGCACGAATCTATACGGTATTCAGCAGTGCAGTAGGTGCTTCGGAACGTATATTTGAGCTTCGTGATGAAGTGCCCGAAATTATCGATCACCCGGATGCAATTGACCTGGAAATTATAAAGGGTGCTGTTTCATTTGATGATGTTTCATTTTTCTACGAAAAGGACCAGCCTGTTCTCAGAAATATAAGTTTAACCTGTAAACCCGGAGACATTATAGCTCTTGCCGGACCAAGCGGTGCAGGAAAAACCACACTGCTAAACCTGATTCCCCGGTTTTATGAACCACAGGAAGGCGTTATTTCAATTGATGGACAGGATATCAGCCGAATCAGACAAAGCTCTCTCAGAAAACATATTGCAATCGTGCCACAGGAAATACAGTTGTTCGGTACCAGCATTAAAGAAAATATTCGATACGGCAGGCTTGATGCCACCGATGACGAAGTTGTGGAAGCAGCCAAACTCGCCCAGGCGGATGAGTTTATCATTCAGCATCCTGATGGATATAATGCGATGATCGGAGAGAAGGGAGTTAAACTGAGTGGTGGCCAGCGGCAGCGAATTGCCATCGCACGGGCAATCCTGAAGAAACCTGCTATCCTCTTGCTGGATGAAGCTACTTCATCACTCGATTCTGAGTCGGAAGCGGCTGTTCAACTTGCACTAAATCATCTGATGAAACAATGTACAACATTTGTGATCGCACACCGACTCTCCACAATTCAGAATGCATCCACCATTCTCGTGATGGATAACGGGGAAATTATCGAACGCGGATCGCATGATAATTTGATCCGGCAAAACGGCCTTTACAAAAGGCTTTATGATATACAATTCCATAATGAGGAGATAGTTGGCAAGGAATTCATCAGATGACACAAAACCTCATGGCATGACTTCCCGTCATACCATGAGTGAAAAGCCCGCATCAATACACCCGCTCAATAATCGGTAACGGCACACTGTCAGCGTAGTATTTCCAAACCCTGCCACGTCGATTCATCCGATGACGGGAAGTCATCGGATGAAGGGAGTTCATGCAAGCGCCTGCCTGCAATACTCAAGGCATTTTTTGATTTCCTGCACTGCATCGGATCCATCCGGAACCGGGTATTCAAGTTCGATGGTTGCAACGAATTCAGCGTTCCGGTCGCGCATCAATTGAAGAACTTCAGCAATGGGAGTATCCCCTTCGCCCCACGGCATGTTGTCACCGTTATTTATTTTGCGGTCTTTCAGGTGCAGGCTTCCGATTCGGTCCCAGTGACGTTCAATCAGGGGAATCGGACTATCATTGGTCCCTGCAACATAATGCCCGATATCCAGGTTTAACCCGTTATATTGCGATTGCCAGATTGCGCGGTCCCAGAAATTGAAATTCGCCTGGGTGTGGTTGTGGTAGGCAACCAGAATCTGGTGCCTTGTTGCAAGCTGGCCGATCCGGTTTGTCAGCGTTCCGTCATCATCATTCCGGGGAAGTTCCATCGTAAGCTGCCACGCCCCAAGCGCTTTGGTAGCGTTAAAAAGATAGTCGCACTCGGCATCCGACATTTCATGAGTAATGGCCTCTTTGAATCCGTAGAACTCTACACCCGCATCATTATACATCCTGCGTAAATCTTCATAACCGCTCATATCAGCCATCTCCCTCCAGCGGCTCAGCTCTTCCCGGTCATCCCGCGGGGGTGCGCCTAAAAATGCTTCCACCGGCGGTATCTGCATCTCAACCAAACTGATACCCGTCTCATTTATCGCATCAAGAAGCTCTTCAACCGTATTTCCATGCATTCTTCTGAATGCATACGGTGCGATAACACCGATTTTCACACCGTTGATAACAGAACTGGTTTTCACAGGTCTATTTGAAAAAGCCGGAGATCCAAAAACCGAACCAGGCACGACAGAAAGTCCTGCAACTGCAGCAGCGGTGGTACCAATAAATTTTCTTCTTGAATAATGATTTGCAGCCGGTTTCGATTTTTTCATGCTCATTTCTTTAAAATTTGTGAATTAGTTACTGAGTAGCAGCCGGTTTATACCGTGCAGCTTCGTGGTAATTTAATGAAACCGGTAAAAGTTGCCAGATATTTTTTATCAACAAAAAAAGCCCGTACCAACTAAATGGTACAGGCTTCAAATTTTTGATCAATAAAGTGATTTCAGCTATTCGTAATCGAGGCTGTTAACATTTACTGCACTAAGACCTTTTGGCGTGTCTTCAACTGAAAATTCAACTGCTTCGTTCTCTTCAAGTCCCTGATTTAGCCCCAGGTTTTCTACATTATTTCTGTGTACGAAAATATCTTTACTTCCGTCTTCTGGTTCGATAAATCCAAAGCCTTTATCGGCGTTGAACCATTTAATTTTACCTTTTTGTGTCATTGTATTGGTTTCGTATAGTTTAAAACACCTGAGCGGAGTGATCTGTTCGTATTGATTCGGTGTTAAACGCGTCGATAAGAATAAAGAGGTCTCTCTTCAAGTGATGGTTTTATGTAACAGGCACAATGTACCACTTATAATTGCCAATTCAATATTTATTATCAGATTATGTCAATTAAGACATCAACACATCTTTTTTACTTCGTACACTTGTGTTCCACTCTTACCCTGCCGTCGCTCCGCCGTCGATAGCCAGTACTGACCCGGTAATCCAGGATGAATCTTCACTTGCTAAAAAAAGGATTGCATTGGCAACATCGGCCGGTGTTCCGGTTCTTTTTAATGGCAAAGAACCCGGTACTTCATCCAGTATTGTATCGGAATTTGGAAATGCAACCGCAGAAGATCTGTATAATTCTGTATCCACCGGACCCGGCTGTACAACATTAATACGAACTTCAGGGCCGTAATCAACAGCAGCCTGCCTGACAAGCGAATGCACAGCACCTTTGCTCGCACAATATGCTGCATGATTGGGAAATCCCTTGTGAGTTGCAACTGAACCGGTTACTACCACACTTCCCCCTTTCTCCTTCATAAGCGGCAATCCCAGCCTGAGCATATAAAAAACAGCATTCAGATTGGTATCAAGTGTATTCTTCCAAGTTTCAAAGGATACACCGGTAATGGAACCTAACCCAAGAATTCCCGCATTTAGCACAAGGATATCCGGATTACCATATGCATCTACCGCCGTTTCCATCAATCGCTGATTTTCATCGTACTCTCGGACATCAGCACGGATAAACAGAGCTTCACCACCTTTTTGTCTGATCATCTGAACCAGGTCTTCTCCCGCAGTACTATTCCGGCCATTTACAACAACCCTGGCTCCCTCAGAAGCAAATAGTTCAGCAGTTGCCCTGCCCATTCCTTGCGTAGCGCCGGTTATGATCGCAACTTTACCCTTCAACTTTTCCATCAGATACGTCCTGTAAGCAGATTGATTATTTATTTCTTAATCTACTTAATTCTGGAACAGACAGGCAATTAAAAAATCCCGGTTACTTGAACTCAAATCGATTGGCAAAGAGCAGGCTTTCATGGTTTAACAAACCCTGAAACCTGCTCTCTGAACTACAAACAACTGGTACTTTATACTATCAACTCTTTCTTAAGCAGATTCTGAACCGTTATTCCTTCGAACAAGCACCACGATCAATCCGATATTCACTGCCAGACTCAAAAAGAAAAGAATAGTCATCAGATTTCCTTCCCGTGTTGGAGCAGCTACCAGACTCCATTCCGATAGCATCCTGTCAATATTTGCAATTTGTGTATGGCTCATTACTGCAGATGCCGTCAATGCATCGCCCCATTCACTTTTGACAGACTGATTCCAGAAATCGGAAAATGTTCTGAACTGCTCCAGGTCTTCTTCATTGTTTCGATCCCGTGCTGTTTCAGTTCGCTCTCTGATATAATTTTCCTGTGCATTGTAAAATTCCTGTGAACTGTTAAATGACGGAAGGTTAAAACCGTTCTGAGAATATGCATCTGATATGGCACCCCACAACTGGTCATCAATCGCTGCGTTCCAGTCTGATAATCGTTCATTAATTTCACTTCTCGCCTGAGCAGGGTTCTCAGTTTCAAACGTATTGACCAACTGATCACCGAATTGCTGCCACCAGTTGCTAAAATAAGCTTGCTGTGCCTTCATGTTCATCAGGTCAGTCGGCGTATGCTCAGCCTGCTGGGCGTACATCAGATGTTCGCCGAGCATGGTTCTCACCAAATCAACAGGGGAATCATCCAGCCGCTCAAAAATTGCTGTCATCTCCTGTTGTGTTGTTGCATCCACGGCGTCATACCTTTCCAGAAGATCAGTCAGGAACTCCGTCACAAACCTGTCTCTTTCGCGCAAGGAGGCAGTGACCGTTTCCCCGCCTGCCTGTTCTGCAACCAAAGCACGCTCTTCCAGTTCAACAACCCGCCCGATCAGCCAATTGATATGCTGGTCGTACCGGTCCATTCGGTCCCTTGTTCGCATCAGTTCCGACCGGAGTTGAGAAATACTTCTATCCTGTCGCTGAATCGTTCGAATTTTAGACTGCATAGCCATAAATTTAACCCGGAGATCCTCAAACTTGCTGCCCATTGTTTCCGGCTGAATTCTTCGGTTTATGACAACAGAATGCTCTCTGTAATCATTTAAGAGTTCATTTACCCGGTCCTGGGTAGCCCTCAGGTCATCCATGGTTTGAGAATCGGTTATCATCAATTCCACTTCCTGATATTCCTGAAGGAATTGTTCGGTTATTTCGCGATCTGTCTGTTGCGCCTGAACCGTTGTTACAAACACACTCATTAACAGCAGTGTGATAAATACTGAAAACGTATTATTCATTTTCTTATTCATGATTTACTCCTCACAATCTGCCATTTTCATTTATCTGATATGATTCACCAGTAGCCCGGTCTACAACTTCGATATAGTCGCCCCGCTGATTAAACCCGGGATTTTGCAGGCCTTCTGGTGATATTTCTATATCATTGTCAATTTTCAACTCACCCGGCCGTGGCTCGAGTACATATACATTAGTGAATCCTGATGCTGTGACAAAATAGTATCCGCTTCTGTTGCGAATCAGTATTACTTCGTCAGCAGTATCCATGTTTTCCCTTCTCAATAAGGGATCAACACTAAAAACGATTCCGTAACGCTCATCATGAACATAATTATGAGCATCCGGAGCCAACGCACTTTCAAAAGGCTGTGAATAGTCGACATACGGAATGTATGACGAACAGGCTACAACCCCCATCAGAAGCGCCACAACTGTAACCATTATTGTAACTCTAATTGTTTGCATAACTTTTTAGATTAGGTTTAAGTATGCTTGTTTGATACCAGAAAAACTTCCATCGCACTTATTATTTTTTTATAAGTCAAAATTCTGTCGGTATTTACACCATTCAAAAACTGATACAGGAGAAACAAAAGAATGTTCCTGACAGGTTTCATACCATTTTCATAAACCTGATGCCGTAATCAATCTGTAATCTGCCAATTGGTGTATTCCAGGTACTCTGTCAAGCTTTCATAATCTGTACAACAATCACTAAGTTCTCTTAATTCATATTGTTATAAATAACTCAAATAAAAGTAAAAAAAGCCAATCATACAGGTCCCATACTGGATCAAAAATTCCTGCTTGAAATTATTCCTGATCTTCATTAGCCTGATTATTATGAATTTATACCGATTATCCACTTTTCTCATACTTTTTTTACTTACTTCAACAGTTGCCTGCGGACAAACCACCAACAACCCCTTTCCAAATCCCATCGAGACTGAAGAGGGGCTTGTGATTGTCGATTATATAGATTTTGCGGATATACCGGATAGCGATGGTGAGGCTGCCCGGATGATGTTATTGGTTGATGAACCGGGGACTCAGCGCCTGTTCGTCAATGATATGCGTGGGCCTTATTACATTTCACCCATTTTCCGAACCCGGCGATGATAATTATGGCTTGCTCTACATCGGTTCTGCTGATGGAGGGAGTGGTGGTGACCCGTTAAACCTTTCACTTGATCTGAGTTCCAATTTCGGGAAGATCCTTCGTATTGACCCGCTGGGATCAGACAGTGATAATGGCCAATACGGTATTCCGGACAACCGTGTAGCCGTTACCGGTGTGCATGTTTTTCGATCCGACATTATTCTGCAACTCAGAAACCGGGTTCTTTTTGGGGACATGGTAAATGGTGAACTACTCCATTTTAATGCTGATAACATCCCGGAAGGAGGTACAGAGGGAATCAGGCGAATGCTGCTGCGTGACAGTGACGGTGAAATAAAAACTTTTCTTGAGGTAATTCAGCAGAAAAACCGTGAGCAGGGCCGTTCACCCGCATCACGAACCGATCTTCGATTTGGAACAGGGCCTGATGATCAATTCTTTCTGTTAAACAAACAGGACGGAACAGTTCGTTTGCTGATTGCAGAATAGCAGCCAATCAGAAAAAATTTACCCTTACAAATTACTGGCAGAGCCTCTTTTATCCTTTACTTTATCAAACCGGATGATAAATGTGGTTCCAGGGTTATTTTTGATATCAACCTCTGCATTGAGTTGTTTACAGAGAACATTCAAAATCGTAAAACCAATCGTATCCGATTCATCCAACCTGATTGTTGCAGGAAGCCCGATACCATTATCCGAAACAGTGATTACGATCTGGTTGTTCTCTTCCTGAATATTCACATAGATTTCCGGATCTTTTTTTCCGTTTGGAAAAGCGTGCTTACAGGCATTGGTAACCAGTTCATTTAAAGCCAAACCACATGGAATAGCCTGGTTCACGTTAAGAGTTACATCTGCTACATCAGTCCGGAATTTTATCTCCCTGTTACCGTTTCTCCAGTATTTATAAACTGAGGACAAAATCTCTTCCGTGTACTCCTTTAACGGCAGTTTTGAAAAGTCATTGGCCTGGTAAAGTTTTTGGTGAACAATTCCGATTGATTTAATTCTTGCCTGGCTTTTTTTGAAGAGATGATGACAAACAGTATTCTCGATGTTATCCATTTCCATCTCAAGAAAGCCGTTAATAAGTGCCAGGTTATTATTAACCCGGTGATGAACTTCAGCCAGGAGCAGTTCTTTCTCGTGTACTGCTCTCTTCAGGTCTTCCTCGATCTCTTTTTGACGGGTAATATCTTCAATGATAGCCAGAATATAGTTTTCAGCCTGGTTATTATGCGTAATCAGTGCTTTAGATAACCGGCCAATCAGAACGGAACCATCTTTTTTCAGGTATTTTTTTTCCGTTTTATAAGAGTTCTCTTTACCCTCAATCAGTTTGCGGTCGAGTTCTCTGCCTTCTTCCAGATCATCAGGGTCTATAAAATCATTAAAATCAAGTTCAACTAATTCTGATTTACTGTAGCCAAGCATATCAGCGAGCTGCTGGTTAGCTCTGAGCCAGTTTTCGTCCTGTCTATGATAAGCAATACCGACCGGAGCCTGTTCAAAGATAGCTTCAAGCTCATTTTGAACTACTTCTTTTTCCCTGATTATATCACCCAACTTTATGTTATTGATCTGCACCAGGATATAGATAAAAATAGAACTGACGATTACAAATCCCCATCCCTTCCAGGTTTGTATTGCAGTGATGGCCTCAGGGTCATCAAAAAGAGAGAGTACAAACTGGTCTGAGAAGGCAATCCAAAGTGAACCCACTACCAGGTAGATCAACCCGATTGCAACCGGACTTACGTATAACAGTTTTTTAATATAATCCATGTCAGATGACAAACAATTTGAAGTCACATGCAATTATCACGAGGATCTCTAATCTATAGATTCCCCGGAACCTGTTCTGTTACATAAGATTATTCTAATATTCGAAAATTAAAATCTTTCTTGCCTATGCCTGAAGCACTAATTTCATTATGAAGAGATTTCTTTATTTGACAGGGGTGGGATTCACTATGTTACTTTTGGAAAGGCATTTTATTTAAGTAACTACTGATAATATAGGGTGAGCCAACAGTCAGATCCAAAACTTTTTGTTTATATATAAGTAATAGTAATTAATATAAAATTAATAATAACTATTCATATACCTTTATCATTTCTGCTATTTACAAAATTCTGTAAGTCGTTCATGGTAGCCGGTTCATACAGAAAGTTGAACGAATCTGATGTATATTTCTATCCTGATTTCATCAACGCAGAAAAACACATTCTAAAACCTGTCGCAGCATGAATCAACAAACCGGCTCTGAAAAGAAAGGGGCTTCAGATTTGCTGATAAATCAACTTAAGAAGTATGGTGAGATAAGAAAACTGAACGAAGGCGACCTGTTAATAGACGAAAACAGCCGGATTTTCAGTATTCCCATCATCCTGAAAGGAAGTATCAGGGTGTATCAGACCGATAACTCAAACGATGACATCAAAGAAATGCTTCTCTATTATCTGCAGGAGGGCGAAACCTGTATCATGTCGTTTCTTGGCGGCATGTACAATGAAAAGAGCAAAGTAAAAGCAGTTGCCAATGAGAAGAGTGAAGTTCTACTGATTCCTGTTCAAAAACTGAGCCAGATTGCCCGGGAATATCCGGACTGGATCGATTATATCTTCAGGATTTACCATCAGCGATTCCGGGAACTCCTGGATGTGGTAAATGCCGTTGCATTTAAAAAAGTGGATGAAAGAATGTTACAATTCATTACCCGAAAAGCAGAAATCTCAGGTAACAAAACCATCCTGATCACACATGAAGAGCTTGCAGGTGAACTGGGTACGGCACGGGTTGTGGTTTCCCGATTGCTTAAACAGATGGAGAAAGATGGAATAGTTGAATTAGGACGAAACCGGATCACCCTTCTGTAACAAATGTAACTGAGTGACAACCACTGATTGTTTATATTATTTGTTAAGATATCTTTTGGATATTAAAACAAAACCATTTTTATGGAAGCATTAAAACTACAGTTATTTACAAACTGGCACCCGATGAGATGGGTAGCACTCGGACTTGGCTTCGTTCTTGGAATGAACTGGCTTGTCAATAGTGCGCCTGTTTCAGGTATACTGGCACTATTTTTCCTGTTCCAGGCTGTTACCAATACCGGTTGTCTTGCCGGGCAATGCACCATTCCGGCAAATGATCAGAGCAAAAATCATAATGATTTTGAGGATGTTCAATTCCAGGAAGTTAAAGACGACAAGTAATCATGAGTACAGATATTAAACAAAAAAGTTTTTCAGAAGTGATTCGGGGTAATACACCTGTTTTGGTCGATTTTTATGCCGACTGGTGTGCCCCTTGCAGAATGATGCCGCCAATATTGAAAGAACTAAAAAAACGAATGGGCGACGACATCAACATAATCAAAATTGATACTGAAAAAAATCCGGCCGTGGCCATCAGGTACCAGGTGCGAAGTATCCCGACACTGATTCTGTTCAAAAACGGCCAGGTTCTCTGGCAGCAGGCAGGTGTGATGCAGGCACCACAACTGGAATCCATGATCAAACAAAAACTGGCCGCTTATGAATCTGCCTGACGAACATATCTATGATGTTACAATCGACTGGAAAGAGGGGCGTATTGGAACGATGAGTTCTTCCAGGCTTGAAGAATCCATCAGCGTGGCTACCCCACCCGAGTTTCCTGGCGGAGTTGAGGGTATCTGGTCGCCTGAACACCTCTTTGTCGCTTCAGTCAGCAGTTGTTTTATGACTTCGTTTACAGCCATTGCAGAATATTCTAAATTCAATTTTTTAAGCCTTAAAGTAAAAAGCGAAGGCAAGATGAGCCGGGAAGATGGTAAATATGTCATGAGTCAGATTACCCTTATGCCGGAGTTGATCATCACAGATGAAAAATATCTGAAAAAGGGGATCCGTTTGCTTGAAAAAGCAGAGGAGATCTGCCTGATCTCACGATCGATCAAATCGGAGATTGTTTTCATACCGGAAATAAAGGTTGAAGAGGTTGCTGACATCGCTTAATATCCAACAGTTTATATAAACCCACTTAATCATTCGTATGCGATTTGAAACGCGGGCTATCCATTCAGGACTTAAGATCGGCAACCCATCCAAATCTATTATCCCCCCGATTTCACCAAGTACCATTTTTGAAATCGATGCCGGAGGGCGTAACAAGGAAGACCTGCATTATACCCGCCTTACAAATCCAAATCGTTTGCAGTTTGAAGAAGTCATCGCTTCCCTCGAAGAAGGTGAAGCTGCTGCCGCTTTTTCATCAGGAATCGCAGCTGCAACAGCTCTTTTACAATCTCTTGACCCTGGTGATCATATTATCGTTCCGGAAGATATCTATGCCGGTAACCGTATGATGATGAAAGGAATCATGTCCAGGTGGGGCATCGACATGTCTTTTATTAACATGACCAGTCTTGATGTCATTGAAGCGCATATCAAGCCGAAAACAAAACTGATCTGGATCGAAACCCCATCCAATCCGTTAATGCGTATCACTGATATTCCGGGAGTGGTACAGCTTGCCCGTGAGAACGGCCTTCGAACTGTCGCTGATAATACATGGCCCACACCTGTCAATCAGCTCCCTCTGAAACATGGTGCGGATCTTGTCTTGCACTCTACCTCTAAGTATTTCGGCGGACACAGTGATATCCTTGGTGGTGCACTGGTTACTGCAAAAAAAGATGAACTATGGGACAGAATTACAACCGTTCAAAAAATGGGTGGAGCTGTCCCCTCACCTCAGGATTGCTGGATGCTCAGCCGGAGTACCAGGACGCTCGCTTATCGAATGAAAGGCCATAATGAGCATGCAGCTATCATAGCAGATTTCCTCAACTCACACCCAAAAGTTGCGGATGTTTTTTACCCGGGCCTTGATTCTCATCCCGGCCATGAAATAGCCAAAAATCAGATGAAGGGATTTGGCGGGATGATATCATTTCTGATAGACGGTGACCGGCAACAAGCAATCAACATTGTCGGCCGGTCCCGGCTGATTACACGTGCTACCAGCCTCGGCGGAGTAGAGAGTACCTGGGAACACCGCCGAAGCAGTGAAAGTGAAGGGTCGGTAACACCGGATAACCTGATCCGGATCAGCATCGGCCTCGAACATCCAGACGATATCCTTGAAGATTTGCAGCAGGCGCTCGATTAACATACCCTCATGGCATGACTTCCCGTCATCCCATGAGTGAAATGACCACATCAAATAAACCCTGCACAACACCCGGTTCAACACTGTCCATAACCCGCCAAGGTTGTGGTTCCATCCCCATCGACTCATCCGATGACGGGAAGTCGTCGGATGAGGGATTTTGTCACATTTTTCTTCTTCGATACTCTTGTGTTATACAGGATAAATCCTGACAATATGAAAATGCAGCTGATCTGAAATCATCTCATTTTCGGGAATTTCAGAGTTATACAAACCCGGCCCGGATCATGGAACCGGGAATAATAAATGGCGAATATTAAATTGGATTTGAGGGGAGGGATATGAAGATTTCAGGACACAAGCTCACACCGGATTTCGCAGAAATCAGTGAAGTCAATAAAACGAGTGGCGATTTCAAACGAAACCTGCCGGATACGATTGTCATCCATTATACGGCAGGAAGCAGTGCCATGTCTGCAATCAATACGTTTAAAGATCCATCGGTTAAGGCATCCGCCCATGTAATTGTTGATACCGATGGGAAACTGACACAAATGGTGCCATTTCATAAAATCGCCTGGCATGCCGGTAAAAGTTCGTGGCTCGACAGGAAAGGGCTCAACCAGTATTCAATCGGCATTGAAATTGTCAATGCCGGCCGTCTTGAGAAGAGTGGCGACATCTTTCGGTCCTGGTTTGGCAAAACCTATCGAATGGAGGATGCACTGGAAGCCGTACATCACAATGAATCTGAACCCTCCTGGTGGCATCGTTATACGGAGGAGCAAATTTCTGCAGTTTTTGAACTCTGTAAAACCATCATGGGTACGTACCAGATTCGCTATATCCTCGGACATGATGAGATCTCACCCGGCCGAAAATCTGATCCTGGCCCTGCATTTCCGATGGAAAAGCTGAGGGAACGCCTGCTTCATAACAATCGAAAGGATGAGGTTGAAACAGAGAGCAAAATACCTGAAAAAGGATTTGTAAATACCAAAGGGCTCAATATACGATCGGGCCCCGGGGTTAACCACAATCCGATTGCAGAACCTCTCTCCAGGAATACGGAGTTGACTATCCTGGATGAAAAAGAGGGCTGGTACCAGGCTGATGTTACTGTCACAGGCTGGGTTTCTAAAAAATATATCAAGTTGATAAAGGACAGTTAAGTTTTACCTGTCTGACTTATCGTTCTGTTAAACCCAAAAAAGTCGTTAGACCTTTTTTGGGTTAATGATGATTTACATTTTTGCATTTCGATTAACGCCTGAATAACGCTTCCACATTATCATAGGGTTGTATTCTTTTTTAAACCGCAATCTAAATATTAGAGGCAGTTATGTATATATCAAAAATGAATCGTATTCCGATAGTCGTTTTTACCATGTTTGTGCTTTTTGTTTTGACTGGAACCGTTAACTCACAGTCATCATCAGATGAAGAAGTATTGTATGACAGACTGGGTGGTCTGGCTTCAATATCTGTCGTGGTTAGTGATTTTATGGATGATTTTATGGCAGATCCATTGTTTTTTGAAAATCCGGCTGTCAGGGAGAGAAAGACACCTGAATCGAAACCATATATACGATATCACCTGATATCTATGGTATGTCAGGCGACCGGCGGGCCATGCGAGTATACAGGAGTTGACATGAGAGAAGCCCATGATGGATTAAATATAAGTGACCGGGAATGGAATCGAATGGTTAAAATCTTTGCCGCAACTCTTTAAAAGCACAACGTTCCGGAACAGGAAACCCGGGAGTTATTTGAAATACTGGGTTCAACAAAAGATTATATCGTTGTGATGGAATAATTAGTTGATTGCAGCGAGTTTGACTTTCAATAGGTGATTTTAACCTCTGATAAACATTCGGATACTATCTGATTTTTTCAATTAGTCATAAAAACCGGAACTCATCAGGTGCAGGAAGATGCTTCGCCTAATGCCGGATTAAAGCTGCTAACACCGGTCTTCCGTCCCCGGTCATTTTTAATTACGCCTGTAAATAATGAGTTTCACTTTTCACTCAAAACTCAAAACTCCCAATTATTCCAATATTCCAAATTCATTCATGAATTCTTTACGTGAAGGGCTTATCTTCACGCTTCATGAAAAAATCTGCTCTTGCAACCGTCTTTCTTGTTGTGGTCATCGACCTGATGGGGTTTGGTATCGTATTGCCACTGCTCCCATTTTATGCCCAGGAATTTCAGGCATCTGCTGTAACAATCGGGTTACTGTATAGTGTCTATTCATTTATGCAGCTTATTTTTTCTCCGATCTGGGGCAGCCTCTCAGACCGTATTGGCAGAAGGCCGATCATGCTGCTGAGTACATTTGGAGCAGTTATCGCCTATATTATATTCGGCCTGGCTGAAACGTTGTTTGTACTGTTTTTCTCAAGAGTGGTGGCCGGTGTGATGGGTGGTAATATCTCAACAGCCCAGGCTTATATCGCCGATGTCACCTCAACAGCAGATCGTGCAAAGGGAATGGGGTTGATAGGAGCTGCATTCGGAATCGGTTTTGTAGTAGGCCCGGCGACAGCCACACTGCTGATACACGACTCATTTCATAATTTTGTGGCGGGTATAGGGATGGTGGATTTTGCTGACTGGATGAGGACAAACAAATATGCACTGCCCGGCTTTTTTGCAGCATTCCTGTCGTTTTGCAGTTTTTTGATGGTCTGGTTCAAGCTTGAAGAAACGGTGGATACAAGTAAAGAGAGAACGTTTTCCGTTCGCCGTCCAAGTGTTTTTTCTCCAACATTCTGGAGACGGCTTTCAGTTCAAAAGGGCCAGAATGCACGGGGTTTATTGATTCCATTAGTGATTGGGTTTTTCCTTTTATCGTTTGGTGAGTCGAGCCTTTACAGTGCCTTTCCTCTCTTTGCGGAAGCTGAACTGTCAATGACTGCCGCAGATGTTGGGATCCAGTTTTTCTATATCGGCATCATCGTGGTGATTGTCCAGGGATTTCTGATCAAACCGCTGACGAACCGTTTTACGGAGGAGAAGCTATTCATGACAGGCAATATCATGATGGTAGCAGGACTTGCGATGATCCCTCTTGCAACATCCATGCTGTCACTGGCTCTCTATCTCGGGCTGATGGCTTTGGGAAAAAGCCTGAATACCCCGACAATAACAAGCCTGATTTCGCAGGAAGCGGACGAGGAGAATGTCGGGGCAGTTATGGGAACAGCCCAGGGGTTATCGGGCCTCGGCCGGATGATCGGGCCAACCTGGGGAGGAGCACTTTTTGCGATCTATTTCGGTGTTCCATTCGTAGCCACAGCTTTGTTGGTAGCAGCTACCATCTGGATTGGGTGGCGATTAATAGACAAAAGCTGACGGAACTGCAAGTTAACATATAACAGATTGATACGTAATTAATCTCTCTGTAATGATAGTATTGATCCAACAGAATTATTACGTATCAAACTGTAAAACCTAAATTCACTCATTTTCTCATTTTCTCATTCTTAACTTTCTTTGCTTTTTCCATTCTGAGTTCGGTTATTTACATTCGCACTTGTCGATAAGGAATAACTAACCTGTTATACAATGTCTGCTACTTTTTTGATTGGCCTTACAATCGTAAGTATCGTCGTACTCCTGTTATTGATCATTGTATTCAGAATGCAGGCGTTTATCGCTCTGCTTCTGGTAAGTATTATTGTTGCAGTAGTCGGGGGTATTCCGATAGCTGAAGTAATCGATACGATTCAACAGGGTATGGGGAGTACACTCGGGTATATCGCCGTGGTGATCGGTATTGGAACGATGATTGGAGAGATGCTCCAGGTATCAGGAGGGGCAAAACAAATCGCCAATACAATTATTAAAGGGTTTGGTGAAAAAAAAGCTCCGTGGGCACTTTCACTGATTGGCCTGATTGTTGCAATCCCGGTATTTTTTGAAGTAGCACTTATCCTGTTTATCCCGCTTGTCTATGATATTACCAAGCGAACCGGGAAATCTCTATTGTGCTACGGAATTCCGCTTGCAGGTGGTATTGCGGTGGCTCACGCATTCATACCCCCGACGCCAGGGCCGGTAGCTGTGGCAGCATTGATCGGTGCAGACCTTGGCTGGGTAATATTTATAGGGCTGATTGCCGGTTTTCCCGCTGCAATTGTTGGTGGTGTTTATTTTGGCAAATTTATCGGGAACCGGATTAATGTTAAGGTGCCGGAATATATGATACCGGATGTGCCCGGAGAAGAGGAAGGTGTTGAACGCAGAGATCCTGGATTCTGGGTAGCCGTAATGGTAATCATCGTTCCACTGGCGCTCATTCTTTCCAATACGGCAACGGATGTTTGGCTGGGTGATGAACATCCGGTCAGCCAGTGGATGTCATTGATCGGGCACCCATTCTCAGCCCTGATGATTTCGATACTGCTCGCATTCTATTTTCTTGGTACAAGACTCGGGTTTACAAGGGAAGAAGTGCAGCGGGTGGCAACCAAATCCATGGAGCCGGTCGGAATGATCATATTGCTGACCGGGGCAGGAGGTGTGTTTGGCCGGGTGCTGGTTGAAGCGGGTATCGGAGATGTACTTATTGATATGATGAGTACGACGAACCTGCCTGTTGTATTATTTGCTTTCCTTGTGGCAACCGTTATCAGGGTATCCCAGGGTTCAGCAACTGTAGCAATGGTAACTGCGGCCGGTTTAATTGCACCGATCGTCGGTGCCGGTGATTTTTCAGCTCCGCATATCGGTGCAATCACCATAGCTATTGCATGCGGAGCCACTGTGCTCTCACATGTGAACGACTCAGGATTCTGGTTGGTCAAAGAATTTATGGGTATGACTGAAAAACAAACCCTGATGTCGTGGACAGTGATGGAAACAATTATCGGTGTCACAGGACTGATCGTGGTTTTAATCATCAGTATGTTTCTGTAAAACCATATTGACTGAGAAAGGGGATAAAACCTGTAGAAATAAAAAAGCCACACCTTTAAGTGTGGCTTTTGTATAATAACAATGGAATCGAAATTTATTCGTAATCCAGGCTGTTTACATCAACAGCGCTAAGTCCTTTAGGAGTCTCTTCAACTGAAAATTCTACATTTTCACCCTCTTCAAGCCCTTGCTGGATTCCCAGGTTGGGAACATTGTTTCTGTGGACAAAGATGTCTTTGCCGCCATCATTTGGCTCGATGAATCCAAATCCTTTCTGAACGTCGAACCATTTTACTTTACCTTGTTGTGACATAATAAATATTAGTAGTTTTGACACCTACCTCAGGTGTTCATCTTGGGGAATAGAGTTGTATTATCAAACCGTTCCGGAAAAGATTACTATTTGCCGTAGGTGGGAATTAATATAAAAGTTAACATTTTTAAGATATCGGTTATGATGTACAAATCCAATTTTTATTGATGGATACTATCAATCCAGACCATAAGAAAGGTTTTATAAGTGAAGATTTTATATTTGTAGAAAAAACGGAACTGCAGA
>SL_3KL_010_SEDDRAFT_10002283_pt1 | contig 17560 bp, 16 predicted proteins | sample SodLakKL_010_SED_2_FD_10381 | JGI IMG/M metagenome (IMG submission 10381) | reverse complement strand
GCCTCCATCAACAACTCTGGCGTAGCCGGTATCTTTCTTAGCGGTCTGGAAATGGCTTGTTCAATCGCCAGGCTTACCGCCGGTGCGCCACCGACGAGCGTCAGTTCGCCGACGCCTTTGGCGCCGTAGGGCCCTAAGGGATAAGGGTTATCCATGATGTGGTTGTGACTGGGTGCCATGTCCGCAGCGGTGGGGATGATGTAGTCGGTCATGTTCTTTTGTCTGATTCTACCCCCGTCGTGGCGCATGACTTCCAGATAACCGTAACCGATGCCCTGGGCCTGACCACCATCGGCCTGTCCTAAGACGACGTTTTCATCAAGGGCCTTGCCAAGGTCATACACGCTCCAGATATCCTTGATGTCTACTTCATATGTCGTTTTGTCGACTTCGACTTCGACGATGTTGACACCCCATGAGTATGCAGGATAGGCATCACCCTGCATTTTCTCCTGATCCCACGCGACATATTCGGGCTGTTCATAACGTTTCGATACCGTTTGACTTTCACCGGTAATCCAATCTTCCTTCAGGGTTTTTGCAGCTCTTGCGAGCAAACCGCCGACAATCATCGCGGTTCTTGAGGCAACAGTGGGCCCGGAATCAGGTACGAAACGTGTGTCGGGATTATCGAAAACAATGACATCGATCGGCAGCTCGAGAATGCCGGCGACGATTTTCCTTAATGTGGTCTTTGCACCTTGGCCCATATCCACGGCCGCTACCAGTATATGGACCTGGTCATCCTTTGTCTTTTCAAGTGTCACTTTGGCTTTGATCTTGTCTTTTTCACCGCTGCCGGTAAATCCGCAGCCGTGCAGGAACCAGCTCATGCCGATGCCTTTAAAGATGTTCGGGTCGTTGTATTTTTTGACTTTCGCGTGATAATCGGAAGCTTCTACCGCATGCGTGATCATGTCTCTGAGGATGATCGGGTCTCTGAAGATGCCGCCGGTGGCGGTGAGGTCCCCTTGTTTCACGAGGTGCGCCATCCTGAAAGCGAACGGATCCTGATTCAATGTCTTGGCGACATGATGCATGAACATTTCGATCGCGTAAATCATCTGTGGGGCTCCGAAACCACGAAAGGCACCATTGGGAACGGTATGAGTCCGATATACATCGCCCTTTACATCCAAATTGTTCACGGTGTAGGCATTGGTAACCGCCAGCATGCCGCGGGACAAGACGACTTCGGACAACCCCAGATAAGCACCGGCGTCCAATGAGAGATGGCTTCTGATGGCGCTGATTCTACCCGAGGCGTCAATGGCGGCTTCCATCACGGTTCTCGATGGATGGCGCTTGGTTGTGACTTCCATGTCCTCTTCTCTTTCGTAGATGAATTTTATCGGTTTCTGGATTTTTTGAATCGCCACGGCTAGCTGACAGGCCATGAGTGAGGGGAACTCCTCCTTACCACCGAAGGCGCCGCCGACAAAAGCTTGTTTGACCCGGACGTTGTCTTCATCCAAGCCCATGGTTCGCATGACGGCGTTCTTGACGTAATAAGGGCACTGGATCGAACCGATCAGCGTGATGCCGGCATCCTCGGGATAGCCGATGAAACCTTGCGGTTCGATGTAGGCTTGCTCCTGATAGCCGGTTTCATAGGTATGCTTGATAATCTGCTTGGCTTCCTGGAAGGCTTTCTTGACATTCCCTTTCTTGAACGCCAACTGTTTGACGCTGTTCTTAAAATCGAAAACAGGCGTTTTTTCTTCATAGACAATCTCGACCGCTTGAGCAAGCTTGGCCACTTTGGTTTTGTCCGGACCGACAATCAACAAAATCGGCTCACCGATATGGTTGACCTCCTGTTCGGCGAAAACCGGCCAGTCATCGTTGATCATTCCGACAACGTTGTCGGCGGGGATATCGCTGTAATCGACGCTATCATAACCTTCCGGAAAATGTGGCAGCTTGATTTCCTTGATATTTCCGTGGGCAATGGTGGCACGGACTGTTTTGGCGTGATACATGCCTTCAATGGCGTAGTCACTGATGTACTTCGCACTACCGGATATTTTTTCTTTGCCCTCGACATTATCAATCGAGCGGCTAATGTCCGTTTTCAACATCTAATCACCTACCGTATCCATTTTTATGGCATCCGTCGGGCAAATGGAGACACACAGACCACAGCTGAAGCATTTTGCCGGGTCGAACGTGATTCTGTCTTTGAACTCAATGGCGAAATAAGGACAGGTTTTGACGCAAAGCATGCATTCGATGCATTTCTCTTCGATCAGCCAGGGTAATTTATCCTTGTAGTCTACCCGTTTTTCCAAGATGGTGCTTTTTACGGCTTCGATCGAAGCGAACCCGTATTTCTCCAATGTCCCGGGAAGATCATCAATGATTTTCTTGTATAGTTGCTTACCCTTCAAAAGCGCCGCAGAAAGCATCTGAACCGCATCTGCGCCTGCAAGTAGGAATTCCAGGACATCTTCTGCCTTGGCGATCCCGCCAACCCCGATGACCGTCAAATCGGGTTCGGCATTCTTGATTTTATAGACGGTCGCCAGCGCCAGATTCTTGATCACGGGTCCGCTGGTCCACACGAAACCATCCTCGGCGCCGTATTCGATGGCTCTGTTTTCAAGGTTGATATTCATGGTCGGACCAAGGGAGTTGATGGCGGCCACGCCGTTGGCACCTGCGGCTTTGATCGTTTTCGCATACGCGGCCGGATCCGGGATGTGGGGAGATATTTTCATGTAGAAGGGCTTGTCGGTCAGGGAACGGATGGTTTCCACGGTTTCCTTGATTTTGTTCAGATCGGTGCCGACATAATGGGTGGACACCTCGAAGGCGTCCGCAAATTGTTCGAGTTGTGGAATCAGTTCCTGCATGTCCGCTTTCGAGTAACCGACACTGATGATCAAAGGACGGTCGTTGTTTTTCTGATAAGCAGGCAAAATATCCTCCACCCAGGTTGAAAGGGGATGCTCACTCCATAACTCGCTGTTCATGATATAATGTTTGTCGCTGTATATGCATGGTTTGGGTATTTTTGGAGCTTTGGTACTTATGGTCTTGGTCACCACGGCCCCACAGCCGGCTTCATCGCGCATGAACAGGAGTTTCTCGAGATCGCCGACCAGGGGACCACTGGCAGGAAGCAACGGATTTTCAAGGGTTAAGCCGTCAAAAACAGTTTTTAGATTCACGAATGCTCACCTTCTTTTTCTGCGCGGTCCCAGACTTGTTGGGCATGGGTTCTGGCAGCTTTATATTCATTTCTTAGATTTGCGGAAACCTCATAATTCTCTAAACGCACTTTGCCGTCGATATAGACATCTTTCGGTCTGAAACTCTGGAACAGTCCGAAAAAGAGATGCCCCATGGCGTTTTGCTCATTTATCGGTGTCGGCGGGATATAAGGTACAATCTGCAAATCAGCCTGATAACCACGTTTGAACCGCCCGATTTTGATGCCGAGCCGCCGGGATACATACTGGTAGGCCGTATCGATGACAGCCTTGAGATCGTCCAGCGTGAAAGCATCGGGGTTGTTTTCTTTCAGATGCGTCGCGTAGAAGATATTCATATATTCGTTGGTGATGGCGGCGCCAAGGCCGTCATTGCCGATGATGACCGGGATATCGTGTCGTTTGAGAAGGGCGTAGTTCGGCAACCCGACCCCGTTGTTCATGTTTGAACTCGGATTCAAGGCGACAACGGCATTTCTTTGCTTGAGAATTCTTGCTTCGTTCTCATCGATGAACAAGGCGTGGGTGATGATGGCATCGGGATTGATCAGTCCGTGCCGATCCAGCCGTTCGACGACACGTTCACCATAATTTATGAAGGCGTCTTCCTGGTCAAGCTCGCTTTCAGCCACATGGATATGAATCGGTGCGTCTTTCAACTGTGCCTTTACGGTTCTGAGGGTCTGTTCACTTAAAGAAAGTGAAGCATGCAAACCGAAAAGACCGCCATGCATGGCAGAACCGTGTTGCATGAAACCGATGTTTTCATCGATGCAGCTTTTGATATGGAAACGATCGCTCGTCTCAAAGGCATAAAGCCCTCTAAGGCCGACCGTATCGGTGATGGCTGTTTTCAACTTCATCAAAGAACCGGGGATTTCCCCGCTCGCATGATGGTCGATCAGGGTTGTCACGCCATGTTTCAAGTGATCGACACCGCTGACGATGCCACTATAGTGTATGGCGTCATCTTGCAGATTCCGGTCCAGTTTCCACCACTGCGATTTCAATATATCCATGAAATCTTCATACTCGAATGTGTTCATCCAGCCCCGGGCAAAGGTGGAATATACGTGGGTATGACCGACAACGAAACCGGGAAGAACGAGACTTCCCTTTCCGTCAATAATTTCGTACTCTTGGTTTGTGAATTCCGTCATCGGACCACTGGCGATAATTTTCTCATCGAACAGCACATAACCATTTTCATAGAACCGCTCGAAGTCGTAAATCATGGCATTAACGATGGCTTTTGGTTTTCCCATGAGCAATCATCCTTCCTTGTTGTGGTATGAAACGGTTGTGATCCAACCGGATTTTTCCACGGGTTATGACATTTGTGACTTTACCTGAGACCATCTGTCCCAGATACAGGTTGTAATCCGCCTTGCCGTGATGCGTCGTGATGGTGCGCGTGTTTTGTTGGTACAAGAAACAATCGGCATCATGACCGACCGCTATTTTGCCTTTATGCGGCAAATCATATATCGCGGCAACGCTTGAACTCATCTTATCGATGATGCGGTCGCCGAAACGGGAATACATAACATCGAATCCCTGTTCGATGCTGCCGATACCCAACGGCATGTCTTTCAGGTTGCGCCTGGCTTTGTCGGCGCGGTTGAAAGCGCAATGATCCGTGCCGATGGTATCGAGACTGTCAAAGTTTTCACTGAGCAGTGTTTGCTCGGTTCGGCTTCTCAATGGTGGTGCGCACGCATAAAGGTGTCCATAGGCGCCTTGGAGATCTTCGCTCGTGAAAGTAAAGTATTGGGGACAACTCTCCAGAAACAGACGTTTGTTGACCAAGTCCGGATACTGTTGCAACAACGCTTTGAGGGTGTTGCCGCTTGTCAGATGGACCATGTATAATTTTCCGCCGTACTTCCTTAAGAACCCTGCGAGTTTGAGCGCTTCACGTGTTTCGGCTTCACTTGGTCTTGAAAGCGGCAGGTCTTTAGCTGTGTAACTGTCCTTAATGGTGATCATGTCGTCGGCTTCGATGTGTGCAAGCAAGAGGAACCCATGTTTTTCGGACAATTGCATCAGCTCGATGATATCTGCATCATAGGTTCTACGACCGGACTCGCTGTATGTCGTGAAAAGTTTCAGGGAGTTCATACCCAAGCTTTTCATGGTCAAGACAAACTTCTCAAGGTCGCAGTTCGGGTTTTTGATTGTCGCATGAAAGTGATAGTCCACCTGTGTATCGCTGGCTTCGGCTTTGCGGTTCTCATATGCGTTGATCAGACCATCGATGTCGCTGACGGGCTCAAGAAAATCGATGATGGTCGTGACACCGCCATACAAAGCCGCTTTAGACCCGTGGAAAAAATCATCGCGGGATACGAAATTTCCCAAGTCGAGCTGAAAATGCACATGAGGATCGATCAATCCGGGCATGAGCAACTGGTTGTTGGCGTCGATGTGTCTTAAAGCATCATGAATCGCCGGGTCGATATGGGCGAATTTGCCGTCCTTGATGTAGACGTTCGTTTTGTGCCATGTACCATCGAGGTACACTTGAGCGTTTTTGATTGCCAGATCGTATAACATCGTTCAATCACCTACAATTCGATAGGTTTGGATGTTGAAGGTTTCCAGAAATTTCTCGACCAAAGGCGTTCTAACGGTGATGTAGAGATCGGCGTCGCTTTCGACGATCGCCTTTATCAATGGATAGAATCCTTTTTTGTTGATTTCGAGAATGCCCGCTTCATCGAAAAACAGCGGACGGGTACCTGTTTGCAACAATTCCGTCATCTCCCGGTTGATCCACGCGACAGCCGAGGTTAAAAATCGATACGGACCGATGGCGAAAGCCACGGATTCATCGGTAATCATGTCTTCGCGGACGATGGTCCGGCACCTTGTTTTTCTAGAAAGTCTATAGGCATCGTAATAAACGGGTTTCCCGTTATCCATGGTTTTGAGAAGAACGAAACCGTCACCCTTATCGATGGTTTCATATAGTTCCATCAGTTTCGTGCTCTTGCCGCTATCAATCTTCCCAGTAACGATATGAATCATCGACGTTCTCCCGCATATGTCGGATGGTTTTTCTTCCGTGCGACTTTGCTAGAATCTCCGAGGCGATCGAGATGGCGATCTCTTCTGGCGAACCGCCACCGAGATCAAGACCGATGGGTGAGTAGAAGTTTTTCAGATCGATGTCTTTTCCGAATTTCGCATGGGTTTTGTCCATGTAGTCTTTGAGTTTTTCCGGTGAACACAGCATGCCGATATAATTAAGCGGGATCTGATCGGCGATCACTTTGTTGATGACATGGTAGTCGTGCGCGTGATTCGGGGTGCAGACCACGACAAAACCACCGGGTTTCAGACCCTGTTCTTCTATGAAGGCAACGAAGCCCTGATGGATTTTCCGGTCGGCGCCCACGAACTGGTCGATGACCATTTTGCGATGGTCGATGACGGTGAGGTGGAAATCCATGGTCTTGAGTACGTTGGCGAGTGCCTGGCCGACGTGGCCCGCACCAAAGATATAGACGTGTTCCTTTGCGCCGATGAACTCATAGAAAAGTGTCACCTCGCCACCGCAAATCATCGGCAGCTTTTTCTTGTCGTCTTTCGGCGTGACCTCGTTTTCGTTGAGCAGATAAGTCTCCATGAGATTTTCTCTGCTTTGGAGAAGGTCCTTGACCCTCGTGCGTGCGAAAATTTCCAGACAACCGCCACCGACCGTGCCGATGGATTCGTTGTCTTCGCTGACAAGCATCTTCTTGCCCACAGCCACCGGACCTTCGCCGTCTTTGGCAACCGCGGTCACCATCACGGCGTCCTTGCCTTGTTTTTTGTAATCCAGAATGCGTTGATAGAGTGCTTCCATGATTGTCGCTCCTTATTTGTAAGAACAAGCCAAAGAAAATTCTTTGGCTTGGCTTATTAGAGTATGTAGGAAAGGATGAGGGCAACCGCAAGCATGCCGGAGGCGAAGCCGGGTCTGACTTTGAATCGGTGCGCATGTTGTTTGTCAAGCAAATGCATGGTTCTATAAAGACCAAGCGCAAGCAGTCCGCTTAAAGCCCCTTGTAGTACCGCAAAGGAAAGGATGGCTTCCAGACTGGCAATCTGACTGGCTAGAAATCCCGTGAATATCAGTTGGAGACCGAACCAGCCGAGATACAATGTGCGCCATGCGATCGATGCGCCGATGAACGCCGGTACTTGAACCCGTAACGTATCACGCGTCATATAGACCACAAGCCCGACAACCATGAGCGATTCAATGATGATCGCTATCATCGGATTGATGACACCCCATTGATTCATCGGTGTCAAAAAATTGATCGCTTTGATGGCTGCGGCCAGAAGACCGATGAACAGTAACGCCTGACGTGATTGCAATTTCGTATAGGCATGGAGCAATATCGTGGCGGCAATCGGAAACATGATGCTGCCGGCAAGGAATGGAACCGGGACAAGATGCAATACGGCTCCAAGGGATGCTTCTAAAATCCCCCAGATGGCGCCATAAAGTACAATGCTGCTGATAAGACCAATGTGTTTACGCATGTTCATTCTCCTTTTCTTTCAATGCTTTTAGTATTTTTTCCGGTGTGATGGGTAATCGGGTGATGCGCACACCGAGCGCGTTGTATACTGCGTTCGCTAGTGCAGCCGGTGGTGTGTCGATACCGATTTCCCCGACCGATTTCGCGCCATATGGACCGCTGGTTTCATAACTCTCGGCGAACTCGGTTGTCAACCGGTGGATTTCCTTTACAGAAGGAATCTTGTAGTTCAGCATATCGGTGGTAATCAATTTACCGTTCTTGGCGACGTGCACGTCTTCGAATGTCGCCATACCGAGTCCTTGGACCACACCGCCTTCAATCTGACCTTTCGCAAGGGCCTTGTTGATGGTTACGCCACAATCGACGACACTCGTATAATTCAGAACATCGAACTCACCGGTTTCCTTGTCTATTTCGATTTCACAAAAACCTGCCATGAACGGTGGGGGTGATTTATGCCCGACATACGAACTTGTCGCGGTCAACTGTTTTTGTTCGTCATTATAATACAGTTGATTGGAAAGATCCTTAAGGGAGATCGAGGTTTCCTCTGAACTGAATGTCGTTCCATCGTAGCGGACATTCTCTATCTTTGTATGTAGCACCCGCGCCGCTTCTTTCATCAGCATCGCCTTAAGTTCGTTGGCGGCTTTCAAAACAGCGTTGCCGCTTACATAGGTTGTCGAGGAGGCGTAGGCACCGGCATCAAACGGTGTCAGATCGGAATCCGATGAATAAACAGCCACATCTTCAACATCGCACATGAGTGCTTCTGCGGCGATTTGCGCCAGGATGGTATCGCTGCCCTGGCCGATATCGGTCGCACCGATCAAAAGATTATAAAAGCCGTCATCATTCAGTTTGATTGTCGCCGCACCCATGTCTATATAGGGAATGCCGCTGCCTTGCATGGCGATCGCCATGCCCAGACTTCTGACCTTATGGCCGTTTTCCTGACGGGGATACGTTTTTTTCCAATCCGTGAGGGTTAGACCACGATCAACGCAATAGTCGAGTTTGCACGATTCCATGTTCATCGCCGTGCCTTCTGTGCCTTCACCCATAATCTCGAAGATCGGAGAGGTCTGACCTTCCATAATCATGTTTTTCTTTCTGAGCGCAATCGGATCCATATCGAGTTTAGCCGCCAGCATGTCAATGGTGCTTTCAAGGGCGAAATTCCCTTGGATGGCCCCATAGCCGCGGTATGCACCGGAAGATGTCCGGTTGGTGTAGACCACATCGCCATGGAAACGGACGCTGTCGACCTTGTTATAAAGTGGTAAAACCTTCGAACCGGTCACCATGAATACCGTCAAAGCGTGTTCGCCGTAGGCGCCGGTATCGGATAGTCCGTAACAGTCGATGCCGGTGATCTTGCCGTCCTTGGTCGCCCCGATGGCCAAATCAAGACGCATGGGATGCCGGGTATAGGTGGCACCGAAAACTTCCTTGCGCGTGTATACCAGTTTCGAAGGCCTTCCGGTCTTCAACGTGACTGCGGCTGCAAGCAGTTCACCATGTATCGCCTGCTTGCCACCGAAGCCACCACCGACACGCGGTTTGATCACCCGGATGCGTCTAAGCGGCACTTCCAGTGTCTGTGAAAGGATTCTTCGGACATGAAACGGGGTTTGCGTCGATGAATAGATGACCAGACGGTCATTATAATCAAGCCGGGCGTTAACCGCATGCGGTTCCATCATGACATGCGCTTGCGCTTGGGTATAATAACTTTGTCTGATGACGACATCTGATTCCGATAAAGTTTTTTCAATGTCGCCGACTTCCATGTGATAACCTGCCGCCAGGTTTCGTTTCGGGTCGAAACCGATGGGAAACATCTCGTAGATATCGTCTTCGGGATGTACCCGTACGGGGTTGTCTTTCGCTTTCTCAAAATCAAGCACGGGTTCGAAAACCTCATAATCGACCGCAATCAAATCAAGGGCGGCTTCGGCGGTTTCGACATCGATGGCGGCTACTGCGGCAACCTCATCCCCGACATAGCGGACATAACGGTCCAAAACGAATTTATCGTGCGGGGAGGGTTCGGGGTAGCCTTGACCTGCCCGTGTATGTGCATTGCGTTTGAAATCCCGGTGTGTCAGGACACAGACGACGCCCGGAAGGTTTTCAGCCGCGGTTGTATCGATGGTTTTGATTTCGGCAAAAGCGTGCGGACTTCTGAGAACCTTGATGATCAGACTATCCGCAGCAGCCAAATCATCCGTATAGGCGCTACGTCCCATCATCAGACCCTTGCCATCGATCGATGGTCTTACGGTATTCACGGTTTTCGTCTTATTCATGATTGGCCTCCAAGTAGCGTTTTACAGCTTCTACCTGCGCATGATAGCCGCTACAGCGGCACAGGTGCCCGGTCAGTACATGACGAATGTTTGCTTCGGTATAAGGGCCTTGTGCTTGTTTGAGCGCGTAAACGCTCAAAGCAATGCCAGGATTGCAAAAGCCGCACTGATCCGCCCCTTCACCACCGAAATAACGGCTCAGTTCAGATGCTTCATCCGGGATGCCTTCAACAGTCGTAATCCGTTTGCCCTCAGCTCTGTAACTCAGAAAAGCGCACGAGGGAACAGGCTTTCCTTCAATTAGCACAGTACAGACACCACAACTACTGGTATCGCAACCGCGTCTGACTGAAACCTGATGCAAACGTCTTAAGGTATCGGTGAGATATTCTCCCGGTTTCACTTCGGTTTCATAATCCCTGTTGTTGATGTTTAAGGTTATCTTCATGCTTTTTCCTCCAAGTCGAGCAGTTGCAACAAACCGCGTTTGACATAAACCTCGGTCAATGTTCTACGGTAATCGCCACTTCCGCGATGGTTGTCGCTGAACTTAAGGCTGTCAGCGGCGCATTTAGCCGCCTTATCGACCAGGTTTTCGTCTATGTTGCTTGCTTTATTCAAAAGTGCCATCGCCGTTTCACACAACATGCCGACACTCGGCCTTGAACCGACCGAAATATTGAAACCCGCTTCGGTTTTCGTGACGGCGACATTGATGACCGCAAAATCCAGGGCTGTCTTTCTAACTTTTTTGAAATAGCCCCGAGAAGGGACTTTCGCTATGATGATCTTTTCAAGAATATCCGTGGTTTTTCCTCTGGTTTCGAGATATTCATGCAAACTAAGCAACCCTTTGTCGTAAAACTTCAGCTGTGCATTCATCGCAAGCAAAGGCGTGATGATGTCTGAAAAACCGTGGCGTGCCACGACATTGCCACCGATGGTGACGACGTTACGTAGACCGATGCCGACAATCTGTGATACGGCCGCAGGGAGGATACCGTCGTACAGACCAGAGACGATCTCACTGTCTTCTACGGCTTTCAGTGTCGTCATCGAGCCGATTTCAACCGCTTCAGCGGTATCGTTTATGAAAGCCAGATCCAGACAACCAAGATCGATGGCCTTCTCCACCGTCCGGTTTGAAAGGCGTAGCCAGGCGCCACCTGCCATTAATACATGTTTGGAGCTTTTCAGTAACTCTTGGTACGCATCCTCAAGGGATGCGGGTTTGTATACCGACTTAATCTTCATCATTGTGCCCCTTTCTTGTTTTGAAAACTAAAAATGCCTCTTGGGTATCCACATCAAACAAAACACCTGAATCCTGCACTTCGACTTGTTGGTAGTGATACTCGTTGCGAAAAGCTTTAAGGTTATATGTATCCGGTTTTTCCAGAAGCGCTTCCCTTAGTGATGCATCCAGATATAACGGATGGCCTTTTCGGTTCTGATAAACAGGCAGACGCACTTTGCCTGTTGCATTCAGGATGGTTTCAATGGTTGAAGGTTTAATCAGCGGGATATCGCCCGGGGTTATCACGACCGATCCGGTGGTCCGTGCCATCCCGGTTTTGACACTTGTGAACATTCCTTTTTCATAATCGGGATTGTGGACGATGATGGTGTTCACTGCATCATCGAAAAAAGACTTTATGGATTCATGGTAGGCACCGGTCACAATCACCACGCGGTTCACATGCTCTTTATATGCTAGAACGGTATACCATAAAAGCGGTTTGTTGTTATGGAGAAAAAGCATCTTGTTGCCTTTGGCTCTCTTTCCAAAACCACCCGCAAGGATTATCGCATCGACCATTTTATCACCGCAAACGCTTACATTATTTTGTGTAAATTTCTATGTTATAAATAAGATAACTGCTAAATAAAGACTTAGAATAACATTAAGTGTAAAAGAAAACACTTTCATTATCTTAACTTTATATTTTAGCATAATATTTTAGAATTTACCATAGGATAAAAATTGTTTAAAAACATTTAGATGTCTAAACAAAGACGTATTATGTCAATATATAATTTTTGCAAATTAAAACCGACCCGTTATCTGGTCGGTTTTGTATAGTAGACGAAGAAATCGTATGAAACATCGTAAAGTTTTTCAGCATCGATCAGGGTGCATATCGACAACCCGATTTGTTGTTGTTTGAAATAATCTGTCCCGAGGTACTTTTTCTTATAGATTGCTTTGATGGCTGTGAAGGGATCGATCAAGGTATCGTCGAACTCATGGATGATGGTTTTAACGGTTTCGATGGTTTCATTCCCGGTAACGACACGGTGTTCCTCGATCTTCTTCTTTGAATATGCCGAACGATGCTCGCTGAGATGGATGGAGGTACAGGTATCGAAGTCCGTACCAAGGAAGAGTATCTTTCCTTTTTCACTTCTCAGCTTACTTAGGGGACTGATCTCTTTGGTATCATCGAGATCGTGAATCAGCCAGTCGGGATCATCTGTTCGGTTATAAACGGCGAGGGACATGCTTGGATGCAACGTTCTTTTAATATCAGGATATTGCAGAAAGATGATCGGTAGGCGTCCGATTCTCTCTGGTAGAAAGATACGGGTATCGAAAGGTTTACGGTGTTTTTTGATGATATCGATCCATGACTCCGGCACGGGTGGATTCTCCCAGTCCGCTGGATCGGACTGCTCACTCGTATGTGCGGGCATGAGGATGACGCCTTCGGTGATGATGGTCATGAGTGCATCAATAATGTCATAGCCTTGGTTTACGATATAGCCGAAACTGGAAATGGAACCGTGCACCTCGATTTTATCGTCTTTCTTCAACCCCAGTTTCGTAAAACCATCAACCAGGGTCGCTTTTGTAATCGGCGATGGCGTTTTGGCGATTAGGTCACGCTGCGACATGGAATCTCCCCCTTTATTGGCTTAATTATAACATGAGAGGACAGTTTGGGAATAAAGCTTTTTCAATTTACAGTGCTTATCGTGAGTAATCATGCATGATAGTTGCTATAATATGAATATGAAAGAATTCTAAATAAGAGGAGAGATTTCATGATCAAAAAAACGCTATTTTGGCAACGAAGCAATTATACGGAAACCGGTTTCGACCTGGTTGAAGTCTTTGAGGACGGTACGATGGTAAAGAAGAATTTCGAACATCGTAGTGGACCCAAAAGGTTTTATGAGGAAATAAAGCTGGATAAGTACCAATTGAATGCGGCAATCGTCATCGAAAGTCTGAAACTCGCTGAAGATGGTAAGCTTGCCATATCCGAGCTCGACGATAACCTGCAGGAAATCGAACGATATGAGCTAAGGGATTGGAAAGCTGCAAGGGAGCAAGTATTAAAACTCCAAAGTCAAAGCAAAAACGATCTTTCGGTGGACTATCACTCGGTGCTTGTTATCGATGAGCCGGAAAAAGCCCCTGCCGACACACCGAAGCTGATGGGTGAATACCGTTATCCGATCGTGCCGCTGCGGGTTGTGAAACAAAACGGAAATCTGGTACGTAAGGAAAATCCCGAACAGTTATCGATTGAATTTGTCCCCACGATCAACGAGCAATTGTACTTCCATAACATTCCCGAAAACAACCACGTCAACATGACAGGGGACAACCTGTTTGCCCTTGATGTGAAAACAACGGATAGACCTTATGACTACAGTGCTTTTTTGGACTACATCCAGAAAATGCTTGATAAGGTTGAAGCCAACATTCAGCATTATCACGATCTCATCATTTCCCAACGTGAAAGAAGGGCGATGCTTGAAACCGACGAAATGGGCGATCTTTACCCCCGTTGATTTTGTTTAAATCGTATCTTAAAGCCCTACCCGAAATGCATCGGGTAGGGCTGTTTTTTTAGGTCAACAGTGCTTGCATGTGTGATAAGACCGCATCACTTTCCGCCTGATTATAGGTAAAATCAAGTTTGCTTGCCAATTTGCTCGCGATGGCGTCAAAAAGGTGGTAGAGTCGAATCAGTGCCTGTTTATTGGCTTCGAGATCAGCGCCGACATATGTGCTGAGATAGGCTTGGTAGGTTCTGGTGTCCATATAGCGTCTCAGCCATTTATGATAACTGCCGGTGTTGATGGTCCAATCATGATTCTCGGCAACCTGCCAGGCGGCCATTTTCAGAAACATTCTCCGTACCTGTTCGTCCAGCATGCCTTTCACATACGGAACTTCCCCGCGTTTGATGCCTTTGACCACGTTCAGCGAACACCAGAGGAAATTGTTGACGACCAAAGCAAAATCATCGGCGTTCGGTTTTCCAATACGATAGTCTTTATCACTTGGTCGGGGCAAGTCGGCCAGTAGACCTGTTTCATCATACAAGACGACACTGAGGCTGTCCATGGTCGCAAGATCAAGGCTCGTCAATGGTTCGAACGACATATCCAGCCGTGAACCATCCGTATAGATAACCATGACGATATAACCTTCTGTAAATGCGCCAAGCACACGTTTTTCTGCCGGATGCGGGTTGACTTGCTTAATCAGTGGTTTCCCGAAATACCCGATCCATTCAAGCGTGTCTTGGAATGGTTTGATGTCACTGACATAAAAGGTGAGGTCATAATCGCGGTGATTATCCTCGGGTGCCGCCGGATTGGCTCTCGATCCGTTCAGTACCACCGCTTTTATGTGTTTTTCTCTGCATGCGAATGTTTTTATCTTTTCATACATGGCAAACCCCCAGCGGTTGTGTCATTTTTTTCTCAGGCCCTTGATGGTCCGGGTGTATAAAGTTTCATAATCGATCGTGACAAACGGTCTGTGCTCGACGATTTGTTCGTGTGTTAATGCAAGATATTTCCTTTGCCATGGTCCGATTTCATTTTCGGGAATAGCGGTTTTTATCGTTGCCAGCAATTTCAACTGGCGCAAGCGGAACAGCGTCTGAATCTTTCGCATGTCCAAGACGATATGCCTGTTGTTTTCGTGATACCCTTTGATAAAAGCCTTGAAAAGGCCGATGTTTGATTCTAAATCGATGGCATCAGGCCTGCCGCCTAGTAAATAATAAAACAAATAGACCGCAATGTCATACAGATAGTAGTTATATTCGATATCGTCGAAGTCGATGATGACGATATCGTGTTCGGGATAGAGCAGGTTTGAAAAGAGATAATCGCCATGAATCAACCCGTACTCCCTATCGTCTTTTTTCCAGGCACGCATCTCATTCAATACAGAGTTGATCGCTGCTTGATAAAGCGGCGCGAGGTTCTCAAGCAGTTTGATATCCGGATGATGTGCAAAGCTTTGCCGCTTATAATGCATCCGGGATTCGTATGTGGCATTATGCAATATAGCCAGATTTTTTCCTGCGGTTTCATAGGTACTCGCGTCATGTTCGAAAGCGTGCCAGTTCCTGCCCGCTTCTTCAACAAAGAAAACGAGAAAATCACCATCGTATTCGATGATACTTTTTCCCTTGATTTCGTAGGGTCTTCCGACTTTGATCTTGTCTTTCAGTTCATGCAAAAGACCGATTTCGGCTTCGAGTTCGTCGTATGTTCTTCTGCCAGCCACCGGTGTGACACGGATGACGATATTGTTGCCTTGATGGGACCCGCGATAGACTTTATTGTGAAACCCTTGCAAGGGTTTCACCTTGTGGATATCCAGTTTTGTCAGATTCATCATGACCTCTTTCTGACTTGTTTTCAGCCTGTATTATATCATAGTTATCTTCTAAAGATTTTTTCCATGGTTTTGCCACGCGTCAGTTCATCGATCAGTTTGTCCAGATAGCGGATTTCCTGCATCAACGGATCCTTGATATCCTCGACTCTTACCCCACAGATGACACCGGTAATCTTTTTGCGCGCCGGGTTCAAACAGGGAGCTTCATTAAAGAATGTCTTAACATCAACCTGTTTATCGATTTGCTCGGTAAATGACGATTTTTCATAACCGGTAAGCCAAAGAATAATCCGGTCAACCGCCTCTTTGCTTCGTCCTTTTTTCTTGGCTTTATTAAGATAATGAGGATAGATGTCGGAAAACCGCATCTTAAAGATTGGATGTTCGGACATGCTGCACCTCCTAAAACGGTTTGTTTTTATTATATCATAGATGTATAGCCTGGATTATATGGATTTTGCTGGTAAGAACAAAGCAATAGTGAAGACTATATATCTCATGTTCAATTGACAACACCGGTAATTAACTATATAGTTAAATTGTTCATTACACGTTGTATACGGAGGTCTATTATGATTAATGTTGACAATTTAACAAAGTCTTACGGCATAAACAAAGGTGTATTTAACCTATCTTTCACCGTTAATGATGGTGAAGTCTTTGGTTTTTTAGGACCCAACGGTGCAGGAAAAACCACTACCATTCGCCATCTGTTAGGCTTCATACGTCCTGATGAAGGTAAAACATCTATATGTGAAAAAGATACTTATCTACATGCTGCGGAGCTACAAAAAACGCTTGGGTATATCCCGGGTGAAACCGCATTTATCGACCATATGAAAGGCATAGATTTTCTTCATTTTATCGCAAAGATGCGTGGTTTAGATGATTTACAAAAAATGCATGAACTAATTATTTATTTCGAACTGGACCCAAGCGGATTTATCCAAAAAATGAGTAAAGGGATGAAGCAAAAATTAGCAATTGTTTGTGCATTTATGCACAATCCCAAAATTCTTATATTGGATGAACCGACGAGTGGTTTAGATCCGCTTATGCAATCTAAGTTCATCGAACTAATTAAAAAAGAGAAACATCAAGGGAAAACGATTTTGATGTCATCACACAATTTCGATGAAATTGAAAGAACATGTGATCGTGCACTCATTATCAAACACGGACAGACGATGGCGTTAAAAAAATCACCGAATTAAAGAACATCGGTCGAAAGATCTACTATGTTGAAGTGGCCTCTGATGATGACATCAACTATCTAAAAAATCAAGATCTATCAATCCTAAAATCCATAAATCGCCAACTTGAGATCGAGGTTAGCGGAAACCTTTCAGAGTTTATTTCCTATTTATCTAAATGCACCGTTTTAACACTTGATACAAAAACACAGAGTTTAGAGGATACCTTTATGAATTTCTACAAAGTTGGTGAGACGCATGAATAAAACACTCTATTGGTATAACATCAAAAATAACATCAAACTTTTTATCATTTTTGTACTCATTATGTTTATGTATAAAGGTGTTACTATTAGCATGTTTAATCCCGATAGTAGTGAAGAAATGGACGCTTTATTGGAACTCATACCCGAAGCTTTACTAAGAGCAATGGGCTACCATAGTTTAGATCCTTCCTTAGCAGGATTTTTATCGGGGTATTTTTATGGTTTCCTTATAACTATGTTTCCATTGATACTAACGATCATACTCAGTTATAGTCTCACTGCTAAACTCATTGATAATGGTTCCATGAGTAATCTTCTCGCAACCCCTAATACACGTCAATCTATAATATTAACTCAAATATTATCACAGTTAACTATACTAA
>SL_3KL_010_SEDDRAFT_10002281_pt1 | contig 17566 bp, 16 predicted proteins | sample SodLakKL_010_SED_2_FD_10381 | JGI IMG/M metagenome (IMG submission 10381) | reverse complement strand
CTGCTCAATGCCAGCCAGTCACTGGATCAGATCGTGCCGCGTTTTCGTGAGCTGGAACCGATGTGCGCCCCGGGCCAGTGCTACACCTACCAGAATGTGCTGTTTGCCCTGGTTGGCCCGGCCATCGAACAGACCACCGGTCGCAACTATGATGAACTCCTGGCCGAACGCCTGTTCCAGCCACTGGGCATGGACCAGGCATCGGCCGGCATGCAGGCATTCCTGCGCAGTGACAACCGGGCCTGGCCGCATGTCCGTCGCGGCCAGCTGTGGTTTGCCACCGATGTCAATGAAAACTATTACCGGGTCTCACCGGCCGCCGGCGTCAACGCCAGTGCCCTGGACCTTGGACAGTGGCTGATTGCCCAGACGGGACACCGCCCGGATGTCATCCCGCCGGCACTTTTGAGGGAGTTGACCGAGAAACGAATCCATTCCGCCCGCGAATTACGTCGGCGCGGCTGGCGTGATCTGCTGACCGAGGCCCACTATGGCCTGGGGTGGCGCATCTACACCGCCGGCAGCGAAGAAATCGTCCTGCACAGCGGCTGGGTGCGGGGCTTTGTGGCCGAAGTGGCCTATTCGCCCCAGCGCGGGATTGGCCTGGGGGTGTTGCTCAATGCCGAGTCGTCGGCCCTCAATGAAATCACCACCGGCTTCTGGAGAGCCGTCCTCGAACAGCCGCTCATGGTCGAACGCGAACCCTACACACCCCCCGGCTCAAGCTCCGCCTCGGCCCCGGCGGCGGCCATTACCGAGTTAATGACCGAGTAGTGACGGAACTCAGGGGTCAGGGAAGCTTTCCGGAAACCGGAAACCAAACCAACAAACCAACAAACCGACAAACCAAGAAACCAAGAAACCAACCAACCGCCCTACCAGGCCCTGGCCACATTGACGAACAGGCTGCGGCCAGGCCCGGGAAAGTAGCGGAAATTGCCGAAGGCGAAATCGGCGCGTTCTGCATAGCGCCGATCAAGCAGATTGCGCAGTCGCAAACTGGTCTGCCATCCACTGGCGGCATGGTATTCGATGTGACCGTGCCACAGCCGATGGCCCGCATAGCGCCGGGTGTTCTCGGCATCCAGCCAATAGCTGCCAGTGGATTCGAACGCCAACTGGGCCAGCCAGCGATCCTGCGGTCGCCAGGTCAAATCGGCGCTCCATACCCGGCGCGGGGCTGAGGAGATGTCGTTTCCACGAACAATGGTTTCTCCTCCCAGGTCCCGGTCGAATCGGTACTCGTGGATGGCGTACGTGCCTCGTGCCGCAGCCGTGAGGGCTGGGTTGATGGCGTAATCCAGGGCAAACTCGATGCCGCGATGACGAGTGCGGCCGTCACTGACATTGAATCCATCGGCATCGCGGAAGATGAAATTGTCCTTACGCTGGACAAAGGCCACCAATTCATAACCCACCGGACCCCGCCCGCGAATGCCCATCTCAATGGCATCCAGGGTTTCCGAGTCGAGATCGGCGACATCCTGACCGCGCTGCAGACGGTACAATTCGGTGGCTTGCGGCGCCCGGAAACCGCGCGCCAAACGCAACCACGCCTGGCCATGGTCCCACTGGCGGCTCAGCGTAATCTCGGGGGCGATATTAAAAAAATGATCGACACGGTCGCCCGGGCGATTGTATAGACAACCGCCCATATCGCACTCGCTGCCATCCTCGGCGCGATTGCCCGGTTCCAGGTCGGTGCTGTAGTCATAGCGAATCCAGTCGGCGTGCACCCCGGTCCGGAGATTCCAGTGGGGCGCAATTTGAACACGAGTGGCGAGATAACCGCCAAGGCGTTGCCCGTCAACTTCATAGTCATAATGGCGCCCGACCGGCCGGATGGCGGCCACCGGCGGCGCTGCCTCGGTCGGGTTGTCCTGGCCTTGAAACAGGAATCCGTTGAACAGCTCGGCATCCAGCCCCCAATCGATATCGAACCGGTCGCCGTGTCGTTGCTGGTCGAACTGCAGCCCTGTGGAAATTTGACCATTGCGTTCCAGCGGCTGTCCCGGCAGAAAATGCTGGAGAAAAGTCATGCGCGAACGGCGAGCGAAAATACTCAGGCGATTGTCGACCCCAGCGTCGGACTGCCAATCGGCGCGGCTGTGCACACGCACGGCCGTGCCGGTGCGAAAAGCCTCCGGGTTGAGATTGTCGCGGCGCGTCAGTGAATCTCGATAGGCACGCTCACCCAGTATGAAGCCGGCCGTGTCCTGGTCGAGACGGGCCACGGCCAGCGTTGTGCGCCATTGACCCCATTCCATGGGCTGGGCGTGATTGACTGTGATGAGTTGCTGATCGTAACTTTCGTCACGACGGAAACTGCCGGCATCGACCAGGGTGGCATCCAGGGCCAACTGCCCGGACCCGATCTCGCTCGTGGTCTCCAGCGCCAGGCGGCGATAGCGGTCGCTGCCCATCTCCGCGCTAACCCGGTTTTCGGCATCGATCCAGGCGGGACGGGTACGGACATCAATCACCCCATGCAGTCCGCCGGAGGCATGTCCAAGTCCGCCGGGGCCACGCAGCACACCGACGCTGGCGGCCTGGTTGAGATTGACCTCGAAGAAATTGTTGACGTTGCAGAATCCCGGGGGACGGATCGGGATGCCGTCCTCCAGGATCAGCAAGGCTCCACAGCCGCCGGCTCCGGCCAGCAACGGAGAGCGAACCGAGGACAGGTGCTCCTGACCCGACCCACGCGTAACCCAGGTACCCGGCAGGCGTGTAAAGATCTCGGCCGGATGGGTGGGACGGATGGCGGCCAGCTCCTCACTGCTCAGCTCCATCGTGGCCTGTGAGGTATCCGTGGCGATATCACGCCCGCGGACTTCGATACGATCAATTTCCTCGCCATCCGGCATCAGGGCGTACAGGATCAGTAGTTCAAGCATGGTGCAACTCTTTGATTTCCTTATGTCTCAGTCGAGCGAGAATGACAAACGTGATCGCCCCACCCAGGGTCAGGGCGAATGGGAAAAGCAGTACCCAGCGACCCAGACCCGCATCCATGCCCTCCAGGACCTGGTAGACCGCTACGCCGGCCAGCGGCGCAACCAGGCCCCTTATGCCGGTCAGAGTCACATGAATGCCCATGTAGAGCGTTGACTGATCATCACTGGCAAAATCATTGTGGCCCAGGTTCCAGCCGAGCTTGCCGCCGGCGAAGGCCGCGCCCATGGCCAGCGCACCGATCCAGAACAGCCAGGACAGTCCGCTGATGGCCGCGGCCGTGAACAATCCCAGGGCCAGCACGAAGTTCCAGGCCTGGCGAGCCCGGTAGTCCAGGATATGAGTCGCATCGAGTCGACGTGCCCAGACGGGTGTGAATATGGCCAGGCTGAGCAACGGCAGGGTGGTGGTGATCAAAACCTGCTCAAAGCGATCAAACCCGAATTGTTCATTGAGAATGATGACCAGCAGGGCAATGACCATGAGATTGCCGGAGCCAAAAGCAAACATCGTCAGCATGTAGCGACGATACCAGCGGTCTGTGCCTAGAATGTGCAGGCTGGCGCGTAGCTGACCACCCTGGCGATTGCTACGCTGGGCCAATTCGCTCTTGCGCAAGCGGTTGCCCGCACGAATCCGGGTACGCAGATACCCCCAGGCCCCCAGCACCCCCAGCAGGCCGGCGATGGGGAACAGCAGCCTCCAGGCATCCGCCCACCACGACATCGCCAGCCCGATCAGGGCGGCCGTCACCGCGATGGTCAGGGAGTAAATGACGGTAATTCGGCCCGTGACCCGGGCACGCACGTGACGTGGGAAGTTGGCACGCCAGATCGCCGCCCGCAGGGTGATCACACCGGCCCAGGACAGTCGCGCCAGCACCATGGCAACGGTGATCAAAACCAGCCCCAGCGCATTGCCGGGAGCGAGCGCCATGACCATCAGAAAGAGCGAGGTCAACAACATGAGTGCGGATACCCAGGCCGTCTTGTCGCGCCCCTCGGCCAGACCGGAAATCCACAGCGAGGCCATGTTGGCAAAGGCCGGCGCCCCGGCCACGATGGCAACCGCCAGGTTGACCCAGGTCGGGTCGGCATGGCCATCGAATTGGGTCTTGACGATCACTCCGACCACTCCGCCCTCCAACGCCCCTAGCGCTACTGCCATGGTGGCATTGGCGCGAATCTCACGCGGCATCAGGATGCGGGCGATGAAAGGCAGGCGCTGGTTGGGCTCGGGAGCTGGCGGCATGGGGGTATTTTAAGGTTTAAGGATTAAGGTTTAAGGTTTGGGGGTGGGATTGGGTAGAATGCCGGGGATGAGTGATGAGGCAAGTGAAAAGGCGTGGCTTGAGGATGTGTTGACCCGGCAGATCCCGCTGGGTGGCGCGATGGGGTTGCAGATTGCACGCCTGGACGAGGCCGGGCTGGAGTTTCATCTTCCGCTCAAGCCCAATATCAACGACAAGGGCACGGCATTCGGCGGCGCCTTGTCTGGCGCGATGCTGCTGGCCGGCTGGTCGCTGCCGCGCCTTCTCCTGCGGCGAGCCGGACTTGCCGGTGATCTGGTGGTCTCGCGTTGTGAGACCCGCTTCATTGCTCCTGTCAGCAATGACTTTCGGGTGATCTGTGACTGGCCAGCGCTTGAGGATTGTCAGCAATTCATCGAGACCTTTCGGCATCAGGACCGAGGGCGACTGGCACTCGCACCCCGGGTTGAGGTCGATGGCGAGGTGACAGCCACACTCACCGCCCGTTATGCTGCCCTCCATTCGTTGCCCGAAGCGCAGGGAGTACCGTATCGATGAGACTCGCTTTCGTGACCATAATGGTGTCAGTTCTGGTCTTGACCGCCTGCGGCGGCGGGCAGATGGAGCGTGAGCGTCAGGAAGCGATGGATCGCTGGGAGGTTCTGGTGCGCTGGAATCACTTTGAATCCCTGGTCGACTTCATCCACCCGGAATGGCTGGCCGAAAATCCGGTCACCGAGCTGGATGTTCGACGGCTGGAGCAATTCAGGGTGACCGAATTTCGCACTCGCCAGGTCCTGGTCGATCCTGATGGGACGGGGGTGCGGCGTGCCGTGCGAATTCGCATGTATCATGTCCACACCCAGCGTGAACGACTGATCGATCACCTTGAATATTGGCGTTATGATGAAGACATGAATGCCTGGCTGCTCCATTCGGGGTTGCCGGATCCAAGCAATTACTAGATGGAGGGAGCGGTCATGCGCACCATCGCTATTGTCAATGCCAAAGGGGGCTGCGGCAAGAGCACCATTGCCACCAGCCTGGCGGCCGCCCTGGCCTGGGAGGGCCATCATGTTGCCCTGGGCGACATGGATCCTCAGCAATCGACCAACGACTGGCTGGCCTTGCGCGGTGAGGGCTATCCGGAGATTCTCAGCGTGAACGCCCAGGGCGGGCCGTTACGAGCGCCGTCAGAGGCCGATATCATGGTTCTGGACACGCCGGCCGGCATTCACGGCAATGACCTTGGACATGTGCTCAGGCGCGCCCAAACCATTCTGGTGCCCGTTCTCCCTTCACCCGTGGACATGCGCGCCGCCTGGCGGTTTCTCAACCACATGCTGGAACTCAAGCCGGTCCAGGATCGCGAAACCGTGGTCGGTCTGATCGCCAACCGGGTCCGCCCGCATACCATCATCTATCGTGAACTGACCGGGTTTCTCAACGACTTCCGCGTCCCCGTGGTCGGTCAGCTGCGCGATTCCATGAACTACGTGCGCGCCTTCGAACGCGGCCTGTCCGTCTCTGACTTGCCTCCTTACCTGGCCTGGCAAGACTGGGAAGAATGGGAAACCATCATGAAATGGATCAGGAGCCGCCGATCGCGGGGAAAGGGATGACGGACCTGCTGGCCACGGCTTTCAGCCGACTGACAGGTCCGGTGTTTGGTTGAGCGGTTTGGTTGGTTTAGTTAGTTTGATTGGTTTAATTTGTTTGATGATTTGGTTGCCGTATAACGAACAAACCAACCAAACCAATAAAACCAACAAAACCAACTAAACCAATCCAACGTTGTCGATCAGGCGGGCCTTGCCCAGTCGGGCGGCCACCAGTAGTCGTTGCGGCCGTCCCGGTTGCGGGGGACCAAGGCTTTCGGCGCTCAACCATTCCAGGTACTGTGGCTGGAAACCGGCCTCTTCGAGCTGATCCCAGGCCAACTGCCTTGAATCCTCCCAGGAATGTTCAGCCGAAAGTTTTTCGGCCAGCTCAATCAGTGTTTGATGCAGCAAGGGCGCGATGGCGCGTTCGGCGGCAGTCAGATACTGATTGCGTGAGCTCATGGCCAGGCCATCGGATTCGCGAACGGTGGGCAAGGCCTGAATCTCGATCGGCAGGGCCAGGTCCTTGACCATTTGCCGAATGATCAACAACTGCTGAAAATCCTTCTCGCCGAATATGGCCACATCGGGACTGACCTGGTTGAACAAACGCAACACCACGCTGGCCACCCCGTTGAAATGACCGGGTCGGTCCAGGCCACACAACTTTTGGGTCAAACGGTCTGGAGGCTGAATCCGGAAGGATTCGGCAAGTGGATACATGGTCTCGACATCCGGAAGCCAGACCAGGTCACAGCTTTCGCGTTCAAGCGCTTCAAGATCCGCGTCCAGGGTGCGCGGGTAAGACTGGAAGTCCTCGCCAGGCCCGAACTGGGTGGGATTGACGAAAATGCTGACAACGGTACGATCGCAGTGATCACGAAGAACCCGGATCAGCCGCAGGTGGCCCGCGTGCAGATTACCCATGGTCGGCACCAGGCCAACTCGCCCACGCCTGCCCTGCCAGCCATCCAGAGTAGCGCGCAGGCTGTCAAGCTGTTCAACTGTGCGCATGCTCAACCGTAGCTGTGCTCGTCACCCGGGAAACTGCCATCCCGCACCGCCGCGGCATAAGCCGCCAGAGCACCATCGATGCTGTCCTGGCCGCGCATGAAGTCGCGCACAAAGCGCGGACGACGCCCGCTGCTGATTCCCAGTGCGTCATACAACACCAGGACCTGGCCATCGACCTCGGGACCGGCCCCGATGCCAATGACCGGAATGCGCAGCTGAGAAGCCACAATGGCGGCCAGACGATTGGGTACGCACTCGAGGACCAGCATGCCGGCGCCAGCGTTCTCCAGCGCGGCTGCATCCTCTCGCAACACACGCGCCAGTGCCTCGTCCCGTCCCTGGACCCGGTATCCGCCCAGTTGATGAACATGTTGTGGCGTCAGGCCGAGGTGACCACAGACTGGAATGCCCTGTGCGACCAGTTCTGAAACCAACTCAACCATGGCCGACCCGCCCTCGAGCTTGACCATTTCGGCCCCGGCTCGCATCAAGTGGCTTGCGGTGTTCATGGCGGCGGCTCTGTCGTGATAGCTCATGAAGGGCATGTCGGCAACCAGCAAGGCGCGCTGCAAACCGCGGCGCACGGCCTGGACGTGGTAGACCATGTCATCGACGGTCACCGGCAGCGTGCTGTCTCGGCCCTGAATCACGTTGCCGAGTGAGTCACCCACGAGCACACAATCTATGCCGGCGGCATCGAGCCGGCCGGCAAAGCTGGCGTCATAGGCCGTCAACATGACGATGGCCTGGCCGGATTGCTTCATGTCGGCCAGGCCGGGGACGGTGACTTTTTTGCCCTTTTCAGTGTTCATGAAACCTCTCTTTCAATGATATTCCAGTCGGAGCCGCTCCATTCGGCCAGTATCTGGACCGAGTTTCGATCAGCCTCCTCAAGGTCCAGCAGCAGCTCTCCGACCGTACCCCGCCCGGGAACCTGCAGACCTGGAGAGAGATCATTCAATGGCACCAGCACGAAAGCTCGCTGTTGAAGGCGTGGATGAGGAACAACCAGATCCGGTTCGTTCAATTGCAGATCCGAAAAGACCAGCAGATCCAGATCAATCAGGCGCGGCCCCCAGCGCAAACCATTTCGGGTGCGGCCCAGTTCGCGCTCGATCTGCAGCAGGTTCTCGAGCAACTGGCCAGGCTCCTGGGCGGTATCCACGGCCACCACGGCATTGATGAAGTCGGGCTGATCGATCACACCCCAGGCCCGGGTTCGGTAAGCCGGCGAGACTTGGTCGAGGCGTGTTCGCTCAAGCTGGGCGATGTGCTGGATGGACTCTCCGAGGATCGCTATCGATGCTCCGAGATTACTGCCCAGACCAATCCAGGCCTTGTTCATTGTGCGGCCTTTCGCTTGCGTGGGCGACGACGCCGACGCCCCTTGCCGCCCGGGTGCACCATCTTGAGCTTTTCGTCGTTGTCGACCGCCTGGATGCGGGTCCACCATTCCGCCAGCTCCTCAAGCTCGGGCTCCTCAAGTACGCGCAGCAACAGAAAATCATAGGCCGCCCGAAAGCGGCGCTCATTGATCAGGCGCAGGGCACGCTTGCCACGGCGTCTCTCGAATCGCGGTTGCATGCACCAGATTTCCTTGGACATGGTGGAAAACCGTCGGTGAATGGCCACGCGCTTCGCCTGGGCTGCCATGGCCTCTTCACCCGCCTCGGCCAGGGCCTCGACCGGGGCCAATCCGCTTTCGACCAGTTCATCGGCCCGCGACTTGACCCGTGGCCACAGAAAGGCGGCGAATAGAAAACCCGGTGTGACCGGCAAACCCTCGGCAACCCGCTGATCGGTATTTCTCAGCGCCTGCTCGACCAATGGCGGAGGCTGGGCGGGATCCTCGAACAGGCCGGGAAACAATTCGCCCCACAATGCCTGGCGCACGAGCGCCTGGTAGGTCGGCCAGGCGCAACCGGACAGGAAAAGCTTGAGGATTTCATCAAATAACCTGGCTGGTGGGATATCACGCAACAACGGGGCCATGGACACCATCGGACCAGCGGTCTCCGGATCCATGGTCAGATCCAGCTTGACCATGAAACGTACCGCCCTGAGCAGGCGAACAGGATCTTCCCGGTAACGAGTCTGCGGATCACCGATGAGCTTCAAGCGACGCCCCAAGACATCGTCATAGCCACCGATGTGATCCCGAATCGTCTCGGTGGCCGGGTCATACATCAGGGCGTTGATGGTGAAATCACGCCGTTGCGCATCCTCGGATTCGGTCCCGTACACATTATCGCGAATCAAGCGCCCCTTTTCGACTTCCCGATGCTCGCTATCCTCTTCATGATCACCACCGCCGCGAAAAGTCGCTACTTCGATGATCTCTCGCCCAAAACGCACGTGGGCCAGGCGAAAACGTCGCCCGATCAAGCGGGCATTGCGCATCAATTCGCGAACCTGCTCGGGGGTTGCACTGGTGGCGACATCGAAATCCTTGGGACGATGGCCCAGCAACAGGTCGCGGATACTCCCACCCACGATGTAGGCAGCATGTCCAGCCTGTTGCAGGCGTTCGATGACCTTGCAGGCATTGGCGCTGACATGGCGTGATTGGATGCCGTGATCCTTGCACTCGATCACGCGCACTTGACGGGAATTATCCGAAGCTTGAGAAGAACGGTTCAATGGCAATGGCCTGTGCATTGTCCACAGGCTGCAGTCCAGTTTGGTAAAATCAATTCACCATTTTAGCATTTCCACCGCACCCGCTTAACACTTCAACGGAATCCAGCCCAATGACTTTTGTCGTCACCGAAAACTGTATCAAATGCAAATACACAGACTGCGTTGAAGTCTGCCCGGTCGACTGCTTTCACGAAGGCCCCAACTTCCTGGCCATCGACCCGGAAGAGTGTATCGACTGCACCTTGTGCGAACCCGAATGCCCGGTCGAAGCAATCTACCCCGAGGATGATTTGCCGGCCGGCCAGGAGAAATTCCTGGAACTCAATGCCGAATTGTCCAGACAGTGGCCGGTCATCTCGGAAATGAAGCCGGCGCCGGACGATGCCAAGGAGTGGGAGGATGTCCCCGACAAGCTGCAGTACCTGGAGCGCTGATCGGGTTAACCCAATTCTTCGCGCAGTACGGAAAGCACGAACTCGGCACGCTCCATGTCGATGACATTTCCGTCGGCATCCAGCAGGCTGACACGGGTGTGCCGGCTGCCATCCGGATGCACCTCGAGCAGATATTCCCCGCTGTAATCGAGAGAATCATTTCTGCGCCAGAAGGCAAAACGCGCCAATCCGGTTCGCTCGATGTCGATCGGGTCATGCTCGTAGTGAACCCGGTAACGACGAGCCGAATCATCCACAGAGCGCACGTTCATCCCCGAACGATTGAGGGTGAAGCTCAGGCGCTGCCAGACACTATCAGGCTCATCGTCAACGCGAAGATACAGGCCAGTGGGCCCAAATCGAATATGCGACCGGGATCGCTCGGCATCGGCGCTGGTCAGGACTCGCGGAGGACGAGCCTCGTCGCCGACGGCGGCAAGCTCCGGCAGGGAATAGCCGGGCACCAGGTAGGTGGTCCGAATCCGCGGCGTGGTCAGTTCAGGCGGCGCCTGGATTTCGGCCACTTCATCACTATCCACGTAGACCGGCTGGCGGTCACGATTGAAGCAACCCGTGGTCAGCAACACTGCAAGTACGATCAGCAGGACTCTGGTCATTACCAATTGATGATTCATAAACCCCTTGAAGAACGGGTGAGTTCGAATAGTCAACATGATTTCATGCAAGCCGGCCAGTTTATGCAACATCGGCGGCCACGTCCAGCGGCAATTCATTCATCAAGGCTCGGCCGCGTCCGTGGAACCGCTCGTCAAGGTCTACCAGCGGCAAGCGAATGCCGGGTCCGATGCGACCCATCTGCGCCAGTAGCCACTTCACGGGCACCGGGTTTGACTCGACAGACAGAAAATCGTAAAGCTCTGAAAATCTCGAATTTTCGGTACGCGCACGGTCTGCCTCTCCGGCCAGCGCATGCCGACATAGTCGGGCAAACTGGGCGGGGATGACATTGGCAGCCACGGAAATCACGCCATCGGCTCCCTCCAGCATGCGTTCGCAGCAGGTTGGATCATCTCCGCTGAGCACCGGCATGCCGCCGGCACGCAATTCGGCCAGCCGATCGGCAGTCCCCACCGCCTCCTTGATCGCGACGATGTTGTCATGCTCATTCAACCGCAGACTGGTTTCCGGCAACAGGTCCACCGCTGTTCGTGACGGCACGTTGTACAAGACCACAGGGATTCCCGCAGCATCGGCAACCGCGCGAAAATGAGCGTCGAGGCCACGTTGCGAAGGCCGGTTGTAGGCCGGAACCACTACCAGTGCAGCATCGGGGGAAAATTGAGCGGCCAACCGGGTGCGCTCAATCGCCTCGGCAGTCGAGGAGGCCCCGGTTCCAGCCAATACCTTCATTCTGCCATCCGCCCGCTCAACTGCACTCGACAGCAGCCAGGCAAATTCGTCAGCGGTCAGTGTGACCGATTCTCCGGTTGTTCCGGCCACCACAACGCCGTCGCTCCCCTGAACCAAATGCCAATCCAGCAGCGCCAGCCAGCGGGACTTGTCCACCTCACCGGTCGAAGTCATTGGGGTAACCAGGGCTACAATTGAACCGTGGAACATCGATTCTCCAGTCTATTTCCGGTCTCAATGGGCTTGCGAGCCAATCGACTCACACGTATTCTGCTACGTTAGGTTTCAGTCTAACCGATGAGACGCTCGTTTGAGTGATCTCGACAACTCAAGTTCCTGAATTAACGAATATTTCATCTCATGTCCACAAAAAAGCCCATGCTTTCCAAAACCACACTGCCGGCAACCGGTGACCGTGAACTCTCTTTGGCCGACCTTGGCGGTCAAGCACTGGTGGTTTACTTCTACCCGCGAGACAACACGCCGGGTTGCACCCGCCAGGGCGAGACGTTCCGTGACCTCTACGATCAATTCCAATCGGCCGGATGCGAGATAGTCGGCATCTCACGCGACAAGGTCACCAGTCACGAAAAGTTTGCCGCCAAGCATGAGTTCCCCTTCCCTCTGCTGGCCGATACCGAAGAGAAGCTGTGCCGGGAATTCGATGTCATCAAGGAAAAGAACATGTATGGCAAGAAGGTCATGGGCATCGAGCGCAGCACTTTCTTGTTCGATGCTGACGGCAAACTGGTTCGGGAGTGGCGCAAGGTTCGCGTTCCCGGCCACGTTGAGGAAGTTCTCGAAGCCGTACAGGGCCTGAACTGACTCATCGTCACCCCGTCCACCATCGCTTGATCTGGAGTCATTGCGGCCATGGCTGAAAAAGCCCGTCTGTACCTGCTTGATACCAACGTGCTGATGCACGATCCCACGGCAATGTTCCGTTTCGCCGAACACGATATCTTTCTGCCCATGATTGTGCTGGAAGAACTCGACCGCTCGAAAAAGGGCGTCTCTGAAGTCGCCCGCAATGTTCGCCAGGCGAGCCGTTTTCTGGGATCCATGATGCGGCCCGGCGACAAGCTGGAAAACGGTGTTCCCTTGAACGAACCCGAAGGCCTGAACCTCAAGGCCGGTACGGGGCGACTGTATTTCCAGACTGAAAAACTCGACAACGGCGGCGACCTGGTTGGCGACCGGGGCCTGGCCGACAATGAAATCCTGCTGGCCGCGTTGAGCCTGTCGCGCAAGTTTCCCGACAAGCAGGTCATCCTGGTCTCGAAAGACATCAACCTGCGGATCAAGGCCACCATTCACGGCATCGTGGCCGAGGACTACCACAACGACCGTGCGCTGGATGATCTGAGCCTGCTGTATACCGGCTTGCGCGAACTCGATAACTCCTTCTGGGATGCCCATGCCACCCGGGACTCATGGACCGAAGAAGGACGGACCTACTACCGGATGGCGCGCCAGGCCGACGATGAGTGGTATCCCAACCAGTGTCTGCGCCTGGCCGGGGACAACGGACTCGAAGCCCTGGTCAGAAAAGTCGACAACGACAGCATCGTTCTGGAGGTCGCTCAGGATTATCGGCGCTCGCAAAGTGAAGTCTGGGGGATCCAGGCGCGCAATCCCGAGCAGAACTTTGCCCTGAATCTGCTGATGGATCCCGATATCGACTTTTTGACACTGCTGGGCACGGCCGGCACCGGAAAAACCCTGCTGGCGCTGGCCGCCGGTCTGGCCCAGACGCTTGATGAGAAGATCTATCGCGAAATTCTCATGACCCGGGCGACGGTCTCGGTTGGCGAGGACATCGGTTTCCTGCCCGGTACGGAGGAAGAGAAAATGACCCCGTGGATGGGTGCGCTGACCGACAACCTGGAAGTACTGACCGAGTCCGATAATGATGGCGGCGATTGGGGCCGGGCGGCGACCAACGATCTGCTGGCCTCACGCATCAAGATCCGCGCGCTGAACTTCATGCGCGGACGCACTTTCCTGAGTCGCTACCTGATCATTGACGAGGCCCAGAATCTGACTCCCAAGCAGATGAAAACGCTGATCACCCGGGCCGGTCCCGGCACCAAGATCGTCTGCCTGGGCAATATCGAACAGATCGATACACCCTACCTGACCGAAACCACCTCCGGGCTGACTTTCGCGGTCGACCGTTTCAAGCATTGGCGCCACGCCGGGCACGTCACCCTGCGCCGCGGAGAACGCTCAAGACTGGCCGATTTCGCATCCGAAACGCTGTAGCTCGGGGTTACAACAACTGAAAGCGGTACTCGATCTCTCCGGTCCGCTCGCCATCGGCGCCGAAACGCCGCTCCACGACCCGTGAATGAGCCCCCAGGCTGACCAGGGTGGTGCAACGCGTGCCGTAGTGAGGCGTGACGATGAACGGCGGCGACAACACGCGCTCGACCGCCAGCCCGATGCCGGTATCGGGCAATTCCTCATCCGGCGCCGGCTGGCGATCGTTCATCAAATCAAACAGGCGTTCCGCATCCGGTTCTGCAGGAGAATCCAGCAGCCCACTGAGCGCCCGTGCGACTCGCCTGGACTTCGGCCAGGGATCATCCAGTCGGCCATTGGACAGTGCATGCACGCCCGGCTCGATCCGACACGGTGAAACCTGACTGGAGCAATGCCATAGTTGGCTGCGGTCGCCCGCCAGCAGATTGAATGGGCCGGTTTCGGCCCGCTGTTCATAAACCCGACGTACGTAACTTTCCGGATCGGAATCCGTTTGAAAGTACTCGAAGGGCAAGCGTCCGCGGGATCGGCGCCCAGCCTCGGCCTTGGGATCACGAATATTGGTCACCGCGGCAAAGCGACCGTTTCGGGAGACCGCCAGCCAGGTTCCGCCGGCGCGTTCATCACGACCGGCCAGAAGGCCATCCGGCCACTGCCACCAGGCCATGGGGCGGGTTGGACGTTCGTGAAACTCGTCCCGGTTGGCCACCAGCAGCAGGTGCCGAGATTTTCCAGGGTTGAAAGCCAACGCAATCAGACACATACGTTTTGGGCTTCAGCATTGAAAATCATCGACAAGATCACCTTGGCCTGCTCTTCACTACTTCAACCGGTGTTCTGCAAGCCCTGGGCGATGCCGTGGACGCTGGCGATGAGAGCCTGTTCCAGTTGCTCGTCCTGGCGATCACCGGAGCGCCACTTGGCCAGCAGATCGACCTGGGTGAAACTCATGGGATCGACATAGGGGTTACGTAGCAGGATGGAGCGCTTGAGGGTCGGATCCTGGTCGAGCAGGTTGTCCTGGCCCTTGAGCCTGCAGATCATCTCGCCGGTCAGACGGAATTCTTCGAGGATGCGCGGAAAATAATCATCACCCAACTCGCCGGCCAGGCCCGCGTAGCGCCGGGCAATATCCATGTCCGACTTGGACATGGCCATCTCGGCATCCTGCAGCAAGTTTGACAGGAACAGCCATTGTCGAGCCATTTCGGTGACCGGCGCCTCACCGATTTCATCGATCAGCGCACTCAGGCCGCTGCCCAGGCCATACCAGCCCGGCAGGGCGTGACGACTCTGTCCCCAGGCAAACACCCAAGGAATGGCGCGCAGACCGGCGATTCCGGACTTGTGCTGACGCGAGGCCGGACGTGAACCAATGCGCATGCGTTCAATGACATCGATGGGCGTGGCGGCGCGAAAGTACTCGGCAAAGCGCTCATCGCCGTAGACCAGCTCACGGTAACTTTCGCGGGCCAATTGTGACAGGCGCGCCATCCACTCATGCCAGCGCCGGTGATCGCCTCGATCGGACGGTCGGGCCAGGGTCGCCTTGATGACTGCGCCGGCAGTCTGTTCCAGGTGACGGATGGCAATCGGGCGCAAGGCATACTTGCGATGGATGACCTCACCCTGTTCGGTCATGCGCAGATGACCGTCCACCGAACCCGGCGGGCCGGCCAGCACGGCCCGGTGAGTCTTGCCGCCACCCCGGCCAATGGTGCCGCCGCGACCATGAAAAAAGGTCACCCTGAGCCCATGGCGGTCAAACAGCTCCACCAGCTTGCGCTGGGCGTCCTGCAAGGACCAGCGCGAGGCGACCATGCCACCGTCCTTGTTGCTGTCGGAATAGCCCAGCATGACCACCTGGCGATCCCCGCGCCGGGCCAGCAGGTCACGCCAGGTCGGCAGGTCGAGCAGGCCCGACATGACCCCCTCGGCCGCGGCCAAGTCGTCAACCGTTTCAAACAAGGGCACCAGGTCCAGGCGACCATCCTCGATACCGGCGGCGCGCGCCATGAACCAGGCCGCCAGCACATCGTCGGCATTGCGACTCATGCTCACGATCAGGGTGGCGATGGCGTCATGACCGAATTTTTCGTGGGCACGGGCAGCCGCTTCCAGCAGGCGAAAGACCGGATGATCGTCCGATTGACTCGTGCCCCCCTGGTCCAGCACTTCCAGAAGCCGCTTGGTACGCTCGGCCGGCGAGCGTTCCAACCAGTCGTGATCATCGAGTTGTCGCGCCACGGCCTGGTGCAGATCGCCGGAGTCGATCCGCAAATCCAGGGCGGCCAGGTGAAAACCGAACATCTCCACCCGGCGACGAAGCCGCTCGACCGGGAACAGTCCGGCCCGTTGGCCCCGATGACCCTTGAGACTTTCGATGATCAGTTCGAGATCCTCGCGAAGGTCACCCGACTCCGCATAGGCCAGCTCGGCATCATCCAGGGTCGCCTTCAAGCGGGCATCGACATGGCACAGGAATACCCGGTAAGGCATGTCGCGATGGCGTTCGGGCACACGCTCATTGATCCCGGGCATGCGGGCGGCGTAGTCTGCAATGCGATCGGCCAGGGCCTGGCTGATCCGCGCCCGGCCCTCGGTCTGTGACAACAACCGGTTGAGGCGACCCACCTCGCGCCGGTAATTGCCGATGACCTGGCGACGCTGTTCGGCCAGGGTATCAAGAACGGTGTCCGGGCCGACATTGGGATTCCCATCCATGTCACCCCCCACCCAGGAACCAAAGCGCAACACGGTCGGCACATCACCCGGCTTGATATCGACCCCGTAAACTTCCGCGGCCGCTTCGGCCAGGTGCTCGTGAAAAGTCGGGGCAATGCGGTAAAGCACATTGGCCAGGTAGAAATGGGCATGCTCGGCCTCATCGGCCACGGTAGGCCGACTGCGCGACTGTTCCGCCGTCTGCCAGGCAATGGTCTGCTCCATGCGCACCCGATCAATCAAGCGCTCGGCATCGGCCGCCGGCAGCCCCGGATCCAGGCGTTCAATCAGGTAACGGGCCATGCGCTGCTCCTTTTCCAGGATGGAGCGCCGCGTGGCCTCGGTGGGATGGGCGGTAAACACCGGTTCAATCAGCACCTTGTCCAGGACGGCCGCCACCTGGTCCCAGCCCATGCCTTTATCATGCAACTGACCCAGCACATCGGTCAGACTCTCCGGCTGAACACCGGCGCCCTCGGCCTGGTATTGGCGACGGCGGCGAATCCGATGGACTTGCTCGGCCAGGTTGACCATGCGAAACCAGGCGGCAAAGCCACGCACGAATTCGCTGGCCTCATCAAAGTTTTCGAACCGGCAAAGTGTTTCCAGAGATTGCCCATCAATGCGTTCCAGGCGTCGGTCAATGGCTGCGGAGCGAGCGGACTCCACGCGCTCGAAGAGTTCTTCCCCGCATTGCTCCCGCAGAAGATCACCGACCAGGGCGCCGAGTACGCTGACGTCCTCGCGCAATGGCTCATGACGGGCCGGAAAGTCGATCTGATCGCGTCGCATAGAATGGATTTCGATTGTTTGGATGGCCCAGAATACCGGATTCCCATCGATGAGAGTTCGACAAAGCGATGATGGTCTACCATGGACACCATGAATGCATCCAGGCCCAAGTCACAGGAACGCTTTCTCCCGCCTGAATCGGAACTGGACGAAAAATTCATTCTGGCCGGTGGTCCGGGTGGCCAGCATGTCAATCGTACCGAAACCGGGGTTCAGCTGCGCTTCGACACCGCTCGATCCAGCATGCTGACCGACGAGGTCAAAGCCCGGCTGCTGAAACTGGCCGGCAGCCGTGCCGACAACCAGGGCGTGATCACCCTCGAGGCCAAGTCGCACCGCAGCCAGCATCGCAACCGGGCTGACGCACGCCAACGCCTGGCTGCCCTGATCGAAAAAGCCCATCGCAAACCACGCAAACGCATCGCCACCAAGCCCTCGCGCAGCGCCAAGAAAAAGCGCCTGAAGGCCAAACGCCATCGTGGTCGAATCAAGGCCGGGCGGGGTAAACCGGGTTTGGAGGA
>SL_3KL_010_SEDDRAFT_10002279_pt1 | contig 17579 bp, 13 predicted proteins | sample SodLakKL_010_SED_2_FD_10381 | JGI IMG/M metagenome (IMG submission 10381) | reverse complement strand
TTGGCCGGTTAACCCTTATTGACGGGGATGTGTTTGAACCATCCAACCTGAACCGGCAATTGCTTGCCACCCCAGAAAACATGGGGCAACCCAAAGTAAAAGAGGCGGAAAAGAGGGTGCGGCTGATCAACCCGGAAGTTCAGGTTTTATCAAGGCAAACAAGGCTCGAGACACATAATGCAGAAGAACTGCTTAAGGGCCACGATCTGATATGCGATGCACTGGATAACATACCAACCCGCCTTACTATCGAGGGCATTGCAGCAAAATTGGAGATCCCGGTGGTATTCGGTGCCATTGCGGGCTGGCACGCCCAGATCGGAAGTATCATGCCGGGTGATCGCCTCCTGGAAAAGCTTTACCTGGACAGTGAAGTGGAAAAGGGGTCAGAAGTTCATTTGGGAAATCCCTCATTCACACCAGCCCTGGCAGCATCTTTGCAGGTAGCTGAGGTAGTCAAGATACTGCTCGGCAAAAAGGGTGTATTGCAAAACAAGCTGCTGATGATCGACACCCTGAAGCATGAATACCATGTGATCGACATGTAAATGTGGTTGATTTACAAAACCGCCATTGACAACAAAGACACAAACACAATGATCCCTTTTGAAGAAGCCATGGCCATTACCCTGGAAACACCCATTCGGACAGGCACCGAAAGGGTTGACTTTAATAATGCACTTTACAGGATACTGGCAGAAGATATCCTTTCAGATGTGGACATGCCTCCCTTCCATAAGGCTGCCATGGACGGTTATGCCTGCAGGAAGGCGGACCTGGACAAAGAACTGAAGGTGCTTGAAGTGCTGGCGGCGGGAGATATCCCCACCGCCTTCGTCGGGCCGGGGCAATGCAGTAAGATCATGACGGGAGCCATGGTGCCCGGGGGGGCCGATACCGTGATCATGGTGGAGCACACAGAAGAATGCACCCCCGGACATATCCGTTTCACGGGTGAGAAAACAGCTTCAAATATTGCCCGTAAAGCCGAGGACGTCAGGGCCGGAGACAGGGTGCTCGACCAGGGAACACTGATCCTTCCCCAGCATACACCCATCCTGGCATCGGTCGGATGCACCAGCCCGCTGGTATCCAAAAAGGTGCGGGTTGGAATTCTCTCCACCGGCGACGAGCTGGTTGAACCACATATTACGCCCGGCCCCGGAAAAATAAGGAACAGCAATGGGTTCCAGCTCATTGCCCAGGTAAGGGCAGCACATTGCGAGCCCAATTACATGGGCATCATACCGGACAATGAAGAAGATACTGACCGGGCCATTGGCAAAGCCCTTGCTGAGAACGATGTGGTGATACTCACAGGAGGCGTGTCTGCCGGTGACTTTGATTTTGTCCCGAAGATCATGCGCAAAAACGGAGTAGATATCCGGTTTCAGAAAGTGGCCGTAAAACCAGGGCGGCCCACCGTGTTTGGAACAACGGAAAACGCAGCGATTTTCGGCCTGCCCGGCAACCCGGTTTCATCCTTTGTGAATTTTGAGGTATTTGTCAAGCCTTTATTGTTTAAAATGATGGGGCACCAATACCTGCCGCTGGTTCTGAAAATGCCCCTGGACACGCACTACAAGAGAAAGAAAGCCGACAGGGTGGAATTCATTCCGGCACACATCAGCCAGGAGGGCACAGTGGTGCCGGCGCGTTATCACGGGTCTGCACACATACACGCCATGAGCCTGGCCAACGGGATCATGCGCATCCCCAAAGGCACATTTGAACTGAAAAAAGGAGATTATACGGATGTTAGACCAATATAAACGCCCCATCAATTACCTCCGCATCTCGGTGACAGACCGCTGTAACCTGCGATGCAGGTATTGCATGCCAGAGAACGACCCATGCCTGCTAAGCCATGAAGACATTCTCTCTTTTGAGGAGATCCGGGATGTGGTGGCCGTGGCTGTTTCCATGGGCATTGACAAAGTAAGGCTTACCGGAGGGGAACCGCTGGTGCGCAAGGATATTGTTGATCTTGTGAAGATGATCTCCGGGATTCAGGGCGTCAGGGATCTGTCCATGACAACCAATGCCACCCTGCTTACCCGCTTTGCAGCTCCGCTGGCCGAGGCCGGATTAAATAGGGTGAATATCAGCCTGGACACCCTGGATCCTGACAAATTCAGGATATTAACCCGCGGCGGGGATATTCGCAAAGTATTTGCCGGAGTTGAGGCTGCGAAGGAAGCAGGGCTCTCACCCATCAAGGTCAACTGTGTGCTGGGCGAAAAAGATGACAGCCGGGACGCGCAGGATTTAAAAACCTACTGCCGTGAAAACGGGTTGCAGGTCAGGTTCATCAAACAAATGGACCTGCAAACCGGACATTTCGGCATTGTGGAAGGAGGCAGCGGTGGCGACTGCAAACAGTGTAACCGCCTGCGGCTGACCAGCGATGGCAAAGTCAAACCCTGCCTCTTCAGTGACCTCGCGTACGATATTCGTGTGGCTGGCATCCGGGAAGCACTGGAATTGGCACTGGGGAATAAACCGGAAAAAGGCACCGTAAGCTTCAGCAATTGTTTCCACAACATTGGCGGCTGACAGCAACCAAGGCTGAATTGCCGGGAATAGTTATAGTTGATATAGCACATGGGTAACGCGCAAAACACAAAACTTAAAAAATCGCTCGGACTGTTTGACCTGTTTGCAATCAGCACGGGCGCAATGTTCAGTTCAGGGTTTTTCCTGCTTCCCGGGCTGGCATATGCCCAGGCAGGTCCCGCCGTTGTACTGGCCTATTTACTGAGCGGGCTGCTCATGGTGCCGGCCATGTTCAGCATCGCCGAACTGGCTACTGCACTGCCCAAGGCTGGTGGCTCTTACTACTTCATTGACCGCAGCCTGGGCCCAATGGCAGGCAATCTGGGGGGGTTCGGTGTATATTCTTCCCTGGTATTGAAAACATCCTTTACCCTTGTGGGCCTGGGAGCCTACACCAGCATTTTCCTGGATCTGCCCATCAAAGTGGTGGCCCTGAGTCTTACCATCGTGTTTATGCTCCTTAATCTCATAGGGGCAAAACAAAGCTCCGGCCTGCAGAAAATACTGGTCGTTACACTTATTGTTATCCTTACATTCTTTGTGGTCCAGGGATTCATTTTCATATTCGGAGACATGGGTACCACCCAGCTGAAAGACACATACACTCCCGTGTTGCCTTTCGGGCCAATGGGCCTGCTGACCACCATCGGGTTTGTCTTCATTTCCTACGCCGGGCTGACCAAGATCGAAAGCGTGGCCGAGGAGGTGAAAAACCCGGAAAGGAACATTCCGCTGGGCATGATTCTCTCCCTGCTGGCAACCATGGCCATTTATACCCTCGGCGTATTTGTTGTGGTTGCAGTGCTTGACCACACTGCATTAAAAGAAGACTTGACTCCCATTGCAACAGCCGGTGAAGCATTCATGAGCTGGTTGCCGGGTGAATCCGGGTTGCTTATTCTGGTAATTGCGGCATTTGCTGCTTTCGCCTCCACAGGAAATGCAGGCATCATGTCGGCTTCGCGCTATCCCCTTGCCATGGCAAGAGACAGGCTGCTCCCCCAGACATTTGCCAAAATCAACCGTTTTTACACCCCTGGAGTGTCCATCATAACCACCTCAGCCATTGTCGCATTTTTTATCCTGGTACTGGCCGCCGATGAAATCGCCAAGATGGCAAGTACCGTCCACCTGGTCATCATGCTNTTGGTCAACGTGTCGGTNATTGTTATGCGAAACAGCAAGATCCCTTCATACGACCCGGGATTCAGGTCTCCGCTGTTTCCTTACGTTCAGTATTTCGGGATTGCCGTTTACGGTGTACTGATTATTTATATGGGGGCGCTCCCTCTGGCGCTTGGTGCAGGTGTTTTTCTCCTTGCACATATATGGTACAGATGGTACGGCAGGAAAAACACCCGCCGGGAAGGGGCAATTTTTCACTGGTTCGCCAGGATGGGGAAATACCAGGATCCCGGACTTGAATGGGAGTTTATTGAGCTGCTGAAGGAAAAAGGCCTGCGGGAAGATGACCCCTTTGACCACCTGATCATAGAAACCGATATCCTGATCAAAACCCGCTTCCTTGACAACTTCGATAAACTCCTGACCCAGGTGTCAAAAAGCTTTTCAAAAGAGCTCGAAAAGGACCCTGAAAAGATCGAAGCTGCATTCCGGCAGAAATCCCCCATTGATCCAAGTCTGCTGCATCCCCAGGTATCATTATTGCATGCTCAGCTTGAGCAGATTCAGACACCGAAACTGAAAATTGTCCTGTCCAAAAAAGGGATCAGGAGGAAGGTGGAAAAAGGAGGCATACATTCGACCGACACAATCCATGTATTCTTCTTCCTGGTTAGTCCGGCCGGCGATCAGCGCCAGCATCTGCGATTGCTGGTGCGCATTTCCGATATCCTTGAAAGGGACAACTTTGTAAAAAAAATGCTGGAATGCAAAGACGAGCAGCGTGTTAAAGAATATTTGCTGCACCATGAGCGTTATATTTCCCTGGACCTTGTTTCTGACTCCCCCGCCGGAGCATTTATCGGCCATAAAACAGGGGAACTCGACCTTCCTGCTGATACCCTGCCTGTATTGATGAGAAGAAAGAATAAAGTGTTTACACCCGACAAACACACCACATTGAAGGAAGGAGACTCCCTGACCATCATCGGCGACCCCAAAAGCATTGATCAATTGTACAAAAAATATAAATAGTCATGTCATCATTTTCTCACATCGACAAAGACGGGAAAGCCAACATGGTGGATGTCGGAAGCAAGGCCGTGCAGCAAAGAACCGCCATTGCATCCGGATTCATCAGCCTGGAACCCGGCACCATCTCCCTCATCAAAGAGAACCAAATCAAAAAAGGCGACGTACTTACGGTGGCTGAGGTAGCAGGCATTCAGGCAGCCAAACAAACCTCCGTCCTGATCCCCCTCTGCCACCCGCTCCAAATCACCAAAGCGGACGTAAACACAGAGATCGTTGACGAGGCCAACAACCGGGGCGTCAGGGTAAAAGCCCGGGTAAAATGCAACGGTCAGACCGGCGTGGAGATGGAAGCCCTTACTGCAGTCAGTACCGCCCTGCTTACCATATATGACATGTGTAAAGCAGTAGACAACCAAATGGTAATCACAAACATCCATTTATTGGAAAAAGAAAAGATCTGAATTTATGGAACTGAAAATTTTATCCGTCAATATATCCAAAGAGAAAGGGACCATCAAAGAACCCGTTGAGGAAATTACACTGAACCATCATGGCGTAATGGATGATGCTCACTCAGGCCCCTGGCACCGGCAGGTAAGCTTGCTTGGCAAAGAAAGCGTCGACCGTTTCTCCGGGCAGGCCGGCAGACCTATCGCACCGGGAGAGTTTGCCGAGAACATTACCACAGAAGGTGTGGAACTGGTAAAAACTTCGCCCCTCGACCGTTTCTCCGGTGAAAACGTGGAACTGGAAGTTACCCAGATCGGAAAATCCTGCCACGGTTCTGCCTGTGCCATTTTCCGGGAAGTAGGCAACTGCGTCATGCCAAAAGAAGGGATCTTTGCCCGGGTGATTCGCCAGGGCTCATTAAAACCGGGGGATGTGCTGACCTATCATCCAAGGCGGTTCCGGTTCCACGTGGTTACCCTTAGCGACAGGGCGAGCAAGGGAGAATATGCCGATCGCAGTGGCCCGCGTATCATTGAGATTCTCAATGAGCATTATAATGAGCTTCCGCGCGACATTGAGGTCGCCCACACCATTATCCCGGATGACGCTTCCAGTCTGAGCGTCCTGATAGAGAAAACCACTTATGATGAGGTAGATGTGATCATTACCACAGGTGGTACGGGCATCGGACCCCGGGACGTTACCGTGGAAACCGTTCGCCCCATGCTCGACAAGGAAATTCCCGGAATCATGGAAATGATACGGGTAAAATACGGCAAAGACAAGCCCAATGCCTTGCTCAGTCGCGGTGTGGCCGGTCTGATCGGGGAAACGTTGATCTACACACTGCCCGGGAGTGTAAAAGCGGTGAATGAGTATATGGAAGAGATCCTGAAAACCCTGGAACATTTGATTTATATGCGCCACGGGCTGGATGTTCACTGATCAGAAATGGATGTTCACTGACCGGAAATGAAACGGCTTACATCCATAATCTGCCTCCCTTAACTATTTGGGTACCAAAACCCCCTCCTCGTATTTCACCACAAAGGCATCGCTGACGCCGGCAGCCCACAGCTTGCGCATGTGAACAATTGCGGCCTCCAGTGTATCAAAGCTGCCTGAAATATATTTATGCCAGCCATCGATGTAGTATTTCCGTAGCCGGTCATTGATACCAAGGTACGCGCCGGCCTCTTCAAGGCTCAGGTCTTTTTTGTGAGCCATCACCTGGACGGCATAAAAGGTCTCGGGTGTTTCCTCCGGTTCTTCCTCCTTCTCCTCCATCTTGCGTTCAATGTCATCCAAAGCTTCCCTGAGCGTTTCATAATGACGCAGTAATTCAATCTGCGCCTGGGTGAGTTCACCCACTTCATCCGTTACCGCCTGCATGTCCCGGTCATGCTTCTCCCCAACTCCCGTGAGATCATCTTCCACGGAATCCATGCGCGAGGCAAGATGGTTCAACCTGTCCACATCACCCGGATACATCGCACGCTCAATGGGTGCCCAGTCTTTTGAATTGGTATTGCTCCCAAGCCTGAAAGTGAAACCAACACTTGTATAGTTATACATGTCTTTTCTGCTGCCTGTGACGACTCTGGCATCCAGCTCATCCGTCATCGCGTACTGAAAAGAAGACTTCACCCCAATATCAACCCGGTCTGACACCCTGAAGTTCACACCCAAACCGAATGGGATTACCCAGGCGTAGTGGGTCTCTCCCTCCTGGGTTTCGTCATAAGGATACCGAAGCACATTGCCGGTTTGCAGCTCCATCAGCCTGGATTCGAAAGCAACAGCACCCAGCCCGGTAAACCCGTAAAGATTCATCCAGCGGTTGGTACTGCTGCGCGGGGCCAGCAACCCGTTTAAACTCACATTGGCCGTAAGGGATGCGTGCATCATTTCCGTTTCAAACTTCCGGTTATCATCCGTACTGATACCCGTCATTTCCCCGACCGGCGATACATGATAATTGAGCATCAGTCCTGCCCCAAAACCATCTTCGCCGGAGGCAGGCATGAAATTCTGCTCTTTCACATCAGTGAAAGGGATCAGCAGGCCTCCGCTGATTCCGAAAGAGAAACGGTTATAGTCATCAGTTGTCTCCGGTACTTCTTCCGCACCAATGGCCGGTACGCCCAGCCACACAAATAAAAGAAAAAAAGCAAGGCAACTTGTTGTTGTCTGTCTCATAATTATCAGTAAAATCAATTCTACACCAGTTCCGTATATCTGAATTATACTGATAATTGAACAAAAGGTTACAGAAACCGGTATTTTCCGGCAATGTCACTTGTCAGAACAAGCCTGAAATATTGCCGTCATTGTCAATGTCAATATTCTCCGCCGATGGCTGTGACGGCAGGCCGGGCATACGCATAATGGTTCCGGCAATGGGCACGAGGAATCCGGCACCCGATGCCACTTCGAATTCCCGGATCTTGACGGTGAAGTTCTTTGGACGACCAATTTTATAGGGGTCATCAGAAAGGGACTTTTGCGTCTTTGCCACACAAACAGGCAGTTTATCCAGGCCGAGACGCTCGAACTGGGCGATCTGGGATTTTGCTTTCACCGTGTATTCCACATGATCAGCCCCGTAAAGTTTGGTCGCAATGGTATGAAGTTTTTTCTCAATGCTCCAGTCAAAATCATACAGGGGGGTAAAACATGTGGTACAGCTGTCGGCTGCCTCCTTCACCAATTTTGCCAGCTCCAGGGCGCCCTCACCTCCTTTTTCCCATCCTTCATAAATGGCCACCCTTATTCCCAGGTCTTCACAACGCTTTTTCACAATGGCAATTTCCTCATCGGTATCCGTATAGAACTTATTAATGGCCACCACAGGCTTCAGGTTGAAATGCTGAATGTTCTCTATGTGTTTTTCCAGGTTTTCCAGGCCTTTGGTAACAGCCTCAGGATTGGGTTCTTTGAGCGATGGCAGCTTGACCCCGCCGTGATACTTCAGGGCCCGGATGGTGGCTACGATCACCGAAGCATTGGGCGTCAGCCCACCATACTGGGATTTGATATCCAGGAATTTCTCCGCTCCCAGTTCGGAAGCAAAACCAGCCTCGGTAACGACGTAATCAGACAAGGACAACCCCATCTTGGTAGCAATGAGGGTATTGGTGCCCTGCGCAATGTTCGCAAAGGGACCCCCGTGCACAATCGCAGGATTGCCTTCGATGCTTTGTACCAGGTTGGGCATGATGGCATATTTCATCAGGGCCGCCATGGCACCCTCAGCTTTGAACTCTTTGGCATACACAGGCTCATCGTCATAGGTAAAACCAACCAGGATATTTCCGAACTTTTCTTTCAGGTCTTCCAGGTCTTTGGCCAGACACAATGCCGCCATCACCTCTGATGCTGCCGTAATGTCAAAACCCGTTTCACGGGGAACACCCTGTTTTCTTCCTCCAAGACCTATGATGATGTTTCGCAGGGCCCTTTCATTCATGTCAATCACCCGCTTCCAGACAATTTTCCGCGGGTCAAGCTTCAAAAAGTTATTCTTGCTTTGCAGATGATTATCGACCAGTGCTGAAAGGAGGTTATGCGTTTTTTCCACGGCCCCCAGGTCTCCGGTGAAATGCAGGTTGATGTCTTCCATGGGAAGCACCTGGGCGCGTCCGCCGCCGGCAGCTCCCCCCTTGATCCCGAAAACAGGGCCCAGTGAAGGCTCCCGGATCACGACGGTGGACTTCACCCCCATCTTATTCAGTCCTTCAGAAAGACCAATAGAGGTGGTGGTCTTTCCTTCACCGGCCGGAGTCGGGGTAATGGCGGTGACCAGCACCAGTTTCTTTTTGGATGCGGCCTTTTCATCAATCAGTTTAAGGGGCAGTTTGGCCATGTATCTTCCTATCTGGTAGAGATCAGCCTCTTCCACACCCAGCTTGGCCGCCACTTCCGTAATTGGGCGCATCTCAGCCTCCCTGGCAATGTCAAGATCGGTTTTCATAATCGTCCGTTTTTAGTTGAATGAATATACTGTTAAGATAAACAATTTTATTGTTAAGTAAAACCGGGAAGGATTCATTTTGTTTTATTTACCAGGTAATTTCTCTGTATATTCGTGCAGACCAACATTATACCATCCCATGCGAATTGTTCTCTTTCCGGTACTTTTTGTCCTTGCAATGGCATTATTTTGCACATCCTGCCTGAACAACCAGAGCCGGCTCCCCGAGAAAGGAGTCAGCCAGGAACTTGCCCGCCAGAGATATAATCAGATTTCCCGGCCGGCCTATGAACTTTCTTTTCACATCCCGGCCACAAAAGCTGAACCGGTTGCAGGAACAGCCACCATCACTTTTACCCACGAAGACCCGCCCAATGATGTCATCCTGGATTTCGATGGAGGCAGTGACCATATTCACCAGGTCAAAATCAACGGTGAAGCGGCTGATTACGACATGGTGAACGGCCACCTGCTGCTTCCCCGGTCGTTCATCCGGCAGGGACACAACAGGGTGTATGTGGAGTTTACCTCCGGTGAACAGGCCATGAACCGGTCAGAGGAGTTTTTATACACCCTGGTGGTTCCGGATCGTGCTTCAACTGTGTTCCCTTGTTTTGACCAACCCGACCTGAAGGCCGTTTTTTCACTGAATCTGGAGCTGCCTGAAACATGGACGGCCATTGCCAACGGTGAACTGACCCTGGAACAACAGCAAAACGGACGCCGCACCATGTTTTTTTCACCGGATCAGCCCATTCCCACTTACCTGTTCGCTTTTGCTGCCGGGGTTTTTCAAACTGAATCCATGACAAGGGGAAACAGAACCATCACCCTCTTCCACCGGGAAGACAGAGACGACCGTTTACAAACCAACCTGGATGACATTTTTGAATTGCATTTCAGTGCCCTGGACTGGCTGGAAACCTACACGGGCATCCCCTATCCCTTTTTAAAGTTTGAGATGGCACTGCTGCCGGGGTTTCAGTACAGCGGAATGGAGCATCCGGGTGCCATATGGTACCGCGACAACAGGCTGATCCTTGACGAAGAGCCGGCCAGGACGGAGGCCTTGTCAAGGGCTGCGTTGATCGCCCATGAGACGGCCCATATGTGGTTTGGCAACCTGGTAACCATGGAGTGGTTCGATGATGTATGGCTGAAAGAAGTGTTTGCCGGATTCATGGCCGACAAAATCACCCATCCGCAATACCCGGAAATTAACCATGAACTTGAATTTTTCCTGACCCATTACCCCAGGGCTCTTGCCGTAGACCGAAGCCAGGGCACGCATCCCATCAAGCAGGAGCTGGAAAATCTGAAGCTGGCCGGCACCTTGTACGGAGCCATTATATACAACAAAGCACCCATTGTATTCCGCAACCTTGAAGAAATTATGGGACAGGAGAGTTTTCGCCTGGCGGTACAGGAATATCTCCGCACTTATGCCATGGACAATGCCGACTGGGACGACCTGGCGGAAATCTTTGACCGCCACAGCAAACAGGATCTCGAACAATGGAGTGAACGCTGGATCTATGGAACAGGGATGCCGGAGATATCCACGGAAGGGATGGATGAGGAAACCGCCAGGGCGGCCCGTTACCTGAAGATGCACGAAAGGTTCCTGGACGGAGAGGGGGATGTCTATACATATTTCCGGGAGCTGAAAGCACAGATCAGGCGGGAAGAAAGCCACAGAATTGCCACTTACCTCCTGCACAACCTGGATGAAGTTTTCTGGCGGTTTTTTGATCAGGATGCCAGGATGCGCCATGCGGCGGCACTGGAAAGTTTATTGTGGGACAAAGTGCAGCAAAGCCCGGCATCTGAGAAAAACAGCTACCTTGGGTATTATGCCTCCGTGGTTCTCACCGACAGCGGTACCAACAGGCTGGTAGCCCTCCTGGAAGGGTCCCCGGAAATACCCGGACATTCATTACCGGAAGAAAGACGGTTCAACCTGATTGCAGCCCTGAAACTGAGAGACCACCCGGAGGCACCCCGGCTGTTGCAGGAGCTGAAAGAGCATACCGCCAGTGCGGACCGCCAAAGGCGTATTGCCTTTGTACAACCGGCGCTGTCATCTGACCCGTCTGTGCGGGAAGCATTTTTTCATGGTCTTGCCGACCCTGACAACCGGCGGCCTGAACCCTGGGCAATTGAAGGTCTCGGCTATTTCCATCACCCACTGAGGCATTCGCACAGTGTGCAATTCATAACCCCGGGCCTCGAACTGCTGGAAGAAGTTCAGGAAACAGGTGATATCTTTTTCCCCTTACGCTGGCTTGAGGCCACATTCAGGGGCTATGGCTGCCGGGAGAGCGTTACGGCTACCCGGGAATTTCTTGAGCAAGACACTGATTTACACCCAAACCTTCGTCTGAAAACCCTTCAGGCCGCAGACCTGATGTTCCGTGCAGCTTCGCGCAGCCCGGAACCGGGTTGATCTACAGGCTGACATCAACCCCTACGCGGAAAAACGGGTTGTCCATATAGGCCTGGCTGTTTTCATTGAAGTTATAAAGGAGCAACAGGTTCAGTCGTGCCCGATGCGAAAGATGCAGTGCATAGCCGGCCCCAAGGAGAAAATTGTCTTCACGGATGGAGGGCCTGTCTTCTTCCCCGACTACCCCTGTTGGAAGCGGGCGGCGCGACTCAAGCCATAACCTCTCATATTCTCCGTGCAGAAAAAGATTGGAAACCGTCCGCAGGCGTGCAAATACATTGGCCCCGTAGGTATGAGAAGAATAATTGTCTACCCCCCAGCTATCGTGGGTATACTGATAAACTCCGCCGATACCTGCAGAAAAGCGGTTTGTAATACGATAACCGGCATGCAGATGCACCCCGATGGAGGTAAAAGTCCCGAACTGCAACCCCACAAATCCTCCCACAAACACGCGCTCACGCGGGGAGAGCTCATCCACGCTGCGTTCATCGGCATACAACCGGGACGGTGTCCACACCATCAGGGCAGCAAAAAAAACCACCACAAATAACTTTCTCATATTCATCAATTGATAAGGTTTTAGCCCAGTACAGCCCTGGCCTTCAGCAGACATTCCTCATATTCCCTTTCCGGCACAGAGGCTGCAGTGATGGCACCACCGGCCATATAGCCAAGATACGCATTTTTCGCATTATACTGCAAGCTGCGGATGACCACATTGAAGTCAAAGTCTTTTTCCGGGCTGATGTACCCGACAGATCCGGAATACAACCCCCTGCGGGTGTCTTCATATTGCTCAATGAGCTCCATGGCCCTGACTTTCGGGGCCCCCGTCATCGACCCCATGGGAAATGCATAGCGGATGGCATCGAGGTAATGGCAGGACGGATCCAGGCGGGAGACAATCGTAGAGATCATCTGATGCACATGACTGAAAGAATAAATCCCGAAAAGCTCCTCCACTTTCACGCTGTCTCTTTGTGCAGAACGTGACAGGTCGTTACGCACCAGGTCAACGATCATCACGTTCTCACTTCTCTCCTTGGGGTCTTCAAACAATTTCTGGCGACTCCTGGTATCTTCAGCCATATTGTCGCCACGGGCACTGGTTCCTTTGATGGGTTGGGCGATCAGACGCTCTCCCTGCTTCTTCATAAAACGTTCGGGGCTGGCACACATGAGGTATTTCTCATCCAGCATATAGAAACAGGAGAAGGGTGTTGGCGAGGAGCGATTGAGCCAGTCGTAAAAAACCAGCGGATCCACGTTTATGTTCTCCCGGAAAAATTCCACGCAATAGTTAAGTTCATAAATGTCTCCCGCCTGGATATGAGCTTTAATGGCGTGAAGCTGACGAAGGTAACGGGCCCTGGAAACACGGGGCTGGAGACCAGGAACACCCGGATGAACCAGGTGGTTCTCCTCTGCCGACATCAGGGCATTATAGACATATTCAGGATCCGACAGTTTACCAAAGCCAGGGAGGCAACCGATGCGGCATCCACCCCTTTTACCGGGGAGTACCACAACCACCGGGCGAAAAAAATGGGCAGGAGGCATTCCCATCGGATCCGGGTTCTCTGAATTCAGGTTCTCCAGCTGGTTTTTCAATTCGTAGGATAAAAAGCCGAACAGCCAGTCGTTATGGCTGTCGGCAAAATCCCTCAGCTCCTGAAAAGTATTGCGAAAAGGACCCGCAAAGAGATCGGCTGCACCAAAAGCGAACGCCCAGGGCAAACCGGAATATTGATCATGACCATATCCGTTGGAATTCAAAAAAACAGCAGTCCCGGTATGCCTGCGGATCCACTGCAGCACCTTACCGTATGCTTTTCCGAAATCAGGAGAGTCACGGAACTCACTGTAAAATCTTTCGCTCATGATCTTGTTAATTAGAAGGGTGCAAAGGTACGGCTTTTGATTTTACTGAAGGAATCCTTACATTTGATTAAACAACAACGTGCCAGAAACGTTTTGCACATTTCAATCTGCTTCGCTTCAGTCTTACAAACCAAAAAGGATGAATTATGAAGAAACACTTAACAAAATGGGCTTTGACCCTGATGATCTCCGGCCTGTCGTTTGGCATGGCCATTCCGGCGCTGGCCCAGCCGGCCGACACCAGGGCAGCTGAGATACTGCAAACTGTCCGGCAGGAATACGAACGTTCCATTGAAAACATTGATGATTACAAGGTGGTATCCGACATGTACACCACCTATTACAAAAAAGCATATGAGAATGGACGTCCCTATTTCAGGTCGCGCACAGAAACTGATGTTCTGGGCGGAGTGGAAAGCACTTCCAGTGTGTCTGATGCGGAACTTTTTTCTCCCGAGACTTTTGAAGTCCTTCAGAACAATGCCATTTTCGAGGGCACCGAAACAATTGACGGCTACGAAGTCCACATCATTTACATTGAAGAGATCGAGGGCCTTTTGGAAGACGAGGATGACCTGGATGAAACCCTGACAGACATGCGTATTTTTATCGACACCCAGAGCTGGGTGATGCGGCAAATGGCTTTTTCTGTGCAGGCCGCCATGGAAGACGGAATGGTGCGTGAGGTAGAACCGGTCATCCGGTTCAGAGACTATCGCAATCACGAGGGAATGCTGATCCCCTGGGAAACAGTGACCATCATCTCAGGGCTGGACGATGCGCTTTCTGATGAAGAAAGGCAGGAAGCAGAAGCAGGCCTCAGGGAAATGGAACGGGAACTGGAGAATATGCCGGAAGCACAACGCGACATGGTGAAACGGATGATGGGTGACCAGCTGGAGCAACTCAGGAACATCCTGGCCGGCGACCAGATGGAATTTATCACCCGTGTGCATGAAGTAGCGGTTAATATCGGGGTGGAGGGCTTTGATTAACCCCCTGGTTCACCACTTGATCAGGTAATAGGGGTCTGCTTTTACTTTTTCTGTCACAAAGTGATACAACTCCAGCATGCTGAATGCATAAAGCAGCACACCACCGGCTTTATGTGTCCGGACAATGCGTGTTTTTGCAAGATCCCGCTTCAGACGGATCTTGTTCCACCACACAAAGCCCTTGACTGAATAAGCGGGGCGGTTTGCGTGGATGGGATAAGATAGTAAGGTGTCCTGACCTTTTTCCCGGATGATGTATTCATCATCATAAAAATCCAGGTACGGCACGCGTTGCTCATATTCAACAAGGTGGATCAGGCTGCAGGTCACGAAATCCAGGCCGATATTCAGACAATAAAAATTTTGATCTGCCATCTGGCGAAAAACAGCCCCCCGCGAAAAAGAGAGGTCCCCCTTTTTAAAATCACAGGCCCCGCGGGCCATGACCGAATAACAGGGATCGTGGTTCCTGAATTGGCTCTCGCGGAAAAACTGCCGGGCAAAAGCACCATAAGCCGGAATTTCCCTTTCAGGATCAAATACTTTTGTTTTTCTGACCTTTGGTGTAAATGCCTGTGAAACGACCAGCGAAAAACGATCTTGCAGAAGGTTGCGCAGGTAATTGTACACATCCGGACCAGGGGTGAAACTGCGCACCGCTGAAAGTGACACATGCACAAAGACCTTGTCTGAAGGGATCTCTTTGATGAACCGCTCAAAGGCAATCCCTGCTTTTTTGTCGTAGGTCCATTTTTTCCGCAAGGCGGGGTGTTGTTTAATCATCCGCCTGAGGTAAAAATACCCGACAGTACTGTACACGCTAATTTTTCTGATTAAATATCGGACCATCAATCCCGGTATGGTTTCATCCAACAATAATTACTGCCTGAAATAGTCAGCAATCTGTATTACAAGTTTACGTGCCCATAAATTCAGGTCCTGTGATATCCCGAGCACCCAGACCGGCCAAAGGAAAAGCACAATCGTAATCAATGAACGCAGGACAAGATCTGCGAAAACATTCGGACCCATGCCGGTTTGCCACGAGGCGGCCATGATGACCACCATCAGGCCGGGCACCCATAACTGCCGCTTTTCAAAGGGTTGTATCCCGAAATGTACATAAATAAAGATCAGGCGAACAAGATTGAATAACACAAGGGTCAGCATGCTGGCGAAAGCAGCACCTTCAGCCCCCCAGAGGGGGATAAAAAGCAAGTTGGCCACAATGGCAAACCCGACCATCCCAAGGGTAAAATACAGGTCATACCTGTACTTTTTGGAGGTGGTCAGAATGGTGGCGTTCAGCCCGGCACTCATGTCAAACAACTTCCCGATCCCCAGTAAAAGAAAAATATAACGACCTGCCTGATACTCATCCGGCATAAAGTAAAAAATGGCATCCAGGTTCACCCACAGCAGCAGAAAGAGCAGCCCCCCCACCACCAGGTTGCCTGCGGTAGCCTTACGGTAAACCTCCTCCATGTGCCCCATGGCGCGTGTTTTCCAATAAGCCGCGATCAGAGGGGCAGAAACTTTGACCATAGACCGGTANGGGATCAGCATCACCGACGTCATAAAGATCATGGTGGTATACACCCCGGCAACCCCCAGGTTGATCATACCGGCCACCATAAGGGAGTCAACGCTGATCAGGAGGAAAGTACTCAGGTTATTCAGCAGGGAGTATAACCCGTATACAANCATTATTTTACCCAGACGCCTGAGCAGCGGCGGCCACGCAGGCCGTACCTGAAGCCAGCCCTTTGCGGCGGTATATCCGATGAGGATCACCGCGGGCAGGCAATAGGCAACCACATACACCACCACAAAGCCCGGAAAAGAGATCACTCCCAGCGCAAAAAGGCTGATGGAAACCGTTACCAGCAAACGCAGTACCACCTCATGCGTCACTGACGGGATGACGTTCTTGTAGAGGCAACGCAAATACGACTCAAACAGGTTGAAAAACAGGGTGGCCAGACCGAGCGGGATCAGGTACAACGCATAATCCACCAGCAGGGGGCTGGAGTCACCATAAAGCATGACAAATGGCCGCTGAAAAACCAGGAAGAGCAATGTGGCCAGGGTAAATCCTGCAAGCGACAAAGCCAAGACACCGAAAAGAAAACCATGATGCTGATTTTTCGGGTCGTTGAAGAAGGGGAAAAACCGGAGAATAATGTTTCTGGACCCCAGGGCCGCCACTTGCGCATAGATCAGCGATATGGTGATCATCAGATTTGCAAGCCCCACCTGCTCAGTGGTCAGGAAATTGGTAAACAAAAAAAGCTTATTCAGGTACCCGATCACGGCACCTGCATAAGCAATCAGGGAAATGCGAAAACTGTCACGCTGAACGATGCCCATGGCCATTGTTTATCCAAACAAATGTACACGAAATTTATTTGATGAGTTTCCTCCAGGTAAAACGAGGAAGGCCGGGCGGGACAAGTTTAAAAAACCATCCGGCAGGAAAGTATTAACCAGGAATCAGGCCATCTGCATTGCGGTAAAAAATATTCTCCAGTTTTTTTGCGGGGAGCTGCAGGGAGCGGATCAGGCCCTCATGGTCAAAACTTGTATTGTCCGTTCCGAAAAGAATTTTCCGGTGATGTTTTTCCAAAAACATTCTTGCCTTAGGGGGATCGCGACGCATGGCATTGTAGCCGCTTTTACCGGAAATATCGCAGTACAGATTGTCATAACGGGACAGAAGGCGGTCAATGATCCCAAACTGGTCGATGCGCCGTTTTTCATGAAACAAAATTTCCGAGCGCTCTGAAGCAATGTTATTCCAAAAGTGAGGACCGTGTGCAATGAATACCTGACCGGGAAATTGTTTCAGCCGTTTTTCAAGTCCGGCAAAATCGTACAAATAACCGGGGAAATAGGTTAAATGATCTTCAATATGATCTTTCAGGATGGATGTATTTTTAGAAAACCGAAGCAGCAGGTTTTTGACAACCCCGTTCAGGGCTCCGTTTAACAACACATTCAATGTTTTTTCGGTCAGTCCGGAGTTATCAGGCACATAATGCATCCTCGGTTCTTCCATATGAAAAAGCAAGGGAAGCTGATGCCTGTTAATTACTTTCAGGTATGCATCCAGTCGCTG
>SL_3KL_010_SEDDRAFT_10002278_pt1 | contig 17581 bp, 13 predicted proteins | sample SodLakKL_010_SED_2_FD_10381 | JGI IMG/M metagenome (IMG submission 10381) | reverse complement strand
CCGCCCCCGCCTGCCTTCTCCAATGCGTTTGCCGGTCTGGTTCGACGACCAGTGGCGCGCGGTCAGTCCATGGCAGGGCTGGCTTGTGGATCGTGGCCGCATCGATGAAGCTTAGGCAACGTCTGCGCCGGGTGCTGCGCCTGCTGCCGATGGTGGCGGTATTGCTGGTGTTGCTCAGTTCGCTCTACCTGGTCTCCAGCGTGGAGCAGGAAGCCACCCAGCTTGGCCGCGCATCGCTTTGGGTGTTCGTCATTACCGGAATTGCGCTGCTGATGCTGTTCGCGGTCATCGTCGGTCGACTGGTGCGCCTGCTGCAGCGTCGCCGCGCCGGTGAGCCCGGGGCGCGTCTGACCGCCCGGCTGGTGGCGGTATTCATTGCCCTGGCGCTGCCGCCGGTGGTCATTCTGTACCTGTTCGCCATCCAGTTTCTCAATGAAACCATCGAAGGGTGGCTGGACGTGGAGACCGAAGCGGCGCTGTCGGACTCCATCGAGCTGGGCCAGATGTTCATGAGCATCCGAACCCGGGAGGCCGGCTCGCGTCTGAACCGGCTGGCCGAAACCCTGGAGCTGGATGACGAGGACCGCCTGTTCCGGCAACTGCTGCGCGAGGTCAGTGCCGCCGGCCCGACCGAACTGGCCCTGCTGGATGCCTCCGGGCAGGCCCAGGTCTCGGTCAATATCGATCCGGGCCAGCTGGTCGTGGACCGTCCGTCCAGCTTTGCCCTGACCCAGGCGCTTGAGAACCAGGAATACGCCGCCGCCGAACCGGATGACGAGGGCATTCAGATTCGCGTGCTGCGAGCCGTCGGCCCCCCGGCGCTGGGGGCTCGACCGTTGATCCTGCAGGCCATCTACCCCCTGCCGCCCGAATTCAGTGATCTGGCCGAGAACATCGAACAGGCCTATTATCATTATCGCAATGTCGCTTTTCTGCGTGACCGTCTGCAACAAAGCCTGGTGCTGATTCTGACCCTGGTTCTGATGTTGACCGCGTTGCTGGCCATGCTGGTTGCCTTCAATGCCGCTCGTCGCCTGACCCAGCCGATCCGCGAGCTGGCCGGCGCCACCGAGCAGATTGCCGCCGGACACTTTCCCGAGCAATTGTCGGTGACCAGCCGCGATGAGCTGGGCTTTCTGGTTCAGTCCTTCAACACCATGACCCGCGAACTGGCCGCCAGCCGCAAGGCGCTCGAGGATCAGCGGCGTTATCTTGAGATCGTGCTGGGGCGACTGTCGGCCGGGGTACTGGCAATTGATGGCGACGGGTGCCTCGGTGCCTTCAATGACTCGGCCGGCCGAATTCTTGGCCTGAACCCGGAGCGTGATCGTGGCTGTCGTCTGACCGATCTGGTCGACAAGCGGCCGGATCTCGCCCCGTTCATCGACAGCATTCTCTCTCGTCGCGCCGGGGCTGGTGGCGACTGGCGAGAGGAAATTCAGCTCGGTGAGCCGGGCAAGCCGCTGGTGCTGGTGTGCCGAGGCTCTGACCTGCCGGCCGAAACCGGCGGACAAGTGGTGGTGTTTGACGATGTGACCGTGCTCGACCAGGCCCAACGCGAAGCCGCCTGGGCTGAAGTGGCTCGGCGATTGGCCCACGAGGTCAAGAATCCGCTGACCCCGATTCAGTTGGCTGCCGAGCGGCTGCAGTACAAGCTCGAGGAAGTCCTCGATGCCGATCAGAAAGAACTGCTGACCAAGACCACCACCACCATTCGCGCCCAGGTCGACACCCTCAAGCGCCTGGTGGATGCGTTCGGTGATTATGCCCGGCCAGTCAGCCTGAAATTCGAGCCGGTCAATCTGGCTGCCCTGATCGGTGAGGTCGAGGATCTGTATTCCGGTGGTGAGATGGCCGAGTCCTTCGACGTTGAAGTTGATCCGGCGACTGAACCGGTCATGGGCGATGCCGGCCGACTCCGGCAGGTTCTGCTCAACCTGGTCAGAAACGCCCAGGAAGCTCATCCGGATGGTCGACCCCGGTTGCAGATCACTCTTTCTCCGAAACGGCGGGAAGATCAGGACGGCGTGGTCCTGATGATTCGTGATGATGGGCCCGGGTTTGCCGAAGAGGTCCTGGAGCGAATCTTCGAGCCCTATGTCACCACCAAGGCTCGCGGCACCGGGCTTGGACTGCCTATCGTGCGCCGAATCATAGAAGACCATGCCGGGAATATCGGGGTCGGCAATACGAGTTCGGGTGGGGCTGAGGTGAAAATCTGGTTGCCGGCAGCAAGAAAGCACCCGGCATCAAAGTTACAATAGCGCCATGGCTACCGCCCGCATTCTGATCGTTGACGATGAGCATGACATTCGCGAACTGGTCAGCGACATCCTGGTTGATGAAGGCCATGAAGTGGTGGCCGCCGCCGATGCCGTCAGCGCCCGAGAACTTCGCGCCCAGCACCAGCCCGACCTGATTCTGCTCGATGTATGGATGCCCGACACCGATGGGATCAGCCTGCTGCGCGAGTGGCGCGAGGCCGATGCCCTGGATTGCCCGGTGGTCATGATTTCCGGGCACGGTTCGGTTGAGACCGCGGTCGAAGCCACTCGTCTGGGTGCGTTCGATTTCATCGAGAAACCGGTCTCCATGGCCAAGCTCATGGTCACGGTGGGCAACGCCCTGGAAGCCGGGCGTATCAAGCGTGAGAAAACGGCCCGGGACCGGGAAGCGCCGACGGTACTGGAACCCATGGGCCGATCGCTTGCGGTACAGCAGCTCAAACGCCGCCTGGAGCGCATCGCAGCCCACGATGCGGCCGTGCTGATTACCGGTGAAGCCGGGGTTGGCAAGGGCTCGGCCGCACGCTGGATTCATGCCCACTCGACTCGTGCTGGTGGACCTTTTGTCTCTGCCCTGGTCCAAACCGATGGCGATGGCTGGACCCGCCTGCTGCTGGGCGATGGCGACAGTCGGGGGTTATTGGCCGAAGCCCAGGGCGGGGTCTTGTTCATCGAGGATGTCGCGCGCCTGAACAAGGCGGCCCAGAGCCGGTTGCTCGGCATTATCGAAGCAGGTCAGCTCGACCCGGATTCGCCATCCAGCCCGGCGCTGGATTTGCGCCTGATTACCGGCACCACGGTCAGCCTGGAGCAACTGGTTCGTGCCGGTCAGTTTGACGAGTCGCTGTATTACCAGCTCAATGTGGTGCCGCTGGAGATTCCGCCGCTCAGGGACCGCCAGGAAGATGTTCCCGACCTGGTGCGTTTCTATGCCGAATACTTCCCCGGTCGCGACGGGATGCCCTATCGGCATTTTTCCGTGGCTGCCCAGAACCGACTGCGTCAGCATCATTGGCCGGGCAATCTGCGCGAGCTCAGGAACCTGGTCCAGCGCCTGCTGATTCTTGGTGGTGAGGAGGAAGTCAGCGCGGCCGAGGTGGAGGAAGCACTGGCCCAGGCAGATAGTGTGCCTCAGACTGAAGGGGCGGATCTGCCTGCCCTGTTTCACATGCCGCTTCGGGAAGCGCGTGAGGAATTCGAGCGCCAGTACCTGACCTTCAAGCTCAAGTCGGTATCGGGGAGTGTCGGCAAGCTGGCGGAAGTGGTGGAAATGGAACGCACCCACCTGTATCGAAAACTCAGGCAGTTGGGCATCGATCCCAAGCAGGTCTGAACCGACCCGATTTAAAAATCATCAAGAGGCGGGGCCATGCAAATCATCATTCTCGGCGCGGGTCAGGTCGGCACAGGCATGGCACGGTCCCTGTCACAGGAAGAAAACGACATTACCGTGGTCGATACCGAGCCCGATCGTCTGCGAGAGTTGCAGGAAAAGCTCGATATTCGCACCGTGCTCGGGCACGGCGCCCATCCGCAAACGCTGATTCGGGCCGGCATTGAAGACGCCGATCTGTTGATCGCCCTGACCAATTCCGACGAAACCAACATGGTCGCCTGCCAGGTGGCCTACTCGCTGTTCAATACCCCCACCAAGGTCGCGCGCGTGCGGGCGTCCGACTACTTGGCGTATCCGGAGCTGTTCAACCGAGAACATACCCCTATCGATGTGCTCATCAGCCCGGAAAAGCTTGTCACCGACCATGTGCAGCGCCTGATCGAATACCCGGGCGCCTTGCAGGTTCTGGATTTTGCCGAAGGCCGGGCCCAGCTGGTTTCCACCCGCGCCTTTCACGACGGCCCATTGGTCGGGCGCGAACTGAAATCCCTTCGCGATAAACTGCCTGAGGGTGTTGATGCCCGGATCGCGGCCATTTTCCGCAACGACCGGGCCATCATCCCTGAAGGGGACACCGTCATCGAAGTCGATGACATCGTCTATTTCCTGGCCGCCACTCGCGACATACCTCTGGTCATGCGTGAGCTCAGGCGAATGAGCGGTCCGGCCAACCGCATCCTGCTGTCCGGTGGCGGCAATATCGGCGCCAACCTGGCCCGGCGCCTGGAGCGCAATCATCATGTCAAGGTCATCGAGCGTGATCCGGCCCGGGCCGAGGTCATTGCCGAAGATCTGGATACCACCATCGTCCTGGTCGGTGATTGCGCCGATGAGGATCTGCTGCACGAGGAAGGTATCGACGAGACCGATGTCTACTGCGCCCTGACCAATGATGACGAAGCCAACATACTCTCATCCATGCTGGCCAAGCGCATGGGCGCCGACAAGGTCATTACCCTGATCAACCGACCGGCCTACGTCGATCTGGTCGAATCCGATCGCATCGATGTTGCGGTCAGTCCCCAGCAAGTCACCATCGGCGCGTTACTGACCCATATTCGCAGGGGCCACATGGTGCGCGTGCATTCACTCAGGCGCGGCGCCACCGAGGCCGTGGAAGCCGTGGCCCACGGCATGCCGGGGCAATCGCGCGTGGTCGGCAAGCGCATCGAGGAAATCGATCTGCCGCCGGACACCACCATCGGCGGCATCATCCGCGGCGAAGAGGTGATCATCGCCCACCACGATGTCATGATCCAGAACGATGATCATGTCATCCTGTTTGTCGCCGACCAGAAGCACATCAGCCGGGTCGAGCGCCTGTTTTCGGTGGACGCGGTTTTTCTCTGATGAGGCTGTCGGCCTATGCCCCGGTGCAGCGAATCGTCGGCGTGCTGCTGATATTCATCAGTATCGGATTCCTGCCACCACTGATCTTTGCCCTGGTCAATGGCGACGGCGCGGCGATGGCTTTTCTGGTCAGCCTGGTGCTGGTGCCAGCCGCCGGCCTGGCGCTTTACTGGCCGGTGCGCAAGGCCAATCGTGATCTGCGCATCACCGATGGATTCCTGGTGGTGGTGGCTTGCTGGGGCGCGGTCTGCCTGGCCGGCGCCATTCCGTTCGTAGTGGCCCTGGACGCCAGTCTGGCCGATGCGGTATTTGAATCAACATCGGGCATCACCACCACCGGCGCCACGGTTTTTTCCGGCCTGGGCGAGATGCCGATTTCGGTGCGCTGGTATCGTCAGCAACTGCAGTGGATGGGCGGGCTGGGCATCATCGTGCTGGCCGTGGCCATCCTGCCCATGTTGCGCGTCGGTGGCATGCAGGTTTACAAGGCCGAGGCCACGGGTCCGGTCAAGGAGTCGCGCCTGACCCCGCGCATTGCCGAGACCGCCAAGGCCTTGTGGTTGATCTATATCGCCCTGACCGCAATTTGTGCAGCTGCCTACTGGGCTGCCGGCATGAGCCTGTTTGACGCGGTGGGCCATGCCTTTTCGACCATTGCCACGGCCGGGTTCTCCACCCACGATGCCTCCATCGGTCATTTCGACAGCGCCCTGATCGATGCCCTGGTGGTGTTTTTCCTGTTCATCGCCAGCATCAATTTCGCCCTGCATTTCCTGGCCCTGAGGCGGGCCACGGCCCAGGTCTACCTGAAAGATCCGGAGCTGAAACTTTTCGCCATTCTGTTGCTGACCATCTCGGCGCTGATTACCGTGTTGTTGTGGCAACAGGATCTCTACGACGGCTTCTGGCAGTCTTTGCGTTATGCGGTCTTCCAGGCGGTGTCCTATACCACCACCACCGGTTTCGCCACCGCCGAGGTCTATCTGTGGCCCGGCACTCTGCCGCTGTTGCTGATCCTGGTCAGCGCGCTGGGCGGATGTGCCGGCGCCACCACCGGCGGTTTCAAGATCATTCGCGTCTACCTGCTGACCAAGCAGGGCCTCAGAGAGCTGCAACGCCTTATCCACCCGCGCGCCGTCGTTCCGCTGAAACTCGGTGGACGAACGCTCAATCAGGAAGTGGCCAACGCGGTCTGGGGATTTGTCTCACTCTATATCGTCTGCATCGTGGTGCTGACCCTGGTCGTGGCCGGCATCGAGGAAGACCTGGTCACTGCCGTCTCGGTGGTATTTTCGGCGATGAACAATCTCGGCCCGGCCCTGGGCGAGGCCGGGGCCAACTGGGGCAGTCTGAATGATTCCACCAAGGCCTTGATGAGTTTTGCCATGTTGCTAGGGCGACTGGAGATTTTTACTATTCTGGTGTTGTTGACGCCATCGTACTGGAAGCATTGATTGGGAGCGGTAAAAGGTAAAAGGTGAAAGGTGAAAGGTGAAATGGTGAAAGGTGAAATGGGGAGGGTGGAGAAGATAGGTTATGGATCCTGAGGTGATTGAGAAGATGATTGACGGGGGGCGTGATTCTTACGAATCTCGGCTGGCGGCGGGTCAGGCGCGCTTGAAGTGCGGTGACCTCGAGATTGCCATCGAGCATTTGGACAAAGCCACCGAACAGAAGCCGCAGCAGACCATGGCCTGGCAGGAGCTGGGCAAGGCGTGCAATGAGGCGGGCCAGGTCGAACGTGCCCGGGCGGCCTGGGAACAGGGTGTGAAAGTCGCCGCCGCCAACGGTGACAAGCAGGCCGAGAAAGTCATGTCCGTCTTTCTGAAACGCCTGGAACGTTGAGGGGCGAATCGTTAGATTTTTCGGGAATCTCAGGACTTGCTGAGAAGTTTTTTAGGATTTCAAGCGTCCGGTCTGGTGACATGAGCCCCTGAGAATCCAATCCGGGGCGATGTCCATGATGTTTCGAATCACGCTCACTTTAGTCTTTGTATTTGTGCTGACCGCCGCCACTGCCCAGGCCCAGACGGTCCGCCATGTCGCGCCTGACGGTGTCAACGTCGGCGATTGCAGCAATGAAAACAATCCCTGCGCGACCATTCAGTATGCCCTCAACCAGGCTGAAGACAGTGACTCGGTCCGGCTGGCGCCCGGCACCTACAGCGAGACGTTGGCCATCTCGAAGTCTGTCAACATCGAGGGGGCGGGCGCCGAGGCCACCATTCTTCAGCCGCCGCCGGGCCTGGAGATCCAGGTGGCGCTGATCCATCCCTCCGCTGGCCAACCCCACGCGGTCAGCCTGTCTTCGCTGACCATTCGCAATGGGGTGGCCCATGTGGCTCAGGGGCATCGCGGCGGTGGCATCTACAATGCCGGCAACGACCTGGCGCTCAAAAACGTCATCCTGCATGGCAATGTTGCCGGTCAGCAGGGTGGCGCCATCTACAACGACGGCGGCAGCCTGGTTGCGGTCAACCTGCTGTGTACCGAGGCCGAGGCGGTGGAGGGTGGAAGCTGCATTTACAACCTTGGAAGCGAGGCGATCATCGTCAATGCCACGTTCGTCGACAACGGCGCGAATCACATCACCGTTGTACAGGATGGTGGAGAGCTGCTGATCGCCAACAGTGTCCTGTGGGGCAGTACCAGCATTGCGGCCGGGCGCGAAGTCCAGCTCGAAAACGAAGCCGAGGTACAGGTGCGCTACAGTCTAGTGGAACATCCATGCTCCTGGATCACCGGCGCCGTGTGCGAGCAGGTCGACACGCCCGAGCAGATGCACTTCCAGGATGGCGACGCCGGTGATTTCCGTCCACGTCGCATCCCCTTCGACTCTCCGATGGTCGTGGCCGGTGACCCGGCCACCGATCCGACCCGGTTTCCTTCCGACGGCAGTGGTCAGGCGCTGGACCTGGACGGCAAGCCCCGTTTCCGCAATGGAAACATCGATATCGGCGCATGGGAGCATCCGGGCTTCGAGCCGGGACCGGGCAACGTCCTCCATGTCCGAATCGGTGCTCCGGCAACTGGCAACCAGAGCGGCGATAGCTGGAACAACGCCATGACGGGGTCTACCGGTCTTGCCGATGCCCTGCGCTGGGCGCATCTGAACCGGGACCAGGGTGTGTTCGACAGCACCACCCCTTTGCAGATCTGGGTGGGCAATCCGTCAGATCAGTTTCCATACATGCCATTTTACGACCCATCCACCGATGCCTACGTGGCCGGCAATTCGTCGCGTCGGGCCTTCCTGATGGTTCGTGACGTCCAGCTCTACGGGGGATTTTTCGGCAATGAAACCAGCCTTGAGCAACGGGACCCGCTCGAGCGCAGGATTGCGTTGGTGACTGGATCTACACAGCGGGATCACATCGTGATTGCGGCCGGCCCCATGGGCGCCGCCCGACTCGATGGCTTTACGGTCACCGGGGGCTCAGCCACCAACATTTCCGGCGCAGACATCACAGTCAACGGCATGAACATTTCCCATGTCGATGGCGGTGGCGTTTATATTGTCGGAGGCTCGCCGGTTCTGGCTCATCTCGACATCGTTTCCAATCAGGCCTTTTCACGCGGCGGCGGCCTGTTCATTGCCGATGGCTCGCCGCTGCTGGTCAATGCCCGGGTCCAGGGCAATCAGTCCCAGATCGGCGGTGGCATCCTGATCGAGGGGGGCAGTCCCGTATTGCGAAATGTGTTGATCAGCGGCAACGTCGCTAGTGATGGCGGTGGCATGGGGGTTTATGCCGGTGCTGAACCTCAGCTCGTCAACTCGACCCTCAGCGGCAACAACGCCGGCATGGGGGGCGGTCTGTTTGCCCAATCCAGTACTCCGACCCTGAACAATTCTATCGTGTGGGGCAACAACGGAGACTTGGCCGCCCACGAGATCTACAATGCGTCGACCAACCGCACGGTCAGTCTGCGTAGTAGCCTGAGCGCCGATCGTGGGGCGGATTTGTTCGGCAACGTGGACTTCGATGTTCGCTCCTTGACCGAGGATCCTGTATTCAATGATCCGGAGAACGGAGAGTTCGATCTGCAGACCGAATCACCGGCGATCAATGCCGGCAACAACATGCTCTACGATGGTTCCGGTGGGGACCTGGCCCAGGATCGGGATCTGGCCGGCAATCCGCGGCTGGCATCCACAAGCATCGACATGGGCGCCTACGAATTTCCCGTGCCCCTTTCGCCATTCATCACCACCTGGAAGACGGACAATCCGGGCGCTTCAACGGATACCCAGATCACCATTCCCACCGTGGGTGCCGGGTACGACTACGATGTCTACTGGGAACACCTCGATCAAGCCGAGCTCAATGGCAACCTGATCGGCGTGACCAGTTCCTCGGGGTTGACCATCGAATTCCCCGTGGCTGGAACCTATCAGGTCGAGATCACCGGCGACTTTCCGAGAATTCGCTTCTCTGGAACCGGGGACCGCCAGAAACTTCTCACCATCGAGCAATGGGGCAATATTCAATGGGATTCCATGTTGAGCGCCTTCCAGGGAGCCACGAATCTACAGGTCTTCGCCACCGACGTGCCTGACCTGAGTCAAGTGACCAGCATGTATCGAATGTTGCAAAGTGCAACATCCCTGAATGCCGACCTGAGTGGCTGGGATGTATCGAATGTGACCGATATGCGTTACCTGTTCAATGGGGCCAGCTCTTTTGATCGCAGTCTGGGCGACTGGAGCATCGGTCAGGTCACGCAGATGCAGGACATGCTGAGTTTGTCCGGATTGTCCACCGATCATTACGACGCAACCCTGATCGGCTGGGCCGGTCAAAGCCCGGGGTTGATCAATGACGTCGAGCTGGGGGCGTCGGGATTGACGTTCTGCCTGGCCGAGGACGAGCGCCAGTTGCTGATCGACTCCCACGGCTGGCAGATCGAAGGCGATGAGCCGGCTGCTTGCGAAGCACAGGACCGGATCTTTCAGGATCGTTTCGAATCCGGAATGTAAGCGATCAATTGCGCAGCGTCGCACTGCTCGGTTCGGAATCGTTGGTGCGGTTGGCGCCTGCCACGGCGAGAATATCGCGGGTCCGCAGCTCGGCCAAGCGGCTTTCGACTTCGGCAAGCTTGCAGTCGAGTACGGCCAGAAGCTGGACGATCTGGTCCTGGTCAAGATCGAGCAGATCGAGGTGGGACGATTGCTGCAACAGTTCCGAGGCGGCGAGTAGAGAATTGCTGTGGTCGTTCATGACGGCTCCGGCTGGTCACTTCTGTCTACAGGCTAGAACGGTCCGGCCTGCCTGCCCATAGGAAAATGACCCGCATCCCCCTAGGAAATTTTCCATGCCGGGTCATTTTCCTCATGTTGGCGAGTTCCGATCAGGTTCAGCGATGAGCCCAGCAACGCGCCAGGGCCCGATCGCGGCGCTCGATTTCCCTGATGGCCTGCTGGCGGGTGGCGCCATAAGCCCAGTGATAATGGCCCTGGAAGGAGGTCGACCAGCGCGGATGATTACTGGCGCAACCCAGACGCCAGCCTTCGCGCGCCTGGGCCACGGCCTGGCGGGCATACCAGTTGGCCAAGCGGGCCTGCTCACGATGCGGGGCCGGTCGAACGGTCCGATAGTGTGCCCGGGCGTGGGGCGGAGGACCGTGGCGATGGCGGCTTTGGATTGTGGGCGGTGGGCCGGGGCGGAAAAACGGGGCCTGGCGTGGCGTCGGCGGGCCACTGACGGTCACGGTCGAGACTTCGATGACGCGTTCACGAACCTGGGCCGAGGCCGGCTCGGCCAGCGCAGCACTTGTCAGAATCAGGGCGGTGGACAGACCAATCAGTGTTTTCATGACAGCGTTCCTTGCGGTGTTGTTGAAAAGGTGCTGCCAGTTTGCCCAAGGGTGGCTAAATCATGTCTGAATTGCGTTTTCAGCCATGGTTCAGGCTTAAAAACGGCTTGGAGAGTGAGGAGAAGCAGCGGGTGGCATCCGACCGATCACGGACTGACCGGGCGAACGCTTGAGTCGATATTTTCGGGTTTGGTGGCCTTGGGGTCGGTAACGTCTGCGAGTTGCCGATTGCAAAGGCGAGTGCTTTCGATTCAGCGATAGGTGGCATGGATGGCTTGGACGCAATTTTCTGCCCGCCGCCGCGCTTGAGGTGACGGAGGCGGGCACTGCCTCTCCGTTCTTCGAGCACTTGAATGCTCACTAAAGGCAATCCACTATCCATTGGATCAACCGCAATTCGATTGGCACCAGAACGCCCTTGAACTCAAAGAATCGACCAAGCCGTTCACCTCGAGCGCGGCCCCGGGCAAGGCGACTCGGCGCCCAGCCCCCCAAAACTCCAGACAAAAGTGAATCCATCGTCCGGATCAGGAATAGAGTCTAGGTTTCCCCTCGGGGCGGCGGCTGAAGCGTTTGTAGATCCACAGGTACTGGGCCGGTGCAGTCTTGATGGCCTGTTCCAGCCAGCGGTTCATGCCGGCCAGGGCTATCGCCGGATCGGGGTCGGCAATGTGTTCGTCGGCCGGGCTGAAATGCAGTTTCCAGCCGCGGCCGCGCGGCAGGCGTTCGGCCCAGGTGAAGATGACCTGACAGCCGGTCTTGCGGGCCAGACGCTGGACCAGGGTCATGGTCAGGGCCGGGGTGGCAAAGAAATCGACGAAGACGCCTTCACCCTTCTTGGGTTGAATGTCGGCGGCAATCCCGGCCACCTGGCCGGATCTGAGCTGGCTGAGCAGATGGCGAAGCGCAGGGCTTCCGCTGGCGACCATGCGGCCGCCGAATCGCTGTCGCGGCCAGGTAATGAACGCATCCAGTGCACGGCTCTCCGGCGCCCGGTACAAGGTGACCATGGGCACTTGAGTGCTCAGATAAAGGTTGAGAATCTCCCAGTTCCCGAGATGGCCGCCAACCATCAACAGCCCCCGGCCACTTGCAGCGGCTCCGGCGACCCGGTCCCAGGAGTCATCAAGAATTATGTGGCGTTCCAGGCGCGCTTTCGACCAGCCCCACATGGCCCCGGCCTCGAAGACCAGGCGCATCAGTTCCACCAGGTGATCCCGATGCAGTCTTTTGCGTTGCCGGGGTTCAAGATCGGGAAAACAAATGGCCAGGTTGGTCGCGATGACCCGATGCTTCTTCCAGGGCAGGCAGTAAAGCAGCCAGCCTAAGGGTGTGGCAAGCGCATGGACGAGCCACAAGGGCAGCCACCCCAGCAAGGCGATTGGTATTCTGACCAGGCGCAGCATCATCGTCGCACCGGGTAAGGTGCATCAACGCCCGGCGGCTGCAATGCATAGCGCTTGTAGCCCCACAGATATTGAGCCGGTGCCTCGCCAATGCGGTTCTCCAGCCATTCATGCATGTGTCTGATCGAGACCTGCGGGTCGGCATCGGCGATCCCTGGTCCGGCCGGGGTGAATCCGACCTGCCAGCCGCGTCCGCGCCCCAGTCGTCGGGTGTGCACCAGCAGCACTTCACAGCCGGTTTTTGCAGCCAGGCGCTGGACCAGGGTCATGGTCAGGGCCGGGCGCCCGAAAAATGGCGCAAACTCCCCCTCGCCTTGCTTGGGCTGCTGGTCCATGAGCAGGCCCACGCCCTCGCCACTGCGCAATTGCTTGAGAATTTCGCGCATGGCCGGACTGCCACTGGCCACCAGCCGCCCTCCGAAGCGTTCACGTGAGCGGGTGATCAATGGGTCCAGGTCGGGATTGGAGGGCCGTTTATACAGACAGACTACCGGCAAATGTATGGTGCCCCACAGGTTGAGAATTTCCCAATTGCCGAGATGGGCGCCGACGATCAGGTAGCCCTTGCCCTGACGACGCGCCCGCTCGACATGCTCCCAGCCATCGACTTGCCGGACATGGGTGAGGATCTTGTGTCTGGGCCAGTACCAGACCGCCCCGGTTTCCAGCACCAGACGCATCATCTCGACCAGGTGAGCGCGATGCAGGCGCCGGCGTTGCCGCTCATCGAGTTCCGGAAAGGCGATGGTCAGGTTGGTCTCGATAACGGCATGCTTGCGCGATGGCAACCGCCCGGCCAGCCAGCCCAGCGGCACGGCCAGGTAGTGCAGAATCGGCAACGGGACCAGGCTGAGCAGCCGGACCAGGAACAGCGCCAGGGCAATCTTCACGATGTCGGTCGTTGCGTGGGCAAGAGGCAAGGATACCCACACTGACCCCCTTTGTGGACCCCGTGATCAGGCGGCCTGGGCAGCATCCTCCCCGGTCTGATCGGTTTTGTCGGCTGTCTTGTCGGTGCCCAGGATCATGTCGGCGGCCTTCTCGGCGATCATGATGGTCGGGGCATTGGTGTTGCCGCCGACCAGGGTTGGCATGATCGAGGCATCGATCACGCGCAGGCCTTCGATGCCGCGCACCTTGAGTTCCGGATCAACCACGCTGTGAGGATCGGGACCCATGCGACAGGTGCCGACCGGGTGATATATGGTTTCGGCCTTGGTGCGGATGAAGTCGATCAGCCCATTGCGATCAGTGACGTCGTCGCCGGGAAGGATTTCATGGCCCCGGAAGGGCTTGAAGGCCGGCTGAGCGAGAATCTCTCGTGACAGACGCACGCAATCGAGCATCATTTCCAGATCCTCGGCCTCGCTCAGATAATTGGCATGGATGGCGATCGGTGTCGTGGGATCACTGGAGCGGATGGCCAGGTGACCACGGCTTTGCGGCCTGAGCGGACAGGCGTGGACGGTATAACCGTCACCGGGCAGACGGTTTCGTCCGTGGTCATCAAGCAGGGCCGGAACAAAGTGCATCTGGATGTCGGGGCGATCATCGCGACCGCGACCCGAGACCAGGAAGCCGCCGGCCTCGGCGATGTTCGAGGTGCCTTCGCCCTCGTGGTGCAGAAAGTAGCGAAGCCCCACGCGCAATTCGCTCAACTGGTCATAAGTGACCGGTTGTGAGCAGCGGGTCAGGGTGCAGACGTCGAGGTGATCCTGCAGGTTGCGCCCGACCTCGGTGCGTTCCAGGCGTACCTCGATGCCGGCCGATTCCAGCATGCCGGCCGGACCGATGCCCGACAGCATCAGCAACTGCGGTGAATTGATGGCGCCGGCCGCCAGAAGCACCTCGCGGCGGGCATGGGCAGTACGGTTGATGCCGCGGCGGCGATAACGCACCCCGCTGACTCGATCACTGCCGGAAAAATCCAGGCCCAGGGTCATCGCCCCGGTCAAGACGGTCAGGTTGGCGCGCGAGCGAGCCGGACGCAGGAATCCGGCCGCGGTGGAGCAGCGCCTGCCATTGCTCTGGGTGACCTGGTACATCCCGAAGCCACGCTGGGCGGGTCCGTTGAAATCGCGGTTGCGCGCGAAGCCGGCCTGTTCGGCGGCCTGGATGAAGACATCGCTCAATGGGTTGGTGAAACCCAGATCTTGAACACTCAGCGGTCCACCCACGCCGTGCAGCTCGGACTCGCCGCGACCCTGGTTTTCGGACTTGAGAAAGTATGGCAGGACTTCGTTCCAGCTCCAGCCCGGATTGCCCAAGTCGGCCCAATCGTCGTAGTCGCTGCGGTGGCCACGTGAATAGCACATCGCGTTGATCGAGCTTGATCCGCCCAGTACCCGTCCTCGCGGCCAGTACAGGCGGCGATTGTTCAGAGCCGGTTCGGGTTCGGTGTAATAACTCCAGTTCAGTGACTTGAAGTTGACCAGCTTGGACAAGCCGGCCGGCATGTGAATGAACGGGTTCCAGTCACGCGGACCGGCCTCGAGCAGCAACACCTCGTTGGCCGGGTCGGCGCTGAGCCGATTGGCCAGTACACACCCGGCCGAACCGGCCCCGACAATAATGTAATCATAGGTTTTGGGCATGCGCATGGGTGGGGGTCACCTGGTTGAGAGTTTATCGCATGGTCCAGTGTAGGTGGAGGAATTAGAGTGGGGGGACTAATGGGACGGGTAGACGGAAGACGGAAGACGAGGTTTTACACCGTCTCCCGTCTCCCGTCTTCCGTCTCCCCGTCCTTACAACCGATGCAACTGCCCCATCAATTCAAACCCCGACAGAGGCCAATCGAAGCCCCGCGTCAACCCAATCACCTTGAATCGTTCGCCCATTTCGCCGGGCATGGCCAGGCGTTTGAATTCGCCGGCCAGGCGCAGGCGGGTGGCGTCATCTTCGGCCTTTTCGACGATTTCGTGAGCGTCCAATGACAAAAGAAAACCGCTCTGGTTGGTGAAGCCGGAGACTTCCAGGCCGCAATCGACGGCGGCTTCGGCCACCGCGGTGAAGTCGACGAAGGCTGACAGGTCGGTCAATCCCGGCCAGACGAAGGGATCGAAATGAGCGCGGTGCCGGTAATGGCAGACCAGGGTGCCGTCGCTGCGCTCGGGCAGGTAATACTCGTGGCGCGGATAGCCGTAGTCGATCATCAGCGCAACGCCCCGGCGCAGGGTGTGGGTCACGGTGTCCAGCCAGCCGGGCAGGTCCACGCAGATTTCGCTGCGATAGCCGAACGGCAGTGGCTGGGGCAGAGTGTTGACGATGGACTGCCAGGCCTGTTGCAGGCGATCACCGGGGGTGATGCATGTCCAGTCGAAGCGATCCCCGGCGATGGTCACGCCCAGTTCGGCCAGGCCGTCCTCGGTGATTTCGAAACGTTTGACCGCCAGTGCATCAATGACCTCGTTGGCGATGATGACGCCATCAAACGGTTCATCCGGTGGGCTGTTCAGCCATCCGATCCGGGCGCGCAGATGCTCGGGCAGATCGCGCAGGGTTTCGGCCTGAACTTCGCGCAGGGGTGCGCTGGGTTCCAGAATCAGGTAACGCTTCGGGGGCTGCTCTAGGGCCCCGAGCAGATCGCGCGCCAGGGCACCGGAACCGGCACCCAGCTCGAGCAGGGTCCAGTCGCCCTTCAGCTCGGAGGCGACTTCGTCAATCTGACGAGCCACGGTGGCCGCGAAGATGGGCCCCTGTTCGGGAGCCGTGACGAAATCCCCAGCCTGACCGAACTTGTGCAACCCGTTGACGTAATAGCCCAAACCCGGTTCATACAGGGCCATGGTCATGAAGCGATCGAAAGGCATCGGACCGTTCGTCGAGATGACATCGACCATCTTGTTGCACAATGACTGGCTCAAGGCCAGCAGATCCTCCGGGGGGTGCGGCAACGACAAGGAAGGATTCGACGATGACATCAGAACAACAAGGGCATGACGGGCAAGTCGCGATTGTAACCGGGGCGGCCCGACGCATCGGCGCCGAGATTGCCCGGGCTCTGCATCGCCGTGGGCTCAGCCTGGTTATCCACTATCGTTCGTCAGCCGACGATGCCGAGCGTCTGGCTGCGGAACTCAACAGGCAGCGTGCCGATTCGGTGACGTTGCTTGGCGGTGAGCTGGCCGATCCGGCCTTGCCCGATCGCCTTGTCGGCACTGCACTGGAACAATTCGGCCGCATCGACGTACTGATCAACAACGCTTCGGCATTCTATCCAACCCCGGTGGGCCAGGCTACGGTCGACCAGTGGGATGAATTGATGGCCAGCAACCTGCGTGCGCCGTTTTTCCTGTCGCAGGCGTGTGCTCCGCAACTTGGCGCGGTGGGTGGGGCCATTGTCAATCTGGTCGATATCCACGCGCTGGTGCCGATGCAGCGCCACGCCGTCTATTGCCAGGCCAAGGCCGGGCTGGTCATGCAGACGCGCTCACTGGCCAAGGAGCTGGCGCCCAGTGTGCGCGTCAACGCGGTTGCGCCGGGGGCCATACTGTGGCCGGAAAGCGACCAGTCTCCCGAAGCCGCCCAGGGCATTCTCGAGCGTATTCCCATGCACCGACAGGGTCGACCGGAGGATATCGCCGGTGCCGTTTGTTTTCTGGCACTGGATGCACCCTACGTGACGGGCCAGATCCTGGCCGTGGATGGGGGGCGGTTATTGAATATGTGAGAAGGAAGGTGAAAGGTGAAAGGGCGATTCGCCATCATTTCAACAAGCGCGTTACATCGCGAAACCGGGCATGCTTGGCGTCGATCATCAGCTCGAACAGGGCCATTTCCACGTTGCTGAGATGCACGCCGGCTGATTGCATGCGTCGAAAGGCGATATCGCGGTTGAATCTGGCGCGCGAGGAGACGGCATCGCAGATCAGGTGGACGGAGTATTCCTGGTCGCGCAGGGCGGCAGCGGTCTGCCAGACGCAGACATGGGTCTCGATGCCGATCAGCATGATTTGGCACCGGTTGCTGTCGGCGATGGCCTGCATGATGGCTGGATCGTCGCAGCAACCGAAGCTGGACTTGGCCATGGGCTGCAGTCCGTCGAGTTTTTCGCTCAGTTCCGGCACCGTGGGGCCGAGTTTCTCCGGTAATTGTTCGGCCCAGATGATGGGCACATCCAGTATCCGGCAGGCCTCGATCATGATGGCCTGTTGGCCGATCATGGCCTCGGACTCGTGCATCAGGCGGGCCAGTTTGCCCTGGACATCGACCAGAAGTAGCAGGGCGTTGTCGGGTGTCAGGCGTTCGGTCTGGTCGGGCATGGTAGAAGGGTTCAGGGTTCAGGGTTCAGGGTTCAGGGTTCAGGGTTCAGGGTTCAGGGTTCAGGG
>SL_3KL_010_SEDDRAFT_10002277_pt1 | contig 17584 bp, 15 predicted proteins | sample SodLakKL_010_SED_2_FD_10381 | JGI IMG/M metagenome (IMG submission 10381) | reverse complement strand
CTAAACGCTCTCCGACTCGCTAAAAGTTACAGAGTGTTAGGCGGGGTACACTAGATCGAAATCGTCGCCGCCGGCTAACGCTGCTCGGCCCATGATCCTGCGTCGCAGTGACAACTACAGGATTACTGCCGTATTGACGTGCATGTTCACTTGATTCCTCCAGCACAAACATACACCATATTGGTATCATAATGGTTTCAAGGCATTGTCTTCATGAGCACCTCCATCACCCTGAAAAACATCCCCGAACCGATCTACCAGCGCATCAAGCTGGCGGCGAAGCGCCACCATCGCAGCATGAACAACGAGATCATTGCCTGCCTCGAACAAGTGCTCGCACCCCGGCCTGTCGATCTCGATGCTCAACTGGACCAGGCTCGCAAGCTGCGCGAGCGCTTCGCTGGTCCGGCACTGAAGCTCGAGGACATCATCGGCGCCATTGAGCGGGAGCGCGAGTGATCGCCGTCGACACCAATGTAATCGCCTACCTCTACCTGCCGGGCGATCGCACGGCGGCGGCCGAGGCTTTGCTGCGCTCCGATTCCGAGTGGACTGCGCCCTTGCTGTGGCGCAGTGAGTTGCGCAACGTGCTGGCCACGCAGGTTCGCGCCAAACGACTCGACCTGGCCAGCGTCCAGTCCATCCAGAGCGAGGCGGAGCAACTGTTTCGTGGGCGTGAGTTCGCCGTCGATTCCGCAGAAGTGCTTCGCCTGGCGTCCGATTCCGGCTGTTCGGCCTATGACTGCGAATTCGTCACCCTCGCAGAATATCTCGATGTCCCGCTCTACAGTGCGGATCGGCGTCTGGTCGAACGTTTCCCGCGCCGTGCGCGCCTGTTGGGAGAGTGAAGCCCGCAAAATCCTCCGCCGCGTAATGAAACACGCCCGCGACCAGAGCTGGTGTGCAGTGTTCCTCGACTTCCTGATTGTCATCGTCGGCGTGTTCATCGGCATCCAGGTGGCGAGATTGATCCGCCCGCGGCTTCGGGTGCAATCTCCCTAACAAGCAGTTCACCGGCAGGAACTCCGAGCATCGGTGTGAGTGAATCGAGGATCGGATATTCCACAAGGAAAGATCGAGGGGTCAGGATTCAGGGGTCAGGGGTCAGTAAAGCCTGTGACAGCCCTGAATCCTGACCCCCGACCCCTGATCCCTCAGTTACAGCAACCCCTCCACCGCTGCGCGTTCCTCGCGCAATTCCTTGTCCGTGGCGTCCATTCGGGCGCAGGTCTTTCTCTTTAGCCTTCCAGTGGAAATTGGCACTCCAGCCCCGGGAAACGCCTTAAATCCCCATCGGCGGTATGGACTCCCGCTTTGGTTACCTAGATTTGCGCTCCCCCAAAGTGCCGGGTTAGGCTGTAGGAGGCAGTAAGCAGTGCCGGGGCCGCCTGTAATCGGGGCGAAAAATGGGCGATGAAAGCAAAAAGGAGAGTGCCATGGCCCATCGCTTACCGTGCAGGACTCCACTGACCATCGCGGTAGGATCGCTTCTGGCCGTCGGCCATGCCCAGGCCGCCGTAATTACCGTTAACACTACCGCCGACGGTCCGCCAGGTTCCATGCCGGGAACGTGTAGCCTGCGCTCGGCGATCTACTCGGCCAATGAGGCCTACGGCTACGATGCGTGTGCTTCCGGCAGCGCCGGGGCCGACGAGATCGCCTTCGATCCCGACCTTGCTGGAAGCTATATCGCGCTAACCGAAGGCGAAATCGAGATCAGTAGCGGCCTGACCATTACCGGGCCCGCACCCGGCGCGTTCGGTGTTTTGATCGGCGGCAGCAACGCCTCGCGCATCTTCAATGTGCAGGGCGGAGGATCCGGAGGATTCGAGGTTATCCTGGACAGCCTGGCAATGCTCAATGGACGCACCAGTCAGAATAATGAGCCCGGAGGCGCCGTGTATGTCGATTCCGCGGATATCCGGCTTTCCCACAGCCTGATCAGCGGAAGTGCCACCGAAGGCGAGTACTCTCCCGGGGGTGGCCTGTATGTCGTGGAGGGCGATGCCACGCTCACCAACAGCATGGTTCTTGCAAACGCTACGGAGGAGCTTCGCTCCAAAGGCGGCGGAATGCATGTCGACAATGGTGATGCAACACTGACCAGCAGCATGGTATCCGGCAATTCCACCGCGGGCAGCAACGCCTACGGCGGCGGGCTATCTGTCTTGTCTGGCGACGCTACGCTGAACGAGAGCACGGTATCCGGCAATTCCACTATGGGCCCTTCCGCCCATGGCGGCGGGCTGCGTTTCGGCTTCAGCAACTCCACGCTGACCAACAGCACGATGTCCGGCAACTCTACCGCAGGCGAACTCGCCCACGGCGGAGGTGTAGCAGTCGTTGCTGGCGGTACCGAGCTGAGCAACAGCACGGTGTCCGGCAACTCTACCGCGGGTGATGATGCCTATGGCGGCGGGCTGCATGCCTATGATGTTGACACCACGCTGACCAATAGCACGATATCCGGCAATTCCACCGAAGGCGGAGGCGCCCACGGCGGCGGGCTTTACGTCAGGGGATCTTTTGTAACTGAACGCAATGCCACATTGATCCAGACCACTGTGGCCTACAACATCGCAACCGATGGCACCGACGATGTGCATCGTGGCGACTTTGCCACATTGACCCTGAGCAACAGCCTGATCGTGCAGGCTGGTACCGGCGAGGAGTCCTGCAACGCCACCGCCGACGTCCATGACAACAGCTTGGCCACGGATGACTCCTGCACCGGCGCGGCTACTGTCTTGAGCGAAATTGCGCTGGACCCGCTGGCCGACAATGGCGGGCACACGTTTACTCATGCGCTTGGCGCTGCCAGCGCGGCTCGCGATGCCGCCGGGGATTGCTATGCGACATTCGAGATCGACACCGATCAGCGTGGCCAGCCGCGGCCAGGCGTCGGCAGCGATGAATGTGATATCGGTGCTTTCGAGTACCAGGTGCTCGACGAGTTATTTCAAGATCGGTTTGAGTCACCCTGAGACGGTCACGCTCTTGGGGGTTCCTCGAGCACCGCGGCATACAAATCGGCCAGTTCGCACTAAATCCCCAACCGGGCCGAGGTAGATCCAAGGCCGGTCCCGCTTGATAGGAACTGAATTATGAATGGCTGTTTCGCTTGAGGCTGCACGCCTCACTGTTCGGCCCGGACATGTGGGTGCCGCTGCCGGGATTGATTACCGGGCTGATCCTCACCCACGAGGGCGGCCAATCTACCTGACCGGGCTGGGCGATGCGCCCGTCAAGGAATGCTCCCGCCAGGCTGATGGCCACCAAGCCATCAGCTTGCGCTGATCGATACCATAATCGTAAAATGAGGTTCCGATCGATTAGAAAGAGGAGCACCACAGATGGACACCATCAAGATTTCTCCCAAATATCAGGTCGTGATTCCGAGAAAGGTGCGCGAGGCAATGGATCTCAAGCCCGGCACTCGGCTGCAGGTCGTGCAGTTCAATGACCGCATCGAGCTGATCCCGCTGCGTAACGTCAAGAGCCTGCGCGGGTCGTTGGCGGGCCTGGATACGCGCGTTCCGCGCGATGATGATCGTGTCTAACGTCGTCGACTCCTCAGCCTGGCTGGAATACTTTGCCGACGGCCCGAACGCCGGGCATTTCGCTGATGCCATTGAGGACACCGCGGCCCTGGTGGTGCCGTCGATCACTTTGCTGGAAGTCTTCAAGCGCATCAGCCGGCAGCGCGACGAGGCCACCGCGTTGCAATATGTCGCCGTGATGCAGCAAGGGCGGGTCATTGCTCTTGACGCTGCGCTGGCGATCCGCGCGGCATCGCTGAGCCTGCGCCACCAGTTGCCGATGGCCGACAGTATTATTTATGCCACGGCAAAGCAGGCCCAGGCCATGGTCTGGACCCAGGACAGCGATTTCAAAGGGCTTGATGGCGTTCGCTACTGGCCTTGGAAGCAGCCATGAGCCTGTTCAATGCACTCAAGCGCCGCAGGTTTCTGCGCGTCAGTGACGTAAAACTCCTTCAGCACCTGCATACCCAACCTACAACGCCTTGACGAGTTCCTGACTCCTCAGTCCCTCCGTTACAACAACCCCTCCACCGCTGCACGTTCCTCGCGCAGTTCCTTGTCCGTTGCGTCCATGCGCTCGCGGGAGAAATCGTTGATTTCCAGGTCCTGAACGATCTTCCATTGACCGTTTTCGCAGGTGCAGGGGAAGGAATAGATCACTCCGGGTTCGATGCCGTAGCTGCCATCTGAAGGGACCGCCATGGAGACCCAGTCGTCGCCGTCGGTGCCCAGGGCCCAGTCGCGGATGTGGTCGATGGCTGCCGATGCGGCCGATGCGGCGCTGGATGCTCCGCGGGCCTTGATGATGGCCGCGCCGCGCTGCTGCACGGTCGGGATGAAATCGTTGACATACCAGCTCTGGTCGAAGCCATCCATGGCCGCCTTGCCGGCGACCAGGGTGTGATGCAGGTCCGGGTACTGGGTGGATGAGTGGTTGCCCCAGATGGTCATCTGCTTGATCAGGGTGTGATGGTGGCCGGATTGTGCCGCCAGTTGCGCCAGCGCCCGGTTGTGGTCCAGGCGGGTCATGGCGGTGAAGTTTTCCGGCGGCAGATCGGGGGCATTGGCCTGGGCGATCAGGGCGTTGGTATTGGCCGGGTTGCCAACCACGAGAACCTTGACGTCACGGCTGGCCACGGCGTTGAGCGCCTTGCCCTGGGGGCCGAAGATCTTGCCGTTCTCGCTCAGCAGATCAGCCCGCTCCATGCCCGGTCCGCGCGGCTTGGCGCCGACCAGGATGGCGTAATCGGCATCCTTGAACCCTTCTTCGAGATCGGTCGTGGCGACCACGCCCTGCAGCAGCGGAAAAGCGGCATCATCAAGTTCCATGACCACGCCCTTGAGCATGTCAAGAGCCGGCGGGATCTCCAGCAATTGCAGGATGACCGGCTGATTGGGGCCGAGCAGGTCGCCCGAGGCGATGCGAAAGCAGAGTTGATAGCCGATCTGGCCGGCGGCACCGGTAATGGCGATGCGCATGGGTCGATTCATCTGTAATCTCCGAGGTTGGACTGCATGAAAGCTGGACTCACAATTTTAACGCTTACTACGGGGCGATTGGGTACCAGGCAAGTTTCTCGCAGTTTTTCCTGAGATCCGCTTCGATACTCTGCCCGAGGGAAGCAAGTGAGCGGTCGCACTTGTGAGTCCGACACGACTCGGCTACGATGTCCAGCCTTCGATCATTCCGAGGTAGAAAAAATGCGCGTATTGTGGTTGTCATCCGTTCTGTTGATTCCGATGGTCGCATTGGCCAGTCCGGCCGATGAATACTGGGATAACCTCCTCGAGCTGTGCGGCAACGCCTATGAGGGCGAGCTGATCACTCATCCGGAAGGCGAGACTGGCTTTGTCGATCAGCGCCTGGTCATGCATGTGCGTGACTGCGGCGAAGAACGCATTCGAATTCCGTTCGTGGTTGGAGACAACCTGTCTCGCACCTGGGTGCTGACCCGAAAAGATGATCGTATCGAGCTCAAGCACGACCATCGCTACGAGGATGGCAGTCCTGAGGAAGTCACCATGTATGGCGGGACCTCGACCAACGAGGGGCGAACCAATGAGCAGTACTTTCCAGCCGATGAGCAGACGCGTCAGGTCATCGAGGAAGCATTTTCCAATGTCTGGGTGATGCGTGTATTTCCCGACGAAAAGTTCACCTATGGACTCTGGCGTCTGGGTACGCCGAGGGTTTTCCAGGTTGATTTCGACCTGACCGAAACCGTCGAGGCACCCGAGGCGCCGTGGGGCTGGGAAGACTGACAGTCAAGCGGATTCAAGCCAGTGCATGCTGAACAGTCCCTGCGGATCGGTCCAGGCCTGGCTTGAGTCCAGTCCGGCCTCGGCGGCCAGTTGTCGAAAGCTGTCGATCGAGTATTTGTGGCTGTTTTCGGTGTGAATTGATTGACCGGTGTCGAATTCGAAGGTCCGACCGTTCAAGTCGATGGTTGTCGGGCGTGTCGCCACCAGATGCATCTCGACTCGGCTCAGCGTCGGGTTGAAACGAGCCTCGTGACGAAACGCATCGATCTGGATATCGGCCTTGAGTACCCGCTGGATATGTTCGAGAAGGTTGAGATTGAATCGAGCGGTCAGATTGTCCTGGTCATCGTAGGCACTCAATAGTCGCTCGACTGGCTTGAGTAGATCGACGCCTATGAGCAGGGCGCCGTCGTGACCGGCAATATTCCTCATGCGCTTGAGAAATTCGCGCGCCTCATCGCGTTCGAAGTTTCCTATGGTCGAGCCCGGAAAATAAACGATGCGACGGTTGGCTGGTGGATCGAGAGCCAGGAATCGGGCGTCGATCTGCTGGGTGTAGTCGGCCTGCAGCGGGCGGATGTCGATGGCCGGGAAGGCGGCTTCGAGCTCGCGAACCGAGGCCTCCAGGGCGCTGCTCGAAATCTCGATTGGAGTGTAGGCGCGGGGATGGTCAAGCCCGGCGAGCAGCGTGTGGGTCTTGACGCCAGCACCCGAGCCGAACTCGATGATGTGGGCGTTGGGCCCAATCCGCCGGCTGATCTCGTCTATGTGGGCTTCGTGCAATGCCAGGTCGGCACGCGTGACATAGTAGTCGGACGTGGCGCAGATGGCCTCGAACAACTCGGAACCTTTTGCGTCATAGAGGTACTTGCACGGCAGGGTGGCTGGTGTGGCCGAAAGACCGGCAATCACCTCGTCCATGAACAGTCGCTTCTCTTCGTTGTCGCTCATCTTCCGGCATCCCGTGCAAGTCGCAGCCCGGTGAATTGCCAACGATCGGGCGGATAGAAGAAATTGCGATAGCCCGGTCGAATGTGACCCGCCGCAGTGGCGCAACTGCCACCTCTGAGCACCATCTGGTTGGCCATGAACTTGCCGTTGTATTCGCCAACCGCGCCCTTGGCCGGCCGGAATCCCGGGTAGGGGGCATAACTCGATCCGGTCCACTCCCACAAATTGCCGAACATGCCGGTAATGGCCGCCGAGTCAGTGCTTGCACCGGGGTGAAATCGGCCGCTGTCGGCAAAGTGCCCGTGGCCGGGGTGGCGCATGGCCGCGATCTCCCATTCGGCCTCCGTGGGCAGGCGGGCTTGCGCCCACTGGGCGTAGGCGAAGGCCTCGTAGAAACTGATGTGGCAGACGGGCTCGTATGGGTCCAGGTCACGCTCGCCACCTGCAGTGTAGACGGATTGCCAGCGACCGTCGCTGTCGGCGAGCCAGTAGAGTGGCGCCCGGATGCCTTCTCGGCGTACCCAGTCCCAGCCGTCGGCCAGCCAGAATTCGGGTCGCTGATAGCCATCATCTTCGATGAACTCCAGAAATTCACCGCAATTGACCGGCCGGCTGGCGATGTGGAAATCACCTGTATGAACCGGATGGCGCGGTGTTTCATTATCGAAACAGAAATAATCATCCTCGCTGCCGATTTGGACCAGGCCGCCTTGAATCTCGATCCAGTCGATCGGGCCTGGGCGATTTTCCGGTGCGGCCGGTCCGGCCAGGCCGGGCAAGCCAGGGTTGTGACTGAAGGCATGCTTCAGATCGGTGATCAGGAGCTCCTGGTGTTGTTGCTCATGGTTGAGTCCCAATGCGATCAATGGAGCGATTTTTCGTGCCTGGGCACGATCCAGGCCATCCAGGAACTGCGTCATGGCCTGGTCGACATGCTCGCGGTACTCTCCGATCTGCGCGCAATCGGGACGTGATATCAGGCCACGTTGAGCGCGCGGGAACTGGTCTCCAATCCCGTTGTAGTAAGAGTTGTACAGATAGGCGAAATCCGGATCGAATGGCTGGTAAGTGGCCACAGTCGGTGTCAGGACAAAGGTTTCAAAAAACCAGGAGGTGTGTGCCCGGTGCCACTTGACCGGACTGGCTTCCGGCATGGACTGCAGGTTCTGATCCTCGGCTGACAGGCCGGAGGCGAGCGATTCGGTGTCGCCGCGTACTGTCCGGTAGCAATCAGCAAGCAGCTCCGGAGTCATGTCATCCCAGGCGTGCTGATTGATCGATGGCGTTTCGAGCGCGCGCGGGCTCTCGGAAAGTGTGCTGGACATGAGCAACAAGTTCTTTTGTGTGTCGGAAGGTGCGCCCGTGACCGGGCAGAACTCAATTATCGCACGAGAATGTGACGGGTGTCTCTCACGGTCTAGAAAATTAGTTAAAAACTAATCCTAAATTAATGTTTTCAATGATATATTTTCATTGAGAGGGGTGTCTTCAATTGACATGGAAGCGCACACTTATGAAAACTCGTTTACTGATGACGGTCTTTTTTCTCTCGATTGTGTCCTCGACCCGGGCCGATGTGATTCTGATCCTCAACGATCAGCCTCAGCAGCGTCCGGTCAGCATCGAATACATTTTTGGCAGCGGCGTTGTCGAGCTGCAGTTCGATGACGGGCTCGCTTGCACCGGCGAGGATGTTTCACAACCCGGTGATGGCCTGACGGTCCGTCTGGGCGACGAACACCATGCCCTGAACGGTGATGTGGTGTTCGATTTTACCTCTCAGCCTTTCCGGCTGGTCATGAGCAGCGAAACCGGTCAGCTGGAGTGCGCATTCGACCGACTCTTCCGAGATGCTTTCATATGATCGGGTTCATTCAATGTCGTATTTCTTGAGCTTGTAGCGCAACGAGCGAAAGGTGATTCCGAGCTGGCGAGCGGCTTCGGTCTTGTTGTACCGGGCCTCGCGCAGGGCGTTCTCGAGAATCCGTTTTTCGACTTCCTCGATATAATCATCCAGGCTGCGGTCATCCGGTCGCTCGCCGAAGCTGCCTTCTGCCGGCATGGACTCGGCATCCAGGCTCAGGTCTTCTCGGGTGATTTCATCACCCTCGCACAACGTCACGGCTCGTTGCAGGATATTGACCAGTTCGCGCACGTTGCCGGAGAAATTGTGTTCGGTAAGCGCATTGATGGCATCCTTGCCGAGGTTGCGGGGTGGCTCGCCCCATTGCTCCCCAATGGATTCGAGAAAATGCTCGGCCAGAATCCGGATGTCACTGCGACGTTCATTCAGCGAGGGCATGTGCAACTCGATGACATTGAGCCTGTAATAGAGATCATTCCTGAAATCGCCGGCTTCGACCAGCGGCTTGAGCGCCTTGTGACTGGCCGAGAGAATGCGCACATCGATCCGGGTCTCGCTGCGTCCACCGATGGGGCGCACGGTCTTTTCCTGAATCACTCGCAACAGCTTGACCTGCATGGGCAGGGGCAGGTCGGCCACTTCATCGAGAAACAGTGTCCCGCCCTGGGCGGCCTGAAATAGCCCTTCCTTGTCGGCATCGGCGCCGGTAAAGCTGCCCTTGATGTGACCGAAGAACTCACTTTCCATCAGTTCCGACGGAATCGCGCCGCAGTTGACGGCTACGAATGGTTGCTCGGCTCGTGGCCCGAGATCATGAATCAACCGGGCAGCCAGTTCCTTCCCGGTCCCGGAATCCCCACTGATCAGTACCGGCGCCTGGCTTCGCGCCAGCTTGGTAATGGTTTGACGAACCCGTTGAATGGCGTCTGATTCACCGATCAGACGGTTGAGCAGTAATGACTTTTCATCGCCGGGTTTTTCTTCTGCGCGCTGATCGGCAGAAGTCGGAGGTGCTTTCCTGTCACCCGAAACCTTGGCCGGCGCCGCCTTTTCTTCATCATCCTGGCGCAGTTTCAATGCTGTCCGAACCAGGTTCCTCAGCACCTCCAGGTCCACCGGCTTGGATACGAAATCGAATGCCCCGTACTTGAGCGCGGTCACTGCGTCGTCGACCTTCCCATAGGCGGTAATCATGGCGACCGGAATCTGTTCATGATCGCGACTGATTTCCTTGATCAGGGCCAGTCCATTGCCGTCCGGTAGACGCATGTCGGTCAGGCACAGGGCGAAATCCGGATCTTCGGTCAGACAGCGCCGTGCACTCGACAGATCCTCAGCCGTCACCACATCAAGCCCCATTCGACTCAGCGTGATGTCCAGCAGTTCTCGCAGGTCCGGTTCATCGTCGACAACCAAGGCACGCATCTGGCTCATTCAACATCTCTTTGTTGGGCACATCCTGACTGAATCGTATCAGGCCGTGGCTCCTTTCGCAGTGGCCTGGGTTCGGGTATCTGATTCCGGCCGTCGCAACAGGATCCTGAAACAGGCGCCGGCATTGGGCACTTGCACGTATTCCAGAGGCGCCTGATTGGCGTCGCAAAGCTGACGGGCAATGTAAAGACCCAGTCCGGAGCCCTGCTTGTGAGTGGTGAAAAAAGGCTCGAACACCTGGGAGCGTTTTTCCAGCGGAATTCCCGGTCCATTGTCGATGATATCCAGCGCCATCTCTCGATGCCCGCGAATCGGGCTGACGCGCAACGTGATGACCGGTAGCTGATCATCGACACGAGCATGCTTGAGGGCATTCTCCATCAGGTTCCAGACGGCCTGGGTCAGCTGGCCGGGATCGATCAGCACCATGATGGCGGCCGAAGGAACTTCCAGGCGCACCTGGTCATCCGGCAACTTGTGATATCGCCGGAACTCATTGGCCAGGCGCTTGGTCCAGGTGACCAGGTTGACCGGCTCGACACGGGCGCGTTCGCGGCGCGAAAGCTTGAGGACGTTCTCCACGATGTCATTCATTCGGGCCGAATGATTGAGGACCATGTTGACCAGTTTCTTGTCAGGCGGCGTGAGATCCTCGGACTCTCCAAGAAGCTGAGCCGCGTGAGACAGTGCTCCGAGAGGGTTGCGGATTTCATGGGCGATGGATGCCGACAATCGCGCCAGCGATGCCTGGGCCAGGTCGCGTGCCCGGCGACTGATCACCGAGGTGTCTTCCAGAAAGATCAGGGTGGCCTCGTTGTTGAGGCCGGGCATCGTCAACATTCTCGGCACGACCGCCACCTGGGTGGCCTGGAGCAGCAATCCTTCGTCCTCGGTCTTGCCGGTCTTGCGCCAGCGTTCCAGGCGCTCGGTCAGCGGTGGCGATATGACTTTAAGGTTGCGCTCATTGACCGGCGGATTGCCGAGCAGATACCAGGCCGCCTCATTGGTCTGGCGGATCCGGTTGTCCGCATCGACCACCAGCACCCCGGAGCGCATGCGGTGAATGATCAGCTCGTTGATCTGCTCGAGACTGGCTAGATCCACGCCACGCCGTTCGGCCAGTAGCTGGTATTCCCGCCCCCAGCGCCCAAGCAGCCAGCAGCCCAGGGCGGTCACGAAGGCGGCGATTCCATACAGGCCCGCCTGGACAGCCATTGACCCGGATGGCATGCCGCGGGCGGCCACGCTGGCATCGATAAGCAACCCGATGGTCACGATGCTGGCGAACAGCAAGGCAGTGCGCAGTGTCAGCAGCAGCCCGGCAATGCCGACGGTGAACAAAAGCAGGATGACCAGACCGCTTTCGATGCCGCCGAAACAATGCAGGATGACGCTGAGGATGATCAGATCGGTGGCCAGCGAGAAAGAGGCCAGTTCCTGGGCGGCGATGGACTTGCGCAGATGGATCACCACAAAGGTGATGGCCGCGCCCAGGTAGGTCAGGGCTGCCGCCTGCGCCAGAAAAGTCTTGTAGGCCGGAACGAGGTTATCGGCAAGCGGGCTGAATGAAAGCACCAACAAGACCGGCGCCAGCACGATCCGGAACCCGTTCAGGTAATGAAGTGCCCGCCGGACGATATGGTCGTCGGCAACCAGCGAGGTCTTGGAACTCAAATCAGCCTCCGACTTCGCCGCTCATGCAGCCGGGCACCCTGATTGTCAGGCAGCATCGACACTGTTCGGTATCCTCATCCATGCTTATTGGCCCCTGAATCCTAGTATACTGCGAAATTGCGGTTTGATAATTGCTGGTATCTGATCCAGAATACGCCGGTTGCGAGTGATTCGCCGGCCCTGACCTGCCGCACTCGACTACAGATTCAAGTCTTAAAAACCTTTTTCAGGGATCAATCGAAATGAATTTTCATGAGTATCAGGCCAAGGAGCTGTTCGAGCAGTATGGCATTCCCGTGCCGGCCGGAGAGCTGGCGACGACTGCCGACGAGGCTGTCAAGGCCGCCGAAAAACTGGGCGGTGGTCAGTGGGTCATCAAGGCCCAGGTGCATGCCGGTGGGCGAGGCAAGGCCGGAGGCGTCAAGCTGGTAAGCAGTCTCGATGCGGTTCGCAGCGAGGCCGAGAAAATGCTGGGCATGGAAATCGAAACCTACCAGACAGGCGGCCGCGCCTTGCCGGTCAATAGCGTGCTGGTCGCCGAAGCGACCGATATCAAGCACGAGTTGTACCTCGGTGCTCTGGTCGACCGCTCGCACAAGTCGGTGGTGTTCATGGGTTCGGCCGCCGGGGGCGTTGATATCGAAAAGGTCGCCGCCGAGACACCCGACAAGATCATTACCGCGGCGATCGACAATGCCGCCGGCTTCATGCCCTACCAGGCCCGCCAGGTCGGGTTCTCCATGGGCTTGAATGTCAAGCAGGTCAGGCAGCTGACCCGGATCATGGATGGTCTTTATCGACTGTTCATGGAAAAGGACATCAGTCTGATCGAGGTCAATCCGCTGATCATTGACGGCAAGGGTGACCTCGTGGCTCTGGACGCCAAGCTCAATGCCGATGACAACGCGCTTTATCGACACAAGGATCTGGCCGAAATGCGTGACGAGTCGCAGGAAGATCCGACCGAGCTGGCTGCCAGCAAGCATGAACTGAATTACGTCACCCTCGACGGCAACATCGCCTGCATGGTCAATGGCGCCGGTCTGGCCATGGCGACGATGGACGTCATCAAGCTGGCCGGTGGCGAGCCGGCCAATTTCCTCGACGTGGGCGGCGGCACCAACGCTGAGCGGGTCAAGGAAGCATTCAAGCTGATCCTGTCCGATGACAATGTCAAGGCCATTCTGGTCAACATTTTCGGAGGAATAGTTCGCTGTGACCTGATTGCCGAGGGCATCATCAGTGCCGTCGAGGACGTGCATCCGGATGTGCCGGTCGTGGTGCGCCTGGAAGGCACCAACGTGGATGAAGGCAAGAAGCTGCTTGCCGAAAGCGACTTCGCCATCATTCCGGCCGACGATCTCAATGACGGCGCGAGCAAGGCCGTAAAAGCCGCTGCCGCCTGAAGGAACAAGCAATGAGTGTATTAGTCAACAAGAAAACCAAGGTCATCACCCAGGGCTTCACGGGCTCTCAGGGTACGTTTCATTCCGAGCAGGCGATTGCCTATGGGACTCGCCTGGTGGGCGGCGTAACGCCCGGCAAGGGTGGTCAGGAACACCTCGGACTGCCGGTGTTCAACACCGTGGACGAGGCGGTCGAGGAGACCGGCGCGGATGCCTCCATGATTTTCGTGCCGCCGCCATTTGCCGCCGATGCCATCCTCGAAGCGGCCGATGCCGGCATTCGCGTGATCGTGTGCATCACCGAGGGCATTCCGGTGCTCGACATGATGAAAGTCAAGGCGGCACTGGAAGGTTACGACGATGTCACCCTGATCGGACCCAATTGTCCCGGCATCATCACGCCCGGCGAATGCAAGATCGGCATCATGCCCGGTCGCATTCACAAGCCCGGCAAGGTTGGAATTGTCTCGCGCTCGGGTACCCTGACCTATGAGGCTGTCTATCAGACCACCCAGGCCGAGCTTGGACAGAGCACCTGCATCGGCATTGGTGGCGATCCCATTCACGGCATGAATTTCGTCGATTGCCTGGCCCTGTTCCAGGAAGATGACGACACCGAGGGCATGATCATGGTCGGAGAGATCGGTGGTTCGGCCGAGGAAGAGGCTGCAGAGTTCATTGCCGATCATGTCACCAAGCCGGTCGTTGGCTACATTGCCGGCGTGACGGCGCCCCCGGGCAAGCGCATGGGCCATGCCGGGGCGATCATTTCCGGCGGCAAGGGCACGGCCGAGGCCAAGTACGAAGCCCTCGACGAGGCCGGCGTGACCACCGTCCGCTCCCCGGTCGAACTGGGCGCGGCCATCGCTGAGCGGTTGAAATAAGAACAAGGTTTCAGGGTTCAGGTTTCAGGTTTCAGGTCGGTTCGTTCCTGTCATTCCTGAACCCTGAACCCTGAACCCTGAACCCTTCCCATGCTCAAAATCGCTCTCGCCCAGGACGACTTTCTCGTCGGTCACATCACCGGCAATCGCGATCGCATTCTTGACCACATTGCCCGTGCGCGTGATGAGTACGGCGCCGATCTGCTGGTCTTTCCCGAATTGGCCCTGACCGGGTACCCGCCCGAAGACCTGGTCCTCAGGCCGGGATTCATGCGTCGCACCGAGGATCTTCTGGCCGAGATTGCCGAGGCGGTGCATGGCATCGACGTAGTCGTGGGGCATCCACGCGCTCACGGTGACAAGCGTTACAACTCGGTGTCCTGGTTGCGCGATGGCCGGGTGCTTGGAGTCTATGACAAGCGCGACCTGCCCAATTACGCGGTTTTCGATGAGCGACGCTACTTTGTTCCGGGCGATCAACCACTGGTGATCGAGGTGGCCGGTGTCCGGGTCGGAATCATCATTTGCGAAGATACCTGGACACCGGAAGCGGCCCGAGCCGCCCATGATGCCGGTGCTGAAATCATCATTTCGGCCAATGCCTCCCCGTACTACCGTCGCAAGCATGAGGATCGCGCGCGGGTGTTGAGCCAACGCCACGCCGAAACCGGCCTGCCACTGATCTATCTCAATTGCGTGGGCGGGCAGGACGAGCTGGTATTCGATGGTCACTCGATGGCCATTGATGGGCAGGGCCGGTTATCGAAACCGGCCAGCCTGTGCGAAGAGGACTTGCTGCTGGTCGGCTTCGAGTCAGGATCCGGGCGGCTGGACTACCTCTACTGGCCAGAAGGCGAAACCGAGGACATGCCACTCATCTACCGGGTGTTGCAGCGCGGTTTGCATGATTACGTCAAGAAGAACAAGTTCGAGTCGGTGGTGCTGGGATTGTCGGGGGGCATCGATTCGGCCTTGACCGCGGCCGTGGCGGCCGATGCGCTCGGCGGCGAGCAGGTCGTGGCCGTGATGATGCCTTCGCGTCATACTTCCGAATTGTCATTGATCCTGGCCACCGAGCAGATTGACCTGCTCGGACTTGGTCACGAGAACATTTCGATCGAGCCGGTCTACCAGGCCTTGCTCAAGCAGTTGGCCGAGGTGTTTGCCGGTCGGCGCGAGAATTTTACCGAGGAAAACCTCCAGGCCCGGGCGCGCGGCACCATCATCATGGCCTTGTCCAACAAGTTTGGTCACTTGCCGTTGTCGACCAGCAACAAGAGCGAGCTGGCGACCGGGTATTCGACCATTTACGGTGACATGTGCGGCGGATTCAGCCCCATCAAGGATTGCCTGAAGGGCCTGGTCTATGACCTGGCCAATTGGCGCAATTCGGTCAGTCCGGCCATTCCGCAGGGCGTCATCGACCGTCCGCCATCGGCCGAGCTCAGGCCGGACCAGCTCGACCAGGACAGCCTGCCGCCCTATGACATTCTCGATGACATCATCACCCGCTATGTCGAACGGGATCAGTCAATCGGCGAGATCGTTGCCGCGGGTATCGAGGAACAGACTGTGCGCCGGGTCGCCGGCATGGTGCTGGCAGCCGAGTACAAGCGCCGCCAGGGCGCGCCGGGTCCAAGAATCACCCGCAAGGCCTTTGGCCGGGACCGGCGCTACCCGATCACTTCGGGATGGCGCGACAGCGGCGTTTCACCCAAGCTGGCCTGATCAGGGCTGGGTCTCGGCAACGAGTGTCCCAGCATGTTCCTGCCATTCGCGCAAGCGTGCTTCCTGATGCACGCTCCAGCGCTCATCCAGACGCTCGCGGGCGCGTTGTTTGGTTTCCAGGGCCATCGTCCATTGCTCGGTTTCCCAGGCGATCCTGGCCTGAAGGTCCAACATCACGCCTTCCATCAGCACCCGATCGGGCAGTGACTGGATCACCGCCTGGGCAGCATCGATATCACCCTGGCTCAAATGCGCCTCGACCAACAGCTTGCCGACCATGACCTGGCGATGCAAATTACGGCTGGCGCGCTGTGAATCAAAAATGTCCTCAAGCTGTTCGATGGCGGCAGGATTTTCGTCGTTGGCCATCAGCATGCGCGCTTTCTCCAGCCGAAGCTCAGACGGAAGTTCCTCGGCATCCTCGTATTCAGCCAGTATTCCGGCCAGCGCCTGGTCAGCATTTGTTGATTCACCGCCCAATCGCAAGGCCCGCACCCGGCCAAGACGCGTGCTCAGAGCAAGGCCGGGATTCTCGACAATCTTCAATCCGACCAGGGTGCGATCAAACCATTCCAGTGCGACTTTCGGTTGGTCTTCCAGCAGGGCGACCATTCCAAGACGATAGGTCGCATCGGCCTTCAGGCTCAATGCACCGGCCTGTTCGGCAGCGCTGAGTCCCTCAAGCAATCGCTGACGGCCGCTGGCCAGGCGACCGTTCAAGGCCCGATTCTGGCCCTGGTTGATCAGAATCCGAGTTACCCGCTCGTGATTGCCCAGTGATTGATGAATCATTCGGGCCTGCTCGAACAGTCGCTCGGACTCATCCCAGTCCAGGCGGGATGCGGCGATGGTGCCCAGGTTGAAAAGACTCTGGGCGATGTCGCGCTGGTTGCCCAGTCCCAGGCGAGTACCCAGCGCCTCGCGATGCCATAACTCGGAATCATCCACCAGACCACGCTGCCAGGCCAGCACACCCAGGGAATTGGCGGTTAATGCCCGCCCCGGCTGATAACCCTGTTGAGTGAATCGCGCCATGGCATCGATCAGATGCGTTTCGGCCTGTTTGAATTGCCCCAGGGAAGAGGCGACCATGCCCCGGTTGAGTTCTCCGTGAGCGTGGTCGAGCACATGACCGGCCAGTTCGGCCTCGCGCGCGAAGATCGCAAAGTATTCTGCGGCTTCATTCAGCCGGCCCTGGTGCCAGAGAGTGATACCCAAGGCATTGGCGGCCATACGGCGCAGACGTGGGTCGGACAGGTGTTCGGCTGTCAGCAATTCCTCCAGCACTTCCATGCCTTCTTCGACCTGGCCCGACTGACGCTTTGCAACCGCCCATTCATAGCGAGCCCGGTCGAAATCCGGCGCATGGTCCAGCACCGCTTCAAACAGGGTCAGGGAATGGGCTGGATCACCGCGCCGTGCAGCATGCACGCCGCGATGGAATGTTTCGTTCAGCCAGGGGTCGTCGAGCAGGGGGTCGGTGACCATCGGGCGACCATCCAGTTCAGTAACCAGTCGGCGCCCGGAGGCCAGTAGAAGCGGCATGACTTCGTCGCTGCGCAAAGTCAGCACCTTCGGATCCGAGCCCCGTTCATCAAGCTGCAGTTCCATACGCCACCCGGAGTTGGTCTTTTTCAAATTGCCGGTCACGATCCAGTCCACGCCCAGGTGCTCGCGCAGGCGCCCGTGCAAGATCTCATCAGAAGCCGACAATTCCCGCTGGGCGGCAATGGCGGCTGCCGGCACAAGAATCAGATTATCGCTGATGGCCAGCGAGGAGCGCAGGATCTCAGCCACGCTGTCCGAGAGCCACTCGGGCAAATCCTCAGGTGCGACATC
>SL_3KL_010_SEDDRAFT_10002276_pt1 | contig 17593 bp, 14 predicted proteins | sample SodLakKL_010_SED_2_FD_10381 | JGI IMG/M metagenome (IMG submission 10381) | reverse complement strand
CTTGACCAGACTCTAGAGAAAATCGACTCCGCCGACAACACACTCACAAAAAGATCACATCCAGTTCACAAAAAAAGTTGAAAAATGCGCGCCAAGGGGATTTTGGGCCATGATTTCCAAGGAGGAAATGTCCATGAAACTTTCGCTTGCACATGTTGTTGGTACTTTTGCCCTCTCGCTGGCCGGAGCTGGCCTGCTGTTCAGTCCTTCCACGTCCATCGCCGCGCCGGGTGCCAAACCGGGCGATCAAAGCATCGTCGAAATCGTGATCGATGCGGCCTCGGCCGATCCGGCCGAGTTTTCGCTGTTGCTCGATGCGGTGCTCTACATTGCCGATACCAACCCGGACAGTGCACTGGTCGCCGGCCTGTTCGACAACGACCAGTACACGGTCTTCGCACCGACGGACGCGGCCTTTGCTGACCTGGTCGGCGCCATTATCGACCTGCTCGACCCCGACATCCTTCAAAACGATGGCCCGTTTGCCGCCATTGATGACCTGCTCGGTGCCGGTACGGTGGAGGCCGTGGTCAGCTACCACGTGACCTTTGGACGTCGCGCTTCGAACAGTGTCGTGCCACCGCGTCGCGACCGCACGATCGACACCCTGCTCGAAGGTGCGAGTTTCAGCGTCAGCCCGTCCGGTGTGATCACTGCAGTGGGCAGCACAGCAGCCATCGGGCCGGCCAACATCTCTGCTCGCAATGGCGTGATTCACGTGATCGACGCGGTACTGTTGCCGATCGATCTGGGCCTTTGAACCGAGACTGACGGTTCAGGCAAAGAAGCCCCGGAGATCCCGGGGCTTCTTTGTATCAGGGCGCGGCTGGGGCATCGCCCTGATTACTGCCGGATTGGCCGGCGGCGGTCTGATCGATATCGATTTCGCCACTTTGGGCGCGCCGGGCAATCGACATCAGGTCGGAGAAGAAGCTGCCGGTCTCGCCGGCAGCCTTGCGGTCGGCACGGCCACTCTTGAACAGGATGATGCCGAACACGATCAGCGCGATGCTGATCGCCAGACTGACCAGAGACATCAGCAACACGAAGATGCCGCTGCCGATGAACATCCAGTGGGCCTTGCTTTCAAAGCCATCGGTGCGCCGCGCATTGCGCGGGTCGGACGCCGAATAGGCGATTTCGACCTGCTGGCCGATGGTCGGCCGCGATGAGCTGCGCATGCTCGATCCGAAGGTGTACTCGCGCCCATCCACTTCAAAGGAATAGACCGGCGAATACATCCGGTCGCCGTCGCTGTTGCGACTGCTTTCCACATCGGCGATCACCCCCTGGGTCGCGACTTCGTCGGGCAGCTCGTCTGGCGCCATGGCCGAGCCGACCACGATGAACACGACGCCGACAACGATCCCGATAATGCCGCCGAGTATCCCGCCCACGCTCTTGTTGTTGCCGCGACCGCGCCTGCTGACACGTCGGGCCCCGCTGCGAATGACGCCGAACAATCCCTCGGCCACCAGGATGGCGCCGGCAGTCATCTTGGCGGCACCGCGTGCGGCCGGGTCCTCGGACCAGTTCGTCTGCAGTGTGTTGAAAAAGTGCTGAATTCTTTTCATGTTGGTAGTTATTGTTGGTTTGCCAGCCGTATTGAACGATAAATCGTGCCAATTGGCGACAAATTTGCTGTTCAATCATGCGCGGGAAAGAGCTCCTCGCCCTGGTATTCGGGGTTGTTGACCCGTGTGCTGACCTGCTCGGCCTGCAGGATGCCGTCGGCCGGTGGACGAATGATCTGCTCCGCGTGATCCGCCGGTGCACTCAACCAGACATCCCATTCTTCAGGCGCGAGGATGACGGGACTACGATGGTGACCGATGTCACTCAGCAGCCGATTCGGTTCGGTCGTGACAATGGTGAACGATTCGATCACCTCGCCGCCTGCTCCGCGGGAACGGTCCCACAACCCCGCCATGACCAGCACCGGCGCCTTTGCTGGCATGACACGCCACGGCTGTCGGGGTTTCGCTCGCTGGTCCCACTCGTAGAACCAGGAAAACGGAACCAGGCACCTGCGGCCTTGTTTCCAGGCATTGCGAAAAGCCGGCTTGCCGGCCACCGTCTGCGAAAACGGCCGATTGCTTTCCGAGCGGCAATTGGCCGTTGAAAACTTCGGCAGCTCACCCTTCAGCCAGTGCGGGATGAGGGGCCAGACCAGCGCATCGATGCGGCGGCCGGCATCCCCGCCACGAACAGCGGGAACACGATTCCAGCGCACCTCGCCACGCCGGCGGCTCGACGGAGCGACGTTGGGTCGGCGAATTCCGCCGTCGGGCGGGTCTCCGAATATATCCATATACTCGTAGATCTGCCGCCAGGAATAATCGAGTCCGCCTCTTCCGCACATGCATTGATTGTCCCGGATCACTGCAAGGGCTGTCCACTGTCGGGCCGCTGTCGATGGAGATTATTGACAGTTGTCGTGCCTGGCATGAACGGGTTAGGCTTGGCACGAGGGTTGCACGGAGGATGATCCGGGTGTCCAATCATTGGCTGCACGCCGGGAGATGGAATCTGTATCGGCTGTTGTCGCTGGTCGCCATGCTTTGGTGCATGCAGGCCAATGGCGACACGATTGTCGTGGGCGGAGAAGACGGCTACAAGCCCTACGAGACGATTGATGCATCCGGCGAGCCAGTCGGATTTCATGTCGACCTGATGAAAGCGATTGCACGCGAGATGGATCTCGACGTGCGCTTCGAGCTAGGGCCCTGGGATGAGATGCGAGCAGCGCTTCTCGGCGGTGATATCGACGTCCTGGGCATGTTCGTATCCACCGAACGCGCCGAAACCGTCGACTTCGCCACTCCTCACGTCATCGTCTACCACCGGATATTCATTCCGGCGGATGCACCGCCGGTTGGTTCGATACAGGATCTGGCCGGCAAGCGCGTGATCGTGCAGCGCAATGCCTTCAGCCACGAGCATCTCCAACAGATCGGCCTGGAGTCCGACCTGTTCCTGGTCGACACCGACGCCGAAGGCCTCCGACTGCTCGCCGAAGGCAGGCATGATGCAGCACTGCTGACCGAGCATCGCGGGCGTTTCACCATGCGCAGCGAAGCGCTGGATCAACTCACGGTATCGGGCCCACCGGTATTGCCGGTCGAGAATGCATTCGCCGTTCGTCGGGGTAACCTGGAAATGCTGGAAACGGTCAACCGGGGATTGGAGAAGGTCATGGCCAGCGGCGAGTTCGATCGTATCTACGAGCGCTGGCTGCAACCCCATGACGGTCGGCCCGACGCGCCACTGTCGCCCTTCCTGCTGCTGGCGGCCGGCGGCACCATTCTCGTGCTCATCTTGCTGACTGCCTGGCAGATGAACCGGATGTTTCGCATGCGTAACGAGAAGCGGGCAGCAGACCAACGACTCGCATTTCTGAAAACTCGTGATGCCCTCACCGGGCTTTTGAACCGGCCGGCCTTCGAGAATGAATTGTCGCGACTGCTGGATCAATGTGACGGCGAAAGCGAACATGTCCTGCTGGTAATCAACATCGACCAGTTCAGGCTGGTCAACGAAAGCCTCGGGCACGCGGGTGCGGACCGAGTACTGGTCGAACTGGCCAGAAAGCTNGAACAGGTTTTCGGCACATCGGCTCATATCGGCCGTCTCGGAAGCGACGAGTTCTCGGTGCTGATGCCGCACACCGCGATAGCGAATGAACTGTTGCAGGCCGAAAAACTGCTTTCCACGCTTGATGAACTGGAATCCCGTCCCGGCATGAAGCTCGGCCTGAGTATCGGACTGGTGCCCTTCAACGGCATCGGCGACACTGCGGCCCAACTGTTGCGACGGGGCGACTGCGCCGGCCTGGCCGCGAAAGAAGCTGGAGGCAATCGCGTTCATTGCTGGCACGACGACGACCGTCGCCTGGCGGAGCGGGTGGGCATGCTGCGCTGGGTCGCGCGAATCCAGTCTGCCATTCATGAACAACGCTTGCTGTTTCACTACCAGCCCATCGTTGCGGCCAGGAGTACCGACAATGTCATTCATGCTGTGGAGATGCTGGTACGCATGCGCAATTCGGATGGCAGGATACTGCCTGCGGCCGATTTCATGCCCGCGGCCGAGCGCTATTTCCTGTCGCCGGACATCGATCGCTGGATGATCCAGAATGTACTGGCATGGCTGAAAGCCAATTCGGAAGTGCTCGATTGCATCGACAGGGTCAACATCAATCTTTCCGGTCGCAGCCTGGGTGATGATCGCTTTCTGGATTTCCTGGCGGCGACCGTCGAGCAACATGCCGACATCAATCAGAAACTGTGTTTCGAGGTCACCGAAACGGCGTTGATCGCCAACCTCGATACTGCGCGCAAGGCCCTGACCGAGCTCCATCGCAAGGGATGCCGAATTGCACTGGATGACTTCGGCAGTGGGTTATCGTCGATGGCTTATCTCAAGCACCTGCCAGTGGACTATCTCAAGATCGACGGGGGATTCGTACGTGACATCGAGCAGGACGAAGACGCACTCGAGATGGTTCGGGAAATCAACCGGCTCGGCCACGCAGTAGGCAAGCTCACCATCGCCGAGTTCGTGGAATCCCCCGGAATCCGGGAACTGCTGACCGAATCCGGCATCGATCTCCTCCAGGGCCATGCAATCGGTCGACCGGCACCGCTGGAGGAGTTGCTGTCGTGGTGCCGGAATCGCAGTCCCGTCCCCAGTGGCGCCCGTCACGGCTGATCGGAATACTGAATGAAACCAGGTCAGCGAGTGCGGAAAGGCAGCGAAGGGATGGTGGCGGCGCTGGTTGTTGCCGGGGTGCTGGGCGGATTGTTGATACCGGACCTGGCACGGATGAGCTGGCTGATCGGTGAAACCCGCATGCTGGCCATGGCGGCTGGCGGCTGCATTGGTGCCCTGTTCGCGCACTTGCTGATCCTTCAGCGCCGCGTGCAGGCACTCGAAAGGCACCTGGAGCCGGAATCAGAGACAGTAGAAGCGCCCGGCGTTGAGGACACCCGAACACGGCAAGCCGCTTCCCGGGATTCCTCCACGGGTGCAACCACCGCCGATCAACCCGAACCGGTTGTGGCGAGTCATGAGACAGACGCCGTGGATCCGACGCCCACGCCGGCAGCCACCCGGCAAGACAGGGTTGCCAACGAGCCTGCCCGGCCGGGTCTCATCCAGCGCTGGCTGACCGAGGGAAACCTGCCGGTCAAGATCGGTGTACTGGTGCTGTTCGTGGGGGTTGCCGCGCTGTTGCGCCATGCACTCGACCAGGGCTGGCTGGCCATCGGCATCGAGTGGCGGCTGTCCGGAGTCGCGCTGGCGGCGATCGCCGCGCTGGTCTTTGCCTGGCGAGAGCGCGACCGTCGGCGGACCTTCTCGCTGGCCTTGCAGGGTGGCGCCATTGGTGTCCTGGCCCTTGTTGTCTTTGCCGCATTCCGGCTGCATGACCTCCTCCCGGCGCTGCCTGCCTTGGCAATGCTGGTCTTGCTGACCTTTGCCACCGCGGTGTTGTCGGTGGCGCAGAGCGCGCCGGCCCTTGCCGTTCTGGCGGTGATCGCCGGGTTCTCCGCACCGTTGCTGATTGCCACCGACACCGGCAACCACCTGGTGTTGTTCGGCTGGTATGCCCTGCTCAACCTGGGGATCTTTGCCGTTGCCTGGCGTCAGGACTGGCCGTTGCTGAACCGGATTGGTTTCGCTTTCACCTTCGTCATCGCCACGGCCTGGGGTGTACTCAACTACCTCCCCGAGTTCTACGCCGGCACGCAGGCTTTTCTCCTGCTGTTTTTCGGTATCTATTTTCTGATTCCGGTGATACTGGCACTGTACGGCCCGACTACCCCGCGACGCTTGCCGGACGCGGTGCTGGTATTCGGCCTGCCGCTGTTCGCTTTTCCCCTGCAAGCCGCCCTGCTGGAGGGAGAGCGCCTGCCCCTTGCCTTTTCAGCCCTGGTGCTGTCGCTGATCTACCTCGCCAGTGCGATTGTGCTGCTGCACCTTCGACCCCGCCCGTCGCTCGGTCGCAGTCACGCTGTCCTGGCCGTAGGTTTCGCCACGCTGGCCGTGCCTTTTGCATTTGCCGCGCCGAGTGTCGCACTGATCTGGGCACTGCAGGGAGCAGCCTTGACCTGGTTCGGCATCGCCTACCGGCACCGGTTCAGCCGACTGGCGGGCGTCGCCTTGCAGTATGTGGCAGCCATCGTGTGGCTATCAGTTCTGTTCGGACATCACACTTCCGAATTTGCGGTGTTGAACGAGTTCTTCCTGGGCGGGCTGGCGGTGGCCGTTGCGTTCACCATCAGCGCATGGCGATATACCGTTTCCGCCACATCTCCTCGCCTGCTCGGGCTGCTGACCTTCTCGGCACTATCGATCTGGCTGGTCAACGGCGTGGTCGAGGTCGAACTTCACACCGCTCCCCCCGCGACCGCCCAGCTCTGGCTGCTTCTGGCTGGTGTAACCGCGGCGATCACGGCGTACCTGTATCGACGATTCCAGTGGGCCGTTGCCGGAGGTGCGACCGGGATCGTGTTGCTGGCAGGGGGTCCACTCGCTTTTGTCCAGGCCGGTGGTGAGTACTGGCCACTGAGTGGCTTCGGCGGTCTTGCCTGGGGTCTGTTCGTTGCCCTGTCATGGTTCGCCCAGCTGTTCCTGGGAGACTCCCGCAAGGCCTGGCAGGCGGCGGCAGCAACGGGCGCACACGCGGCCTTGGTCGCGGTGCTCTCCCTGTCCGCGCTTTACCTGGTCGATACGGTGCTGCAACTGGGTGCGGGTTGGCTGTGGCTGGCCGCAGCACTGCCGCTTTACCTGTTACTCGCCGCGGTGCGGTTTCTCGAACGACCGCCGCTGTCCCCGGCTGGAATCATGCCGTCGGCCACGCGATGGGTCATTGGCGCGGCGCTCTCGGTTCTGGTGATCGGCCTGCTCACGAGTCTTTCCTCAACCGGAGATAGTGCGCCACTGGCCTATGTTCCGCTGCTCAATCCACTGGAAATCACGCAGCTCGGCGCTCTGGTCTTGCTGTATGACTGGGCCCGGCGAAGTCCAGCCACCTCCGGGGCAATGGCCTGGCTCGGATTGCTGGCGTTCGCGGTTGCGACCTGGATGATGCTAAGGGGCGTCCATCAGGTTGCCGGCATTGAGTGGTCGGCCGACGCCCTGCTTTCTTCGCGAGTCGGCCAGGCCACGTTGAGCGTGGGCTGGACAGCGCTGGCGGTGATCGCGTGGGTAAGCGGCTCACGCCTGGGCAAACGCGGACTGTGGCTGGCCGGTGCGGTGTTGCTGGGCTTCGTGCTGCTCAAGCTGCTGATTGTCGATCGCACGTTCCTGTCCACACTGGCCGGCATCGTGTCGTTCCTCGCCTTCGGCCTGTTGTCGATCCTGGTGGGATACCTGGCACCGGCGCCGCCACGCACGGACATGAACGGTCCGAACTCGAACCGCAGGAACCTGGAAACATGAATCGACTCTCGGCGACGTTGTTGGTATTCCTGTCCATGTCCGTCATGGCGGTGGACCCGGCGGACTTCGCGCGGGCCTGGACACTGAATGCCGAGGCCGAAGCCGGAGTGGCCCGGGTCCGATTGCCGCCCGAAATCCAGACCACCCTGACCGATCCCTGGCTGGCGGATCTGGTGATCACCGACGCCAATGACCAGGCTGTGCCCTTCGCTATCCTCGAAGCATCGGATCTCCAGGAGCCATTGAGCCGACGCGAGATCCTGCAGTACAGCGAGTCCACGGCCACGGACGCTACCGGGTCGCGAGCTCCCGGGAGTTCGCCGTTGCGACTGGAGCTGCTCGACGACGGTCGCCGCATGGTGCTGACCATGCCCCGCGGCCAGCCCGATGCGCAAACACAACGACCTCCGGTGCTCGAAGCGCTGATCGGCGCCGCAGAGATGCCCGACGAGTTGCCGGACCGTCGTCTGACCGTGCGCCTGCAAAGCCTGCAGGCAGTCGATCTGGACTGCCGCATTCGCGACGCCGACCGGCCCGACGAGCGGGAGCGACGCATTCGACTCGCGGACCTGGGTGAACGTCACCCTTACCGGTACACTTCCACCCTGCCCGTTCACCAATTGCCGCGGGCATGGCACCTGCGCTGCTTTGCCGATCGCGTTCCCGAGGGGCTGCGACTGGAACAGGCATTGCTCGTTGGCCGGGGTGTTCGTGATCACCGTCGGCTGCATCGCTTCCAGCCCGGGCTCGAGGGAGATGGAGCGGAGCTTGACATGGCATTGCCGGGGGCCTACCGGGTGCGGCATCTCGCGGTCACCACGCGACAGGACAACGTGCTCGCCGACGTGGTGGTCCGGGCCCGGAATGAATCCGATCAGTCCTGGCGGCGACTCGCCGATGGCGTGCTGTCAACACTACCGGGGGAGGAGCCGGGTGCCAATCGAATGGAGATCGCGCATTCGACGCGCTATCGTCACTGGCAGCTTCAGGTGGATCCCGCGCCGGGACAGGGCGTGGAAGTCGATTTCAGTGCCGAGGTCGATGAACTCGTTTTCCTGCCTCAGGGTCACGGCCCGTGGCGCTTGTATGCCGGTTCACGGCGAGTCGCGCCGATGTCGGCCGGCAGGGAGATGATTGAACGAACGGCCCAACGTCTGGGGCCCGCCTGGCAATGGCCCCAGGCTGAGGTGACGGGGTCCGTGGAAGCCGGCGGTGAAAGCGCCCTGCAAGTGCCGCCCGACCCCCTGCCCTGGCAGCAGATCCTGTTATGGGTGGTTCTAGGGCTGGCCGCAGCGGTACTCGCCGCGATCAGCCTGCGATTGCTGCGGCAGGATCGATGACGGTTCCATGCTTCGGCGCATCCTGGTTCATGGCTTTCCCAGCATTTCGCGCAATCGCTTCCAGCCGGGCTTGTCGGTACTGTCTGCGAACAGACACAGCCAGTAGGGCCTGCGCTCGCCATTGACACTGAAGCAGGTGACGAAAGATGACACGAGAAGGCGCCGCCCGAGACGGCCTGCCTCGCGATACTTGTCCCTTCCGATCAGCACGATCTGATCGCCGCTTTGTGAAAGCACCAGCCGGCGCCACCTGAACTGGTTGATCCTGTGCATCAGCCAAGCCCACAACAGGATCATGGCGACCAGCACCGCCAGGAAGAACCAGATATCGAGTTGCAGGTAGAAAGCCACCGCTACCACGATGGCCACCAGCACGGTGACGACACCCTGTCCGTACAGTGACACTTTGAGATCGATCGAAACGGTACCGCCCTTGGCCATGAATGCTTGCTCCTTCATGTGAAAAGACCGCCCACCCGCGGCACGGACTCATGGATTATGAGCAAGCCCAGTATCACCCACAAGCCCCCATGCACCCAACCATGGCGGGTTGAATTCACGCTATAAATACCATTTATGTGACACACTTCACATTTATGGCAAATACGTCTATAATTTTCCTTGATGCTGGCCGAGAGCCGGAGCGGGCAAAACCAGCAGGTCGCTGGTCGTTCATCCGGCAATCGCCAGCAGGATTCAGGGCGACACCTTCCAGGCCGCCCTGGGCCGTTAATTGTCGACTGTGGCGTTGAGAAACGCCGGAGGGATCATGCCTTCGAGGCTGTCCCGACTGCATTACGTTCTGCATGAACTGAGACGACGCCATGTCATCCGGGTAGTGGGAGCCTACGTCTTCTGCGTCTGGGTGATCCTGCAGGTCGGCGCCATTGTCTTTCCGCCCCTGCTGGTGCCCGACTGGGTGCTCACCGTGATGACGGTCCTGTCGATCATCGGCCTGCCGCTGGTCGCGGTACTGACCTGGATGTACGACATCACACCCCGGGGCGTGGTCCGAACCCGCCCGATCCCCCATCACGACCTGCCCTCGCTGCATATCAACTGGCACTACGTGGACCTGGTCATCATCGCCGCGTTGTTGTCTGTACTCAGTTTCCTGCTGCTGCGTCCGGAGGGAGACTCCGTTCCGCAGCCGGGTCGTTCGATCGCGGTGCTCCCATTCACCGACCTGAGCGTCAACCGGGACAGCCAGTACTTCAGCGATGGCCTGGCCGAAGTGCTGATCGACAGCCTCGGCAGGATCGGGGACCTGCGGGTCATGTCGCGGACTTCCACGTTTGCCTTTCGCGACCAGGGCGGCGACCTCGAAACGCTGGCCGAACGTTTCGAGGTCGACACCATTCTCGAAGGCAGCGTGCGCAAGTCGGACAATCGAGTCAGGGTCAACACACGCCTGGTCGATGCGCGTCACGGCCACAGCCTGTGGAGCGAAACCTATCACGCCACTCTCGACGACCTGTTCGAAGTCCAGGACAATATTGCCCGCTCGGTGGCCGAAGTGCTGCAGGTGAGATTGATGGGTGACCAGAAGGTGGTCGAGGTCGCCACGGAAGTCGATGAGGCCTATGACCATTACCTGAGGGGACGCGCGTTTCTGCGTCGCGAAGAAACCCTGGAGAACGTAATGGCCGCCATTGAGCATTTTCGCGAGGCACTCGAGCTGGACAGCCGCTTCGCCCTGGCCTGGGCGGGCTTGTGCACTGCACACTGGCACCGCTATAAATCGACCCTGGACTCGACTGACGCTGAAGAGGCCCTGGAGATCTGTCGACAGGCCGAGCTCCACGATGACCGACTTGCCGAGACTCATGTTGCACTGGGCAACACGCTGAACGAGACCGGCCGGTATCGGCGCGCACTGGCAGCCTACTACCGTGCACTGGAAATCGAACCGGAACGCAGCGACGTCCATATCGGTCTCGGACAGGTCATGGCGCGGATCGGACGCGACGAGGAGGCTGAGAACCACTATCGCCGTGCCATCGAGCTCGACCCCGCCTACTGGCGTAACTACTCCTTTCTCAGTGCCTTTCTGGCCGAGAATGGACGGCTGGAAGAAGCGATCGCCGAGATCAATAAAGGGATTCGGCTGGAGCCGGACAGTCCACGGCTCTACAACAATCTCGGCGCCATCTACCTACGGATGGGGGACCACGATCGGGCAGAGTGGGCCTTCGGGGAGTCAATCGATCGGCAGCCCACGGCACGGATGTACTCGAATGCCGGTGCCGCGTGGTTCTACGTGGGAGAATTCGCGACCGCCGAGGGCATGTTCCGCGGTGCGCTCGCCATCAGTCCCGCCGACTACAGATATCACGCTCATCTGGCCGATGCGATTGCCATACAGGGCGGACGCGATGCCGAGGCACGTCAACATTACCAGCATGCGGTGGAGTACGGACGACGTTGCCTGGAAGTCAATCCCAATGACCACGACTGTCGGGCGGCGGTGGCGTTAAGCCTGCTGAAAACGGGGCAGCCGGACGCGGCCCGTGAGGAGATCAGCCGGCTGTCCAGGCAGGAGCACCTTGGCCTCAATGCACATTGGCGCCTGGGCCAGGCCCTCTATCTGCTCGACGACCTGGATGACGCGCTGGAACATTTCCGACAAGCCATCGAGATGGGATTGACTCCCCGGCAAATGGCTCGCAACCCCGATTTGAAACCCTTGTTCGACAACCCCCGGTTTCTCGCGTTGATTGGCGAAGAACCGGATCAGCACCGACCTCACACCAAGGAGAGACAAAATGAGGGCACTCCCGATTCTGAAACTGTTGATCGTGGCCAGTTACCCGATCGTTCTACTGGCGGCCAACGCCCAACCCGACCGTGAGGTACCGACCTGTCGGGCCGACTGTACGACGACCATCGAATTGCCATCCGATCGTGCGCAGAGGCCGAAGGCGCCAGACGTAACCAGAATTGCCGGCGGCGAAATACTTGATTTCGTCGTGCCCTCGCAAGAGCGTGGCAGAGGGCGTACGGTGCTGGCCTTCGAAGAGGCTCCCTTCAGGGACCGGCAAGGCAATCCAGTCTATGTCCTGGAGCTGAATGCCGGCAGCAATCGTTACGAGTCCCGCCCCCATGAAGACGGCGTCTGTCACGCGCCGGCCGGGTGTCGCTACGTTGTCATCAACATCGGCACGCCGACCCGCCCGCCCGTGATCAACAGCCCGATTATCATCATCGATCCTCGTTGACCGGCAAACTCGCGAGAAATGTCACGATCGCATGCGTCATCGCTTCGGGCTGCTCGGTGGGAATCCAGTGCAGCGCGTCGATCTGCTCGATGTGAACGTTCGGCATGGTCTCCAGCCGATCCCGACTTAAATCGGGGTCGGCCAGCAAGGCGCCTCCCGACAGCAGCGCGAGGGCCGGATGGCCAATCCTTTCGATCGGTCCGATTTCGCGAAGCACCTGATAAAGTGCCTGAAGATATGTCGCTATAGGCATGTAAAACATGTCTTTATTGGGTCTGGCATAGCGGCCCAGCATGGCCTTGTGGCTGCCCTGCTCGCTCATGGCTGCACGTGTGTTTCGATCGAGTTCCGACAGGTCGAGCACCGGCAGTTCGTGTCGGTGAATGCCCAACGCATTGACCATTCGCACCGGCCAGGCCAGGGCCGGCAGCAGCCAGCGGATCGGACGGATGAAACGCAGTGCCCCGTGCAGGGCGGCTGGCAACATGGGTTCGACGAGCACCAGGCCGGATACCCGGTCGGGATGATGCAGGGCGAGGCGCATGGCCAGGTTGGCGCCGAGGCAGTGACCGCCGAACACCGCGCGCTCGCAGCCGGCATGATCAAGCATGCGCAGCAGATCGTCCATCCAGTGTCGGGAAGTCAGCTTGCCGCGGAAGCTTGACCGGCCGTGTCCGCGCAGGTCGGGGCACAGAATCTGCCAGTCGCATTGCTCGTGGGCCAGATCGGCGAACTCGCTCCAGCGCGTGCCGTTGCTGGCCAGCCCGTGGCACATGACCAGCGTGCGATCGGCCGCTCCCGGCCAGCGTCGGTAAAACAGCGAGGTGCCTTCGCGTTCCAGACGATGCTCTTCCATGCTCCTCCGTTACGGGTTTTTCAACTGTCGTCACTATAGCGCGCCATCGCCGCGCCCGCTGGTATAGTGCCCCGGGGAATTGGAACGACAGTGGCTCATGACCGATCGAACTCGCATACTCATTCTCGGCCGCGGCGCGATGGGATCCATGTTTCGCCGGCTTTTGGAAGCACGACACGAAGTCGACACCTGGCATCGAGGCATGGACCAGGCGGACCCGCAATCGCTCGAGAGCCTGGCGAGCGACCGCGATCTCGTCATCTTCGCACTGCCGGCCCAGCCCCACGAACGACTGGCACGCCGCCTCGTTACCCACATGGATTCATCGACCATTTGCCTGTCGATCGCCAAGGGCGTCGACGAGTATGCCCGCACCCCTGCGGAGATCTTTTCCGACACGCTCGGTGCCGACCGTCACTGGGCCCTGATGTACGGGCCGATGATCGCGCGTGACCTCAGCGAGGGTCGTTCCGGCTTTGCCGTGCTGGCCGGCAACAGCCCACGGGCGCGTGAGAAAGTCGAACTGTTCTCCGACACGCCGCTCTACCTTGACACCGACGACGACTTGACCGGAGCCGCCTGGTCGGTGGTTCTGAAGAACGTCTACGTCCCCCTGATCGGCGCCACCGATGCCCTCGAGATGGGAGACAACATCCGCGGATTCGTGATCTACGAGGCGGTCCATGAACTCGAATCCGTGATGACCGACCTCGGCGGTCGCTCCGCTACCGCGCGCGGTCCGGCCGGCATGGGCGACCTGATCACCAGCACAACCAGTCGTTCTTCGCATCACCGCACCATCGGTGCCGACCTGGCCGCCGGCAAAAGCGACAAGGTCGCCGCCGGTGGTGACTACATTCGTTCCGAGGGCGTGCATACGGCACGGCGAGTCCGGGAACACGATATCGTTCGTCATGGTCGTTATCCGCTGTTTGATCTGGCCTGTGATTTCCTCACCGGCCCGATGGTTCTCGAGGCCGCGCTTCACGAATACCTCCAGCGGCGCTTCGCGCGCATGGCATCGTCATGAATACCGGGGCATCCCCGAACGAGTGGTTGGTCGCGCATCGTGGCTGGCCTGAGCGTTACCCGGAAAACACGCTCGAGGGTATGAAGGCTGTGCTCGAGGCCGGTGCCCGCTACGTCGAGTTCGATGTCCAGATCACCGCCGATCAGCGGCCGGTGGTGATCCACGATGACGACCTGACCCGGCTGACCGGCCGCGGCGAACGGGTGACACGAACGTCGCTGGCGCAACTGGAGGGCATACCCATTGCCACCCGGCCCGGCGAACACGCGCATGTGCCGACGCTGGAAGCCATGCTGGCCCTGATCGGTGAGTTCCCGGAGGTGACCGCATTCGTGGAACTCAAGCGGCAGAGCATCCGGCATCACGGTCGACGGCTTGCCGTCGAGGCTGTGATGCAGCGCCTGCGCCAGGCACCCTGCCCGACCGTTTTCCTCTCCTTCAAGTGGCGGGCCGTCCGCCTGGCCCGGCAACTGGGGGCGCCATCGACAGGCTGGGCGTTTCGTCCGTGGACGCCGTTGTCTCGGCTGCTGGCCGCCTGGCTGCAACCCGATTACCTGTTTATTCGTGCCGACCGGGTGCCGGGGCAATCACGACCATTCTGGCCGGGATCCTGGCAGTGGGTCATCTACCGCGTCGATGACCTGGAATCGGCGCGCCGGTTAAGAGCACGCGGCGCTGACCTGATCGAAGTCGACGACTTGCCGGGTCTGCTGGAAACAGCCGACCCCGAGCATGAGAGCTGATTCGACCCTGCTGCTCGATATCGGCGGCCAGGGTTGCCGCGCACTGGCCGTTGGTGGAAACGGCGGCATTCAGTTCGAGTGCAGCCGTGAGGTGAGCACCCGGGAAAACGGCTCGCAGGTCGAGCAGGATCCCGTCGAGCTTGCCGATGCTGTTGCCACCGTTGCCGGCGAAGTGCTCGCCGAAATGAAAGGGCGGTCGCAACCGGTCACACTGGCCGCACTGGCCGTACAGCGGGGCAGCATCACCTGCTGGGACCGTTTCGACGGCTCGGCCCTGGCCCCTGTCATTTCCTGGCGCGACCGGCGCGGACTGGTCGGCATGAGCGACCTGGCGGAACACGCCGAGGAAATCCGGCGCCGCACGGGCTTGAGGTTTTCTCCCTATGGCGGTGCCTCAAAGATCGCCTGGTGTCTGCAGGAGCTGAGCGAAGTCCGGCACGCCGGCGAGCAGGGACGGCTGGCCTGCGGACCGCTGGGCAGTTTCCTGCTCGCCCGACTGCTGAGCGGCCGCCCGATGCGTGTCGATGACACGCTCGCCCAGCGCACCTTGCTGTGGTCGCGTGAAACTCACGAGTGGGATCGATGGCTGCTCAACCGGTTTGGTGTTCCGCGAGAAACCCTGCCGAGGGTCGTACCCAGCCTGGGCAGGCACGGCCTGTTGGCCCAGTCCGATCAACCGGTGCCCCTTGACCTGGTGATGGGCGACCAGAACTGCGTCCCTTTCCTTGATGGGACGCCGGACCCCGACACGCTCTACATCAATCTCGGCACGGGTGCATTCCTGCTGCGCCCGGTTCGTGAGCCTGTCGACGACGAACGCTTCCAGCTCACCCTGCTCGATCGCGATCACGAGTGCCGATGGGCGCTGGAAGCCAGCATCCACGGCGCGGCATCGGCCATTGCCTGGCTGGAGCGCCAGCAGGACTGCAGGATCGGGCCCCAGTCGATGGAAGGCCTGCGCGAGCGCGTCGATCGACCTCCCCTGTTCATCAACAGCATCGATGGACTGGGCTCACCATGGTGGTGTTCGGGGCCTGAACCGGGGTTCATTGGCGAGCATGAGGCAGGTGATATCGACGCCCGATTGCTGGCAATTCTGGAGAGCATCGCGTTTCTCGTAACCGCCAACGTCGTAGCCATGAACGAAAGTGTCGCGCCGCCCGCGCGCGTGGTGCTCAGCGGCGGGTTGAGCCGTTCGGACACGCTTTGCAGCCTGATCGCCGACCTTCTCGACGGGACCGTCAAGCGCCTTGATTCAGCCGAGGCCACCGCTCTGGGACTCTGTTGCCGACTGCATGAGCGTGCCCTGCCCCGCGAAGACTTCGAAGACATCACCGGCCATTCCGACCAGGCCCTCGTGAAACGATACCGCTGTTGGAAGCGGCATATCGAAGCAGAAACAAGCGGTTGACAATCTCCTCATCAATCGCCGGTCACCAGTTCTGAGCGATCAGAAGACAACATGACAAAAGCCGACGCAATCCCGTGTTTTGTGCTATTGTCCGCTCCGCGCTGGCTGATTTCTCTCCTTCAGCGCCCTCTCGGCGATTGCATGCAGACCAAGGCCTTTCCCCGATTTGATCGTTGTCCGGATTTCTCCGGACGGAAAGCCTTGGTAACAACTTTCAAACAAGGAAAGACAACATGCAATTCGATTCCCTCGGGCTCAAGCCCGAGCTTCTGCGCGCCGTGGGCGAGCAGGGCTATACCCAACCCACTCCCGTTCAGCAAAAGGCCATCCCGGTCGTGCTGGAGGGTCATGACCTGATGGCCAGCGCCCAGACCGGCACCGGCAAGACGGCCGCTTTTACCCTGCCCTTGCTGCACAAGCTGTCCGAGCGGCGCGCCGGTCATCCGCGACCGCGCGCACTGATTCTGACGCCGACGCGCGAGTTGGCCGCCCAGGTTCACGAGAACCTGCGTGCCTATGGCCGCCACCTGAACCTGAAATCGCTGGAAATCTTCGGCGGCGTCAATATCAATCCGCAAATCACCAAGCTCAAGCGCGGCATCGACGTGGTGATTGCCACGCCGGGTCGCCTGATCGACCACATGGAACGCGGCACGGTGCGCCTCGACGCGATCGAGACGCTGATTCTCGATGAGGCCGACCGCATGCTCGACATGGGTTTCCGCCCGGCCCTCGAACGCATCGTCAAGGGCCTGCCGAAACAGCGCCAGACCCTGCTGTTCTCTGCCACCTTCTCGAAGGAAATCACCGAGATGGCCAGCCGCTACCTCGTCGACCCGGTGCGCGTGGAAACGGCGCGGCCCAACTCCACGGTTGACGCCATTGCGCAGCAGGCCGTGCGGGTCGACCAGAAAAAAAAGCGCGAACTGCTGTCGTGGATGATCGGTTCGAACGACTGGCGCCAGGTGCTGGTCTTCACCCGCACCAAGCACGGCGCCAATCGCCTGGCCAAGCAGCTGGAAACCGACGGCCTGCCGGCCGCCGCCATTCATGGCAACAAGAGCCAGGGTGCGCGCACCCGTGCACTCGGCGATTTCAAGAAGAACCGTATTCGCGTGCTGGTGGCGACAGACATTGCCGCGCGCGGTCTGGACATCGACCAGTTGCCGCACGTGGTCAACTACGACATCCCGAATGTGCCGGAAGACTACGTTCACCGTATCGGCCGCACCGGCCGGGCCGGACGCGACGGCCTGGCGGTCTCGCTGGTCTCCGGCGCCGAGCATGGCCTGTTCGAGGATATCCGCAAGCTGGTCAAGGTCGAGATTCCGACCGAGACCATGGACGGATACGAGCCGACCGAACCGGTAGCCAAGGGTTCACCCAAGTCGCCGGCACGTCGCTCACGCGGTGGCGGTGGCGGACGCGGCAACCGCAATGGCCAGAAAGCCTCGGCGCAGAACCGCTCGGGCCGTGGCCGTCAGCGGGGACGCGGACAGGGCCAGCGCAAGGCCGCCTGAACCGATCCGACAGGCCATCGGCGGGCCTCCCC
>SL_3KL_010_SEDDRAFT_10002275_pt1 | contig 17594 bp, 13 predicted proteins | sample SodLakKL_010_SED_2_FD_10381 | JGI IMG/M metagenome (IMG submission 10381) | reverse complement strand
GGGAAACCATGGTGTTTGACTTTTCTGAAAAGGATGGCCTGTGGAACATTATTGCGTTCATGCCCGACTTTGTCGAACCGGTCGGCCTTGAAGAAGACATCGTCATCTATTTCGACAACATCCGGCTTGGTGGCCCGCCCGATGAGGTTTCTATCCAGGATGTTGTTGCCGAAGGGTTCGATGTGCGTGTATTTCCCAATCCGGCCCATGGTACGGTAAATGTAGAAGCTCCTGAAGGTGCTTCGGTAAGCCTGATTGATGTTACCGGCAGCATGGTGGACCACCGGCAGGCCGGCGACGGCAGCGTCCGTTTTGACCTTTCAGGGCTTCCCCAGGGAATATACCTGATCAGGGTGGTCCATGAAGAAGCCAATGTTACAAAAAGGCTGTTTGTCTATTAAAACGGTATCGTCTTTTAAAACACCCGGGAAGCAACATCCTTCCCGGGTGTTCAGCAAAGAAGATGGCAGCCCCCCTCAGAGGATTCTGGCTTCTGGGCAAACCCTTTGCTGGCTTTTTAAGACCATATAAACAAAACCAAAACACAAACCATGAGAAAACGATTATTTATTCTGGTATGTCTGGCCTTAATCGCCAACAGTGCATTAGCCCAGATAACAGTCTCCGGGACAGTAACTTCTGCCGAAGACGGGAGCACACTTCCCGGAGTGAGCATTTTGATCAAAGGAGAAACCAGGGGAACGGTCACAGACCTTGATGGGTTTTATTCATTAGGCAATGTGCCTGAGGACGCCACCCTGGTATTCTCTTTCATTGGCATGAGAACACAGGAAGTTGCCGTGGAAGGCCGAACAGAAATTGATGTTGAGATGGTGTTTGATGTGATCGGCATGGATGAGATCGTTGTGATCGGTTATGGTACTGCCAGGTCATCCGATTTAACGGCACCCATTCCGGTAATTGATGCAGCGGACATTGTGAGGAACATTCAAACCAGTGCGGCATCTGCCCTGCAAGGGACGGTTCCCGGCGTACAGGTGATCAACAGGGGCGCCCCGGGATCGGCTCCTGAAATTATCGTCAGGGGCATTGGCTCCATGCAAGGGGCACAACCACTGTATGTGGTGGATGGTATGTTCTACGATAATATTAATTGGTTGAGCCCCAATGATATTGAGAGCATCGCTGTGTTAAAAGATGCCTCTGCGGCTTCCATTTACGGTGTCAGGGCCGCCGGCGGCGTAATTATGGTAACAACAAAGCAAGGCCGTATTGGAGAGGGGATCATCATTGAATATGATGGATACACAGGTTTCAACTCGAGCAGCAATCTTGTGCAGATGGCCAACACAGAGCAGTATGCAACCATGATGATAGAGCAAGGGTCCTATGCTCGCCTGGAACCATCGGTTGACATTTGGGGCGGCAGGTCCTTCATGCATGAAGGAACAGAATACACCATCCCGGCAACCGATACCGACTGGTACGACGAGTTGCTTGGGGTCGGCCAGGTGATGAACCACTCTTTGTCTTTCAGGGGAGGGTCTCAACGGACAACCTATCATGTTGGTACAAGCTATCTCTCAGAAGAAGGCCTTCTGGAATCCAATCACCAGTATGAACGTGTCAACCTCAAAGCAAGCCTCGATTTTGAACCCTACAGGTTTCTGGAGGTGGGCACCAACATTGTCCTGAACCACAATCGGTCGCGCGACGAGGCATCCGTATGGGGAAGCATGTATAATGCCGTGCCCACCATACCGGTGCGGGAGCCCGAAGGGGAGTTTGCCGGGGTGATTCAGGCGGGATATCTGGTTGGCCCGGTGAACAACCCGGTAGCCCAGCTGCACTACGCTACAGGCAATTTCAACTTCAACAGCAGCATTAACCTGATGTATAATGCACATGCCAATGTTAACCTGCTGGGCGATGACAGATTGATCTTCAGAACCCAGTTCAGCCATGAACTGCGCAACGGTCGTGGCAGATGGTATTATCCGGAGTTTTTTGTGGATGACAAGCTCAAAAATGAAAACTCCAGCCTGAACAAATCACACAACATTCATAGCAGCATTCACCTGGATCACACCCTCACCTACAAAGAAAGCTTCGGGAGTCACAACCTGACAGCCATGGGTGGTTTTTCTACCAGGCGGGTTGATGCGAGCGGTGTAAGCGGCGGTGCACGAGATGTTCCAGGGGAACAACCGGAGTTCCTGTACTTCAGCAACTCCACCGACCCCAGCCCCGACAGCTACTCCGTTGGTGACTGGGGGTACGCAGAAAGAGGGGTGTCCTTCTTTGGCAGGATGATGTATAACTATGAACACCGCTACCTTTTAAATGCCACATTCAGGGGTGACGGCACAGATAAATACACACAAACATGGGGCTACTTCCCGTCGCTGGGGTTGGGCTGGATCATGAGTGACGAAGCGTTCATGCAGGACCAGGGTTTGTTTGACCGTGTAAAACTTCGCGCCAGCTGGGGGCAACTGGGAAACAATGCCGTACCGAGGGAATCCGGCACAAGGGAGATCATGACCGGTCTGCCCTACTCTTATATTTTCGGCAATGATATGATCGTGCCAGGTTATGTGTCCAGCGTCTTTTACAACGAACTGGAATGGGAGGTCCTGGAAGAGACAAACGCAGGCCTGGAGCTCTCCACCTTTGACTACAGGCTTTTTGCAGAGATTGACTGGTTTTATAAGGTCACCAAAAACGCCGCCATCTGGACAAGTAACCTGATGGGGGCAGGCGGGCTGATCAGGAATGCGGGCGAGATACTGAACACCGGCATGGAGTTTTCTGTAACATGGCGTGACCGGACAGGTGACCTCGGATACAGTATAAGCACAAACCTGAGTACGTTACGTAATGAAGTGCTGGACCTGGGAGGAGAACCATATATTGACGCGGGCTCGGCGGAGTTTCGGAGAAGGTCGGAAGTCGGATATCCACTCTATTCCCACTACGGATACAAGGTGATCGGCGTTTACCAGACCTGGGAAGAGATAGAAGAGCATCTCGATACGGATGCACACCCCCAGGTTCAACCGGGATTTTTAAAATATGAGGACGTTGATGGCAACGGGATCATCGATGAAAATGACCGCCAGTATCTGGGCGCCAACATTCCGAGGTTCACCTATGGTGCGCAGGTCAACCTGGACTACCGGAACCTTGACTTCTCCTTATCTGTATACGGTGTTTCAGGAAACAAGCTTGTGAACAGGCTAAGGGGAAACAGGGCATGGCATTCGGATTACAACTTTGATGTTGACCTGTATGAGAACAGGTGGACAGGCGAAGGGACCTCCGACTCCTATCCATCAGCAACAGGCATGGTGAACTCATGGAACCTGACCCCGCTTAGCTCCTTCCTCGTGGAAGACGGGTCATTCTTCAGGATCCAGAACATTACCCTCGGGTATACATTCGATGACTTGTTGCCGGGCAGCGAAATGGGATCAAAAGTGAGGGTAAGGTTTTCAGCCCAGAACCCATTTACATTCTTTAAATTCAACGGGTTTACCCCTGAGGTGACCGGACAGGGGGAGGCTGCCGGTGTGTATCCTGTCCCTACGAGCTTTATTATTGGTGTAAATATTACTTATTAAACTTCAAAAGACATGAAAAAAAGAGCAATATCGATATTCTCAGTGTTTATTATGATTTTCATAATAGGCGGGTGTGAGGATTTTCTTGATAAATCCATAGAAGGGCAGGTGCCTCTTGTAGAAGTCGATTATACCGATGAAAGCAAAATGTATGAGCCCGTATCAGGAATATACGCCAGCGCCAACGCCAACAACCTTCACCACTGGGCCAACCAGTGTATGATGTTTTTCAGGAGCGACTTTATATTTAAAGGAGCACATGCCACCGACCAGCCTGTGATGGAAGACATCCAGGATTTCAAATACGAGTCCATGCGTGATGCATGGTTTGTTGACAACCTCTGGAGGGCCCATTTCGGTCTGATCAGGGATGCAGATGCTGCCCTGGAGGAGCTTGAACAGTACGCAGAACATGCCACAGATCAGGATCTTGTATTGCAATACAAGGCAGAGGTGCGGTTTTTCAGGGCCCTTGCCTATTGGAGAATGGCGCGGATCTACGGTGACATCCCCCACTATGACAGATACACGCCGGCAGGCAATTTGAGAAAAGCGCCCCGCCTGGAAGCTTACGGGTATGTCATCAGTGAGCTGCAGGAGATGGTCGACCATTTGCCCGCACAGCATCCAAACCAGTTGCAAAACATTGGCGGTGTGACCAAATGGGCCGCTTACATGTTGCTGGCAAAAGCTGCAGCCGACATTCAGGAATATGACATTATGCTGTCGGCCGCAAAGGCCATCGTGGATAGCGGCGTGTTTTCCCTGTTCTCCGACTATTATACCTTGTTCAAAAAGCAGGGGGAGTTCTCTGTGGAAAATATTTTTGAGATGAACCATACCGATTTTGGTACAGCAACCGGACATGCCTCCTGGATCGATCAGTACTACGTCGCTCATGGCATCAAACAGCAGGGCGGGACGAGGTTTGACGGCGGCGCGTTCAATAGCGGATGGGGCTTTTCCATGCCGGCACAGAAGTTTATAGATCTAATGGAAGAGAGAGGGGAAGGGGTGCGTCTTGAAACAAGCATTATTTATCCAAACACAGCCACCCTCGAAGAAGATTCTGTCGGCAGGATCCCGGCCGACCTGCAAGCTTTGCTGGACCGGTATAACGAGGAAGGCCGTGGTGTGGCCGAAGCATTTTGGTTCAAGAACTACTTGCCGTTCAATCAGCAAACGGCAGGCAGGTATCGTTACGGAGGGTTTAACAATGTCAGGATATTCCGTTATGCCGAGGCGCTCCTGCTCTATGCCGAAGCCTTGATCCACGTCAATGGAGCCGGGGCCGGTGATGCCTATATCAATGAAGTGAGAGAAAGGGCTGGTATACCCACGCTTTCAGGGGCCACCATCGATGACATCGTTGATGAAAGGGCAGCTGAGCTGGCATTTGAATGGGGTGCAGACCGTTTCTTTGATCTTATCAGGCTGGACAGGACAGAGGAACTGGGGCCGAACTTCGTCAAAGGCGAACATGAGTTTTATCCCATCCCGACCGCACAGATCGACCTGCAGCCCGGCCTGGCTGAGCCTCCTGTTTCGGGGCTGTTCCCATAGAAAACCAATGTTGACATTTTGTCAATATTTGTTTTTGCGATATGTAAAATACGGCAATCAACAGTGTGCTGAAGATCAACAGCCGCAAACATTGTTCGTCTCATCTGCCATGGCTGGGAATGAGTGGACCGGCAAGCGCTTGCAGATTAGTTCAGCGGGTTGGCCACCATCCTGGCGGTGAACTCAAAAACGACCACGAAATTCAACGGCCCCTCATTCACCTCAGCATCCGCATGAAGCTTGAAACGGTGCGGCGGNTCAGCGGCAAGGTCACCCAGCATGTTTATGCCGGCTGTGACAGGGACCAGTGTTTGCGGACTGTTCAGCAGTTCATGCAAAGAATGCTCGCCCAGGGCAGCAACCAAAGTGACATCGCTGCCATCCTGGTGGGAAACACTCACGGAGCCTCCCTGAAACGCTTGGTCTTCAGTGCCCTGGAATACGGTAAGCCAATACTCTACCTTCTCTATCTTCACCTCCTTGATCTTGCTGCCATATTCGTCAATCACATCTACGTTGGCAGCCAGATCAAATATACGGGCGTCATCAAAGGTCGTCTGTGCGGTGTTTACCGTGAAGGCCTGCCTGAAAGTGAATGTCTCTTCAACATCCAGCAGGTCTTTACATCCGGTAAATAAAAGAGAAATGAAAAGGAACAGGATGATTGTTTTTTGATTTTTCATACTTTGAGAGATAAAATAATAAATATACGATGTAAAAATAATAGATTTTCTAAGGGGTCCACAAGTTTTTTTGTCCCCCCTTTTTTATTCAAAGATTTATTTTGTAAATTTACCGCACGGAGAGAAATAATCCTACAAAAATTATTCACGAAACCAAAAAAAAATGGAAGAAAAAAAATTACTCGACATCAGTCAAACTGTAAAAGGCGCCATTCAGATTGGCGTTAAAAACGCTTTTACTGTTTTGGGAACCTCCCTTCTCTGGGTGATTACTGTCTGGATCCCTTACCTGAACATAGGTACGACCATTGCTTTTCTTAATGTGTTGCCGGCCAGGTTGGCCAAAGGGGAGTCATTTGCGCCGGATGAGATCTTTAATGCCAAATACCGCGAAGGCATGACCAACTTTTTTATTGTGCTGGGGCTTGTGAATATGATTTTGGGCGTGGCGGTATTGTTGTTCTTTTTCCCGGCCATCGTCATGTATTATGCACTGATGTTGTCAGTTATTATGGTGGTGATTCATGGGGTGAAACCGTTGGAGGCCCTGAATTTGAGTTATGAGGCCACCTACGGGAGCAAATGGGCCATCTTTTTGACTTATCTGATCATTGGCATCATTATTTTTATTGTGAATTTAATTATCGGGCTCATTGTAGCAGGACTCACTGCCCTGTCCACATGGCTCGGGGTCATCTTTGGATTTTTGCTCTATGTGGCCTTTACCGTGATTATTGTCGCCGTGATGGTCGGGATTTTCACCCAGATATACAAATCGCTGGTGCTTGAAAATCCGGCAATCCTTCAGAAAGTCGAAAACAAGTAAAGGATTGATCATTGCAAACCGGTAAATTCCGGACAGCATACCTGTACTGTTCCAAGAGGCTGTATCGAGAGCCAGGCCATCGGGGTCTGCAGGGTACAGCCTCGTTTTTGGCGCTTGCCACAGAACGGCCTCATTGGCGGGGGCCCGTAGAGAAAAGAGACAAAGGTTTTGTCGGTTAAAAACCGAAAAAAACAAATAATGTTCGTCACATAAAACCGAGAGCTATGATAAAAGGAAAAGTGTTGTTAGGCCTGATGGCAGGGTTCTCTGTAGGGACCCTGTTGGGTGCGCTGTTTGCATCGGGTAAAAAGGATAAGGCTGAAAAGAAAAAGCCGGAAAAGGAACAAGACAAAGAAGAGGAGGTTATAATCAAGTATTAACCGTGCGGCAGCCGGATGCACGCATTTGTTTTTCAATGGTGTTTCAATTTAACTGGCAGTAGATATGCAGAGGAAAATCGTTGTTCCCATCATCCTTTTTGTTGTGATGGCGGGCTTTCAGACATGTCAAAGGGGACACCGTCAGGCAAAAGATGCGGTGGTTTCTGCAAGCATTTTGCCTGTGCAATATTTTGTTGACAGGCTTACGGATGCGACCCTTGAGGTAAATGTGATGGTCCGGCCTGGTGCGAGCCATGCCACCTATGCACCTACGACCAGCCAGTTTCAGAAGCTCTCTGATTCAGGCATCTATTTCCGGATAGGGCATCTTGGCTATGAACAGGCTTTTATTCACCGGCTCTCTGCGCTTAATCCCGGCATGCTGGTGGTGGACCTTTCAGATGGGGTGGACCTGATCAGGGGTGAAGCGGTCGATCATGGCGACCATGTCCATGAGGGGGGTATAGATCCGCATATATGGATGTCGCCTGCCGTGATGCTATCTAGGCTCCCTGTTATCAGGGAAGCCATCCTGGAAATATACCCCTGGCTTTCTGCAGTGGTCGATAAACGCTATGATGAACTGTATGCCGATATTGAGGAGATCCACCATTCGTTGGCGGCGCTGGCCGGGGAGCTTGAACATAAATCCTTTATGATCTTCCATCCTGCGCTGACCTATATCGCACGTGACTACGGTTTTGAGCAGATCCCCATTGAAAGGCATGGCAAGGAGCCTTCACCTGCCCTGTTGGCACACATTATCAGGGACGCCCGAGCCCGTGACGTTTCCCTGATCTTTGTTCAGCAGGAGTTCGATGTGCGCAGCGCCCAAGTGATTAGCGAGGAGACCGGTGCCACACTCGTTCAGATCAACCCCATGGCCTATGACTGGAAAGAGGGGCTGGAGCATATCATGAATGTTTTTAAAACCCATCTGCGGTGAGCAAGGCCCTCGTCATACTTGAAGGAGTGCGTACCGGCTATTTCTCGGAGACCGTCCTGCGGGATGTTGACCTGCAGATCTGTCCTGATGATTTTATCGGGGTCATTGGACCCAATGGGGGAGGGAAGACTACGCTGATAAAGGTCATACTGGGTTTGCAACCGGTTTTTTCCGGCAAGGTCAGGTTCCCGGGTGGCCGGCCCAAGACGGGCTACCTGCCCCAGGTGTCGCAGATCGACAAAAACTTTCCCATCACGGTCAAAGAACTCGTAAACTCCGGTCTTAAAAGCAAGAACCCATGGTTCCCGCACCTTTCTTTCCGGCAACTCACCAGGGTGAAGGAGATGCTGGATGAGGCCGGCCTGAAAGCCTTGTCTTCCAAGCCCATCGGAGAACTTAGCGGGGGCCAGCTTCAAAAGGCCCTTCTTTGCCGGGCACTGATAGACCGGCCGGAGTTGTTGATATTGGATGAGCCGAACACCCATGTGGATAAGCAGTTTGAACAAGAGCTCTTTGGCTGGCTGAAAGAGCTGAACAAGGAAATGGCCATCCTCCTGGTGTCGCACGATATCGGCACCATCTCACCGATGATTAAAACCATTGCGTGCGTCAACGGCACATTGCACTACCATCCCTCCAACCAGCTGTCGGAGGAAGTCCTGAAAGTGTATAACTGCCCTGTTGACGTGATTGCCCATGGACCCATACCCCACCGGGTATTAAAAACCCACGGGCATGAGTGACCTGTTTTCCATTTTCGAATACCAGTTCTTCCAAAATGCCCTGGCAGCAGCCATACTCACCTCTGTACTGGCAGCCATGGTGGGGACCTATATTGTGTCGCGCAAGATCGTTTTCATCGGCGGAGGCATCACCCATGCATCCTTTGGCGGGATCGGCCTGGCTTTTTACATGGGAATAAACCCCCTGGTCGGGGCAGCCATATTCGGGATACTTACAGCCGTGGGGATTGAATGGATCTCTGAAAAAGGGAAGATCCGCGAAGACAGCGCCATCGCCATCCTGTGGTCACTGGGAATGGCAATGGGCATCATCTTCGTTTTCATGACACCAGGATATACACCCAACCTGATGAGCTTTCTTTTCGGAGACATCCTGTCGGTGGGAGCGCTGGAGCTATACCTGCTGTTGGCCTTTTGCCTGCTCATGATCATCGTATTTGCCGTCTTTTTCAGACCCATCCTGTATACTGCGTTTGATCCGGAGTTTGCCAGGACAAAAGGAATCCCGGTGGCGGGCTTCCGATACCTCATGTCGGTGATCATGGCCCTGGCCATCGTAATCAGCATCCGTACCATAGGGATCATCCTGGTGCTGAGCATATTTACCATACCACAAATTACAGCCATGACCTTTACCCGGAACTTTGCACGCATCATGCCTCTGGCCGCCATCTGGGGTATCACCGGGTCTGTGGCAGGCCTCCTCGCAGCCTACCTGTTGGACATCCCCCCGGGCGCCGCCATCATCTTTTTCCTGACCATTCAATTCCTGGTGATCAAAATGATCATGATCATCAAAACACACCTGCAAAGACAACAATGAAAAACCTGATGAACCGATTAAACCATTTCGCCATGCACCTGTTGTATCATTGTGTGAAATGATGAAATGTAAACCGGACCACAATCTTTAATCCCATAAACGTATATGATAAACAGTACGGCTGAACCCTCCCGGCCGGAAATAAAATTTGCTGACCGATGAATAAAATATATGGATTCCTGACGCTTATCATGAGCCTGGCCATAACAGCGACGTCCTATGCTCAGCGACCCACGCATGTGCCCTATGACAGCGAACCCGTCAGGTTCTTAGAGTCATGGGAGAATATTGTCTTTTTCATTCTGCTGCCGGTACTGATCATCATTCTGTATATTATCTGGCGCAGACGGGTGGGGAAGGAGCGGTAAGATGACATACCGTTGGAACGATGGAACGAAGATTTTGGCTGTTGGCTGTTAGCTGTTGGCTTTTAAACCATTAAACCCATAAACTTTTAAACCCTTAAACCCATAAACTTTTAAACCTATTTGACCTTTTGACAAATTATAAACGCATGAATAAGCATATTGTACAAATCAGGTCTATTGACCATGTTACGCACGACACGTTGCGAATTGTGACGGAAAAACCCGGGAACTATACTTTTGAACCCGGTCAGGCCACCGAGATAGCTATAAACAAGAACGGGTGGCAAAATGAGAGGCGGCCTTTCACCTTTACCTCGTTACCGGAAGAGAAAGACATTGAGTTCATTATCAAGACCTACCCTGAGCATGACGGGGCCACGGACAAACTTTTGGAGGTAAATGCCGGTGAAGAGCTTATCCTGCATGATGTATTTGGCACCATTGCCTACCGTGGCGAGGGTTTGTTTATTGCCGGCGGGGCCGGGATCACTCCCTTTATTGCCATCTTGCGTGATCTTGAAAGGAAAAATGCCATTGCCGGCAACAAGCTGATCTTTGCCAACAAAACAGTGAATGACATTATTTTGAAGGATGAACTTGAAGGCCTGCTGGGGGAGAACCTGGTACACATACTCTCAGGAGAGGAGGCCTCCGGTGTTGCCCATGGCTTTATCACAAAAGAGTTTTTGAGAGACCATATCGATGATACGCATCAGCGGTTTTACCTCTGCGGTCCACCTCCGATGATGGATGCCGTGGCGCAACACCTTCATGATCTTGGCGTGGTAAAGGAGCAGATCGTGAAAGAGGGATGGTGAAAAATATGCTGTAATCAGCTGCTGTTTTAAAGAGCATCTGATTATGATAAAAGGTTTCGCTGGCCGGGCCCGACAGGTTGTACAGGGGGCAACACTATTTTTTTGAGAGTATTTGTGTATCTTCGCCTCATGAACATTTATTAACCGTCTGTTATGCGCCAGCCTCTGTCTTTTTCTTTTGCTTTGCTTTGCTCACTGGCGTTTTTTTTCTTTTTGCCGGTTTCGGGACAGCCTGTCATCAATGTCTCTGAACACCAATTGCCTGATTTTCGCGGTGTGTATGCCGGCAATTTCTCGGATGTACAGTTTTACTATGTGTCGGCAGAAGGTGTGAATGCACCCCTGGTGTTGCTTACGGATGATCCGTTCCGAATTTCCCTTGATTGTTATGAAGGGTTCACTGATTCTCTGGCATTGGTCACCGATGACGGGGAGATTCCCGTTACCCGCGTTTATGTACGTTTGTTCCCGGAGACCACCGGTAACTTCCAGGGTGCTGTTCTCCATCAATCAGAAGATGCGGTGTCCGTTGAGATTCAATTGAGTGGTAGCGGAATCGCTATCACCATCCCAGAAGGATACTATGACGGGGCCACCGGTGCGGGGAGCGTGCTGAAATCGCAGCTGAATGCGATCATCAGGAACCATGACGTACAGTCGTATGCTTCCCTGTGGACCCATTTTACGGTGACCGACGCAAGGTTCGACGGATATGTCTGGGATATGTATTCTGATATTCCGTGCGACGACCCGCCCTACATCTACACATTCTATGAAGATCAGGATACCGGTACGGGGGGCGCCGGAGAGGGCGATGTGTACAACCGCGAACACTCCATGCCCCGGTCGTGGTTCGGGGGGGCTGTCAATCCGATGAACACCGACCTGTACCATATTTTTCCGGTCGACAAATACGTGAATGCCGTGCGGGACAACTATCCTTTTGGTGAAGTGGACTCCCCGCAGCATACCTTCATGAACGGTGCCGTCCTAGGACCCAGTGTTGCCGGGGGATATACTGGACTGGCTTACGAACCCATTGATGCGTACAAGGGGGATCTGGCCAGGGCGTTCCTCTATATGGTCACCAGGTATGAGAACAAGCTTCCCGGATGGGAAAACGAGAGCGAATACGGGGATGCCATGTTCGATTATGAATCCTATACCGGGTTTCAGCCATGGGTCATTGACATGTTCATCGAATGGCACGAAAACGATCCGGTAAGCCAGAAGGAGATATTACGCAACCAGGCAGTATATGAGATACAGGGTAACAGGAACCCGTTTGTGGATCACCCGGAATGGGTGGAGAAGATATGGGGGGACACCACCGTGCATGTTATGCCCAACCCCGAACAGGGCAGCCACAGGATCTATCCGAACCCGGCAAAGGACCTGGTGCAGATCGAGACGGACAGTGAAATCTTGAACGTGGGGGTTTTTGCCGTCAACGGTGCACTCATCAAAAGTGCCGAACGGTCAGGGAACAGTGCCAGCCTGTGTTTGCGGGTTCTGCCCCCCGGAGTGTACCTGGTCTATATCAACACAACAGGCGGCGTTATCCGGGAGAAAGTGTTTAAAAAGTAAATGGGCATGATGTATCACTGTGCTGAAGAAAGGAATAGGACTTTTGTTCGCTGCAGCCGCTCATTCCACACCCGTATAGCATCGATATCCTTGACACACGGAGGCGTCCTTTCGTATCGGGGTCTGTAACAATTAGCCAGGGGCCAGCGGTTAATGGCCATAAGCCAACATAACAACGTTACCATGAAAAGAATTCTTGTCACCGGCGGTGCCGGGTTCATCGGTTCACACCTGTGCGAACGACTGCTCAGTGAAGGCAATGACATCCTTTGCCTCGACAATTTTTTCACCGGCTCAAAAGACAATATTCTCCACCTCCTGGACGATCACCGCTTTGAAGTGATCCGTCACGACATTACCCGTGAAATATTCCTTGAGGTGGATGAGATATACAACCTGGCGTGCCCGGCTTCACCCATCCATTACCAGGTTAATCCCATTAAAACCGTCAAGACCAACGTGATGGGGTCGGTCAATATGCTTGGTATGGCCAAACGGGTCAGGGCAAAGATCTTACAGGCCTCTACCAGCGAGGTATATGGCGATCCTGATGTCCATCCCCAGAGGGAAGACTACTGGGGCAATGTAAACCCCATTGGTCGCCGTTCGTGCTATGACGAAGGGAAACGATGTGCAGAGACTTTGTTCATGGATTACCACCGGCAGAACGGTGTGCGCATAAAGGTCGTACGCATCTTCAACACCTACGGCCCGCGCATGCAGCCGGACGACGGCCGGGTCGTGTCGAATTTTATCATCCAGGCATTGCAAAACAAGGATGTTACCGTTTATGGCGACGGGAGTCAGACCCGAAGCTTTCAATATGTCGACGACCTCCTGGAGGGCATGGTCCGCTTTATGGACACCGAAGATACCATTACTGGCCCCGTCAATGTTGGCAATGAGAAGGAGTTCAGCATCCGTGAACTGGCAGACGTGGTGGTTGAAATGACCAATTCGCGTTCGAAGATCATGTATATGCCCCTGCCGGAGAATGATCCGGTGCAGCGCAGACCCGACTGCTCATACGCCCGCGAACTGCTCAACTGGCAGGCAAAGATCTCTCTTCGCGAAGGCCTCCTTCCCACCATTGCCTATTTTGAAAACCTGCTGAGCCAAAGAAAGTGATGTGATGATTGGCCAGCCGGTCGCCCATTTTACGTTTAACCTTGTAAAACCCTGAGATATTTGTCAATGTAGAAGTCTTTCTGCTTTGACCGGTATTGCATGATATACCTGGGATGCTCAAGGGGGATCAGTTTTTCAAAAAAGCCGTGTTTTTCGTTGAGCTGTGACAGGTATTTGCAATTTTTTCCTGAGCCCATACAAAAACCCACGTCGGTAATGATCCCCTTTGCAATATGGGCTTTGATGGACTGTATCATGAAGGGCTCCACGGCTTCCTGAAGCGCTTTGCTGTCGTAATAATTAAAGTTCACTTCCTTGCCTTTTTTGTTGGTGATGACGTATCCAAGCGGGCTGGGCGAGTTTATGTAGAAGTCTTTGTAGAATGCTTCCACCCCGCCATAGGCATCGATCATTTCGTATACAAAAACAGAAGAAGGCTCATGCGTGTGAATGCCATCGATGTGCAGGCCGCACTTCTCCGCAAGCCTTTTTGTGTCGGTAAACGGGATGCCCGTCACGCCCGCGCCAAACCGTCCGGGGTTGATGCCCAGGATGATGTGGCGCTTATGGTGATCGTCATAAAACTTTTTATAAAAAGCAGAGGAGGTGGATAATGCCTGTGGATTCTCAGTAAAAGGGTTCATCACGCGGACGCCTTCCGGCAGCCTTACGTCGAGCCGGAGTTTCCTGTTAAAGGCGATGACCTTGTCAGCGAAGGTTTCGTTAACCATATGGAATATTTTGTTTTTTGCTTATCCACAAATTAACACAAATTATTGGCAAGCTGCTAATTAAAATCGGCACATTCTTCAATTAGCCAATTAGCACATCAGCACATCAGCACATTCTTCAATTAGCCAATTAGCACATCAGCACATTAGCACATCAGCACATTGGCACATTGGCAAATTAGCACATTAATTATGCAAATCACTCCGTTCTGAGGCTGTCCATGGGGTTGGACCTGGCTGCACTGAGCGACTGATACAGCATGGCCAAGCCGCCAATAATACCTGCAATCAGCACGGCTGCTGCAAAAAGCCACCAGTGTTCCAGCAGGTTGATCTGGTAAGCGAAGTTTTGTTGCCACCTGTCAACGACCAGGTAGGCCAGGGGCAGTGAAGCGACGGCGCCCACGATGAGCCAGCGCGCCAATTCTTTCGTCAGACTTGCTACTACGCTTAAGGACGAGGCTCCAAAGGTTTTGCGGATGCCGATCTCTTTTACTTTTTGCGATACCGTAAAGGAGGTAAGGGCAAACAGCCCCATGAAGGAAATGATGATGGCCAGGATTGCTGCGGCGGTGACCATGTTGCTGATGCGTTCTTCACGACGGTACATGCGTTCAAAAAGGCTGTCGATGAACAGGTAATCGAACACGTAATTGGGGTCGGCCGATTCGAATGTTTCCCGCGCAAAATCCATCACCTCTCTGGTGCTTCCGGGTTCCATCCTGATGCTGACGTGGTTGAACCAGGGGGAATACATCGTGAGTGCCAGTGGCTCCAGCGTGTGGTGCAGGGACTGAAAATGAAAGTCGGACACGACGCCGATGATGCGGCAGGGATGTTGCCATACCACGATGTCGGCGCCAATAGGGTCTTCAAGGCCGAGCTCTTTTACTGCGCGCTCATTGACGATCACGGAGGCGCTGTCGGTTCGCATCCGGGGATCAAAATCACGTCCTGCCACCAACAGCATCCCATAGGCGTCGAGATAGTGATGTTGGATGCGGTTTTCGTGGATCAGGATGGTTTGATCCTGTTCATCCTCTTGTCTGCGAGCAGTTTGCACTGATCGTTGGCGGCCGGGGATGCTTTCTGAAGCAGCTACTTGCAGGATCCGCGGATGCTGCAGTAACTCGGCCCTGATGCTCTCATAGCTTCCGCGAATGCCCGAAGTCAGGTTGGTGACGGATATCACGTGCTCGCGTTCGAAACCGGGGTCTTTGTATTTCATGTCGGATACCTGCTTGTGCAGCAGCAAGAGCGTGGCGATCAGAAAGATCGATATGGCAAACTGTATGCTGACCAACACCTTACGGAAGGCCATTGGTTTGCCGGTGCCATGCTGGTCGCCCTTCAGGACGGTGATGGGTTGGTGTCTCGACAAGTAAAGGGCAGGGTAGATGCCGGAGATGATCCCAATGATCACGACAAAAGCCAGAATGGCAAGCAGAATAACGGGCTGTTGCCAGTATATCAGGCTGAAGTCCTCATCCAGCATATGAGAAAAGGGATCAATCAGGAACTCGTTCAGCGCGAGGGCCAGCACAAAGGCGAGCAGGGCAATGATGACGGACTCACCCATAAATTGTTTGATCAGATCGCCCTTGCCTGCACCTATGACTTTTCGGAGGCCGATCTCCCGAGTGCGTTTTTCCGCCTGGGCGGTCATCAGGTTCACAAAGTTGAAGATGGCGATCAGCAAAATAAACAGGGTAAGGAAAGAGAAAATGTATACGTTGCGGATGTCTCCGGTTTCTTCCGTGACCATCGCAAAACGGGAGTGCAGGTAGATGTCTTCCAGTTTTTGTACGTGGTGATTTAAGCTGAGCCCCATCGGACCAAAGATCTCCTCCACGTGTTCGTCGGCCAGCCGGATGGCATTGTTGGCAAAGCTCTCCGTGACGGCATCTTCCCTGAGCAGCACATAGGTTGGGAATGAGACCCCCTGCCGCTGGATGATGTTGTCATCAGGTCCGGTCCTGGAGGAAATGGAGGCTACCACGGCAAACTGCACGTGGGAGTTGGCCGGAAAATTTTCCATGATGCCGGTAATGCGATAGGTGCGGTTTGCAAAGAACATGGTTTCATTGACCACATCTGTGCTGCCAAAGAACCGCAGGGCGGCATCTTCGCTCAGTACAACCTGGTCGGGACCATCCAGCACCTGTTCCGGATCTCCCTTGATGAGCGGGAAGCTGAACATCCGGAAAAAACCGGGGTCGACCCAGACGAGCTGATCCGTGGAAAACCGTTCGTCGTCGACGAATACTTCCTGCGTGCCTTGTGTGAACAGGCGGCTCACATATTCTGCTTCCGGTAGCTGTTCTTTGAAAATGTCTGCGACTTCACCGGCAGTCAACGGAGCGCTAAGATACTGGCCTTCGCCTATCTGACCTTCTATTGTCATGCGGTAGATCCTGTGGCTGTGCTCATGAAAACGGTCATAGCTTAGCTGGTGAAAGACGAAAATCAGCAGGAGGGTGGCTACAGAAAATCCTACTCCCAATCCTATCATGTTGATGATGGTATGGGAAAGGTTTTTCTGAAGGAAGCGCCAGGCGGTTTTGATGTAATTCAAAAACATACAGGGTGATTTTTGTTTGTCGTTGCTTGCTTTTAGGGCGTTTTCCAAATCGGCCACGAAAACAATGCCATAGGGTATATGGTTCTGTTAGCCATAAAATTACAAAAAAAATCAAAGGGTTGAACAAAGCACAAGTGTTCGCAGGCGGTCAGTAAGTGTTTGAAAGTGTGCACCCAGGGGGAGTAAGAAGTAAGAAAAATGAAAAATGAAAAATGAAGAATGAAGAAGCACTTGCATTGCAAAACTATAAGCGCATGCAAGGATGTTCGAAGTTTACCCGGTGATAAATGTCTGAATGCGTAGTGTCAGGGTGTGGCAATGTCACTCAAGGGTGACTCGCCGCCGTCGTAGGTGAATGCCTTGATGGCATACCTGTAGGTTTCGTCCGGGTTGTAGGCTTCGGTGATGCGCAACGCATCGGTTCTTGTCACCTGGCGCATGCGACCCTCTTCATCCATCCTGTAGATCACAAAAAACCTGTTGGCCGGTTCCGGCGGATATTCCCAGCTGAGGGTCAGCGTGTCTTCTTCCGTGGTAACGAGCAGGTTCTCCGGCACCGGCCTCACGCCATCGTCATACGCCTTCCCTCTTACCGGACGGGCAAAATCCGAATAGAGCCCGGCATTGTCCAGGGCGCGAAGGGAATAGTAATAGGTCGTGCCCTGCTCCACGTCTTCATCCATAAACCGGTCCTGGTCATTGTCAAGGTCTGCAAAGTGCTCCCAGGGTTCTTCCAGCGAGGTGTTTCTGTATATGCTGTGGGCTACCACGTCGATGCTTTCGCTTAGCGCGAAATGCAGTTTAACGGACGAGGTGCTGTTGACCACGCGCGT
>SL_3KL_010_SEDDRAFT_10002274_pt1 | contig 17596 bp, 14 predicted proteins | sample SodLakKL_010_SED_2_FD_10381 | JGI IMG/M metagenome (IMG submission 10381) | reverse complement strand
CCAATGCTGATCAAGCTGTCATTCACATCGGAAACACCGATCTATCAACAAATAAGGGACCAGGTGATCGTTGCTATGGCCAAAGGAGAGCTTCTTCCCGGCGAGGATCTGCCAACGGTAAGAAAGCTTGCAAAGGATCTGGGAATCAACCCCATGACCGTGAACAAAGCCTACAGTGAACTGAAAGATAAGGGGTTTCTCCTGATTGACCGCCGTCACGGAGCAAAGGTGCAAAGCAGAGAGATGCTTAGGGAAAGGAATACGGAGCATCTCCACTATGCCCTGGAAATCATCTTGTCCGAAGCGATGCTGAAGGGGATGAAAAAAAAGGAACTGATCAAAATGATTGAACGTATGTATCAGTAAGATATTGACAAGGAGAAAGAATCGAGGAGGAGAGCCGATGAAGAATGAAATGGATCTGTTTCAGAGAAGTGAGCAGTATCTATGGACCGACGACCATATTTCCAAGGAAATGCTGAAATCCCATCTGGACCGGAGTCATGAGGGTGCCAGCCGCAAAAAAGAAACGGTTGAAAAAACCGTTGAGTGGATCAGCACACAGTTGCCGGAAAAGGGGAGGATTTTAGATCTCGGCTGTGGCCCGGGCTTTTACACCACCCTTTTGGAGGAACGGGGATTCAAGGTGACGGGGATCGATATCAACGCCTATTCCATCACTTATGCCATCGAGGAGGCGGAGAAGAGGGATGTGGTCATCGATTATCAATGTCTGGACTATCTGAAGGAGGACATCGGATCCGGCTATGATGCAGTGATGATGATTTACTGTGATTTCGGTGCATTGATTCCCAGTGAGCAGAGAACCCTTCTGGAAAAAATAAAAAAAGCCCTGAAGCCGGGTGGTGTGTTTATCTTTGATGTCTTCGGAGAAGGGCTGAACGGAATGAAAGAGGAGCTGCGCACCTGGGAGTATGAGACGGAGCCGGATTTCTGGGGAAACCTGCCCCGTTTTGTGCTGGGTGAATCCACCCACTTTGCCGGAGAGAAGGTTTGGGGCGACCGGCACATTGTTTTGGAGCAGGAACAGGAGCCCAGGGAATACATCACCTGGGATCAGTATTACACTCAGGAGGAGATGGAGGATTTTCTCGGGGATCACGGTTTCGAAACCCTGAGAATCGCCAATGATCTGATTCCCCTTAATGATAAAGGGGAGGAAGTGGTGCTCTTTGTGGTATCCACACCGGAGGGATAGAAGAATCGGATCAGTCAGATCCGATCTTTTCCTTGATTCCCTCGTGACGGAAATAACGGTACCGTTCACCGCTAGTGATGATCAGGGCCAGGAGGATGACGAAGATGGCCAGGGAGACTCCCGCCATGTTCACCATCACATCGAAGGGAGAACCCGTCCGACCGGGAACAAAGGACTGGCGAACCTCATCAAGGACGGCAAAGACAAAGCCTCCGGAAAAGGAAAGGAAAAGGGACAGGGCTTTGCTTTCGATGTATTGGTAAAGCAGGAAAAACAGTGTCAGGGTCAGGGTGAAAAACACCATAACGTGAATGATTTTCCGAAGAAAAAACTCGATTAAGGCAGGGTTTCTCCGCATATAGAGAAGAAAATCCTGCATTACTGTGTCGATAGGGGCAAAGTAGGAGGAGCCTCCTTCCACGGGAAGACGGGCAGCGATAAATTCTGCCATCCGGGAAAAGAGCACATCAAAGCCCCGGGTGATCTCCAAAAAATGACGGAGCACGGGAAGGACCCTGAGGTCGGGAATTGAGGATGCGATATAGATAAATCCCAAGACGCCGAAAAAGGCACATATATTTTTTTGCTTAAGAGCATATTGTCTTATTCTATCAAATTTCATGGAATTCAGCCAGCTTTCTTGAAGGAGATTATGCAGGAAGTGTAGAATAAAAAAGGGTAGACAGGCAAAAAGGGGGAACACCATGGGCACATTTCTCAATCGATTGCGAAAGATCATATTTCACCGGGTCATTTATCTGATGACGGCCTTTATATTGCAGATCGTCATTCTGACCTGGGTTTTGCTGCGCTTTCAGAACTATTTCTATGTCTTTTACGGGGTCAGCATTCTTCTCAGCATTCTTGTTGTCATCTGGATTATCAATAAGCATATCCACCCGGAATATAAGCTGGTGTGGGTTATTCCCATTCTTCTTTTTCCCATCTTCGGGGGGCTGTATTATCTTCTGATCGCCCAGAACCGGTTAAGCCGGAAAGCCCGGAGACGTATGGGGGATTTGATGGAGAAAGCCGCCCGCTCCCTGCCGAAAAACGAGGGGATTGTTCATATGGAAGAGGCTGAGTCCAAGGATGCGGCCAACCAGATGCGTTACATACGGGATTACGGCTACTACCCTCCCTATGAAAAGACAAAAACCACCTATCTTCCCTCCGGGGAGAAAAAATTCCAGCATCTTACCGGGGAGATGAAAAAAGCGGAACGGTTCATCTTTCTGGAGTACTTTATCATTAAGGAAGGAAAGCTCTGGGATGAAATTCTGGAGATTTTAAAGGACAAGGTGAAGGACGGGGTGGATGTTCGAATCATCTACGACGATGTGGGATGCATTATGAGCCTGCCAAGGGACTATGATCAGGACCTGGAGGACATGGGAATTAAAACCTGTGTCTTTAATCCGGTGTTTCCCGTGATCTCCTCTCTTCATAACAACCGGGATCATCGAAAGATTGCTGTGATCGACGGACGGGTGGGATTTACCGGTGGAATCAATATCGGGGACGAGTATGTGAACCTCTATGAAAAGCACGGGCATTGGAAGGATGCTGCCATCAAGCTTGAAGGGGAGGGGGTCTGGAGTCTGACCGTAATGTTTTTAAGTCTCTGGGATTATCTTCGGTATGAGGAGGAGGACTTTACATTTTTCAAGGGGATGTTTACCGATGAAGAGCATCTAAAGCTTGTGGAGGCTCCGGGAGTGGTTCAGCCCTTTTCCGACAGCCCTCTTGACGGGGAAACCGTGGGAGAAAACGTGTATCTCAATCTGATCACCAAGGCGAAAAAATCCATCTATATCACCACACCCTATCTCATTTTTGATCACGGGATGCTAACGGCCCTGACCAGCGCTGCCAAATCCGGAGTGGATGTCCGGGTGATTACGCCTCATATGCCCGATAAGTGGTATGTTCATAAAGTGACCCGTTCCTATTACGGGGTACTGATCCACAGCGGGGTAAAAATTTTCGAGTACACACCGGGGTTTATTCATTCCAAAACCTTTCTTGTGGACGATGAATACGGAGCAGTGGGGACCATCAATATGGACTATCGAAGCCTTTATCTGAATTTCGAGTGCGGAGTATGGATGTACCGGGTGGATTCCCTTTCTGAAATGAAGAAGGATTTCTTTGAAACCCTTGAAAAATCCCATGAAATTACCTTCATGGATGTGAAAGCTGTCTCCTTTATCCGCCGGGTGGGCCGGTCCATTTTAAGGCTTTTTGCCCCCTGGCTGTAAAGGCACTGGATGTCATGGAGAAAGGAATCTCCTGATGACGGGAAAGGAAGAGGAGGTGCTGATGTGAGAATTGATCGAATCGTAAAAGCACCCCATATCTACACCATGAAAGGTGAAGGTGTGGGTTATTTTGGAAATGCGGCGATTGCCGTTGATCGCGGAAAAATCATTGAAGCGGGAAGCCGGGAGATGATTGAAAAGGAGTATTCCGCTGATGACGTGATTGACCTGAAGGATCATGCCCTGTTCCCCGGATTGATCGACGGGCATATGCACACCGCCCTGGCAATCCTAAGGGGCCTGGCCCAGGATACCAATAACTGGATGATGTTCGGACTGCAGCCATTTGTCCAGCATACAGGGGGAGAGGACTATGCTTTAGGCAGCAGACTTGGTATCATGGAGGCCATCAAAAATGGAACCACTACCATTGGAGACTATGGAGACCCTATGGAGGAGGTATGCCGTTTTATCAACAGGATCGGTGCCAGGGGAAATCTCACCCGGACCATCCGGGAGGCGAAGCAGAAGGTTTATCAGCCGGGAGAGCTCTACGAATATGACCGGGAGATGGGTGAAGAAAGCTTAAGACGGAATATTGATCTCTTTGATCGATGGCACGGAAAAAAGGACGGACGGATCCGCATTCTTTTCGGTCCCCAGGGGCCGGATTTTGTCAGTCGTGAATTATTGCTGAAGGTTCAAGAGGAAGCGAAAAAGCGGGGCACCAGGGTCCATTTACATACCCAGCAGGGAAGCCGTGAAACGGAGCAGATGATGAAGCGTTACGGAAGGCGCACCATCCCATGGCTGAGAGAGCTGGGCCTTCTTGATGAGTCTCTTCTTGCAGTGCATCTTACTGATGCCACGGAAGAAGAGGCTATAATGGTTGCGGATTCAGGAGCATCCATGGTTTTATGCCCGGGATCCATCGGAATCATCGACGGAATCGTGCCCCCTTCAGTCCCCTTTCAAAAGGCGGGAGGGAATGTGGCACTGGGCTCCGATCAGGCACCGGGGAACAATTGCCACAACATCATCAACGAAATGAAGCTGGTCACGTTGTTTAACAAAATCAAATACGGGGATCCGGAAGTGATGCCTGCATGGAAGGCTCTTCGCATGGCCACCATCGAGGGAGCGAAGGCCATCGGCATGGATGAGATCGCGGGCTCCCTGGAAAAGGGAAAGCGGGCGGACATGATCGGGATTGATCTTAATAAAATCACGATGAAGCCGGTCTACACCCATCCCATGAGAAACATCGTACCAAACCTTGTCTACAGTGCCAGGGGAGATGAAGTATCAATCTCCATGGTGGAAGGTGAAGTGATTTACCGGGATGGCAAATTTACAAAGGTGGATGAACAGGAAATTTTACAGGGAATGGATGAAAGGGTAAAACGCATTGGAAAAGAAGCGGAAGAAGATTTTTATGCCTTCAGCCGTATTCATCGGCGATTGATGGAGGAAGGGAAATTATAAAGCAAATCCTTTGAGGACGAATATTCGCAATATTGAAAATATGCTATAATGGAGATACAGGGAAATCGCGAACAATGATGAGGATGGGATGAAACAAATGGAAAAAGCCAATGATCTATTGAAAATTACAAAGGCTCTGAACAGAACCACCGTGATTGAAAAGGGGTTCAGGCTGGTTGGGCGCTACATGAGTAAGGAGCTGGGGCTGAAAACTCTGTACTATGATCTCTATTCCGATGAGAAAAATGCGGTGGTCAATGTCCTTCACCGCCGGGACGAAGAGATAAAGACGGTTCCACTTCCTGTCCGGATCAGCCTTGAGGAATACAGGAAGCCTCTGTTTCTCAAGGGGGAGGAAATCAACACCTATTATTCCGACAGCCTGAAGCTTTTCGGATTTAAAGAGGTTATTTCCGTGCCGATTATCATGAAGGGTCGGCTGGATCATCTTCTTTTATTTTACAGCACGAAGGAAGGCGAGATTACCGGGGAGATACAGGAATTTGCCCGGGAGGTCGCCTTTGAACTGGGAGCCTTTATCCGTCGGGTGGGGAAGAGTAATTATCGCCTGGAGAGCTTTCTTGAACGATTGAATTACCTGGAGGATCTCTTTGCCCAGCAGGCGAACAATAAGCAGGAGATGAAAGCCATTCTTCAGAGAATGGTGGAGAGCATTCCGAAGGTCATTGAGATGAAAAAGTGCACCATTGCCATTCTCGATGAAACGGGAGAATATCTGCTTCCCAGATTTTCAAGCTTTGATATGGATAAAGACAATAAAAAATACTCCACGGATCCCGGGAAGGTCAGGGATCATACGGCGATTATCGCAATGAAGACAAAAAAACCCTTGATTATCCGGGATGCATTGATGGACCCCCGTTGTGACCCTGATCTGGCAAAGGAGCTGGGAGTCTACTCCAACGTGACGGTCCCACTGATGGATTTTCACGGGAAGGCTTTGGGTGTCATGTATATGGATAACGGACGCTATGAAGTGTTTTCCGGGGAACAGATCAGTCTTCTCACGATTATCGGGAGGCATCTGGGAATGATTCTATCCAGTTATCACTATGTGGATCAGCTGCAGACGGAAAATCAGCAGGACGGATTGACGGGGCTCTATAACAAGGTAAGTTTTCTGAAGACCCTGGAGAGCTACCACCACAAAGAGAGAAAGCCTGATGAGGTCTACAGTATACTGATGATGGACATCGATGATTTTAAGAAACTGAATGATACCTTCGGTCATGTGGTGGGAGATGAAGTGTTGATCAGGATGAGTGAGATCTTAAGAACCTATCTTCGTGAGAATGATGTGATTGCCCGCTATGGAGGAGAAGAGTTTATAATTCTCCTGAAAAAAACCAACGGTAAGGGAGCGGAGATTCTTGCTGAGCGGTTGCGTCAGGAGATCGAAGACCTGGCAGTGCATGGTACGGGAATTACGGTATCAATTGGAATCAGCAGCTGTATGGGGGAAGATCGATCACCAAGAGAACTCATTGAGCAGGCAGACAAAAATCTGTATAAAGGAAAGCGGCAAGGGAAAAATCAGGTTGTGGTCGGTAACTGGTGGTAATCCTCCGGTTAAGCCCATCGACCGCTGGATCGGAGATTTGATGATGGATAGAAAAAAGGCCTTTAGATCACATGATCTAAAGGCCTTTCCTGTTGAAGGGGTGTTGGGGTGTTGGATTTGTATCGGGGTGATGATTGTATGAGTGTCAGGATTTAACGCTTAAGGTAGAAAATTCCTCCAGCTGCTCCCCCAAGTCCGAGAACTGCAAAGACAGGGATGAGAAAATTGCTGCTTTCCTCTTCGCCGTCTGCTGCCAAATCATCCACTGAGGTGATGCCGATTTCCGCATTTTCATCATCGGGGCGCACATATTCCTCTTCATCCATATCATTGTCATTACCGGTTGAATCTCCGGCTCTTGCTTCCCCTTCCTCGTCTGAAACCGGGGTGTCAGGGTCTTCAATGACATCGGGAGCATCTTCTGCGGGTTCATCGGTGGTGAAGGGCATGATGGTCACTTCTTCGGAATGGATCACTTCAAAGTTTTCTGAAGATCCTATAGTGTTTTCAACCAGGAGATTGAGCACTGTCTCCCTGGCAGCTGCCTCATCGGGATAAATCCCGATCTCTACAGTGCTGTCATCGATGGGAGCGGTGTAGACCACTTTGATTCCCTCTTCCGCCAAGCGGTTCTGTATGTCGTTGCTGAAGAGAAACTCATCGGTTTTTCTGTGAATCTCCGTGCGGTATTGGGGCTCGATCCGCTCCACCGGGGTGTCATCAGCGGTGTTTGCAAATGCCGGTGCAGCCATTGCCATTAGTAAAACCAATACAAGAATTGTGACTTTTAATCCTTTCATGGGTCTTCCTCCTTTGTTCTTCTCCTAAGTTTTCCGTTGCTTTTTTTCTCTTTTTCTTTTTTTTCACTTCGTCATTCTTTTATCGGATTTGTTGCAGAGATGAATCGGCTTGATCCATTTCTCAAGCGCTTTAATGATTAGACGGAAGTGACAGGGGAGATGTTCCGATGGAGCGGAATATTTTCTGATATTCTTTTTCCCTAAGAGTCTTTTCTGATTAGAACAAGGAGTTTGAGGTATCTAGTTAGAACAAGGAGTTTGAGGTATCCAGGCAGAAAGGGGAAATCATCCGCGTGGGAAAGGTGTTATGGAGGATTTTACCAAGAACGAGAGAAGGAGGAATGACAATGAGTTTTTGCTGGAGCACGTTATATGTCAAGGATATGGAAGAATCCGTAAAGTTTTATGAAGAGGTGATCGGCCTCGGGGTGCAGCAGCGCTTTTCTGCGGGACCTAATATGGAAATCGCGTTCCTCGGAGAAGGGGAGACGAAGATCGAGCTGATTTGGGATCAATCCAAAAAGGAAGTCAACACCGGTACCGACATCTCCTGGGGCTTTCGTGTGGATTCCCTGAAGGAGACCATGGAGTTTTTAATGGAAAAAGGGGTTCCGATTATTGCAGGACCCATTGAGCCAAACCCGACGATTAAGTTTATCTATATCCTGGATCCCAATGGGATGAAAATCCAGCTGTTTGAACAAAATCTTGAGGAATAGGAGACGGAGCTGATCAGAATGTATGACGCAGCCATTATCGGAGGGGGAGTGATCGGCGCATCCATTGCCAGAGAGCTCTCCAAATATCACGGGAAGGTTCTTCTCATCGAAAAAGAGAAGGATGTGTCTTTGGGTGCCACAAAGGCGAACAGCGGAATCGTTCACGGGGCCTATGCAACAGCCCACGGAACCCTGAAGGGCAGCCTTGCTGCAAAAGGAAACCCCATGTTTCAACAGCTTGATAAGGAACTCCACTTCGGTTATCGGAAGACGGGGTCTCTTGTGGTGGGATTTAATGAAGAGGATGAAAAGAGAATCAGAGAGCTTTATGAAAATGGGAAGAAATATGGAGAAAATGAGGTGGATCTTCAGATCATCGGCACTGAGAAGATCAGAGAGCTGGAGCCCCACTATCAACCCCAATGTAAGAATGGCTCTTTACAGCAGAAATGTGGGGGTGGCATCTCCCTACGAGATGACCATTGCCCTGGTGGAAAATGCAATGACCAACGGTGTGGAGGTTCTTTTGGGAAAAGAAGTGACCGGGATTCAGAAAAAGGGGGAAGGCTTCGAAATAGAAGTGGAGGATCAGACCCTGGAAGCAAAATACCTTGTTAATGCAGCGGGGCTATATAGTGATCATATTGCCGGGATGGCAGGGATTGATGCGTACGAAATCATCCCCAGGAGAGGCCAGTACATTCTCTTTGGGAAGGATCAGGGTCATCTGGTCAACAGTGTGATTTTTCAGGTGCCGAATCCCAAAGGAAAAGGGATTCTAGTGACCACCACCTTTCACGGGAATTTTATGATCGGTCCCAATGCGGAGGAGGTGGAGGACCGGGCCGATGTGTCCACCACAAAGGAAAGCCTGGAGTATATCGTTGAAACCGCACGGAAGTCCATTCCCGAGTTTAAGCTGAGTCGTGCCATCACAACCTATTCAGGAATCAGGGCATCGATCAGGGAAAAGGATTTCATCATCGAAGGGAACCGGGTAAAGAGAATGATCAATCTCATCGGCATCGACTCTCCCGGCCTTACTGCGGCTCCTGCAATCGGGGAGATGGTGGTGGAGATGTTGAAGGAAAGAGGTCTTTCCCTGAAGGAAAAAGAGGAGTTCAATCCCCATCGCGTACCATTAGTAAAGATAAAAGACAAGAACTTTGACGGATCCACGGAGGCGGAGGATCCCGGGAAGAAAATCATCTGTCGATGCGAAACCGTCACCGAGGAGGAGATTCTGGAAAGCTTTAAAAGAGGTCTTCCCGTGGAGTCCATACAGGCGTTGAAATTCAGGACCAGGGCGGGAATGGGTCAGTGTCAGGGAGCTTACTGCCGGTCCCGGGTAAAAGAGCTGATCAGCAGGGAGACAGGGATTTCAAAGGAAGAGATTCCCATGGACAGTCACCGGGAGGAGCAAAAAATCAGTAAGGTGGACATTCGTGAAATTCGAAAACTGGAAGTGTAAGCATCAAAATGGATAAAATCAAGATGCGCAGAAATCAATTTGATCAACCCGCAGAATTCCTTCAAGAAATCTGCGGGTTTCATTTTTTTGAAAGAAATCCGGTATTATTTCAATGATTTTCCACAATCACGCAACCTTTTTGATAGAATAGGGTCTAAGGAATAAGACGTCGAAAAACACGGAGGTGCCTATGGAGGAAAAACAGCTGATTGCCGCCTTGAAAAGGGGCGAGGACCGGGCGTTTGAAGAGTTTGTGGAACGCTATGGAGACCGGCTCTACCGCAGTCTTTATCTCATCGTCAAGGAGGAGGCCATGGCCCGGGATCTGGTTCAGGAAACCTTTTTAAAGGTGATCAAAAATGTTAAGGGATTTAAAGGGGAGAGCAGCCTTTACACCTGGGTGTACCGCATCGCCGTGAATCAGATGAAGGATGAGTTTCGAAAAACCGGGAGGGAAGTCATGGGCTGCGAAGGAATGGAACAGGGCAGAAGCCATGTGGAGTCCGATGTGATCAGGAACGAGCAGAACCGGGAGGTGGCAGAGTGCCTGAGGGAGATTCCCATAAAGTACCGGAAGGTTATGACCCTCTTTTACTATGAAGAGATGAAGATTAAGGACATTGCACGGATCCTTGAGGAGAAGGAAGGCACCATCAAAAGCAAGCTCCATCGGGGAAAAAAGGCATTGAAGGATATGCTGAGGGAAAGGGAGGTTTTCCATGAAAAAGAAACTGTATGATCCCGATCAGGAACTGGAGGAAGAAATGAAGTCCGCTTATCAAGAAGAAGGAAAACACCTGCATCTTTCAGAGGAGTTTAAAAGGGATCTTCTCGCTCAGATGAAGCAGGTTCGGGATAAGGAGTGGACCAATGAGGATAAAAGCAAAGCGGGTGACGGAATACAAAGCGGGAAAACAGAAGAGAAAACCCGGGGGAGGATAAGAAGAATCAAAGAGTTTCTCAACAGGGAAGTGGAAGTCCCATTGGTACCCCTTGTTGCAGCATCCCTGCTGTTTATGATGATCAATTTTATCCCCATAAACTATGAACCCAGACCGGAAGGCCGATTGATCGATGTGGGAGGAGCTCAGCTTTGGATTCCAAACAACGGGGAAGGAGAGGAGACCGGCTATGAGAATTAAACTAAAGATCAAAACCCTGATGATGATGCTCCTTGTACTGGTGATTCTCTTTACCGTGGTCATGCCCAGGGGAAACATTATTTTGGCAAGGGTGCTGGACCGGATGGATTCACCCTATGCGGGAGCATTCTATGAGAAGTACTTAAACCAGAACTTCGGAAATCCCTCCTTACGGGCCCGAGTGGAATATGCGGAGAGTCTCGTGGACGGGTTTTATCGATACGGAATCTTTACGAGCTTCCAAGGTGGAGGCTCCGATCACAGACCTGAGGATCTGGAAGAGGCGAAGAATCTTTTGATCAGCGGTCTGGAAGGGGAAAAAGATCCGTCAAGCAATGAAAGCACCTATGTGAGGGCTTATCGACTGCTCATGGATCTTATGATCGCAACCGGTGATATGGATGGCTTTATGGAGTGGATCGAAATTGATCCCGGGGACAGCGAAGAGCTGGCAGGGGCAAGTGAGATTTATCAACTTTACCATGAAGTGTATTTCGGGGATATGGAAGCAGCAAAAGTGGCATTAACGGAAAATCGTCATCCCGTAAACATTGAGAGGGAGCATCATTCCCTGATGGCGGAGATCGCCTTAAGAGAAGGGGACCGTGAAAAGGCCCGAGAGCATATGGAGAAAGCCGGAGAATTTCGACCCGGGGAGATTAACGATCAGAACCGGACCTACTTCGGCACCGGAGCCTTTCAAAATCAACAGTTCTGGTTGGATACCTATGAAAAGGACCTGGCAGGGGAATTCACCCTTTCAGGAAGAGTCACCTTTGAAGGAGAGCCCATGGCCTTTGTGGAGATCTATGTAAAGAGCAGCCGGGATACAGGATGGAGCAGCTCGGGAGAACGGTTTGTGGCCATCACCGATGAAGAGGGCTACTTTGAAAGTATCGGCCTTCGACGGGGATCCTATGATATCGGAATCGGAGTGGATACAAGCCGACTCTATGATAAATACTATGTACAGCGACAGGGAGAGTTAGCAGACGGACATCTCCTCTTTGAAGGGGATCAACACTTGGAGCTGGAATTCACGAAACCCATTGAACTTGCTTCTGAGGATAAGGGGATCACTCTTCAGGAGGAGGATGAATTTCATCTATCCTGGGAGCCTGTTGATGGAGCGGAGTATTACCAGGCATATTTTATTGCCTTTACCCATCCCAAGGACAAAACGGGAGGCCACAGCCAGAGACCTCTTTTTACAACAGAGGCGGAGCAGAAAATCCAGGGAAGTGAAGCGGTGTTCACTATTGGGGACATTAATAAGCAGGGACCGGGAGGAATTGTCACCTTCAGCGATGAGGAACGGCTTTTAGGACCATCGGGGGTCCTACGGCCCATGCTTCCGGGAATCGAGTATCCATTAATTATCAAAGCCTACGATAAGGATGGACAGGAGATCACATCGAGTCTTGCTCTTCGGGGGGATTACAACGATGTTTTCCACGTAAATCTCAAGGGAGAGCTGAGTGAAGGGGAAGAGCTGATCCTGGATCAAAGCTATCCTGAAGCAATCGCTTACTATGAAGAGCATCTTGAGGATCCGGATATCCGTGAGGAAGCCCTTCGAACCCTGACCCTTCTCTATCATTACGGATGGAAGCAGGGGGAGCGGGATGTGGATTTGGCCTTTAATTACGGAAAAGTCTACTATGAAGAAACCGGTCACAGCAGAAATCTGGAACTGGTAATGGACGGAATGACCTTTGATGAGCTTAAGGAATATAAAGAGGAAGTGAAGGAAATTATTGCTGGATTGGAGCCCGAAGATGACTACCATTTACTTCTCCGGACGGAGGCAAATCTTCACTTGATTGACGGAGAATGGGAAGAGGCCGTTGCATCCTTTGAAAAAAGCGATAGAACCATCCCATGGCAGGTCTTTTATCTGGATCTTCTGATCGGAGACTACAAGCAGGCAGCGGAAAGACTTCGGGACCATCGATTCCATGTATACCGGATGGAACCCCTCAACATGGAGGACGCCCTGATGACCCTCAGCTTCGGAGGACTGGCACAGGATGAGGAAGATCATTTGCGGAATTTGATGGAAACACTGGTGATGGAAGACCGGGATCAGGCGCAGGAAGTTTACCGCGAGATACTGCCCGACATAGAGAATGATGAATTAAGGGAGGTTCTCTACGGAATCTATCTCATGAATAATTGGGATCGGGAATGGTAGAAATGAACACGAAAGAAAACCGGAGAGAAAAAGGGAATCGGATTTCCCTTTTTTTTTCTGCATTTTTCAGCTATACTGGAACCATCATAAATTGGATTGAAAGGACTGGATGTTATGCTTTTTAAGAAAAAGAAAAAACAGAAGGATTTCACCATCGAATCGAAGACCGGGAAGACCATTCCCATGGGAGTGATTCGGAGGATGTGTTATCGCCTGGCGGCCTTATCAATTATTCTTCCTCTCATTTATGTAATGATTAATCAGAATGTTGATTTCACAGGCACATCTGCAACGATGGTCATCAATGTGGCGGCGGTGTTTGTGGCCCTGGGGAAATTTATCACCATTCAGCAGAAGAAAGGGGAAGGGAAATCCTTCGCGTCGGAGATCGGCGTGCTCATCGGACTTGCCGTTGTGATCCTGTCGGGATTGCTGTAAGGGCAGGGATTTGTCAAAGATCGGATTGGACAAATCCCGGTCCCTTTTTTTGTGCTGAAGACTCCCGGCTGCAGAGGAATTCGGGGCAAGGATCCCGCAATCTCCGGGAACCTGTGAGAGGATCCGAGCGTAGTAAAGAGGTAAGAGAACCTGTAGGAGGCGGACACTGTGAAGGAAAAGAACGAGAAGATCAAAGAGAAGGTCAATAAAACCGGGGAGGACACCCCCTTTCTGAAAGAATTTTTCAAGCTGTTAAAGGATCTGCCCTATAAAGGACTGCTGGGAATGGTTCTGGTCACCACCGTACTGTTGTCGGCGGCCCAGATCGTGATTGCGGATTATCTCAGGGTGCTGATGGATTCCCTGGTGGGAGGCGATAATTTCCGGTTTTCCATGCTGGGGGTCATGCTGCTGATTTTCGGAGGAGAGCTGGGACTGATTTATTACAGAACCCTGTCCTCGGAGAAGTATGCGGAAAAAAATCTGAAATATTTGCGGAAAGAGTCCACGGACCGATTGATGGATACCTCGGTGGAGGAGGTGGAGAAGGCCCATTCTGGAGAGTTTATCTCGAAGCTGACCAATGACCTCAATAAGATTCAAACCTTCCTGAAGGAGCGGGTCCACAACTTCCTTTTCGTTCCCCTGACGGCGGTTCTGTCCCTGGCCTATCTTCTGTATCTGAACTGGATGCTGACACTGATTTCCCTGGTGATGATCCCGGTGATTATCATTGTGTCCGGTCAGATCGGAAAACCCATCGGGAAACGGACCACGGAGTACAGCGAAGCCATGGGACGGATCAACACCATGAGCACGGAGTTCATCAAAGGCATCGAAGTGGTGAAGGCCTTCCATTTAAAGGATCGATTGATGGGAAAATACATTCCTGAGGTGGAAATCAGTGTGGAGAAGGACCGGGCCGTGGCAAAAAGCAAGGCCTTTATCAATTCCCTGTCGGGAATCGTGTCCATCCTGCCCTTTTTTATCACCTTCGGTGCGGGAGCCTATTTTATCAGCATCGGTGAACTGACCCTGGGAGGTCTGATCGCCTTTACCAATTTACTCAATTATCTCTCCTTTCCCTTATCCCAGATCCCTATGCTGATCGGAAGCGGAAAAGCGGATCTTGCCGCCTATCGGAGGGTGAAGAGTGTGATGAACCTGGAGATGGAGGCCAAGGAGGGGAAGGTGGTGGAATTTCAGCCCCGCAGGGAGATCATTTCCATCAGAAATCTCACCTTTTTCTATCCCGGTGCCAAGGAGCCCTCCCTTAGGAACATCACTGTGAGCATGAAGGAAAACCGGCGGGTGGCACTGGTCGGGGAGAGCGGAAGCGGAAAAACCACTCTGAGCAAGCTGCTTCTCGGGTTTTATCCCGTGGAGAGGGGAACCCTTGAAATTGCAGGGAGCGATATGATGGATTGGAATCTGAAGGCTCTAAGGGACAGCATCGCCTTTGTTCCCCAGGAGGTCTATCTTTTCCCCGGAGATGTGGAGGAGAACATCCGCCACGGGAAACCGGATTGTGAAGAAGAGGAGATTTTCAATGCCTCGAAGAAAGCCTATGCCCACGGTTTTATCAGCAATCTTGAAGAAGGGTACCGCACATCGGTTGGAGAACTGGGAGACCGGGTTTCCGGAGGGCAGAAACAGCGGATCTCCCTGGCCCGGGCCTTTGTGAAGGACAGCCGCATTGTTCTTCTGGATGAGGCCACCTCGGCTCTGGACAATGAATCGGAAAGCCTGATTCAGCGAGCCCTGGAGGAGGAATTGAAGGGAAAGACCGCCATCATCATCGCTCACCGCCTCTCCACCATTAAATACGTGGATGAGATCATCGTTATGAGCAGGGGGGAAATCGTGGGACAGGGAACCCATGAAGAGCTGATCAAAAATAATCCCTATTACCAAAATCTCTATCAAAAGCAGATGGAAAATGGAAACAAAGGGGAGGCGATGTAAATGAAGGAACAGATCCTTAGAATCTTTGACGGAAAACGGGGGAAGGTTTTTTTGTTTATCATCCCATTTATCTTTCTGGGCCTTGGAAATGCCATCGTCAACCTGACCCTGGCCACCCTGTTGATGCGGGTCTTCGACTTTGCAGCAGTGGGGGAATTCTCAGAGAAATTTACACAACAGTGATTGTGGCCGGAGGAATCGTGATTTTCCTTTTTATCACCTCCCCGATCTCCGCCTACTTCGGCCGGAAAAACATCGGTGTGCTGATGGGAAAGCTGCGGAGGGAGACCTTCGGAAAGGTCCTGGACCTGCCCTATGCCTATCATAAAAGCAGGCACTCCGGGGATACCATCTCAAGGCTCACCAATGATTTGACGGAGGTGGAGAACTTCCTGAAGGAGGGCTTTTTAAACTTTGCCAATCTTTTAATCCTTGGAACCGCCGCCATCCTGTATATGTTTGTTCTGGATTACCGTCTGGCAGTGGTATTTGTGATCTTCACGGGGATCATCTTCAAGCTCAACCGGGGCTCTGCCCGGAAAATGAAAATCATCAGTGACGAGGTGCAAAAACGGCAGTCCACCTTCACCCAGAACCTCACCGATGTGTTCCAGGGCTTTCAGGTGATGAAATCCTACAATCTGGAGGCACGGCTGAAGGGGAAGATGGAGGAAGTGAATCAGGGGGTCTACGAGAAGGCCTATGAGCGGAGCCGCCAGCAGGCGAAGCTGAGAATCCTCAGCAACCTGGCATTTACCAGCAGCTTTCTCTTTATCGTCCTCTTCGGTATTCTCTTTATGTATCTGGGATGGATGACCATCGGAGTTGTGGTGGCCTTTACCAATCTTCAGGGTGCCATCAACTCCGTGCTGAATTTTCTGCCCCAGTTCAATCAGTCCCTGCAAAGCGCAAGGGCCGCACTGGACCGGGTGTTTGAGCTGAGGGATGAAGAGAAGGAGCCTCCTGTGATCAATCCGCCCTATGAGGGGGAAAAATTCCCGGGATATCTTGCATTCCGGGATGTGACCTTTACCTATGACAAGGGGAAGGGGGAGCCTGTTTTGAAGGATTTCAGCTTTTCCGTTGACGAGGGAAAATCCGTTGCCCTGGTGGGAGAAAGCGGAGGAGGAAAATCCACTATCATCAAGCTGATCCTCGGCCTGTATCCCGTTGACCGGGGAGAAATTGTTGTGGGGAACCGTTCAAGCTCGAAGGATGAGATTGCAGAGATTCGCCGGAACGTCTCCTATGTGTCCCAGAATCCTTATCTCTTCACGGGAACCGTTGCGGAGAATATTTCCTATGGCAGGGAAAATGCCACAGAGGAGGAGATCAGGGATGCTGCGGTGAAGGCCAATGCCCACAAGTTTATTATGGAACTGGATCAGGGATACGACACCGTGATCGGTGAACGGGGATTGGGCCTTTCGGGAGGCCAGAAACAGCGGATTTCCATTGCCCGGGCAATTGTAAAGGACAGCCCCATCCTTCTGCTGGATGAAGCCACCTCCGCCCTGGATACGGAAAGTGAATCGTTGATTAAAGACTCTCTCAGGGAAATGATGAAAGGAAAAACCTCCATCACCATCGCCCATCGACTTTCCACTATAGAAGACAGTGATGAGATTTTTGTAATGAAAGAAGGAAAGCTGATCGAGAGGGGATCCCATGATGATCTGCTTGTCCGGGACGGCTACTATAAAATGCTGTATGAAACCCAGTTTACAAAAAACGATGTAGACGTAAAAGAAAGAGTGATTTGACACTCCCCATACCTATAGGAAGGGAATCCTTATTTCAAGAAGGGGATCCTTAGCATAAAATGAATGAATCATTTTTTCGTTGAAAAATAAAAGGGATTTCACCAATGGATGGCGAATAGAAGTAGAATAGAATGAGTTGAATTTAAACAGAGGACCGTTAAAAGGTCCTCTCTTGTTTTGACAACAGGCAGATCGGCACAGCGAAAGAGTCAGTTCAGCATGAAAATACGATCAAGACGGGAGGTTATGTGATGAATGCCTTTACTTTTATATTAGTGACAGCAATTGCAACAGTGGTGTTTTCTTTTTTGCTTGAAGCCTTTAACAAAAGTATTCTTATGATTTTTCAGCCGGTCCAGAGATTTACGGCAAAGCTGAAAAGAAAATCATTCATGTATTATGTGAGCAGCGGGGTTGTGATCCTTGTTGTCTTCCTGATCGTCGAACTGTTTTCTCTCAATGATATCGGCTTCGCATTGATTCTTGGATTTGCTGTGGCAACCAATAATCTGTTTTTCGAGAAGGGATTTCATGAAAAGGGGATTCGAAAAGACAAG